>Ga0233363_1000038_pt1 | contig 63031 bp, 73 predicted proteins | sample ElkDunMinimDraft_18_FD_191534 | JGI IMG/M metagenome (GOLD analysis project Ga0233363, IMG submission 191534) | Fecal eukaryotic communites from dung pellets of Tule Elk in California, USA - Elk Dung C16 | ecosystem: Host-associated > Mammals > Digestive system > Large intestine > Fecal | place... | reverse complement strand
AAGCTGCCGCAAGAAAGCGCGCTGCAGGACAGCCGGGCCGAGCGGGTCGCCGTCGAGCAGCGGATCTGGGTGGCGGTGGCGAGCTTCGCCGGTGCCACCGGTGGCGGCTTCGCCCCGGCGGCGGGGTGCTCCGGGATCTGGGCGCCCGGTGGCCGGCTGGTGGCCCGGGCCGGCACCGAGCCCGGCGACCTCGTCCGCGCTGAGCTGCGCTGACCAGCCGACCAGCCGAAACGCGGGAACGGCCGCCCCGGTCACGAGGCGGCCGTTCGCGAGCAGCAGGTCAGCGGCCGGTGTCGCCCTGGCCGGTGCGCTGCTGCGCCATGTCGACACCCTTGTCGATCTGGCTGCCGTACTTGTTCTGCGTGCGTCGGTCGGCCTGGTCGCCGGCCTTCTCGATGCCCTGGTCGACCTGCTTGTCGTGCTTGTCGACGAGGTCCTTCGCCTTCTTCATGAAGTCACCCATGGCACACCTCCCTCTTCACCACCTGGGGTTCCCGGCAGGGCCGAGGGCAAACAGCGACCACCCGTTCGGCGATGGCTGCTCGGCTGAACGCCGGTCGACGAAAGAATGACGCGCATGCGCCGTATTGCGTCGATTAAGAACTAAGCGTCTTTTCTCGCCTGGCGGCACGGCCCTGCGCGGCCCGCGTCGTCGGTCCACTGCCGCGACCAGCACAATTGGCGGATGAACGCCGAGCCAAGGTCATGTCAGGACCGGCCCGTCCTCTTCCGACAGTAGTCGGAGATCGGACCCGGGATCCTTTTGCCACTTCTTGTGGTGTGGCACGATCGGCCCATCTCTCGTCGCGATCCCGCCCACCCATCAATAGGAGCAGACATGTCTCGTCTCACCCGGATCCTCACCTCCGTCTCCCTGGCGGCCGTGGCGCTCGCGGTCGTCGGCGGCGCCGTCCTCGGCGACGTCTCCCTGCTCGACTGGTCCTGGCAGTAGCAGGCGCCCGCGGCCCTGCCGCGGGTGAAGGATGGCCTGTTCCCCGCTTCAGCCGGTACCGTCGGTTGCCGGCTGTCAGGTGAACCAAGAGGGGGCGGGATGGCCACTGGTCAACCTCCGTCGCGCGTGACAAACGAGTACGCGTGGATGGTGACTGGGCCTCTCGCCCTCATCGCTGCCATCTGCGCGACCGCGCTCGCCCTGACCACCCGGCCCGCTGTCGGCGCCTGGTATCCGACGACTCTGCTGTTCGTGCTGATGGTTCTGGCGACGACGCCGATGTTCAACATCGTGGTGCGGCGCCAGACGCTCGTGCTGACGCTGGCAGAGGTGCCGCTGGTCCTCGCGCTCTTCTATCTGCCGCCGCTGTCGGTCGTGATCGCGCACACCGCGGCGGCGCTGGTGATGCAGTTGCGGCTGCGGGCGAGACCGGCCAAGTTCTGGTTCAACGTCGTCAAGGCCGCAGCAGCCTCGTCGATAGCCGTCCTCGCCGTGGTCGCCCTGCCGGAGATCCGCGGAATCGGCCCCGGCACCTGGGGCATCCTCTTCGCCGGCGTCAGCATCCACCTGCTGACCACTCTGGCCGCGGTGGCCACCGTGGTCACCGCCGTGCAGGGCTGGCCCGCCGGCCGGGAGCTGCTGCGGACCTCGCTGCCCACGTCCCTGGCGGGTGGGATCAGCACCACGATCGGGCTGCTGATTCTCATCGCCTTCGAGACGACCCCCTGGTCGATCCTGCTCTTCTCCGGATTCCTGGTGATCCTGGTTCCGGTCTACCGGGCCTACGCACAGTTCTTCCGGCAGCACCGCACCCTCGCCGACATGTACGAGCTGACCCGGGCGATGACCGAGAGCGGCCAGGACGGGACCCTGGTCGACGCTCTGCTCGGCCGGGTCCGCACCCTGATGCAGGCCGAGTACGCCACTCTCTGGCTCCCCGCCCAGGGGCGGCACCCGGAGGTGCTGCTCACCGCGCAGGAAGGACAGCGGGGGCTGCTCGACACCACCGCCGCGCCGCCGGAGATCCGCGAGGCCGCCATGCAGGAGAAGCGCACCATCGCGCTCGGCAGCCGGCTCGACGACGACCCGGCTCTGCGCGGGCTGCTGCGTGCCCGCGGGATCAAGGACATCATCGTGGTGCCGCTCCGCTCCGGCCAGGCCACCATCGGCACCATCGAGGTCACCAACCGGCTCGGCGACACCAACCACTTCACCACCGGCGACGTGCCGATCTTCCAGACCGTCGCCGCGCACGCGGCCGTCGCCGTGGAGAACTCCCGCCTCGTCGACCGCCTTCGGCACGACGCCTACCACGACACGCTCACCAAACTGCCCAACCGCCGCCGGGTCACCCAGGCGCTGCGGGAGGCCGTCGGCATCCGTGCTCCGGGCGAGGTGGTGGCCGTACTCCTCTTCGACGTCGACGGGCTGCGTCAGGTCAACGAGTCGCTGGGGCACGCCGCCGGGGACAAGGTCCTCGCCGAGGTCGCCAGCCGGCTGCGGCGCAGCGCGCCCTCGTCGGCCCTGGTCGGCCGCGTCGGCGGTGACGAGTTCGCCGTCACGCTGCGGCTGGAGACTGCCGACGAGGCCGAGCAGCTCGCCGCCGAGCTGCGCGAGCAGATCCGGGCAGAGATGGTCTTCGGCAACCTCACCCTCGACGTGGACACCGCCGTGGGGGTGGCGGTGCATCCGGAGCACGGTGCCGACCCGGAGACCCTGCTGCAGCGGGTCGACCTCGCCGCCGCGGCGGCCAAGTCCGCCCCCGGCAGCATCCAGTTCTTCCACCCGGCCCTGGAGTCCGGCTCGACCCGGCGACTCGGCCTCGCCCCCGACCTGCGCCAGGCGCTCGACGACAACGCCATCGAGGTCCACTTCCAGCCGAAGGTCACCCTCGGTACGCGCCGCCTCGTCGGCGTCGAGTGCCTGGCCCGCTGGGAGCACCCGGCCGAAGGGCCGGTGGCGCCGGAGGACTTCGTCGCGGTCGCCGAGCACACCGGGCAGCTGGGGCGGCTGACCGAGCTGGTGCTGCGGGAGGGGCTGCGGCGCAGCCGGGACTGGAGCCACGACGACGGGCCGCTGGCGATCGCGGTGAACATCTCCGCCCGTACCCTCACCGACCAGCACTTCCCGGCCCGCGTCCAGGAGCTGCTGACCGAGTACGGCGTGCCCGCCGAGCGGGTCACCTTCGAGATCAAGGAAGCCGGCCTGCTGGACGGCACCGACCGCCCGATTCCCACCCTGCTGCGCCTGCGCGACCTCGGGGTACGGCTGTCGGTTGACGACTTCGGCACCGGCAACTCGTCGCTGGCGTACCTGCGGCGGCTGCCGGTGCACGAGGTGAAGGTCGACAACTCCTTCGTCCAGGGAATGGCGACCGACCCCGGCGACCTGGCGATCGTCAACGCCATCGTCACCCTCTCCCAGCAGTTCGGCCTGACCGTGGTGGCCGAGGGCGTGGAGAGCGAGCTGACCCTGGAGCTCCTCCAGGACATCGGCTGCGAGATCGCGCAGGGTTTCCTCTTCAGCCGGCCGCTGCCCTATGACCGGCTGGAGGGGTGGTTCGCCGCCCAGACCGAGACCGAATCGCCGGTGCACGCGGCTGTCCGGCGCCTGCGGGCGCTGCCCTGAGCCGGCTCCCCGCCACGCTGCACGGACCCGGGCGGCCTGCTTAATCACTGCCTTGACCAGGGCTTTCGTGCCCCGCCTGGCGGGTGGTTGCGGGGCCGGGGGGATCCGATTTCACCTCGGGGGCGAGGCCGTGTACTCTTACCCCTGCGCGGCCTCAGGGAGATCGCGCAAGGCCCCCTTAGCTCAGTCGGCAGAGCGTCTCCATGGTAAGGAGAAGGTCTACGGTTCGATTCCGTAAGGGGGCTCAGCGGGTCCGGCCGGACCCACCTGCAGCGGTGTAGCTCAGATGGTAGAGCAAGCGGCTCATAATCGCTGTGTCGCCGGTTCAAGTCCGGCCACCGCTACTCTCGTCCACCGAGCCGATCTCGGCGGACGATACAGAGGGCGCCCAGTGCGCCCGCTTTGCGTGTCCGCGTAGCCACCCGCTACGCTGGGCCGTTGTAGTTGATCCGTTCCCGAGGAAGGCACCCCGCCGTGGCTAAGGCGACCGACGTCCGTCCAAAGATCACTTTGGCGTGTGTGGAGTGCAAGGAGCGCAACTACATCACGCGTAAGAACCGCCGTAACGACCCGGACCGCATCGAGCTGAAGAAGTTCTGCCCCCGGGACGGCAAGCACACCCTGCACCGCGAGACCCGCTGAGCAGGGGGCCGCTGCGGCCCTGACAGACCATTACAGATCGCCGGTCCGGCGTATCGTCCGCGTGCTTTCGCCGTGGGACGTGCCGGATCGGCGATCTGCTTTGCGTGTAGGTTCTCGGCATGGCCCTGGACCATTCCTACGTCGGCCGGAAGTATCCGCCGACCGCCCCCTATCAGGTGGGGCGCGAAAAGATCCGTGAGTTCGCCACCGCGATCGGCGCGACCGATCCGGCCTACCACGATCCCGGCGCCGCCCGTGCGCTCGGCCATCCCGATGTGGTCGCCCCGCCGACCTTTCCGGTGGTCCTGAGCATGGCGGCCGGCGAGCAGCTCTTCGTCGACCCGGCGCTCGGCATCGACTACAGCCGCGTGGTCCACGGCGATCAGCGCTTCGTCTATCTGCGCCCGGTCGTGGCCGGTGACGAGCTGGTGTCGGTCATCACCATCGACGAGATCAGCTCCCGTGGCGGGCACGACTTCCTGACCAGCCGCACCGAGATCTCCACCACCGGCGGCGAGCTGGTGGTCACCGTCTGGACCAAGATCGTCGTACGCGGGGAGGGCTGAGCGATGGAGCTGCCGGTCAAGCGGTACCGGATCACCCGTGCGGACCTGGTCCGGTATGCGGGCGCCTCGGGCGACTTCAACCCCATCCACTGGAACGAGCGGGTGGCGACCGGCGTCGGCCTGCCCGGCGTCATCGCCCACGGCATGTTCACCATGGCCCTGGTCGGTCGCGCAGTCACCGAGTGGGCCGGCGCGCCGGACGCGGTGGTGGACCTCTCGGTGCGCTTCACCCGTCCCGTTGTCGTCCCCGACGACGAGGACGGCACCGAGATCGAGGTGAGCGCGAAGGTGCGCGAGGTCCTTCCGGGCGGCCTGACGTGGCTGGACCTGACCGCCACGTGTGCGGGGGTGAAGGTGCTGGCCCAGGCGAAGGCGGGCATCCGGCCGGCGCCGGGCAGTGCGGTCACCGAGGTCTGAGAACGCCCGCTGTCCCCACTCGCGGGCGCGGGTGGGGGAGCGGGGTGAGGGCCGTCGGTGGAAACGGGCGGGGGTGCCGGTTGGGAAACTGGCCCCGCTACCCGTACACTGATCGGCCGTGGGGCAAGTGACCCCTGCTCCGGCTACGCAAGGCGTTTCGCGTGGCAGAGTGGGGTGAGATTGCCGCATAGGGGTGTAGCTCAATTGGCAGAGCAGCGGTCTCCAAAACCGCAGGCTGCAGGTTCAAGTCCTGTCACCCCTGCGCCTCAGGCCCGTCCGTTTCGGGGACGTCGCCGCCGGGTGTGCGGCGGGCGTCCCGTGGTGGTGGCATCGGCAGAGCCGCCCCGAGGTCAGGGGTTCGCCCGCCGGATACCGCCGGCCGCGGCCCCTTCCCGGGACGGCTGGTCCGGCCGGCGCGACCAAGCGCCGCGCACACCCCCCCGGTGTGCGTGAACCCAACCACCCGGGACGGAGGGCGAAGTGGCCGAGAGCAAGCGTCGCCGCGACGACGACGACGCCGCAGACGAGCGCCGCGACGACGAGATCGTCGACGACGCGGCCGACAAGCACGCCGACGAACCGGGTACCCGGGATGGCGTCGCGACACGGTCGAACGACAAGACCAAGGTGGATTCGGGCCGGGTCGGCTTTTTCGGCCGCATCGCCCGGTTCTTCCGCGAGGTCGTTGGTGAACTGCGTAAGGTCATCTGGCCGACCCGCAACGAGCTGCTGACCTACACGACCGTGGTCATCGTCTTCGTCGCCGTGGTGCTGACGATCGTGGCCGCGCTGGACTTCGCCTTCGCGAAGGGCGTGCTGTACGTCTTCGGCAACTCCAGCTGACCAAGCGATAGTGACGGAAGTGAGCGAGCGTGCCTGAGTACGACGAGACCGCCGAAACCGTGGACGAGCAGTCCGCGGTGGCGACGGCGGCTGATGACAAGTCGGTCGAGGCCGCCAGCGAGCCGGGTTCCGCGAGTGTCGAAGCCGACGAGGAGTACGACCCGGTCGCCGAGCTGCGCCAGAAGCTGCGCTACGCCCCGGGCGACTGGTACGTGGTGCACTCGTACGCCGGCTACGAGAACAAGGTGAAGACGAACCTCGAGACCCGGATCACGAGCCTCGACATGGAAGAGTTCATCTACCAGGTCGAGGTGCCGACCCGCGAAGAGGTCGAGATCAAGAACGGTAAGCGTTCGCAGATCCAGGCGAAGGTCTTCCCGGGTTACATCCTGGTCCGCATGGACCTCACGCCGGAGTCCTACTCCTGCGTGCGCAACACGCCGGGCGTGACCGGCTTCGTTGGCGCGACCGACCGGGCCGACCGCCCGGCGCCGCTCTCGCTCGACGAGGTCGTCAAGTGGCTGGTGCCGGCTGTGGAGTCGGCCGAGCAGAAGGCCGCCAAGCCCGAGGTTCGCGTCCTGGACTTCGAGGTGGGCGACTCGGTCAGCGTGACCGACGGCGCGTTCGCCACGCTGCCCGCGACGATCAGCGAGATCAACGCCGACCAGCAGAAGCTCAAGGTGCTGGTTTCGATCTTCGGCCGGGAAACGCCGGTCGAGCTCAACTTCAATCAGGTCGCCAAGATCTGATCGGCTTCGGGTCCGGACGGGCGCCTCACGCGTACGTCCGGATCCGGCGTTGACGGGTCCGGAGCCGACCTCGAGGAAACCGCCTGGCCTCGCCTGCGGTACCCTGGAATGTCGCTCCCGGATGCGCGCTTGACCGTGCGTGCCTCACCGGCGGCGGCAAAGGTCGACCTTTCCAGTTCCAAGCCCCAGGAAGTGACATGCCTCCCAAGAAGAAGCTCGTCAAGACCTTCACGCTTCAGCTGCCGGCGGGCCAGGCCACTCCGGCTCCGCCGGTCGGCCCCGCGCTGGGCGCGCACGGCGTGAACATCATGGAGTTCTGCAAGTCCTACAACTCGCAGACCGAGTCGCAGCGTGGAGACATCGTCCCCGCGCAGATCAGCGTCTACGAGGACCGGACCTTCACCTTCGTGCTGAAGACCCCGCCCGCCGCCCGGCTGCTGATCAAGGCTGCCGGCGTGCAGAAGGGCTCCGGCGTGCCGCAGGCGGAGAAGGTCGGCTCGGTGAGCCGCGCGCAGCTGCGCGAGATCGCCGAGAAGAAGATGGCCGACCTCAACGCCAACAGCGTCGAGCAGGCGGAGAAGATCATCGCCGGCACCGCCCGGTCGATGGGCATCACCGTCAACGACTGAGCACCGACCGACAGATCGTTTCGATCGTGGGAGGGTCCGCGCTCGCGGCCCGCCAGAGACCACAGGAGTAACAGGAAATGCAGCGCAGCAAGAGCTACCGCAAGGCCTTCGAGGCCATCGACCGCTCGAAGCTCTACACGCCCGCCGAGGCCGTCAAGCTGGCCAAGGAGAACAGCGGCACCAAGTTCGACGCGACCGTCGAGGTCGCCATGCGGCTGGGCATCGACCCCCGCAAGGCCGACCAGATGGTCCGCGGTGTGGTCAACCTGCCGCACGGCACCGGTAAGACCGCCCGCGTGATCGTGTTCGCCGCCGGCGCGAAGGCCGAAGAGGCCGTCGCCGCGGGCGCCGACGAGGTCGGCACCGACGAGCTGGTCGCTCGTATCCAGGAGGGCTGGCTGGACTTCGACGCGGCTATCGCCACGCCGGACCAGATGGCCAAGATCGGCCGGATCGCGCGGATCCTGGGCCCGCGCGGTCTCATGCCGAACCCGAAGACCGGCACCGTCACCATGGACGTGACCAAGGCCGTCTCGGACATCAAGGGTGGAAAGATCACCTTCCGGGTGGACAAGCACTCCAACCTGCACCTGATCATCGGCAAGGCGTCCTTCTCGGAGTCGCAGCTGGTGGAGAACTACGCCGCGGCGCTGGAGGAGATCCTCCGGGCCAAGCCGTCGTCGGCCAAGGGCAAGTACCTCAAGAAGGTCACCCTCACCACCACGATGGGTCCGGGTGTTCCGGTCGACCCGAACATCGTGAAGAACCTGACCGGCGAAGCCGCCGCGGCCTAGGTTCACTCAGCAACGCCTGAACGCGGCGCCGTCCACCTTGGTGGACGGCGCCGCGTTCGTTTCCGCCGGTGCCGGCCGCGACCGTGCGTACCGGGTGAGCCGGCGCACCGGGGGGCGGTTTGCCGTGCGGGCCGGGCGTCGCGTAGGCTGAGCAGGAAGTTCCACCCAGAGACCGCTGGTCACCGTGCTTCACCGCACGGTCGAAGGTCCCGGCTACGGGCGACCCGCGCAGGGCAGCAAAGCGAAGTGCAGTTCTCTCCGCTCCTCCGGGATCGTCAGAGCCTGAATCTCGCCCCGTGCGCCTTGCGCCGGGGCGTTTCTCGTTGTCGGGCCCGTCGTACCGCCCACCGGGGCTTTTCGCCCGGAGGCCCGGTAGCCAGCCTGGCGCAACGAGAGAGGAGGGACATGGCGGACAAGCCGGTTCGGGCCGACAAGAGCACGGCCGTTGCCGAACTCACCGAGCAGTTCAAGAACTCCGGTGCCACGGTGCTCACCGAGTACCGCGGACTGACGGTTTCCCAGCTGACCCAGCTGCGGCGCGCGCTCGGTCGCGAGACCACCTACACGGTGACCAAGAACACGCTGGCGAAGCGTGCGGCGACGGATGCGGGCATCAACGGACTCGACGAGCTGTTCACCGGTCCTACCGCGCTGACTTTCGTTTCGGGCGACGTCGTCGAGGCGGCGAAGGGGCTTCGCGATTTCGCGAAGGCCAACCCGAAGCTCGTCATCAAGGGCGGCGTCTTCGAGGGCCGGGCCATTTCGGCCGCCGAGGTCACGAAGCTCGCCGACCTTGAGTCCCGCGAGGTGCTGCTGGCCAAGCTGGCCGGCGCGATGAAGGGCAACCTGAGCAAGGCTGCGGCCCTGTTCCAGGCTCCGCTGTCCAAGACTGCACGTCTGGCGGCTGCCCTGCAGGACAAGCGCGAAAAGGATGGCGCCGAGGCAGCCTGACGGCTCCCCGACGCACCAGTTCATACGTTTTTCTTAGGAAAGGACGCCAGATATGGCGAAGCTCAGCACTGAAGAGCTGCTCGACGCGTTCAAGGAAATGACGCTGATCGAGCTGTCCGAGTTCGTCAAGCAGTTCGAGGAGACCTTCGAGGTCACCGCCGCTGCTCCGGTCGCGATCGCGGGCGGCGCTGTCGCCGGCGGCGGCGCGGCTGCCGAGGCCGAGCCGGAGAAGGACGAGTTCGACGTCGTCCTCGAGGCTGACGGTGGCAAGAAGATCCAGGTCATCAAGGTCGTGCGTGAGCTGACCGGCCTGGGCCTCAAGGAGGCCAAGGACCTCGTCGAGAGCGCCCCCAAGGCGATCCTCGAGAAGGCCAACAAGGAGACCGCCGACAAGGCCAAGGCCAAGCTCGAGGCCGAGGGCGCGAAGGTCACCGTCAAGTAAGGTGCGCGCAGCTCATGGCTCGGGTGACTGAGCCGATCGCTGTGTGAACGGGTGGGGGTCCGGCGCCGGGTCTCCACCCGTTTTGCCGTCCGGCGCGGGTCCCTGCTTAACTGATCATCGCGACCTCCGCCGGCGGGCGGTGGCCGCACTTCCGGGTGCCGCAGCGCCGAACTCCGGGAGAACCCGTTCAACGTGTAGGCCAGGCCTTGACGCGGTCGGACCCGGCAGGCACGCTGAACATCAGCAAGAGCTTCCGCGCTTGCAACGGCCAGAGTCCGGGTAAGGACAGGGCGACGCCATCCTGGTGGAGACACCAGACCGGCGGGGCGAGTCCGACACCGAGACCGAACGGCCTCGACAGTTACGCCGCGTTCCGAGCGGCCCGGTTCGACCCCGGCAAGGGGCGCCGAGGCCAGTTCCGCAGCAAACTGGCGGGGTGGGCTGGACAGCGGTTAGCCTTACGGCTACACTGCTAGTTTGCGCTGCCTTCCGACTTGACCCCTGCTCGGAATGTCCGATTATGGATGATTCTGGTGGGGTCATTGGAGTGCACGCGTAACAGCCGTTCTGCAGCACCGGTCCTCGGAAGGACGCATCTTGGCAGCTTCCCGCCCTGCGAAGACCAGCCGTACGTCGAGCGCTTTCGCTCCCCGCCGAGTCTCTTTCGGCAGGATCACCGAACACCTCGAGGTCCCCAACCTCCTCGCCATCCAGACCGAGTCGTTCGACTGGCTGGTTGGCAATGAGGCTTGGCAGGGCCGGTCGGCCGACGACCCGCACGCTCGCTCCGGTCTCGCGGAGATCCTCGACGAGATCAGTCCCATTGAGGACTTCTCCGGCACCATGTCGCTCTCCTTTTCCGCACCACGCTTCGACGAGGTCAAGGCCTCGATCGAGGAGTGCAAGGAGAAGGACCTGACCTACTGCGCCCCGCTCTTCGTCACCGCGGAGTTCACCAACAACACCACTGGCGAGATCAAGAGCCAGACGGTGTTCATGGGCGACTTCCCGATGATGACGCCCAAGGGCACGTTCGTGATCAACGGCACCGAGCGGGTTGTTGTCAGCCAGCTCGTCCGTTCTCCGGGCGTCTACTTCGACAAGCAGCCGGACAAGACCTCCGACCGCGATCTGTCCAGCGTCAAGGTGATCCCGAGCCGGGGCGCCTGGCTGGAGTTCGACATCGACAAGCGCGACACCGTGGGTGTCCGCATCGACCGCAAGCGCCGGCAGGCCGTCACCGTCCTGCTCAAGGCCGTCGGCTGGTCCGCGGAGCGCATCCGCGAGCGGTTCGGCTGGTCCGAGCTGTTGATGACCACCCTGGAGAAGGACCACATCGCCGGGGCGGACGAGGCGCTGCTCGACATCTACCGCAAGCTGCGCCCTGGCGAGCCGCCGACGCGCGAGAACGCCCAGACCCTGCTGGACAACCTCTTCTTCAACCCGAAGCGGTATGACCTGGCGAAGGTTGGGCGCTACAAGTTCAACAAGAAGCTCGAGATCGACGTGCCGATGAACACCGGCACGCTGACCGAGGAGGACATTGTCGCCACGGTCGAGTACCTCTGCCGGCTGCACGCCGGTGAAGAGGGCTACGAGGCCGACGACATCGACCACTTCGGCAACCGGCGCCTGCGTACCGTCGGCGAGCTGATCCAGAACCAGGTCCGCGTCGGCCTGTCCCGCATGGAGCGCGTCGTCCGCGAGCGGATGACTACCCAGGACGTTGAGGCGATCACGCCGCAGACCCTGATCAACATCCGCCCGGTGGTGGCGGCGATCAAGGAGTTCTTCGGTACGTCGCAGCTGTCGCAGTTCATGGACCAGACCAACCCGCTGGCGGGCCTGACCCACCGGCGCCGGCTGAGCGCGCTCGGCCCGGGTGGTCTCTCCCGTGAGCGGGCCGGCTTCGAGGTCCGGGACGTGCACCCGTCGCACTACGGCCGGATGTGCCCGATCGAGACGCCCGAAGGCCCGAACATCGGCCTGATCGGCGCCCTCTCGACGTTCGCCCGGGTGAACCCGTTCGGGTTCATCGAGACCCCGTACCGCAAGGTCATCGAGGGTCGGGTCACCGACCAGATCGACTACCTCACCGCGGACGAGGAGGACCGGTTCGTCAAGGCGCAGGCCAACGCGCCGCTGCTGGCCGACGGCACCTTCGCCGAGGACCGGGTCCTGGTTCGCCGTAAGGGCGGTGAGACGGAGGACGTCACGCCGGGCGCCGTCGACTACATGGACGTCTCGCCGCGGCAGATGACCTCGGTCGCGACGGCGATGATCCCGTTCCTCGAGCACGACGACGCCAACCGGGCCCTGATGGGCGCCAACATGCAGCGTCAGGCGGTGCCGCTGGTCAAGGCCGAGGCGCCGCTGGTCGGCACCGGCATGGAGTACCGGGCCGCCGTCGACGCCGGTGACGTTGTCGTCGCCGAGGTCGGTGGCGTGGTCGAGGACCTCTGCGCCGACTACGTGACCGTGCACCAGGACGACGGCCACCGCCGCACCTACCTGCTGCACAAGTTCCGCCGTTCCAACTCCGGCTCCTGCGTCAACCAGAAGCCGGTGGTCTTCGAGGGCGACCGCGTCGAGGCCGGCCAGGTCATCGCCGACGGCCCCTGCACCGACGAGGGCGAGATGGCTCTCGGGCGCAACCTGCTGGTCGCGTTCATGACCTGGGAGGGTCACAACTACGAGGACGCGATCATCCTGTCGCAGCGCCTCGTACAGCAGGACGTCCTCACCTCGATCCACATCGAGGAGCACGAGGTCGACGCCCGGGACACCAAGCTGGGCCCGGAGGAGATCACCCGCGACATCCCGAACGTCAGCGAGGAGATGCTCGCCGATCTCGACGAGCGCGGCATCATCCGCATCGGCGCCGAGGTCGTACCCGGTGACATCCTGGTCGGCAAGGTCACGCCGAAGGGCGAGACCGAGCTGACCCCCGAGGAGCGCCTGCTCCGCGCGATCTTCGGTGAGAAGGCGCGTGAGGTTCGGGACACCTCGCTGAAGGTGCCGCACGGCGAGACCGGCACGGTCATCGGTGTGCGTACCTTCTCCCGTGAGGACGGCGACGAGCTGCCGCCGGGCGTCAACGAGCTGGTACGGGTCTACGTCGCCCAGAAGCGCAAGATCCAGGACGGCGACAAGCTCGCCGGCCGGCACGGCAACAAGGGTGTCATCTCCAAGATCCTGCCGGTCGAGGACATGCCGTTCCTGGAGGACGGCACCCCGGTCGACATCGTGCTCAACCCGCTCGGTGTGCCGAGCCGGATGAACATCGGTCAGGTGCTGGAGACCCACCTCGGCTGGGTCGCCAAGACCGGTTGGAAGGTCGAGGGCGACGACGCCGAGTGGAAGAAGGCGCTCCGCTCGATCGACGCGCACGAGTCGGTGCCGGACTCCAACGTGGCCACGCCGGTCTTCGACGGCGCCCGCGAGGAGGAGATCCGCGGTCTGCTCGCCTCGACCCTGGCCAACCGGGACGGCAAGCAGCTCATCGGAGCCAGCGGCAAGGCGCAGCTTCTCGACGGTCGTTCCGGTGAACCGCTGCCGGACCCGATCGCGGTGGGGTACATCTACATCCTCAAGCTGAACCACCTGGTCGACGACAAGATCCACGCTCGGTCGACCGGTCCGTACTCGATGATCACGCAGCAGCCGCTGGGTGGTAAGGCGCAGTTCGGTGGCCAGCGCTTCGGTGAGATGGAGTGCTGGGCGATGCAGGCCTACGGTGCGGCGTACGCACTGCAGGAGCTGTTGACCATCAAGTCCGACGACGTCGTGGGCCGGGTCAAGGTCTACGAGGCGATCGTCAAGGGGGAGAACATCCCCGAACCGGGCATCCCGGAGTCGTTCAAGGTGCTGCTCAAGGAGCTGCAGTCGCTCTGCCTCAACGTTGAGGTGCTCTCCAGCGACGGCGTGGCCCTCGAGATGCGCGAGACCGACGACGAGGTGTTCCGCGCGGCGGAGGAACTGGGCATCGACCTCTCGCGGCGACCCAACGAAGGCGTGAGCAGCGTCGACGAGGTGTGAGTTGGTGGGGCCGGGGCGGGCCCTGCCCGCTCGACGACCGGTTTCGTACCGGTCGCCGGGCGGCCCGCCCCGGTGCCCATAGCCAGTGAGTCAGCAACAGTGACGAACACGAGGGATATCTAACGTGCTCGACGTCAACTTCTTCGACGAGCTGCGCATTGGGCTCGCCACCGCAGACGACATCCGTCAGTGGTCGCACGGCGAGGTCAAGAAGCCTGAGACGATCAACTACCGCACCCTCAAGCCGGAAAAGGACGGGCTCTTCTGCGAGAAGATCTTCGGTCCTCAGCGGGACTGGGAGTGCTACTGCGGAAAGTACAAGCGGGTCCGGTTCAAGGGCATCATCTGTGAGCGCTGCGGCGTCGAGGTGACCCGGTCCAAGGTCCGCCGTGAGCGCATGGGCCACATCGAGCTCGCCGCTCCGGTCACGCACATCTGGTACTTCAAGGGTGTGCCGAGCCGGCTCGGCTACCTGCTGGACCTGGCCCCCAAGGACCTCGAAAAGATCATCTACTTCGCCTCGTACGTGGTCACGAGCGTTGACGCCGAAGCGCGTCACCGCGACCTGTCCACTCTCGAGAACGAGATCCTCGCCGAGAAGCGCCAGGCCGAGAACAGCCGGGACTCCGCGATCGAGGGTCGCGCCGCCAAGCTCGAGGCCGACCTGGCCGAGCTGGAGGCCGAGGGCGCCAAGGCCGACGTGCGCCGCAAGGTCAAGGAGGGCGGAGAGCGCGAGATGCGCCAGATCCGCGACCGGGCCCAGCGCGAGATCGACCGCCTCGACGAGGTGCTTGACACCTTCCGCAAGCTGGAGCCGAAGCAGCTGGTCACCGACGAGCTGCTCTACCGCGAGCTGCGTGACCGCTTCGGTGAGTACTTCACCGGCGGCATGGGCGCCGAGGCGATCAAGGCGCTGGTGCAGAACATGGACCTCGACGCCGAGGCCGAGCACCTGCGCGAGGTGATCCGTTCCGGCAAGGGCCAGCGCAAGATCCGTGCGCTCAAGCGGCTCAAGGTCGTCGCGGCGTTCCTGAACACCAGCAACTCCCCGCTGGGCATGGTCCTCGACTGCGTCCCGGTCATCCCGCCGGACCTGCGTCCGATGGTGCAGCTCGACGGCGGCCGCTTCGCGACCTCCGACCTCAACGACCTGTACCGCCGGGTGATCAACCGGAACAACCGTCTCAAGCGACTGATCGACCTCGGTGCTCCCGAGATCATCGTCAACAACGAGAAGCGGATGCTCCAGGAGGCCGTCGACGCGCTCTTCGACAACGGCCGTCGTGGCCGGCCGGTCACCGGTCCGGGCAACCGCCCGCTGAAGTCGCTCTCGGACATGCTCAAGGGCAAGCAGGGCCGGTTCCGTCAGAACCTGCTCGGCAAGCGCGTCGACTACTCCGGCCGTTCGGTCATCGTCGTCGGCCCGCAGCTCAAGCTGCACCAGTGTGGTCTGCCCAAGCAGATGGCGCTGGAGCTGTTCAAGCCGTTCGTGATGAAGCGGCTGGTCGACCTCAACCACGCGCAGAACATCAAGTCCGCCAAGCGGATGGTCGAGCGGCACCGTCCGGTCGTCTGGGACGTGCTCGAAGAGGTCATCGCCGAGCACCCGGTGCTGCTCAACCGCGCACCGACCCTGCACCGTCTGGGCATCCAGGCCTTCGAGCCGCAGCTGGTCGAGGGCAAGGCCATCCAGATCCACCCGCTGGTCTGCACCGCGTTCAACGCGGACTTCGACGGTGACCAGATGGCGGTGCACGTGCCGCTGTCGGCCGAGGCGCAGGCCGAGGCCCGGATCCTGATGCTCTCGTCGAACAACATCCTGAAGCCGGCCGACGGCAAGCCGGTCACCATGCCCACCCAGGACATGGTCATCGGTCTGTACCACCTCACCCACCTCACCCCCGGTGAGAAGGGCGAGGGTCGGGCATTCAGCTCCGACGCCGAGGCGCGGATGGCGTTCGACGCCGGCGAGCTGCACCTGCAGACGCCCGTCAAGATCCGTCTCCGGAACGTGATCGGGGTCGACAACGGCAAGGGCGCCGAGCCGTGGACCGAGCCGGAGGGCTGGACCCCGGGCGAGCCGCTGATCGTCGAGACGACGCTGGGCCGGGTGCTGTTCAACGAGACGCTGCCGCAGGGCTACCGCTTCGTGAACTACGAGATCCGCAAGGGTCAGCTCTCGACGATCGTCAACGACCTCGCCGAGCGTTTCCCGAAGGTGGCGCTCGCCGCCACGCTGGACGGGCTCAAGGAGGCCGGTTTCCACTGGGCCACCTGGTCCGGTGTCACCATCGGCATCGAGGACGTCATCGCGCCCCCGAACAAGCCCGAGATCCTGGCCCGGCACGAGAAGGAAGCCGACCGGATCGACAAGCAGTACCAGCGTGGTCTGATGACCGCCGAGGAGCGTCGCGGCGAACTCATCGAGATCTGGAACAAGGCGACCGGCGAGGTCACCAAGGACCTGGAGGCGCACCTTCCGCAGGAGAACCCGCTGTGGAAGATGATCAACTCCGGCGCCCGCGGTAACCTGCTCCAGCTCCGGCAGATCGCCGCCATCCGTGGTCTGGTCGCCAACCCCAAGGGCGAGATCATCCCGCGTCCGATCAAGGCGAGCTACCGCGAGGGCCTCTCCGTACTGGAGTACTTCATCTCCACGCACGGTGCCCGTAAGGGTCTGGCGGACACGGCGCTGCGGACCGCCGACTCGGGTTACCTGACCCGTCGTCTGGTCGACGTCTCGCAGGACGTGATCATCCGCGAGGAGGACTGCGGCACCGACCGGGCGATCCCGATGCAGATCGGCGAGTACCTCGACGGCAAGCTCGTGGTGCACGAGCACGCCGAGACCGGGGTGCACGCCCGGACGCTGGCCGACGACATCAAGGGCGCCGACGGCACCCTCGTGGCCGAGCGGGGCATGGACCTCAACTCCATCCTCGTCGACCGGATCGTCGCCGCAGGGGTGGAGACGGTGCGGGTCCGCAGCGTGCTCACCTGCGAGTCCAAGCTCGGTGTCTGCGGTGCCTGCTACGGCCGTTCGCTGCCGACCGGCAAGACCGTGGACGTCGGCGAGGCGGTCGGCATCATCGCGGCCCAGTCGATCGGTGAGCCGGGCACGCAGCTGACGATGCGTACCTTCCACACCGGTGGTGTGGCGGGTGAGGACATCACCCAGGGTCTGCCGCGTGTGCAGGAGATCTTCGAGGCCCGAATCCCCAAGGGCAAGGCGCCGATCGCCGACACCCCGGGACGGGTCCGGATCGAGGACGGCGAGCGGTCGCGGAAGATCATCGTGGTGCCGGACGACGGCAGCGAGGAGATCGTCTACGACAAGATCTCCAAGCGGGTCCGGCTGCGGGCGCACGACGGCTCGCACGTCGAGGTCGGCGAGAAGCTCACCGAGGGCACCATCGACCCGCACGAGCTGCTGCGGATCCTCGGCCCGCGCGCGGTCCAGGTCCACCTGACCCAGGAGGTCCAGGAGGTCTACCGCTCGCAGGGTGTGCTCATCCACGACAAGCACATCGAGATCATCATCCGCCAGATGCTGAAGCGGGTCACGGTCATCGACTCCGGCGCGAGCGAGTTCCTGCCGGGCGTGCTGGTGGACCGGGCGCTCTTCGAGTCGGAGAACCGCCGCCTGGTCTCCGAGGGCGCCGAGCCGGCCGCCGGCCGTCCGGTGCTGATGGGTATCACCAAGGCGTCGCTGGCCACGGACTCGTGGCTGTCGGCGGCCTCCTTCCAGGAGACCACGCGGGTGCTGACCGACGCGGCGATCAACGCGCGCAGCGACTCGCTGATCGGCCTGAAGGAGAACGTCATCATCGGAAAGCTCATCCCGGCGGGTACCGGCATCAGCAAGTACCGCAACGTCCGGGTCGAGCCGACCGAGGAGGCGAAGGCCAAGGTGTACTCGATGACGGGGTACCCGGAGAACGACTACGGCTTCGGGCCGGCCAGCGGACAGGCTGTTCCGCTGGACGACTTCGACTTCGGGTCGTACCGCTGACAGTGCAGTGACGAGGAAGCCCCCGGCCGTGTGCCGGGGGCTTCCTCGTATCCGCGCCGGGTGGCGCCGCCGCGGTGGATGTTCGGCATGATGGAGAGATGAGCACATCACCGCCGGCGGCGGTGCAGGGCCGCCCGACGCTGCGTCACCCGCTCGATCCCGATCCGGTCCGGTCGACCAAGGCCGGGGCCGTCTTCGCGTGCGGGCTGATGGCGGCGCTGACCGGACTCCTGCTGGGCGGGGTGGTGCCGGCCACGGTGGCGCTGCTGCTCGCCCGCCAGGCCCGGCGGCAGGCGTACGCCTCCGGGGGTTTCCTGACCGGGGCGGTCTGGGTGGCCCGGGGGGAGCGGTTGGCGTGGGCGGGGCTGGCGCTTGCGGCCCTCGCCCTGGCGGTTGTGCTGGTGGCCGGCCTGCTCCAGGCCGCCGGTGGGCCCGCGGGGCACGACTTCGGGCCGGAATTCGACTGAACGCCACTGCGAGGGCAGGCGGGGCACGACTTGGGGCCGGAATTCGGCCGAACGCCACTGCGGGGGCACCGGGGTGCGGGCCGGCGGTAGTTTGATCGGCGAGGCGTCCGGCCGGCAGCGGTCCGGCAGGGCACGGCCGCGGGATTCGCCCTCGGCAGGGGGGAGAAGGCAGTGACCGACGAGGCTCCGGCGGGCGGGGCGGTGCCGGGATCCCCGGGGCCCAATCCCCACCTGCGGCCCGGTGTGCCCGCGCGGTACCCGGCTGGGCCGGGCGGGCCCTACCCGCTGGCGGCTCCTGCCGCGTTCCCCGCCGCGGTCCGACCGCCGCGTGATGCCGGGCACCCGCCGCGCCGGGTCGACCCGCTGCCCGGTACGCCCTTCGGCCTGGTGCACCTGCAGGTCGCACCGGTCTTCTCCGGGCCGGCGGTCGGCTCGCTGGTGGCCGGGATCGCGTCGATCCTCCTCTCCGTCCTGGTGTTCTGCTTCGGGGCGGCGGGCGCGAATGAGGGCTGGGGGGTCTGGGCGGCGGTCGCATTTGCGATCCTCACCACCCTCGTCGGCGCCGGCGGCGTCGTGGTGGGTTTGTTCGCCCGGCGTCAGATCGCCCGGGTGCCGCCGCCGCCGGCGGTGCGCTTCACCGGGCGGGGCGTGGCCCTGAGCGGGGTTGTCTGCGGCGCGACAGGCATGGTGCTGGCGCTGGCGGCACTCGGGCTGGCACTGCTGCTCGCCCTCGTCTGAGCGGGTCCGGCGGCGCAGCTGCCAGGGGCAGGGCGGCGGGGGGCGGCCACGGGCAGCCGCTACACTGGGGGGCACTGGAGTTGCTCGCCGCGGATTCGTGAGTCGACCGGCGGGAGCGGGGTGCGCCAACATCGTTCCCGGCCCCCGTTTTGACGTGCGTGCCCGTGGTGGGTAATCTTTCCACCTGCGCTCTGGCTTGCCAGGGCAATGTTCGCGTGCGTTCAACCGGCTGTGCCCTCAAGCGGCTCTGACCGGGCGACCGGCGGCGTGACGGGGGCCCGCCCCCGGGTTCCGCCGGGTCGCGAGCAGCGCGGCCACAAAGCCAAACAGACGGTACGTACGAACCTGTGCGGACCACGGAACAGATTCCGGTGAACGTCCAATGTTCCGCCGGGACCGTGACTCGGGCGACACGCCCGACCGCGGGTGCCGGGACCTTCGCGGGTCCTGGCCGGAGTGTAGGAGAACCGTCCCGTCCGGGACGGTTACGGCAGACGGCGCGGTCGCAGTGACGGCCGAAGGGAGCGGAGAAACCCGGTGCCCACGATCCAGCAGCTGGTCCGAAAGGGCCGCCAAGCGAAGACGAGCAAGACCAAGACGCCGGCGCTGAAGGGTTCTCCTCAGCGGCGCGGCGTGTGCACGCGTGTGTACACCACCACCCCGAAGAAGCCGAACTCGGCGCTGCGCAAGGTCGCTCGTGTCAAGCTCAGCAGCCAGATCGAGGTGACGGCCTACATCCCGGGCGTCGGCCACAACCTGCAGGAGCACTCGATCGTGCTCGTCCGCGGCGGCCGTGTTAAGGACCTTCCGGGCGTGCGTTACAAGATCGTCCGCGGTTCGCTGGACACCCAGGGTGTCCGCAACCGCAAGCAGGCGCGCAGCCGTTACGGCGCCAAGAAGGAGAAGAGCTGACATGCCGCGTAAGGGACCCGCTCCGCGGAAGCCGCTCGTCGCTGACCCGGTGTACAACTCGCCCCTGGTCACCCAGCTGGTGAACAAGATCCTCATGCGCGGCAAGCGTGCGCTCGCCGAGCGGATCGTCTACGGCGCCCTCGAGGGCTGCCGTGAGAAGACCGGCACCGACCCCGTCGTCACCCTCAAGCGGGCGATGGACAACGTCAAGCCGACCCTCGAGGTCCGCAGCCGGCGTGTCGGTGGCGCCACCTACCAGGTCCCCGTCGAGGTTCGTCCCTCCCGGGCCACCACCCTCGGTCTGCGCTGGCTCGTCCAGTACTCGAAGGCGCGTCGCGAGAAGACCATGGTCGAGCGCCTGATGAACGAGCTGCTCGACGCGAGCAACGGTCTGGGTGCCGCCGTCAAGCGGCGCGAGGACACGCACAAGATGGCGGAGTCGAACAAGGCCTTCGCGCACTACCGCTGGTAATTCAGCTCGGTTCCGGCGCCGTCCGCGGCGCCGGAACCACCACCAGGTGTGAGTCGAGACGACGATAAGTAGGGAATGAAGTGGCCGCCGCAGACGCGCTCGCCAAGGTACGCAACATCGGCATCATGGCGCACATCGATGCTGGTAAGACCACCACCACTGAGCGGATCCTGTTCTACACCGGCATCACGTACAAGATCGGTGAGGTCCATGAGGGCGGCGCCGTCATGGACTGGATGGAGCAGGAGCAGGAGCGGGGTATCACCATTACCTCCGCCGCCACCAAGTGTGAGTGGAAGGGCCACACGATCCAGATCATCGACACGCCCGGCCACGTCGACTTCACGGTCGAGGTCGAGCGCTCGCTGCGTGTTCTGGACGGTGCGGTCGCGGTCTACGACGGCGTTGCCGGTGTCGAGCCGCAGACGGAGAACGTCTGGCGGCAGGCCGACAAGTACAACGTCCCGCGGATGTGCTTCGTCAACAAGCTGGACCGTACCGGTGCCGACTTCTTCCGCTGCGTGCAGATGATGATCGACCGGCTCAACGCCACCCCGCTGGTGCTGCAGATCCCGATCGGCGCAGAGGCCGACTTCATCGGCGTCGTCGACCTGATCGACATGCACGCGCTCACCTGGCGCGGCGAGACCCAGAAGGGCGAGGACTACGAGATCGAGCCGATCCCGGCCGACCTCGCCGACTCGGCCGCCGAGTGGCGCGACAAGCTGATCGAGACCCTGGCCGACGTCGATGACGCGATCATGGAGAAGTACCTCGAGGGTGAGGAGCTCTCCGTCGACGAGATCCGCGCCGCGATCCGTCGCGCCACGATCGCCGGCAAGGCCAACCCGGTGCTGACCGGCACGGCCTTCAAGAACAAGGGCATCCAGCCGATGCTCGACGCCGTTGTCGCGTACCTCCCCTCGCCGCTGGACATCCCGGCGATCGAGGGCACGGCCACCGACGGCGAGACCCCGGTGCAGCGGCAGCCCTCGCTCAAGGAGCCCTTCGCGGGTCTGGCCTTCAAGATCCAGACGGACAAGCACCTGGGCAAGCTGACCTACGTGCGCGTCTACTCCGGATCGGTCGAGACCGGGTCCCAGGTGATCAACTCCACCAAGGACCGCAAGGAGCGCGTCGGCAAGATCTACCAGATGCACGCCAACAAGCGTGAAGAGCGCGGCACCGCCTACGCCGGCGACATCATCGCCGTGCAGGGTCTGAAGCAGACCACCACCGGTGACACCCTCTGCGACCCGGCTAAGCCGGTGATCCTGGAGTCGATGACCTTCCCCGAGCCGGTCATCGAGGTGGCGATCGAGCCCAAGACCAAGGCCGACCAGGAGAAGCTGAGCACCGCGATCCAGCGCCTGGCCGAGGAGGACCCGACCTTCCGCGTCAAGCTGGACGAGGAGACCGGTCAGACGGTCATCTCCGGCATGGGCGAGCTGCACCTGGACATCCTGGTCGACCGGATGCGCCGCGAGTTCAACGTCGAGGCGAACATCGGTAAGCCGCAGGTGGCGTACCGCGAGACCATCCGCCGCAAGGTGGAGAAGCTCGAGTTCACCCACAAGAAGCAGACCGGTGGCTCCGGCCAGTACGCCCGAGTGATCATCGCGCTTGAGCCGCTGCCGCTGGACAACGACGCCCCGACGTACGAGTTTGCCAACGCCGTCACCGGTGGCCGCATCCCGCGGGAGTTCATCCCGTCGGTGGACGCCGGCGCCCAGGACGCCATGCAGTACGGCATCCTGGCCGGCTTCCCGCTGGTCGGTGTGAAGCTCACGCTGCTCGACGGTCAGTACCACGAGGTCGACTCGTCGGAAATGGCATTCAAGATCGCCGGCTCGATGGCGATGAAGGAGGCGGCCCGCAAGGCCGACCCCGCGCTGCTCGAGCCGATGATGGCAGTCGAGGTCACGACGCCCGAGGAGAACATGGGCGACGTCATCGGCGACATCAACTCCCGCCGTGGCATCATCCAGGCGATGGAGGAGCGCGGCGGTGCCCGCGTCGTCCGCGCCCTGGTGCCGCTGTCGGAAATGTTCGGCTACGTCGGCGACCTGCGGTCGAAGACCCAGGGCCGGGCTAGCTTCAGCATGCAGTTCGACTCCTACGCCGAGGTTCCGCAGAGCGTGGCGAAGGAGATCATCGCCAAGGCGACGGGCGAGTGAGCTCCGCAGACATCTGCGGTGCACGCAACACCCTGAACCACGGTTGATCGACCTGGTCGGCGGCGGGCGGGAAACCGCCCACCGCCTACCAGGTGGGAACCGCGTGAGACCGGGCCTGTAGGCTTCACTGCCGCAAGACCCACATAGCTCTCCGGCCGCCGGCCGGAAAGGCTGTCGACAGCGTCCCGAGCGCCGACCCGGCGCGCCGGACGGAACGTACCAAGAAGTCCACAGGAGGACACCAGTGGCGAAGGCGAAGTTCGAGCGGACTAAGCCGCACGTCAACATCGGCACCATTGGTCACATCGACCACGGTAAGACGACGCTGACGGCGGCCATCACCAAGGTTCTGCACGACAAGTACCCCGACCTGAACCCCTACACGCCGTTCGACGAGATCGACAAGGCGCCGGAGGAGAAGGCCCGCGGTATCACGATCTCGATCGCGCACGTCGAGTACCAGACCGAGTCGCGGCACTACGCGCACGTCGACTGCCCCGGTCACGCGGACTACATCAAGAACATGATCACCGGTGCCGCCCAGATGGACGGCGCGATCCTGGTGGTCGCCGCGACCGACGGTCCGATGCCGCAGACCCGCGAGCACGTGCTGCTGGCCCGTCAGGTCGGTGTGCCGTACATCGTCGTGGCGCTCAACAAGAGCGACATGGTCGACGACGAGGAGCTCCTGGAGCTCGTCGAGCTCGAGGTCCGTGAGCTGCTCTCGGCACAGGACTACCCGGGTGACGACCTGCCGGTCGTTCAGGTCTCGGCGCTGAAGGCGCTCGAGGGCGACCCGGCCTGGACCGAGAAGCTGCTCGAGCTGATGAACGCGGTCGACACCGCGATCCCGCAGCCGGAGCGCGAGACCGAGAAGCCGTTCCTCATGCCCGTCGAGGACGTCTTCACGATCACCGGTCGTGGTACCGTTGTCACCGGCCGTGTCGAGCGTGGCGTTCTGCTCCCGAACGAGGACGTCGAGGTTGTCGGCATCCGGGAGAAGGGCTTCAAGACCAAGGTCACCGCGATCGAGATGTTCCGGAAGACCCTGGACGACGCCCGCGCAGGTGAGAACGTCGGCCTGCTGCTGCGTGGCACCAAGCGCGAGGACGTCGAGCGCGGCATGGTTGTCATCAAGCCGGGCACGACCACCCCGCACACCGAGTTCGAGGCGACCGTCTACATCCTCGGCAAGGAGGAGGGTGGCCGGCACACGCCGTTCTTCCAGAACTACCGTCCGCAGTTCTACTTCCGGACCACGGACGTCACCGGCGTCGTCACGCTGCCCGAGGGCACCGAGATGGTCATGCCGGGCGACAACACCACGATGACCGTGAAGCTCATCCAGCCCATCGCGATGGAGGAAAACCTCAAGTTCGCGATTCGCGAGGGTGGCCGCACGGTTGGCGCTGGTCGCGTCACCAAGATCATCAAGTAATCAGGTACCCCGATTAGCGTTGCCGGGAGCAGTACGGCATACTAGTCAGGTTGCGTAACGGCAGTTCGACGGTGTGGGCCCGGTCCGCCGGGTTTCACCGAAGAGCAGTCGCGCGGGGTGGTTGGCCCCCAGTGGCCAACCACCCTCGCACGGCGCCTCCATCGTGATTTTGCGATGGGGCGCCTGAGACCTACCGCACGCCAGTGCCGCTTCGGGCTTCCGGGGCGGAGTCTGGCCCCAGGGCGCGACACGCCCGACCGCGGGGGTCGGCGAATGTGGGACCGCGCCGTTCGGGGCGGAGGCCCGCGACATAGCGGCATCGAGAGAAGGAACAGAAGCCACCATGGCGGGACAGAAGATCCGCATCCGGCTCAAGGCCTACGACCACGAGGTCGTCGACTCCTCGGCGCGGAAGATCGTCGAGACGGTGACGCGGACCGGGGCGCAGGTCGCAGGCCCGGTGCCGCTGCCCACGGAGATCAACCGTTTCTGCGTGATCCGTTCGCCGCACAAGTACAAGGACTCGCGCGAGCACTTCGAGATGCGCACGCACAAGCGTCTGATCGACATCATCGACCCGACTCCGAAGACGGTCGACTCGCTTATGCGCCTCGACCTGCCGGCTGGCGTCGACATCGAGATCAAGCTGTAGGGACCGGACTAATGGACAGGCAAGTTAAGGGGATCCTGGGCGCCAAGCTCGGCATGACCCAGGTCTGGGACAACAACCGCGTTGTCCCGGTGACTGTGGTTCAGGCCGGCCCTTGTGTCGTGAGCCAGGTTCGTAGCGCCGACAAGGACGGTTACTCGGCGGTCCAGCTGGCGTACGGTGCGATCGACCCGCGCAAGGTGAAGAAGCCGCTGGCCGGGCACTACGCCAAGGCCGACGTGGCACCGCGGCGACACATCGTCGAGCTGCGCACCAGCGACGCGACCGAGTACGAGCTCGGCCAGGAAGTCACCGTAGAGGCGTTCCCGGTGGGAACCCCGATCGACGTGACGGGCAAGACCAAGGGCAAGGGTTACGCCGGTGTCATGAAGCGGCACGGCTTCCACGGCCTGCGCGCCAGCCACGGTGTGCAGCGCAAGCACCGCTCGCCCGGCTCGATCGGCGCCTGCGCGACCCCGGGTCGCGTATTCAAGGGCGTCCGGATGGCCGGTCGCATGGGTGGTGTTCGCTACACCGTGCAGAACCTGACCGTTCAGGCGGTCGACACCGAGAACAACCTCCTGCTGGTCCGGGGCGCGATCCCTGGTCCGAAGGGCGCGCTGGTCCTGGTCCGCTCCGCGGCCAAGACGCAGTTGAAGAAGGGCGGTGCGGCGAAGTGACCACGGTTGACGTCCGCAACGTCGAGGGTGCCAAGGCCGGCTCTGTCGAGCTGCCGGACGACATCTTCGACGTCCAGGCGAACATCGCACTGATGCACCAGGTGGTGGTGGCCCAGCTCGCGGCCGCCCGCCAGGGCACGCACAAGGTCAAGACTCGCGGCGAGGTCGCCGGCGGCGGCAAGAAGCCGTACAAGCAGAAGGGCACCGGACGCGCCCGCCAGGGCTCGATCCGCGCCCCGCAGTTCGCCGGTGGTGGCGTCGTGCACGGTCCCGTGCCGCGTGACTACAGCCAGCGGACCCCGAAGAAGATGAAGGCCGCCGCTCTGCGTGGCGCCCTGTCGGACCGGGCACGTGCGGGTCAGGTGCACGTCGTGGAGGGCTTCATCTCCGACGACAAGCCGTCGACCAAGGCCGCGCTGGCTGCGCTGGCGAAGGTCACCGAGGCCAACCGGGTCCTCGTGGTCGTGAGCAGCGAGGATGTTCTCAACATCCTCTCGCTGCGCAACGAGCCGCGGGTGCACCTGATCGAGGCCGGCCAGCTCAACACGTACGACGTGCTGGTGGCCGACGACGTGGTCTTCACCAAGGACGCCCTGGACGAGTTCCTGGGTGTGCCGGCCGAGACCACCGAGGAGGGTGGCAAGTGAGCACGATTGCTGACCCGCGCGACATCATCGTCGCGCCGGTCGTCTCGGAGAAGAGCTACAGCGAGCTGAACCGGAACTGGTACACCTTCCTGGTGCACCCGGACGCGAACAAGACCGAGATCAAGATCGCTATCCAGCAGATCTTCGAGGTCCGCGTCCTGACGGTCAACACGCTCAACCGCCAGGGTAAGCGCAAGCGCACCAAGACCGGCTTCGGTCAGCGCAAGGCGACCAAGCGGGCGATCGTGAAGCTGGCTGACGGTGACCGTATCGAGGCCTTCGGCGGCCCGGTCAGCTGAGGGGTGTAGACAATGGCTATCCGTAAGTACAAGCCGACGACGCCGGGCCGACGAGGCTCCAGCGTCGCGGACTTCGCCGAGATCACCCGGTCCACGCCGGAGAAGTCGCTGCTGGCGCCGCTGCCCAAGAAGGGCGGCCGCAACGTCCATGGCCGGATCACCACCCGGCACCAGGGCGGCGGTCACAAGCGCCAGTACCGTCTGATCGACTTCAAGCGGGTCGACAAGGACGGTGTGCCGGCGAAGGTCGCGCACATCGAGTACGACCCGAACCGCACCGCGCGCATCGCGCTGCTGCACTACGCCGACGGCGAGAAGCGCTACATCCTCGCGCCGAAGGACCTGAAGCAGGGCGACCGCGTCGAGTCCGGTCCGGGCGCCGACATCAAGCCGGGCAACAACCTGCCGCTGCGCAACATCCCCGTCGGTAGCCAGATCCACGGTGTGGAGCTGCGCCCGGGCGGCGGTGCCAAGCTGGCGCGTTCGGCCGGCGTCGGCATCCAGCTGCTCGGCCGGGAAGGTGCCTACGCCACGCTGCGTATGCCCTCCGGCGAGATCCGTCGGGTCGACGTCCGCTGCCGCGCCACCGTTGGTGAGATCGGCAACGCCGACCAGTCGAACATCAACTGGGGCAAGGCGGGCCGTATGCGGTGGAAGGGCAAGCGCCCGACCGTCCGTGGTGTCGCCATGAACCCGGTCGACCACCCGCACGGTGGTGGTGAGGGTAAGACCTCCGGCGGTCGCCACCCGGTCAACCCGCAGGGTAAGCCCGAGGGCCGGACCCGTCGTAAGGGCCAGCCGAGCGACCGGCTGATCGTCCGCCGCCGCTACGCCACCCGCAAGCGCGGCTAAGGGAGATTAGGTAGACATGCCTCGCAGCCTGAAGAAGGGCCCGTTCATCGACGACCACCTGCTCAAGAAGGTGGAAGTTCAGAACGAAAAGGGTTCGAAGAACGTCATCAAGACCTGGTCGCGGCGCTCGACGATCATCCCTGAGATGCTCGGTCACACGATCGCCGTGCACGACGGGCGTAAGCACGTCCCGGTGTTCATCACCGAGGCGATGGTCGGGCACAAGCTCGGCGAGTTCGCGCTGACCCGCACGTTCAAGGGTCACGAGAAGGACGACCGGAAGAGCCGCCGGCGCTGAGCGCCGACCACGGGATAAAGGGATCAAGGGGTTACAGCGATGCCAGTTAAGGGCGACGCTCCGGTGCTTCCGGGCGCGCGGGCAGTTGCGCGTCACGTGCGCATCTCGCCGATGAAGGCGCGCCGGGTGGTCAACCTCGTCCGCGGTCTGCCCGCGAAGGAGGCGCTCACGGTGCTGCAGTTCGCGCCGCAGGCTGCGAGCGAGCAGGTATACAAGGTCGTCGCGAGCGCGATCGCCAACGCGGAGAACAACGAGCGGCTGGACCCCGACGCGCTGCTCGTCAGCGAGGCGTTCGTCGACGAGGGCCCGACGATGAAGCGGTTCCGGCCGCGGGCCCAGGGTCGGGCCTTCCGGATCCGTAAGCGCACCTGCCACATCACGATCGTGGTCGAGGCTGTCGCGCCGGCCGCACCGAAGAAGGCCGCTGCGAAGAAGGCGGCTCCGGCCAAGGCCGAACCGGCCACCGAGGCCGCCGAAACGCAGAGCAAGACGGAGGGCGCCGAGTAATGGGTCAGAAGGTTCACCCGCACGGGTTCCGGCTCGGCATCTCGACCGACTGGAAGTCCCGCTGGTTCGCGGACAAGCTCTACAAGGACTACGTCGGCGAGGATGTAAAGATCCGCCGAATGATGTCCAAGGGCCTCGAGCGTGCCGGCATTTCCAAGGTCGACATCGAGCGCACCCGCGACCGGGTCCGCGTTGACATCCACACCGCCCGGCCGGGCATCGTCATCGGCCGTAAGGGTGCGGAGGCCGACCGGATCCGCGGCGAGCTGGAGAAGCTCACCGGCAAGCAGGTGCAGCTCAACATCATCGAGGTGAAGAACCCCGAGTCGGATGCGCAGCTCGTCGCCCAGGGCGTTGCCGAGCAGCTCTCCAGCCGGGTCAGCTTCCGTCGGGCGATGCGCAAGGCGATGCAGTCGGCGATGAAGAACCCGATTTGCAAGGGCATCCGGGTTCAGGTCTCCGGCCGTCTCGGCGGCGCCGAGATGAGCCGTACCGAGTTCTACCGCGAGGGTCGGGTGCCGTTGCACACGCTCCGCGCGAACATCGAGTACGGCTTCTTCGAGGCCCGGACCACCTTCGGCCGTATCGGCGTGAAGGTCTGGATCTACAAGGGCGATGCGGTGCCCGGCCGGGAGACCCCGACCGAGACCGCGCCGTCGCGTCCGCGCCGTGACCGGGGTGACCGGCCCGACCGTCCGCGCCGCGGACGTTCCGGATCGTCCGGCACTACCCCCGGTGGCACCGACGCCGGCCGGGCCGCCCAGACCGCGCTGGCTCAGGGTGGCGACACCCCGACCGGCGAGTCGATCGACAGCGCCGCCGTTGCCGCCGCGCCGGCTCCGGCGGAAACGCAGCAGGAGGGCTGACAGATGCTGATGCCGCGCAAGCCCCCGAAGGGCTTCCGCAAGCCGCACCACCCGGACCGCAGTGGCGCGTCCAAGGGTGGTAACCGCGTGGTGTTCGGCGAGTTCGGGATCCAGGCTCTCGAGCCTGCGTACGTGACCAACCGCCAGATCGAGTCGGCGCGTATCGCGATGACCCGTCACATCAAGCGTGGCGGCAAGGTCTGGATCACGATCTTCCCGGACCAGGCCCTCACCAAGAAGCCGGCCGAAACCCGTATGGGTTCCGGTAAGGGTTCGCCCGAGTGGTGGGTTGCCAACGTGAAGCCGGGGCGGGTCATCTTCGAGATGTCCTTCCCCAACGAGCAGATCGCGCGAGAAGCGATGCGTCGCGCGATCCACAAGCTCCCGATGAAGTGCCGCATTGTTACGCGCGAAGTGGGTGAGTCCTGATGGCAGCGGGCGTTAAGGTCGCCGAGCTGCGTGAGCTCTCCGAAGAGGAGCTGGTCACGAAGCTGCGGGAGGCCAAGGCGGAGCTGTTCAACCTCCGCGTGCAGGCAGCTACCGGTCAGCTGGACAACAACCGGCGGCTGCAGGTGATCCGTCGGGACATTGCCCGGATCTACACGATCATGCGCGAGCGCGAGCTGGGGCTCTCGGCCGCGCCGACTGAGGTGACTGCATGATGACCGAGAACACCACCACGGCGGAGACGCGGGCCCAGCGCAAGATGCGTGAGGGTCTCGTGGTCAGCGACAAGATGGACAAGACCATCGTGGTCGAGGTCGAGGACCGGGTGAAGCACCCGCTGTACGGCAAGGTCATTCGCCGTACCAGCAAGCTGAAGGTGCACGATGAGCAGAACGCCGCCGGCATCGGCGACCGCGTCCTGATCATGGAGACCCGGCCGCTCTCCGCCACCAAGCGCTGGCGGCTCGTGGAAATCCAGGAAAAGGCCAAGTAGCGAAGGCTTCGAGCTCGCCCGGCGGTAGTCGGGTGCAGGTTCCGCCAGGCTCCGGCCGCTTTTGGCGGCCGGAGAACCGGCAGACATAGGAGATAGACGTGATTCAGCAGGAGTCGCGACTGCGCGTCGCCGACAACACGGGTGCCCGGGAGATCCTGTGCATCCGGGTTCTCGGTGGTTCGGGTCGCCGCTACGCGAGCATCGGCGACGTCATCGTGGCCACGGTCAAGGACGCGATCCCGGGTGCCGGTGTCAAGAAGGGCGACGTCGTCAAGGCGGTAGTCGTCCGCACCGCGAAGGAACGGCGTCGGCCGGACGGTTCGTACATCCGCTTCGACGAGAACGCAGCCGTCATCATCAAGGACGGCGGAGACCCGCGTGGCACTCGTATCTTCGGGCCGGTCGGCCGGGAGCTGCGGGACAAGCGGTTCATGAAGATTATTTCTCTCGCGCCGGAGGTGTTGTGACCGTGAAGATCAAGAAGGGCGACACGGTCCGGGTCATCGCCGGCAAGGACAAGGGCAAGGAAGGGAAGGTCATCGCGGCCTACCCTCGCCTTGACAAGGTCCTGGTCGAGGGCGTGAACCGGGTCAAGAAGCACACCCGCATCAGCACCACCCAGCGTGGCGCCAAGACCGGCGGCATCGTCACTCAGGAAGCCCCGGTCCACATCTCGAACGTGCAGATCGTGGACTCCGAGGGCAAGCCGACCCGCGTCGGCTACCGGATCGACGACAACGGCCAGAAGGTCCGCATCGCGCGTAGCACCGGTAAGGACCTGTGATGACCACGGCTACCGAAACCAAGACGATGCCGCGCCTCAAGGAGCGGTACCGCAACGAGATCGTGGCGAAGCTGCGCGAGCAGCAGAACTACGCCAACCCGATGCAGGTGCCCGGCCTGGTCAAGATCGTCGTCAACATGGGTGTCGGCGAGGCTGCTCGGGACGCCAAGCTGATCGACGGCGCCGTGCGCGACCTGGCCACCATCACCGGCCAGAAGCCGCAGATCCGGCGGGCGACCAAGTCGATCGCGCAGTTCAAGCTGCGCGAGGGCATGCCGATCGGCGCGAAGGTCACCCTCCGGGGCGACCGGATGTGGGAGTTCCTTGACCGGCTGCTCTCCATCGCGCTGCCGCGTATCCGCGACTTCCGCGGTCTGGACGGGCGCAAGCTCGACGGGCACGGCAACTACACGTTCGGTCTGACCGAGCAGTCGGTGTTCCACGAGATCGATCAGGACAGGATCGATCGGCAGCGGGGCATGGACATCACGGTGGTTACGACCGCCACGACCGACGACGAGGGCCGGGCGCTGCTCAAGCTCCTGGGCTTCCCGTTCAAGGAGAACTGAGATGGCCAAGAAGGCGCTGATCATCAAGGCGGCCGCGAAGCCGAAGTTCTCGGTTCGCGCGTACACCCGCTGCCAGCGGTGCGGTCGTCCGAAGGCGGTCTACCGCAAGTTCGGCCTCTGCCGGGTCTGCATCCGGGAGATGGCCCACCGCGGTGAACTGCCGGGTGTGTCCAAGGCTTCCTGGTAGGGCAACCCCGCGTCCCGGCCAAGGCCGGGGCAAGCATCGCAACGTGGCAACTAGGTATTGCTCTTCGCCGTAGGCCCGGGGCTCACCGCCCCGGGAACCCCGGCGAGAAAGGCTGACGAAATCCATGACGATGACCGACCCGATCGCAGACATGCTCACGCGTCTGCGTAACGCCAACCAGGCGTACCACGACCAGGTGTCGATGCCCTACTCCAAGATCAAGGCGAACATCGCCGAGGTTCTGAAGTCCGAGGGCTACATCGCTACCTGGTCGGTCGAGGAGCCCGAGGAGGGCGCCGTCGGCAAGCGACTGGTCGTCGAGCTGAAGTACGGCCAGAACCGCGAGCGGAGCCTGGCCGGCATCAAGCGCGTGTCCAAGCCCGGCCTGCGGGTTTACGCCAAGTCCGACGAGCTCCCGCGGGTGCTCGGTGGCCTCGGCGTGGCGATCATTTCGACGTCCCAGGGACTGCTGACTGACCGGCAGGCCCGCAAGCGGAGCGTTGGCGGGGAAGTCCTCGCCTTCGTCTGGTAACGGGAGACAGGTAGAAATGTCGCGTATTGGACGTAAGTCGATCCCGGTACCCGCCGGCGTCGACATCAACATCGACGGCCAGACCGTTAAGGTCAAGGGCCCCAAGGGCGAGCTGAGCCACACCCTGGCCGAGCCGATCACGGTGGAGCGGGGCGATGACGGCGAGCTGCACGTCAACCGGCCCAACGACGAGCGCAAGGCCAAGGAACTGCACGGCCTGAGCCGGACGCTGATCGCCAACATGATCGTCGGCGTGACCGACGGTTACCGCAAGAGCCTCGAGATCGCCGGTACCGGTTACCGCGTGACCGCCAAGGGCAGCGACCTCGAGTTCGCACTCGGGTTCTCGCACCCGGTCGTGGTCACCGCGCCGCAGGGCATCACGTTCACGGTGGAGAAGCCGACCGTGTTCCACGTGGCCGGCATCGACAAGCAGCTGGTCGGCGAGGTTGCCGCCAACATCCGGAAGATCCGCCCGCCGGAGCCCTATAAGGGCAAGGGTGTCAAGTACCAGGGCGAGGTCATCCGCCGCAAGGCTGGAAAGGCAGGTAAGAAGTGACCGCCACGCTGCTCAAGCGCCGTCGCGGCGTCGCCGCCAAGCGCGCCATCGGGCGGGCACGCCGGCACTTCCGGGTCCGCAAGAACGTTTCCGGTACGGCCGAGCGTCCGCGCCTGGTTGTCACCCGTTCGCTGCGGCACATCACGGCCCAGGTCGTGGACGACACCCAGGGTCACACCCTGGCGTCGGCCTCTACCCTGGACCCGTCGCTGCGCGGTACCGAGGGCAACAAGAGCGCCCTGGCCGGCAAGGTCGGCGCGCTCGTGGCCGAGCGCGCCAAGGCCGCCGGCATCTCCAAGGTCGTCTTCGACCGCGGTGGCAACAAGTACGCCGGGCGGCTCGCTGCCCTGGCGGACGCCGCCCGCGAAGCCGGGCTCGAGTTCTAGAAACCCCGTCACGAGAGAGAAGGAAGGCTGCTGATGCCAGGTCAACAGCGCCGTGGCGGCGGGTCCGGTGGCAACGAGGGTGGTCGCCGCGACAACCGCCGTGAGGGCGGCCGCGGAAACGCGCCCGTCGAGAAGACCCCGCACATCGAGCGGGTCGTCGCGATCAACCGTGTCGCCAAGGTCGTGAAGGGTGGTCGTCGCTTCAGCTTCACCGCCCTCGTGATCGTCGGCGACGGCGACGGCTCCGTCGGCGTGGGCTACGGAAAGGCCAAGGAGGTGCCCGCGGCGATCGCCAAGGGTGTCGAGGAGGCCAAGAAGCACTTCTTCAAGGTTCCGAAGATCGGCTCCTCGATCCCGCACCCGGTGCTGGGCGAGGCCGCTGCCGGTGTGGTGCTGCTCAAGCCGGCTTCCGCCGGTACGGGTGTCATCGCCGGTGGACCGGTGCGTGCCGTGCTGGAGTGCGCCGGTATCCACGATGTGCTCTCCAAGAGCCTCGGCTCGTCCAACCCGATCAACATCGTGCACGCCACGGTCGCGGCCCTGAAGGGTCTCGAGTCGCCGGAGCAGGTTGCGGCGCGTCGTGGTCTGCCGGTCGAGGACGTGGCGCCGGCTGCGATGCTGGCGTCCCGGGCGGGGGTGAAGTCCTGATGGCACGCCTGAAGGTCACCCAGCTCCGATCCAACATCGGAACCAAGCACAAGCAGCGCGAGTCGCTGCGGTCGCTCGGTCTCAAGCGGATCAATGACGTGGTGGTCAAGGAGGACCGCCCCGAAATTCGGGGCATGATCTTCGCCGTGAACCACCTCGTGAAGGTCGAGGAGGTCGACTAATGACGATCAAGGTTCACCACCTGCGTCCGGCGCCGGGCTCCAAGACCGCCAAGACCCGTGTGGGTCGTGGTGAGGCGTCCAAGGGCAAGACCGCCGGTCGCGGCACCAAGGGCTCCAAGGCCCGCAAGAACATCTCGGCCGCCTTCGAGGGTGGTCAGATGCCGCTGCACATGCGGCTGCCGAAGCTCAAGGGCTTCAAGAACCGCTTCCGTGTCGAGTACCAGGTCGTGAACCTGGACCGGCTCGCCGAGCTGTTCCCCAACGGCGGCCAGGTTGGCCCGGACGAGCTGGTCGAGGTCGGCGCTGTCCGCAAGGGCAAGCCGGTCAAGGTCCTCGGCACCGGCGACCTCGGTGGCGTGGTTCTCCAGATCTCGGCGCAGGCGTTCAGCGCGTCGGCCAAGGAGAAGATCACTGCTGCCGGCGGTTCGGTCACCGAACTGTAAGGCGATAGGACGTGGCGTCCGCTCAGTTGCCCCCAACTGGCGGACGCCATGTTCGTCCCCGGGCCGAGATCCGTTCCAACCCCGCCGATCGGAAGTGGCGGGAATGGCAGCGGGCACATCGGACCGGGCCGGATCTGCCCTGGGACCCGTCGGACTGTTAGAGTCCCTTCCCAGCATCGGTTAATCGGGCGTCTGCCCGGACCCAACCCCCTACCCGCCACAGCTAACGGCGGCCGCCTCGCGCAGGAGGAAGAAGTTGCTCTCCGCGTTTCTCAGTGCGTTCCGTACGCCTGACCTGCGCAAGAAGCTGCTGTTCACAGTAGGCATCATTGCGGTCTACCGGCTTGGCGCCACGATCCCGAGCCCCGGCGTCTCTTACACCAACGTGCAGCGTTGTCTGGAAGCGACAGCCGAGGGTGGGACCAACGGGGTCTTCAACCTGCTCAACCTCTTCTCCGGCGGAGCGCTGCTGTCGCTGTCGGTCTTCGCGCTGGGCATCATGCCCTACATCACCGCGTCGATCATCATGCAGCTGCTCGCGGTGGTCATTCCCCGGCTGGAGCAGCTCCGCAAGGAGGGCCAGGCCGGCCAGGCGAAGATCACCCAGTACACCCGGTACCTCACCCTGGGTCTGGGCGTTCTGCAGGCCTCCGCGTACGTGGCGCTGGCCCGTTCCGGCCAGCTCTTCAACGGCATGTGCGACCAGTACCCGATCATCCCCGAGGGAACGGGTCTGCCGAACTGGCTGACGCTGCTGACGTTGGTCATCACGATGACCGCCGGCACCGGTGTGGTGATGTGGCTCGGCGAGCTGATCACCGACCGCGGCGTCGGCAACGGCATGTCCGTGCTGATCTTCACCTCGATCGCCGCCCGCCTCCCCAGCGAGGGCTGGTCCATCAAGGTCAGCAAGGGCTGGGGCATGTTCGCCCTGGTGCTGGCGTTGGTCATGGTGGTCATCGCCCTGGTGGTCTTCATCGAGCAGGCGCAGCGCCGGATCCCGGTGCAGTACGCCAAGCGGATGATCGGCCGGCGCATGTACGGCGGCACCTCGACCTACATCCCGTTGAAGGTCAACCAGGCGGGTGTCATCCCGGTCATCTTCGGCTCCTCGCTGCTCTACCTCCCGCAGTTGGGACTCCAGTTCTTCGACCAGGAGAACCCTGGCGACGTGCAGGCATGGGTCACGAACAACCTCGCGAACCCGAGCAGTCCGATCTACATCGCGGTCTACTTCCTGCTGATCATCTTCTTCACGTACTTCTACGTGTCGATCACGTTCAACCCGACCGATGTAGCGGACAACATGAAGAAGTACGGCGGCTTCGTACCGGGTATCCGTCCGGGCAAGCCGACCGCGCAGTACCTCGACTTCATCCTCAGCCGGATCACCCTGCCGGGCTCGATCTACCTGGGTATCGTCGCCACGCTGCCGAACTTCTTCTTCATCTGGCTGGACAACAACCAGTACCAGAACTTCCCATTCGGCGGCACCGCTGTGCTGATCATGGTCGGCGTCGGTCTCGAGACCGTGAAGCAGATCGAGAGCCAGCTGATGCAGCGGAACTATGAAGGGTTCCTGCGGTAGATGCGAATCGTTCTCGTCGGCCCGCCCGGGGCAGGTAAAGGCACACAGGCCGAGTTCATCGCGGCTCACCTCTCCGTGCCGAAGATCTCCACCGGGGACATCTTCCGCGCCAACGTCTCCCAGGGCACGACCCTGGGGGTCGAGGCCAAGCGGTACATGGACGCCGGCAAGCTCGTTCCCGACGAGGTGACCATCAACATGGTCCGCGGCCGGCTCGCCGAGCCGGACGCGGCCGAGGGTTTCCTGCTGGACGGATTCCCGCGTACGACGCCCCAGGCGGCGGCGCTGGACAAGCTCCTGGCTGACCTCGGCACCGCGCTGGACGTGGTCCTCGAACTCGTCGTCGACGACGACGAGGTGATCCGGCGCCTCTCCGGCCGGCGCACCTGCCGGGGCTGCGGAAAGATCTGGCACGTCGAGTTCGACGCGCCGTCGCGGCCGGACGTCTGCGACCGCTGCGGGGCCGAGCTCTTCCAGCGTGACGACGACAAGGCCGAGACGATCGCCGAGCGGCTGCGGGAGTACACGGACAAGACCGCGCCCCTGGTCGACTACTACGGCGCCCAGGGCAAGCTGGTGGGCATCGACGCCACCGGCCCGGTCGAGGACGTCACCGTCCGCGCTATCGACGCTCTGCGGTCGTACGGCGGATAGAGTTGCCGAGAGCGACCGCACGCCACCGCGTGCGGCGCTCTCTGGCTAGGGAAAGGTAACCGTCCGATGCGTCGCCCCCAGCTGGACATCCAGCTGAAGACTCCGGAACAGATCGAAAAGATGCGCGCCGCAGGCCTGGTGGTCGCGGCCGCCCTGAGCCGGATGAAAGCAGCCGTCGTCCCGGGCGTCAGTACCGCCGACCTGGATGCCATCGCCGAGTCGACGATCCGCGAGGCGGGTGCGGTCCCGTCGTTCCTGGGCTACCACGGCTTCCCGGCGAGCATCTGCTCGTCGGTCAACGAGCAGGTCGTGCACGCCATCCCCGCGGCCGATCAGGTGCTGCGCGAAGGTGACCTGATCTCGATCGACTGCGGCGCGGTGCTGGACGGCTGGCACGGCGACGCGGCGATCACGGTCGGGGTCGGCGAGACCCGGCCGCAGCTGCTGCGGATGGCTGCGGTCGCCGAGGACGCCATGTGGGCGGGAATCGCCGCCGCGGCGCGGGGAGCGGCGAGCGGCAAGGGCCGGCTGACCGACATCTCGCACGCGGTCGAGTCCGCCGTACGCAAGGGCGGGCGCTACGGCATCGTCGACGGCTACGGCGGGCACGGTATCGGCACCGAGATGCACCAGGACCCCCATGTGCTCAACCACGGCCGGCCCGGGCGGGGCCCGGCGCTGGTGCCGGGGATGGCCCTGGCGATCGAGCCGATGATCACCATGGGCTCGCCGCGGACGGTCGAGCTCGACGACGGCTGGACCGTCGTCACCCGCGACCGGTCGGTGGCGGCACACGTCGAGCACTCGATCGCGTTGCTGCCCGACGGGGTCTGGGTGCTCACGGCACCCGACGGCGGCCGGGCCCGGCTCGGTGACCTGGTCACCCCCCGGCAGCCGGCCGGCGATTCCATCGGCTGAACCGGGGTTCCGGCAGCCGGCATGCCGCAGGGCCCCTGGCCGCCGCCGTCGCAGTGGGGTTTCGGCGGCTGGCGCCGCAGTGGCATCCTTGACAGCTATGGAACAGCGGGACGATATGCGGGCGGCCGATTCCGACCGCACGCGAGTGGCCGAGCGGCTGCAGGCGGCGCTCGACGAGGGCCGGCTGGACCTGCACGAGTACGACGACCGCCTGCGGCGGGCCTTCTCCGCGCGCACCTACGGCGACCTCAAGGGTCTGCTCGACGACCTGCCCGCCCCGCGTCCGGCGGACCGGTCGCAGCTGGCGCCGACCGCCTCGGCGTGGCCGGCGGCGGTGGGTGAGACTCCCACGGTCCCGGCCAACGTCACCCGGCAGTGGCTGGGGGAGATGTGGGGCACGTACTTCAGCGTGGCGGCCATCACGGTCGGCATCTGGGCGGTCATCTGCCTGATGAGCACGGAGCTGCTCTACTTCTGGCCCGGCTGGGTGATCGGGCCCTACGGCGCGGTGCTGGTGGTGCAGACCGTCGGCGGACTCGTCACGGGAGCGCCGGCCAAGGAGGCCGCGGAGCGGGCGCGCAAGGAGCAGGCGCGCCTGCAGCGGCGTAGGGCCGCAGGCCTCGAGGACTGATTTCTCGGGCGCGATGTCCGGTTCGCCGCTCCGAACCGCCCTCGGTTGGCTTCGCCGAGTTCATCCGCGTACACTGTCAGATCGGCGCACAGCGTCCACTCCGTCATGCCCACCCTGCGCTTCGGTGGGGACGGAGCCGCGGCTGGCGCGGGTGGTGTTTTCGATCATCACCCGTGTAAGGCGTTGTGAGCCGATCCGGAGTAACCGACGTCAGGACAGCGGAGGACATGCCGAAAAAAGACGGAGCCATCGAGATCGAGGGTCGTGTGATCGAGCCCCTGCCGAACGCTATGTTCCGGGTGGAGCTCGCGAACGGCCACAAGGTGCTGGCTCACATCAGTGGCAAGATGCGGCAGCACTACATCCGCATCCTGCCGGAGGACCGGGTCGTCGTCGAACTCTCGCCGTACGACCTGACCCGCGGGCGCATCGTCTACCGCTACAAGTAACACGCCTGACGGCGGCCGGGATGTTTCCGTGTCCGTCCTCGACGTCCGGTGGGACGCCAGTGTCGTGCCATTGGGCCAGATGGGAAGTAAGGCAACCGTGAAGGTCAAGCCGAGCGTCAAGAGGATCTGCAACAAGTGCCGGGTCATCCGCCGGCACGGCCGGGTCATGGTGATCTGCACCGACCCGCGCCACAAGCAGCGCCAGGGCTGAGCCACGGTGCGGCCTCGGCCGCGACCGGGGTCTTCGTCCGCGGATCCACACAATCACATACAAGCTCGTCCCAGCCACGGGTGAAGTGCGCAGCGCGTACTGGCGTCGTGGCCAACCCCCGGTCGGAGGCCGGGGCCCGATCGGGCAACGACCACAGGCACGCGGCAGCGTGCCGGGTCGGCACGGCGCCACAGCGGCGCCGAGCCGGACACGGTCGGATCGGGGTGGGTCGGGCACAGACCTCCGCGACACACCTACGAGGAGTACGCCCGCACATGGCTCGTCTAGTTGGCGTCGATCTCCCCCGCGAGAAGCGGCTGGAAATCGCGCTCACCTACATCTTCGGGGTCGGCCGGACCCGCGCAGTCGAGACTCTCGCTGCCACCGGTATCTCCCCGGACAAGCGCGTCAAGGACCTCACGGACGAGGAGCTGGTCCAGCTCCGCGACCACATCGAGGGCAACTTCAAGGTAGAAGGCGACCTGCGCCGCGAGGTCGCCGCTGACATCCGCCGCAAGGTCGAGATCGGCTGCTACGCCGGTATCCGGCACCGCCGCGGTCTCCCGGTCCGCGGTCAGCGGACCCGGACCAACGCGCGTACCCGTAAGGGCCCGAAGCGGACCGTCGCCGGCAAGAAGAAGCCCGGCAAGAAGTAATTAGGAGCGCAGAGACTTATGCCACCGAAGGCTCGTGCCGGGGCCCCTGTAAAGAAGGTCCGGCGCAAGGAACGCAAGAACGTCGCCCACGGGCAGGCGCACATCAAGAGCACCTTCAACAACACCATCGTGTCGATCACCGACCCGACTGGTGCGGTCATCTCCTGGGCCTCCGCCGGCCAGGTTGGCTTCAAGGGCTCCCGCAAGTCGACTCCGTTCGCCGCGCAGCTGGCCGCCGAGGCTGCCGCGCGCCGGGCCATGGAGCACGGCATGCGCAAGGTCGACGTGTTCGTCAAGGGCCCCGGCTCCGGCCGGGAGACCGCTATCCGTTCGCTGCAGGCCGTCGGGCTTGAGGTCGGCCAGATCGCCGACGTCACGCCGCAGCCGCACAACGGATGCCGTCCGCCGAAGCGTCGTCGGGTCTGAGAGGTAGAGAGAGATGGCTCGTTACACCGGTGCAGACTGCCGCCGTTGCCGGCGGGAGAAAATGAAGCTGTTCCTCAAGGGCAGCAAGTGCGATGGACCGAAGTGCCCGTTCGAGTCCCGGCCTTTCCCGCCTGGACAGCACGGCCGTGGTCGTACCAAGGAGACCGAGTACCTGCTGCAGCTTCGTGAGAAGCAGAAGGCCCGCCGCGTCTACGGCGTGCTGGAGAAGCAGTTCCGCGGTTACTACGAGGAGGCCGTTTCCAAGCAGGCCAAGACCGGTGAGGTCCTCCTGCAGATCCTCGAGTCGCGGCTCGACAACGTGGTCTACCGGGCCGGCTACGCCAAGTCCCGGGACATGGCCCGCCAGCTGGTCAAGCACGGCCACTTCCTGGTCAACGGCAAGAAGGTCGACATCCCGTCCTTCCGCGTCAAGGAGCACGACATCGTCGAGGTTCGGGCGAAGTCGAAGGAAATGACGCCGTTCCAGGTCGCGCAGGCCGAGGCCGGTTCCAAGACCGTTCCGGCGTGGCTCGAGGCCATTCCGAGCGAGATGAAGATCCTGGTGCACTCGCTTCCGGCCCGCGGTGTCATCGACACCCAGGTCCAGGAGCAGCTCATCGTCGAGCTCTACTCGAAGTAAGCACCGGCTCCCCTCCCTCGGGAGGGGGCCGGCCCGCTTCGGGCAGGCACCACGCGCTCGTCGGCCACGAGGTCGCCGGGTCTGCCGCGTCACGGCAGTCGGCGACCTCGTGGTTCGAGGACGGCTTACATTGTTTCTGGGCGTCAAATAGCGGGCGCCCCGGAAGAGAAGAGAAGAAATGCTGATCAGCCAGCGACCGACCCTCTCCGAGGAGTCGATCAACGAGACCCGTTCCCGGTTCACCATCGAACCGCTGGAGCCGGGCTTCGGCTACACCCTGGGCAACTCGCTGCGGCGTACGTTGCTGTCGTCGATCCCGGGGGCCGCGGTCACCAGCATCAAGATCGACGGTGTCCTGCACGAGTTCACCACCATCCCCGGCGTCAAGGAGGATGTGGTCGAGCTCGTCATGAACATCAAGGAGCTCTGCGTCAGCTCCGAGCACGACGAGCCGGTGAGCATGTACCTGCGCTCGCAGGGCCCCGGCGAGGTCACCGCCGGTGACATCCAGCCGCCGGCCGGCGTCTCCGTGCACAACCCGGACCTCAAGCTCGCCACCCTGAGCCCCAAGGGCCGGCTCGACATGGAGCTCACCGTCGAGCGGGGCCGTGGCTACGTCACCGCCGCGCAGAACAAGCAGGCCGGCGCCGAGATCGGCCGTATCCCGGTCGACTCGATCTACTCGCCGGTGCTGAAGGTGACCTACCGCGTCGAAGCGACCCGCGTCGAGCAGCGCACCGACTTCGACCGGCTGATCATCGACGTCGAGACCAAGCCGTCGATGAACCCGCGTACCGCGCTGGCCTCGGCCGGCTCCACCCTGGTCGAGCTCTTCGGCCTGGCCCGGGAGCTCGACGAGACCGCCGAGGGCATCGACATCGGCCCGTCGCCGCAGGACGCGCAGCTCGCTGCCGACCTGGCGCTGCCGATCGAGGAGCTCGACCTGACCGTCCGCTCCTACAACTGCCTCAAGCGCGAGGGCATCAACTCCGTGGGAGAGCTCATCGGGCGCACCGAGGCCGACCTCCTCGACATAAGGAATTTCGGTCAGAAGTCGATCGACGAGGTCAAGATGAAGCTCGCCGGGATGGGCCTGGGGCTGAAGGACTCGGCTCCCAACTTCGACCCGGCGCACGTCGTGGACACCTTTGGCGAGGCGGACTACGACACCGACGACTACCGCGAGACCGAGCAGCTCTAGTTCTGCTGCCGCCACAACTGAGGAGCACCAAGAATGCCCACGCCCACCAAGGGCCCCCGCCTCGGCGGCAGCCCCGCGCACGAGCGGCTGATGCTGGCCAACCTGGCCGCTGCGCTGTTCCAGCACGGCAAGATCCAGACCACCGAGACCAAGGCTCGGCGGCTGCGCCCGTTCGCGGAGCAGCTCATCACCAAGGCCAAGCGTGGTGACCTGTCCTCCCGTCGGCGGGTCGCCGGCGTCATCCGGGACAAGGACGTGGTCTTTTCCCTCTTCGACCAGATCGCTCCGCGATACGCCAACCGCAACGGCGGTTACACCCGTATCGTGAAGACCGGCCCCCGCAAGGGTGACGCCGCTCCGATGGCGATCATCGAGCTGGTAGAGGAGTTGGTCGTGGCTGAGCCGAGCAAGAAGTCCGCTGGGCGCAACCAGGCGCAGCAGGACAAGGTCGAGGCGCTCGCGCCGGAGGAGAACCTGCCCTCGTCGAAGGCTGGCGACCAGGACTCCGACGCTCCCGTGTCGGCCTCTGGTGACACCGCCGAGGCGCGCGAGGACAGCGACCTCGCCACCGAGGAGAAGCAGGCCTGATTTTCAGGTTGGAGTGGGCCCGGCACCCCGATGGGGTTCCGGGCCCGTTCCGTCTCCGGCGCCGGTCACCGCCACGGCAACCGCCCCGCCCGGGCCAGAGCGCGCCACGGCAAGCGCACGCCTGGGCCGGCACCCGGCACGGCAACCGCACCCCCCGGGCCAGGACCCGCTACGGGCAGCACGCAGAAGGAAGGCAGCAGATGGAGCAGGCGTCGACCCGGGTCCGCCTCGATGTCGCCTACGACGGCACCGACTTCTCCGGCTGGGCGGCGCAGCCGCAGCGCCGTACGGTCGCCGGGGTGCTGATGGCCACCCTTGACCGGGTGCTCGGCGCGGGCACCGTCACGGGGCTGACCGTGGCCGGGCGTACCGACGCGGGGGTACACGCGACGGGGCAGGTCTGCCACGTCGACCTTCCCGGGCCCGTCTGGGACGAGGTGGGCGGTTCGCTGGTACGGCGGCTGGCCGGGCTGCTCCCCGGCGACGTGCGGGTGCGTGCGGCTGTCGAGGTGCCCGGCGACTTCGATGCCCGCTTCTCGGCCACCTTCCGCCGCTACGAGTACCGGGTGACCGACGCCGCGTACGGGGTGGAGCCGCTGCGCCGGCACGAGATCCTCGCCTGGCGGTGGCCGCTGGACCTGGACCGGCTCAACGCCGCCGCGGCCGGGTTGGTCGGTGAGCACGACTTCGCCGCGTACTGCCGCCGCAAGGAGAACGCGACCACGCTGCGCGAGGTGACCCGGCTGCAGTGGCGCCGAGACCCCGACGGCATCCTCGTCGCGACCGTCCAGGCGGACGCCTTCTGCCAGGCGATGGTGCGCAGCCTGGTCGGTGCGATGCTCGTCGCCGGCGACGGCCGCAAGCCGGTCGAATGGCCGGCCGGGTTGCTCGAACGCCGGGAGCGGTCAAGCGAGGTGACGGTGGCCCCGGCCCACGGGTTGACGCTGGTCGCGGTCGGCTACCCCCGGGACCCGGCCGAGTACGCCCGCCGCGCCGACCAGACCCGCCGGCTGCGCCTGCCCGGTCTGGCAGTGCCGGCACCCGAGCCCGCTGCCTGACCTCCGCGCGACCGACCCGGCACGCCCGAACTCGGTGGCCTGACCTCCGCGCGTGGCCTGACGCTCCTCGGCCTGGCCATCGTGGCCTCGGCCTGGCCCCCGTGGCACGACCTTGCCGGCTCGGGCGTCAGTCGGTGCGGGCCGGGCCCGGGGCGCCGCCCGCCCGTTCGGCCAGCACTCCCTGGCGCAGATGCCCGTCGAGCAGGTCGGCGAGGAGTGCCCGTACGTGCGGGTCGTCGACGGCGGCGGCCTGCCCGTCCACCCGGACCACCACGCAGTAGATCAGGTAGTGCCCGGCGGCCTGCCAGCTCACCTGGCTCTCGGCCTCCGTCAGCGCCTCGGTCCGGCTGCCCGCCGGCAATCCCGGGAACCGGCCTCGGCCCTCGCCCAGCAGCACCTTGATGCGCTCGTCGGCGCGGACGGCGCCCGCGGTGTCGGTGAGGTTGAACAGCCCCGCGGTGGCGAGCCGCTCGCCGTCCGCCGAGCGCAGTGTCGCCCGGACGACCTGGGTGCAGCCGAAGCGGTTGAGCAGGTCGCCGATCTCTCCGGTGGCCGCGGCCGCGCAGTCGCGCCGCTGCTGAGTGCGCAGCACCTCGTACCCCGTCCCGGAGTCGGCCCCGACGGCGGGGGCGCCGAAGACCTCCGCGACGGTCAACGGCGCCGGGTCGGCGTCGCGGGAGGCGAGCCGGGCGGCCAGCGGGTCGGCCAGGGCGGACCGGGCCGACGGCGTCGGGCTCGGGCTCGGTGCGGCGACTGGCGCCGTCAGCTCGTCGGCGCTGCCGGGCCCCGCGCCGCGGCTGAGCAGCACGGTGGTGGCCACGGCGGAGACCACCAGCAGCAGGACGACGGCGAGTCCGCCGACGAGCAGGCGCCCCTGCCCGCCGGTGCCGGGCCGGCGGGCGCCACGGCGGTGCCCGAAGGGGTGCGGCGGCGGCAGGTCTGCCGGCGGGTTGCCCGGCTGCGCGGTACGCGTGTGGTGCCCGGGCTGCGCGCGGTGCAGCTCCGGGGTGGGGAAGCGGGCGGGCGAAGGGCCCAGAGGCGGCTGCGGTGACGAAGCGGTTGCCTCCCCGGCCGTCCCGGACGCGTTCCGCGGGTCCCGACCGGACCGGTGCCCGTACATGTCGCACAGGGTAGTTGATTCGTGTGAATGAGTCACTGACCTGCGGAATTGTCGTGCCGGGTGGTGCGCGGGGGAGAATGTGGCAGTGACCGGGGACCACTACTTCAGCACCGAGCCCAGCACCGCCGAGCAGCGACGTGAGATCGAGTTCTCCGTGGCCGGGCGCGACTACCGTTTCAGCTCCGCCGGCGGGGTCTTCTCCGCCGCCCGGCTGGACGCGGGAACGGCGGTGCTGCTGCGCAAGGCCGACCTGCCCGACGCCGCCGAGCCCGGGCCGCTGCTCGACATCGGCTGCGGCTACGGCCCGATTGCCTGCGTGCTCGCCACCGAGGCGCCGGCGGCCACCGTCTGGGCCGTCGACGTCAACGCCCGCGCGCGGCAGCTCACCGTCGTCAACGCCGAGCGCAGCGGGGTGGCCGAGCGGGTCCGGGTCAGCGCGCCCGACGACGTACCGGGGGAGGTGCGCTTCACCCAGATCTGGTCCAACCCGCCGATCCGCATCGGCAAGGACGAGCTGCACGAACTGCTCGCCCGCTGGTTGCCCCGGCTCGCCCCCGGTGGCACCGCCTGGCTGGTCGTCGCCCGGCACCTCGGCGGCGACTCGCTGGCGCGTTGGCTGGTCGAGCAGGGCTGGCAGGTCGACCGGCACGCCAGCCAGAAGGGCTACCGGGTGCTGCGGGTCACCCACCCGTAAAGCCGTGGCGTCGGCACAGCCGACTCGGGCACCATTGCCGCTGTGGGATATGTGGACGTGGCAGGGGTCGGGCACGTCCTGCCCGATGGCCGGGAACTCTTCGCCGATGTGTCGTTCCGAGTCGGTGAGGGGGCGAAGGTGGCGCTGGTCGGCCCGAACGGGGCCGGCAAGACGACCCTGCTGAAGATGGTCGCCGGTGACCTGCCGGTCGCCACGGGCGCGATCGCACGGGCCGGTGGCCTCGGTGTGATGCGCCAGTTCATCGGCATGATCGGCGACGACACCACCCTCGGGGACCTGGCGCTGACGCTCGCCGCCCCGGCCCTGGCCGCGGCAGGCGCGCGCCTGGCCGGCGCCGAGGCCGCGCTGCACGCCGCCGAGCTGCGCGGCAAGTACAGCACCGCCGCCGGCAGATCACAGCTGGCGTACGCCGACGCGCTCGCCGCCTGGGGAGAGGCCGGCGGCTACGAGGCCGAGGTGCTATTCGACACCGTCTCCACCATCGTGCTGGAACTGCCCTGGGAGGCGACCCGCGACCGGCCGGTGCGCACCCTCTCCGGTGGTCAGCAGAAGCGTTTCGCGCTGGAGTTGCTGCTGCGCGGCGGCGACGAGGTGCTGCTGCTCGACGAGCCGGACAACTTCCTCGACGTGCCGGGCAAGCGCTGGCTGGAGCAGCGGCTGCGGGAATCGGCCAAGTCGGTCCTCTACGTCTCGCACGACCGGGAACTGCTCGCTCAGACGGCCGACCGGGTCGTCGCCGTGGAAGGCGGCAGCGCCTGGGTGCACCCGGGTGGCTTCGCCGACTGGCACGCCGCGCGGGTGGCCCGCCACGACCGGCTGGAGGAGCAGCGCCGGCGCTGGGACGAGGAGCACCAGAAGCTGCGCGACCTGATGCTGATGTACAAGCAGAAGGCGGCGTACAACGACGGGCTGGCGTCGCGGTACCAGGCCGCCAAGACCCGGCTGCGCAAGTTCGAGGAGGCCGGGCCGCCGCCGCTGCCGCCGAAGGAGCAGGACATCCGGATGCGGCTCGCCGGTGGGCGTACCGGCAAGCGGGCGGTGATCTGCGAGCAGCTCGCCCTCGACGACCTGACCTTCCCCTTCGACCTGGAGATCTGGTACGGCGACCGGGTCGCCGTCCTCGGCGCCAACGGCACCGGCAAGTCGCACTTCCTGCGACTGCTGGCGCGCGGTGGCACCGATCCCGACCCGGCGAACGGCCCGGTCGACGCCGGTGCGGCGCTCGCCCCGGTCGCGCACGAGGGGGTGGCGCGGCTGGGTGCCCGGGTACGTCCCGGCCACTTCTCCCAGACCCACGACCGGCCGGAACTTGCGGACCGGACACTGGTGGAGATTCTCTGGCGGGGCGACGAGCACCGCGCGGGCATGGACCGGCACGCGGCGATGGCGGTGCTGAGCCGCTACGAGCTGGCCCGGCAGGGCGATCAGCGCTTCGGCAGCCTCTCCGGCGGCCAGCAGGCACGCTTCCTGGTGCTGCTGCTGGAGCTGTCGGGGGCCACCCTGCTGCTGCTCGACGAGCCGACCGACAACCTCGACCTGGCCTCGGCGGAGGCGCTGGAGGCGGGGCTGGCAGCGTTCGCCGGCACCGTCGTGGCGGTCACCCACGACCGCTGGTTCACCCGCTCCTTCGACCGTTTCCTGCTCTTCCGCGGCGACAACGAGGTGGTGGAGACGCCCGAGCCGGTCTGGGACGTCGGCTGAGCATCTGCGGCGCTCGACCGCCGGGCGGCCTAAGGTTGATCTCGTGACTGAGATGACGTACCGAAGGTTGGGCGACTCGGGGCTGATGGTCTCCGTGGTCGGTATCGGCTGCAACAACTTCGGCCGCAAGCTGGACGCCGACGGCACCCGCGTGGTGGTCGACGCCGCGCTGGAGGCCGGCATCAACTTCTTCGACACCGCCGACATCTACGGCGAGCCGCACGGCGGCTCCGAGGAGCTGCTCGGCGCCGCCCTCAAGGGGCGTCGCGACGACGTGGTGGTGGCGACGAAGTTCGGCATGAACATGTCCGGGATGAACGGACCGGACCACGGCGCCCGGGGCGCGCGGCGCTACATCGTGCGCGCCGTCGAGGCGTCCCTGCGGCGGCTCGACACCGACTTCATCGACCTGTACCAGATGCACGAGCCGGACCCGGGCACCCCGATCGACGAGACGCTCGCCGCCCTGCACGACCTCGTCCAGGCCGGCAAGGTCCGCTACCTGGGCAACTCGAACTTCGCCGGCTGGGAGATCGCCGACGCCGACTGGACGGCACGCGCCGGTGGGCTCACCCCGTTCATCAGCGCCCAGAACCGCTACAGCCTGCTGGAGCGCGCGGTCGAGGAGGAGGTGGTGCCGGCCTGCGAGCGCTTCGGGCTCGGGCTGCTGCCGTTCTTCCCGCTCGCCAACGGGCTGCTCACCGGCAAGTACCAGCGCGACCAGGCGCCGCCCGCGGGCAGCCGGCTCGCCGGTGGCGGACGGTACGCCGAACGGCTCGCCGCCGCGCCGTGGGACACCATCGAGGCGATCGAGGCGTACGCCGCCGAGCGGGGACTGAGCATGCTTCAGGTCGCCATCGGCGGCCTGGCGGCACAGCCCGCGGTTGCCTCGGTGATCGCCGGCGCCACCAGCGCCGAACAGGTCCAGGAGAACGCCGCCGCCGGCACCTGGGAACCGTCGGCCGAGGACCTGGCCGCGCTCGACGACCTCCTCTGAGGCGCTGTCGCCGCCTGATTCGTCGGGCTCGGGTCCTTGGCGGATCGGGCGGCGGCACGTACGGTGACAGGCAACTGAACCACGGGAGTCCGGCGCACCGGGCTGAGAGGGGGGCTGCGGCCCCCGACCGTCGAACCTGATCCGGGTAATGCCGGCGCAGGGAGGAGTTCCGCCGTGCCCGTACTGGGACGTCTGCACCTCATCACCGACACCCGTGGCGGGCGCGACCCGCTGCCGGTGCTGCGGGCCGCCCTCGACGCGGGCGGTCCGGAGCTTGTCGTGCAGGTCCGGGCGACGAGTGGGCTGGGTGACGCCGAGGCGTACCGGCTGGCCTGTGCCGCTGCCGCGCTCTGCGCCGACGCCGGGGCGACCTGCCTGGTCAACGACCGGCTGCACGTCGCGCTCGCCGCCGGGATCCGCGGCGGCCACGTCGGCGCGGACGACCTGCCGGTGGCGGCGGCGCGCCGGGTGCTCGGGCCCGCTGCCCTGCTCGGCGCCACCGCCCGCGACCCGCGGACCGCGCTGTCGGCCGTCGCCGCCGGCGCCGATTACCTCGGGGTCGGGCCCTGCCACGCCACCACCACCAAACCGGGCCTTCCACCGCCGATCGGCGCGGACGGGATCCGCGCGGTCGCCGCCGCTGTCGACGTCCCCGTGATCGCCATCGGTGGGGTCACCGTGGCGCGGGTGGCCGCGTTGCGGGCGGCCGGCGCGTACGGGGTGGCCGTCGTCGCGGCTCTTGCCGACGCCGACGACCCAGGGCGGGAGACGACCCGGCTGCTGGCGGCGCTGCGATGAACGGCGCCGGAGTAGACGGCGCTGCGGTCGACGGCGCTGCGGTGAACGGCGCTGCGGTGAACGGCGCTGCGGTGAACGGCGTGGAGCCGGTGACGGTGATCGGGGGCGGGCCGATCGGGCTGGCGATCGCCTGGCGTTGCGCCGCCGCGGGGCTGGCCGTGACGCTGCACGATCCGCAGCCCGGTTCGGGAGCCGGGGCGGTCGCCGCCGGGATGCTCTCCCCGGTCGCCGAGGCGTACTTCGGCGAGGAGGAGCTGACCGGGCTGCTGGTGGCCTCGGCAGCCCGCTGGCCCGCGTTCGCCGCCGAACTGACCGCCGCCAGCGGCATCGACCTCGGACATCGCGGGGAGGGGACCCTCGTCGTCGGGCTCACCCGTGACGACGCCGCCGCGGCCCGCCGGCTCTGGACGTACCAGCGTCAGCTGGGGCTGGCCCTCACCCCGCTCGACGCGGCAGCGCTGCGCGCCGCCGAGCCGTCGCTGACCCCGCGCATCGGCGCGGGCGCGCTGCTCCCCGACGACCACCAGGTCGACCCGCGCCGGCTGGTGACGGCGCTGCGCGAGGCCGCCGTCCGGGCCGGGGTACGTCTCGTCCCCTCCGCCGTGACCGACCTCGACACGATTGGTGCGGGCACCACGGTGGTCGCCGCCGGCTGGGCGAGCGGGGCGCTGACGGGCCTGCCGGTACGCCCGGTCAAGGGGGAGATCCTGCGGCTGCGCGCACCCGTCGGTGCGCCCGCGCTGCGGCACGTGATCCGGGGGCAGGCCGACGGTGAACCGGTCTACCTGGTGCCCCGCTCCGACGGCGAGGTGGTCGTCGGCGCGACGGTCGAGGAGCACGCGGACACCCGGGTCAGCGCCGGGGCGGTGCTGCGGCTGCTGCGCGCCGCCACCGCCCTGGTGCCGGAGCTGGCCGAGTACGACCTGGTCGAGACCGCGGCGGGGCTGCGTCCCGGCACACCGGACAACCGCCCGCTCATCGGCGAGCTGCCCGGCCGCCCCGGGGTGCTGGTCGCCACCGGCCACTACCGGCACGGCATCGTGCTGACCCCGCTCACCGCCGAGCTGATCCGGGACCGGATCACCGTCGGCGCCGCTCTGCCCGACAGCGTGACGCCCGGCCGGTTCGCGGCGTCGCAGACCCGAAAGGCGCAGTCATGGACGTGACGGTCAACGGCGACCCGCGGGAGGTCACCGGCGGGAGCACCGTCGCCGACCTGGTCGAGGAGCTCTCCGCCGGCCACCGGGGGGTGGCGGTGGCGGTCAACGGCGAGGTGGTGCCCCGTACCGGCTGGCCGGCCGTCACCCTGCGGGCCGGCGACCGCGTCGAGGTGCTCAGCGCCGCGCAGGGCGGGTGAGCGGGATGCCCTTGGTGATCGGCGGTGAGAAGCTCACCTCCCGGCTGATCCTCGGCACCGGTGGCACGACGAACCTCCAGCTGCTGGAGGAGGCGATCCGGGCCAGCGGCACCGAACTCGTCACCGTGGCGCTGCGCCGGGTCGGCGCCACCCCCGGCGGGCTGCTCGACCTGCTCGACCGCTGCGGTGTGCGGGTGCTGCCGAACACGGCCGGCTGCTACACCGCCGCCGACGCGGTCCGGACCGCCCGGATGGCCCGGGAGGCGTTCGGCACCGACTGGATCAAGCTCGAGGTGATCGGCGACGAGCGGACACTGCTGCCCGACGGCGCCGAACTCCTGATCGCCGCCGGTGAACTCGTCGCCGCCGGGTTCACGGTGCTGCCGTACACCAGCGACGACCCGGTGCTGGCCCGCCGCCTGGCCGATCTGGGCTGCGCCGCGGTGATGCCGGCCGGCGCGCCGATCGGCTCCGGCCTCGGCATCGGCAACCCGCACCACATCCGGCTGATCCGCGACGCCGTCGACGTCCCGGTGATCCTCGACGCGGGCATCGGCACCGCCTCCGACGCCGCGCTGGCGATGGAGCTCGGCTGCGACGCGGTGCTGCTCGCCAGTGCCGTCACCCGGGCCGCCGACCCGGTGCGGATGGCCACCGCCATGCGGTACGCCGTGGAGGCGGGCCGGCTCGCCGCCGGCGCCGGCCGGATCGCCCGCCGCCACCACGCCCTCGCCTCCACCGGCGACGAAGGGCTGGCGCAGTGGTGACGCCGGCGCCGCTGCTGGTGCTCACCGATCGGCACCAGGCCCGGCGGCCGCTGCCGGCGGTGATCGCCGCCGCGGTGGCGGGCGGTGCGCGGTGGGTGCTGCTGCGGGAACGGGACCTGCCGGTGGCGGCCCGCGCGCGGCTCGCCGCCGAACTGCGTGAGCTGCTCGCCGGGGTCGGCGGCACCCTCAGCGTCGCCGGGGCGGACCCGCTCGGCGGTGCAGCCGTGCACCTGCCCGCCGCCGCGGCACCGCCGTCGGGGCTCGCCCTGGTCGGGCGCTCCTGTCACGACCGGACCGAACTCGCCGGGATCACCGGCGAGGACTACGTCACCGTCTCGCCGGTCTGGCCCACCGCGAGCAAGCCCGGGTACGGCCCCCCGCTTCGCCCGCGCGGACTGCGCGACCTCGTCCGGTTCAGCCCGGTGCCGGTGCTCGCCCTCGGCGGCGTCGAGTCGGCGTTCCAGGTCCGGGCCGCCCGGGCGGCCGGTGCCGTGGGGGTCGCCGTGCTCGGCGCGGTGATGCGCGCACCCGACCCGGCCGCTGTCGTGGCCGACCTGCTCGCCGCTGCCACCGCACCGCCCCAGCCCCAGGAGGAGCCGGTATGACCCCGCCCGTCGTGCTGACCGTGGCCGGCTCCGACTCCGGCTGCGGTGCCGGGATCCAGGCCGACCTGAAGACCTTCGCCGCGCTCGGCGCGTACGGCACCTGCGCGATCACGGCGGTGACGGCGCAGAACACCCTCGGCGTGGACGATGTCCACCCGCTGCCGCCGGAGATCGTCACGGCGCAGGTGGTGTCGGTGACCGCCGACTTCGGGGTGCGGGCGGTCAAGACCGGCATGCTCGGTTCACCGAAGATCGCCGACTCGATCGCCGGGGCGGCCGCCGCCGGACTGCTGCCGAACCTCGTCGTCGACCCCGTGCTGGTCGCCACCAGCGGGCACCGGCTCGGGGTGGTCGAGGCGGTGACCCGGCTGCTGCCGTACGCGCTCGTGGCCACCCCGAACGTCGCCGAGGCCGCCGAGATCCTCGGCAGCCCGGTCGGCACCGTCGACGAGATGGCACGGGCGGCGGCGCAGCTGGCGGCTGCCGGACCGGCGTACGTGGTCGTCACCGGCGGGGATCTGCCCGGCGAACCGGACGCGGTGGACGTGCTGCACGGGCCGCACGGGACGACCGTCCTGCGGGGAGCGCGGGTGCCGACCCGGCACACGCACGGCACCGGGTGTTCGTTCTCGGCGGCGATCGCGGTACGCCTGGCGCGGGGCGACTCCGTACCCGAGGCGGTCGCGCTGGCCAAGCGGTACGTCGCCGCCGGTCTGACCGCTGGGCGGGACTGGGCACTCGGTGCCGGCAGGGGGCCGCTGAACCACTTCGTCCGGGTGTCCTGACGGCGCTGCTGCGTCCTCGCACGGTGCTCGCCCGCGGCGCGGGTCCCGTACAGTCACCCGTCATGATCGACTCTGAGGATTCCGCGCCCGGCTGGGATGCCATCGCCGCGCAGCTCGACGCGCTCTACCCGGGCGTCGAACCGCACCACTACGGCACGCTGGTCAAGTGGCGGCTGGGCGGCAACGACCCGCTCGACGGCATCAGCGCCTATCCGCGCGCCGGCCACTGGCACATCGTCACGTTCGGCCTGTCGGAGCTGTACTCCAAGGAGTCGGAGGACCTGGAGGAGTCGGGCTGGGGGTTCGAGCTGACGTTCCGGCTGGCCCGTGCCGACGACGAGGACGAGCCGCCGATGTGGGCGATGGGGTTCCTGCAGAACATCGCCCGGTACGTCTTCACCACCGGCAACGCCTTCGCCCCCGGCCATCACCTGGACATCAACGGCCCGATCTGCCAGGAAGCGCCCGGCACCGCGATCCGCGCCATCGCCTTCGTCGACGATCCCGAACTCGACCCGATCGACACCCCCCACGGCCGGCTGCGGTTCCTGCAGGTGGTCGGGCTGACAACCGACGAGTACGCCGTGGTGGAGCGCTGGAACAGCCAGCGGCTGCTCGCCGCCATGACCCCGTACCTGCCGTTGCTCGTCACCGACCTCGACCGGGACGGACTGACGCGGCACCCGCAGGTCGCGGCGGCGATCGAGGAGGGGATCCGGCGGGACGGCTCCTCCACCGGCTTCCTCTTCGTCGAGCAGGCGCGCTGGCGCGTCGAACGGGACACGGCCGGGCAGCCGCGGACGACGCTGACGCTCGACGCGATCCCGGCGCCGCGGATCGGGCGGGTCCTCGCCGCCCGGCTGCCCTTCGGCCGCGGGCTGCTGCTGCGTTCCCAGGAGAGCGGGATCGGTCTGCGCTGCGGCGAACGGTTCACGGTCACCGAGGAGGGCAACGCCATCCTCGCGGTCGAGCTCCCGCCTGCGGCGCTCGCCGAACTGACCGAGGCGCTGGAGTCGGCCGCCGGGACCTACCCGCTGGCCGCCGCGCCGGGCCTGACCGTGGAGATCGTCGGCGAGCAGCCGCGTGATCAGGCCGGCGAGGTGGTCTCCGAGGTGGGCTGAAGGTCCGCGATGTGCGGGAGGACCTCGGTGGCGATCAGTTCAAGCTGGTCGAGGTCGGTGAGGTCGCTCAGGCGCAGGTGCACCCGAGCGGCGCCGATCCCGGCGAACTCGGCGATGCGATCCACCAGCAGGCCGGGGGAGCCCACCACCGGCTCCTCCGGCGGCAGGGCGCTCTTGGCGTGCAGGGGCGCTGCCCGCCGTGCCGCCTCGGCGTCGGTGCGGCCGATGGCCACCACGATGCCGGCCGACAGGACCAGCGGGTCCCGTCCGGAAGCGGCCCGCCCGGACTGGGCGCTGACGGCGCGGACCCGCTCGAACGCCCGGGCCGTCTCGGTCACGCTCCGGAAGGGCATGTTGAACTCGGTCGCGTAGCGGGCGGCCAGCTCCGGCGTACGCCGGGCGCCCTTGCCGCCGACGATGAGCGGTGGCCCGGGCTGCTGGAGCGGCTTGGGCAGTGCCGGCGCGCCGGTCAGGGTCCAGTACCGGCCCTGGTGGTCGAAGGTCTGCCCGACGGGGGTGGACCAGAGGCCGGTGAGGATGGCGAGCTGCTCCTCGAGCCGGTCGAAACGCTCGGCGGTCGGGGGGAACGGCAGGCCGTAGGAGAGGTGTTCGCGCTCGTACCAGCCGGCGCCGATGCCCAGGTCCAGCCGTCCGCCGCTCATCTGGTCGACCTGGGCGGCCATGATGGCCAGCGGGCCGGGAGGCCGGAAGGTGGCCGAGGTGACCAGGGTGCCGAGGCGGATCCGGGAGGTCTCCCGGGACAGCGCGGCCAGGGTCAGCCAGGCGTCCGTCGGGCCGGGCAGGCCGTCGACGTCCCCCATGGACTGGTAGTGGTCGGCGCGCAGCAGCCCTTCGAAGCCCAGCGCCTCGACGGCGCGGGCGAGGCGGAGCTGGTCGTCGTAGCTGGCACCGCGGTGCGGCTCGACGAAGATGGATGTACGCACGTTCGCCTCCTGGCGGTCAGGCCGTCGCCACCGGGTCCGGCGATTCCTTGGTCATCAGCAGCTCGTGCAGGTCGGCGCTGACCTGGGCCACCTGCGCCAGGTGGTCGTTGCGGCCCAGGGTGCGGGGCCGCGGGATGTCGATCGAGCGCATTTCGCGGATGCGGCCGGGGCGGGGGCTGAGCACCACCACCCGGTCGGCCAGCAGCACCGCCTCGTCGATCGAGTGGGTCACGAAGACGACGGTCGCGCCGTTGTCCATGTGGATGCGCTGCAGTTCGCCGGCGAGCTCGGAGCGGGTCAGCGCGTCGAGGGCGGAGAAGGGCTCGTCCATCAGCATCACGCGGGGGTTGCCGATCAGCGACCGGCAGAGCGACACCCGCTGCTGCATGCCGCCGGAGAGTTCGTGCGGGCGCCGGTTCTCGAAGCCGGCCAGCCCGGCCATCTCCAGCAGCTGCCGGGCGCGTACGCGCTGCTCCTTGCGCTTCCAGCCGAAGATCTCGGTCGGCAGGAGGACGTTGTCCAGCACCGACCGCCAGGGCAGCAGTGCGGGACGCTGGAAGAGCATGGCGATGTCGCGCCGGGCTCCGGTGACCGGGGTGCCGTCGACGGTGATCTGACCGGCGCTGACCGGCAGCAACCCGGCGATCAGCCGCAGCAGCGTGGACTTGCCGCAGCCGGAGCGGCCGAGGATGGCGACGAACTCGCCCTCGGCCACATCGAGGTTGATGTCGCGGAGCGCTTCGAGGGTGCCGTGGCGGCCGGTGAAGGTCCGGGAGACGCCGGAGAGCCTGATCATGTGCTTGGTCCGCTCAGAGAAAGATCATTCGCATTTCCCAGGCTATCCGTATCGTGCCCCGCAATGCCAGTCCAGGCGAAGAGTCCCCTTCCTGCCCGGATGTGAATCCCCACAGGCCGGGCTCGCCGGGCTTCCCCTACTCTGTCGCCGACGACCGATCAACCCCCCGGGGGGCCGTGCCTGTTCCGAAACGCAGCACCCCCCTGCTGAAAGGAAAGCGTTGATGAAGAGGATCACGCGCACACTGACGGTGGCGCTGCTGGCCACCGCAATGGGCCTCGCGAGCGCCTGCACCAGCAGCGACTCGAAGACCGGTGGCGATGGCGAGGGCCTGCGCAAGGTCACGTACCTGACCTCCTTCGGCAACTTCGGGCGCGACGCCTACGCCTGGTTGGCCAAGGAGAAGGGTTACTTCGCCGAGGCCGGCCTCGATGTGGAGATCAAGCAGGGCCAGGGCACCGGCGGGGTCATCCAGACCGTCGTGGGCGGACAGGCCGACTTCGGCCCCATCGACCTCACCGGCGGCCTGCTGCAGATGGGTGGCGGCCAGGCCAAGGACTTCACCGTGGTCGCCGCGATCCAGCAGCGCACCATGGCCGCCATCTTCACCACCGAGGACAAGGGCATCACCCGCCCGCAGGACCTGGAGGGCAAGAAGCTCGCCGACACCCCCGGGTCGGTCGTGCGCAACCTCTTCCCGACGTACGCCAAGATGGCCGGCATCGACGCGACGAAGGTCACCTGGGTCAACGGCGAGGCTCAGACCCTGATGGGCACCCTCGCCAACGGCTCGGTGGACGGCATCGGCCAGTTCGTCGTCGGCAAGCCCACCGTCGAGGCGGTGACCAAGAAGAAGGCCGTCATGTTCCCGTACGGCGACGTGATGACCGACCTCTACGGCAACGTGCTGATCACCTCCACCAAGATCGCCAAGGAAGACCCGGAGATGGTCAAGGCGTTCAGCGGCGCGCTGCTCAAGGGGCTGGAGTACAGCCTGGAGAACCCGCGCGAGGCCGCCGAGATCCTGGCCGAGAACGGCGAGGCGGTCAACGTCGACTCGGCCACCGCCGAGCTCGAACTGATGGCCTCGTACGTACGGGCCAGCAACGCCGGCGTCACGCTCGGCTCGCTGGACGCGCAGCGGGTGGCGCGCAGCATCGCCATCCTGCAGGGCTCCGGGGCGATCCCGGACGGCATGACGCCCGAGCAGATCATCAGCTTCGATCTGGCTCCGAAGTCCTGACCTGATTCACCAGCGGCGGGTGCGCGGACCGGTTGCCGGTCTGCGCACCCGCCGTCGTCTCGCGCCTGTTCTCGAGGAGGACGCCATGACTCAGATCCGGTCCGCACCGCCGGCCGAGGCCGCGCGGCGGCGGCTCGTACCGCCCCTGCTCGCCGCACTGCGCGCGGCCGGCCTGCCGATCCTCGGTGTGCTGATCGCGCTGGGCGCCTGGTGGCTGGCCACCAGCCTGCAACTGATCCATCCGCTGGTGCTGCCGCCGCCGGGTGATGTCTGGACCGAGTTCGGAAAGTCGGCCGACCGGCTGCTGGAGCACGCCGCGGTCACCACCCAGGAGGTGGTGCTGGGCTTCCTGCTCTCCGCCGCGTTCGGCACCCTGATCGGGCTCGGACTCGCCGCCTCCCACGTGCTGGAGCGCATGTTCATGCCGCTGCTGGTGGCGGTGAACGCCGTTCCGAAGATCACCATCGGGCCGCTGCTCGTGGTCGCCATGGGGTGGGGGCAGGCCCCGATCCTGACGATGGTCTTCCTGCTCTGCTTCTTTCCGATCGTCCTGGCCACCGCGACCGGCCTCGCCGGCACCCCCGCCGACCTCGCCGAGCTGGCCCGCTCGCTGGATGCGTCCCGCTGGCAGACCTTCCGCAAGGTGCGCCTGCCGGCGGCCGTGCCGCAGATCTTCGTGGGCCTGAAGGTGGGGATGCCGCTCGCCGCGATCGGCGCGGTGATCGGCGAGTTCCAGGCCGGTGAGGGTGGCCTCGGCTATCTCATCCAGGCGGCGGCCGGCGTGGGGCAGAGCACCCTCGTCTGGGCCGCGATCCTGCTGATCGGCATCATCAGCATCGTGCTCTATTTCCTGCTGGTGGTCGTCGAGCGGCTGGCCCTGCCCTGGGTGCGGGAGACGACCTCCGCCCGCTGATCCTCGCCCGGATTCGGGTGCGGCCGCAGCTCAGAGCCGCACCGGGCGTCGGGTGCGGCCGCAGCGGCCGCACCCGACGCCGCGGCTGTCAGCCGAAGGCCAGACGCCAGCGACCGCCACGGACCGAGAGCAGGGTCAGCGACTGCGGCATCAGCGCCGAGTGGTTCTCCGGCGTCAGCCGCAGCGACCCGGAGAATCCGTCGGCCTGCGAGGTCTCGAGCGCCCTGCGGACCTCTTCCCGGTCCGGCGCGGTGTCGTCGACCTCGGACCGTACGACAGCCTCGGTGAGCAGGGTCAGCGCGTCGGCGCCGTACGAGGCGAGCCCCGAGTAGTCGCCGAACCGGGTGCTGTAGTCGCGGAACCACTGCAGCCGCATCGCCTTGGCCGGGGTGGTGGCGACGATATCGTCGATCACCATCGTCTGGCTGAAGGCGATCGTCGTGCCGTCGGTGCCGGCGGGCTGGAAGAGGCTGCCGCCCGCGACCGGATCCAGCACGATCTCACCGCGGTAGCCGGCGCCGCGTGCCTCGGTGACGATGGCTGCCGCCTGCTGGGCGGAGGCGATCACCACCAGCGCGCCGGGGTTGCCCTGCAGGACCCTGCCGACCGGTCCGGAGAGGTCCTTCTCGTCCGGTGCCAGTTTGACGACCTGGCCCATGCCCATCCGGGCCCGTCCGGCAGCCTCCCGCAGAGCCCGCTGCCCCTCCGCGCCGTACGTGTCGTCGATGCGGATCATGCTGAATGAGCGAACCCGCTTCATCGCCAGGGCGCCGAGGAGCGCCCCGGCGTTCTCGCGCGGGCTGGTGGCGATCTTGAATGCGAAGGGCCGGTCGGCGAGCGGGCTGGTGATGGCGTCGCTGCCGGCGAGCGCGAGGAGCGGAATCCGCTGCTCACCGGCGGCGGCCGCAGCCTTGATCGCGCATTCGTTGCAGCCGCCGGTGATGATGCCGGCGACCGACCTGTCCGCGGCGAGGTCGACGATGTTGCGCTCGGACTCTGTGGGGTCGGAGCGGTTGTCGCGGATGCGCAGCTCCACCGGGCGGCCCAGGCCGCCCTGCTCGTTGAGCTGCTCGACCCGGAGGGTGAGCGCCTGCTCATAGGCGCGCCCGGCCTCCGATCCGCTGCCGGAGAGCTCCAGGTCGACGCCGACGACAATCGGTGCCGCGTCCCCCGAACCCGTACCGAGCTGGCAGCCGGTGAGCAGTGTGGTTACCGCCAGCGATGCGACGAGGGTGAATTTTATGGTGCGGATGGGGCTCAACTGGATCCTCCAATGCGCGGCCCCCGGCGTTTGCCGGCGGCCGATGACGGCAGCAGCGTCCTCAGTAGAGAAAAGACCGCGGTTTGCCGTACGGTGTGCGCGAAGCGAGCAAATCCTTGCAATGGCCGGTACCGCGGTCAAGCGCGGGAACCCCCGAACCTGAGACGAACGGTCCCACATCTTGGCAGATCGTGAACCGTACGGAACGTGCACCTGGCGGGTCCGAATCCGTACGACCGCAACGAACTGCCTGATCAGCATCGTGTGGAAATGAAGGAATTCCTTGCCGGGAGTAACTGATGCCGTCGCTGCGGCCCTTTTCGGCCCTGTCGCGGCTTCCCAAAATGACGAGGTTCTGGTGAAATCGCGGCCGTGCCGCGTGTGGCGCGGTCCGCTGCACAAGGCGCGGGTTGGCGGGTCACGCGTGGGAGAGGCGACGGAGGCGATGTCGTGAGCGCCGGACCTACGACGCGGTCTGACCGCACAGGATCAAAGGGCAAGTGGGGTGGACTCCTGCCTCGGTTCGGTGACGTCCGGATCAGATCGAAGCTCACCCTGATCCTCATCGTCCCGGTACTCGCCGTGCTCGGTCTGGCGACGGTCCGGCTCGTCGATGTCGGCCAGGAGGCCGCGGGCGCCACCCAGATCCGCACCCTGACCAGTCTCGGCCACAACGCCTCCGCGCTGGCCCAGGATGTCCACAAGGAACGGATGGCCGCTGCCGCGTTCCTCGCCCAGCCACGGGCCAAGGCCGACCCCTACAACCAGCGCATCCGCGACACCGATCGCCGGATCGAGGATTACGAGGCCGCGCGCGCCGAGATCGGCGACGTGCCGGCGCTGGTGCAGGCGCGCTTGACGGTCATCGACGAGAACCTCGAGGCGCTGACCTCCCTGCGGCAGCAGATCCTGGACAACCGGCAGATGTCGGTCTCCCAGGTGATTCTCCGCTACGGCATGCTCTTCAACTCGCTCATCTCCTACAACGAAGGGCTCTCCCAGCTGCCCGGCGTTGACGAGCTCTCCGAGAGCCGCCGGGCGCTGGCGTCATTCGCCCTCGCCAAGGCGGCGGTCGCCGAGGAGGAGGTGACGATCTACATCGCGCTCTCCGCGCAGGGCGGCAGCTACGAGCAGTTCTCCACCTTCATGGCCACCCTGACGGGGCAGCAGGAGGCGATGCTGGACTTCACCCGCTCCGCCGACGCCGAGCAGCGCGCGCTGGTCAGCGCCACAGTCGCCGGCGACGCGGTGGTACTGGCCGATCGGGTCACCAGCGACGTCACCCGCTCCATCAACGCCCCGGTCGGGCTCGTCACCGCGGCCGAGGCCACCGCCGCGGTCGGCGCGGTCAACGACCTGATGCGCTGGGCCGAGGTGCGGATGGAAGACCGGCTGCTGGCCCAGGTCGAGGGTGCCCGCTCCGAAGTGGTGCGCCGAGCCGGCATCGAGGCGATCGTGGTCGCGGCGACGCTGATCCTCGCCGTCGCGCTCGCGGTGTTCCTGGCCCGCTCGCTCAACAGCTCGCTGCGCCGGCTGCGCGAGGGCGCGCTCGGGGTGGCGAACAAGGAGCTGCCCGAGGCGGTCAGCCGCTTCCGTGACATCGACAGCATCGGCGAGGGTGGTGTCGAGGCGCTGATGCGCGACTTCGAGGACCCGATCCGGCTGGAGAACCGCGACGAGATCGGCGAGGTCGGCGACGCGTTCAACGTCGTGCACAAGGAAGCCGTCCGGGTCGCCGCCGAACAGGCGGCTCTGCGGACCAGCGTCTCGGCGATGTTCCTCAACCTGGCCCGGCGCAGTCAGACCCTGGTCGACCGGATGATCGGCGAGCTGGACCGCATCGAGCGGGCAGAAGAGGACCCGAAGCGGTTGGCCCAGCTCTTCGAGCTGGACCACCTCGCCACCCGGATGCGTCGAAACGACGAGAACCTGCTCGTGCTCGCCGGCGCCGACTCGGCCATGCCGCGGCGTGAGGACGCCCTGCTGGTGGACGCCCTACGGGCCGCCCAGTCCGAGGTCGAGGCCTACAACCGCATCGAGTTCGGCACCGTCGACACCGACATCTCCGTCGCCGCCCACGCCGTCAACGACGTGGTCCGGCTCGTGGCCGAACTGCTGGACAACGCCACCCGCTTCTCGCCCCCGGACGCGGTCGTGGTGGCCGACGCCCGGCGGGTGCGCGACTACGTGCTGATCCAGATCGAGGACCGTGGCCTGGGGCTGACCGACGAGCAGCTCGACGCGCTCAACGAGCGACTGTCCGCGCCGCCGTCGGTGGACGTGATGGCCTTCCGGCTGATGGGCCTGGCCGTGGTGAGCCGGCTGTCGAACCGGTACGGCATCCGGGTGGAGCTGCGCCGCAATGTGGAGGGGGGCACCGTCGCCCAGGTGACGCTGCCGAGCTCCACCGTGGTGCTGCCCAAGGTGCGTGGCCGCGAGCAGATCCTCGCCGGTCCGCCCCGGCAGCTGACGGCCCAGCCGGAAGCTCCGATGGCAGTCGCTCCGCCCGCCGCTCCACCGGTCAACAGCGCCCGGCCGACCCTGCCCCAGCAGTGGCGGCAGAGCACGTCGACCCTGGGACGCCAGTGGCGCCAGGGCCAGGAAACGCCCGGTGGGCAGCCCGTCGGCGGGCGTGCCGAGATCGGCGAAGCCGCCGCGCCGGCACAGGCCGACTGGCCGGTGCGCAGCCCCGAGCCCGCCCCGTCGCCCTCCGTCTCCGCCCCGAAGATGGGCGGATACACCGAGGCGAACGGTCTGCCCCGGCGTACGCCCGAAGCGGCGCGGCCCGGCGCCGACGCCCAGGGGCTGCTCGCCGCGCAGTCACCTGCTCCGGCGGCCCCGGCCCAGTCGTTCGCTCCGGCCCCGCCGGCGCAGTCGTTCGGGTCGGCCCAGCCGGCGGCACCGGCGGTCCCGGCGCAGTACACGCCCCGCAGCACCCCGCTGCCCAGCGGACCCGTCGCCGGTCTGGCCGCCGCCTCCGCACCCGGCGTACGCCGCCCCGAGGAGCGCGCCGAGGCGCCGATCTTCCGGGAGATGGAGGCGGTCTGGTTCCGCTCCCACGGCAACGACTCCACCGCGATCTTCGAACGCCCGTCGTTCGACGATCCGCCCGCCCCGGCGGCCCCGGCCACCCCGGCGTCGTTCACCGCGGCCACCGCGTCGTACGCCACGGTGCCGCCCGCCCGCCCGGCCGCGCCCTCTCCGGCGACCGCGGCGCACAACACCGCGCCGCCGCCGCCGAGCTACACGCCGCCTGCGGGCGGCCGGCCCGGCGCCGGACAGAGCTGGCGTACCGCGGCGGACGAGGGCTGGGCCCGGGCCTCCCGCGCCGCCGAGCCTGAGGTGACCGGAACCACCCGCAGCGGCCTGCCCAAGCGGGTGCCGCAGGCACAGCTCGTGCCCGGCGGTGTGGACCCGAGCGCGGCCAAGGACCGCACCCGGAGGTCGCCCGACCAAGTACGAGGTCTGCTGTCGGCCTACCACCGCGGTGTGCAGCGCGGACGGTCCGCCGGCGGCGACCCGATCGGCAATTCGAGCAAGGAGACGAGGCAATGACCAGGCCGGCCGCGATGCAGGACATGAGTTGGCTGCTCACCAATTTCGCCGACAGTGTGGCCGGGATCGCCCATGTCGTCGCCGTCTCGGCGGACGGGCTGTTGCTGGCCTCGTCCCGGGACCTGCCGGGAGACCGGGCGGACCAGCTCGCCGCCATCACCTCGGGCGTGGTCAGCCTGACCGAGGGGGCGGCCCGGATGTTCAGCGCCGGTGGGGTCCTGCAGACCGTCATCGAGATGGACAGCGGGTACCTCTTCCTGATGTCGATCAGCGACGGCTCCTCGATGGCAGTCCTCGCCGCGCGCAGCTGCGACGTCGGCCAGGTTGGCTACGAGATGGCGCTGCTGGTCGAGCGGGTGGGCGCCGCACTGGTGCCGCTGCCGAGGGACGCGGTGTCGCGGCCCTAGACCGAAACCGGTACGCGGCGTGGCGCGACCGGACCGCTTGTTGAGGAGGTGATCGCGGCATGGATCGACGCGACGATCCACGGGGGGCGCTGGTACGGCCGTACGCGGTCACCCGGGGTCGGACGGAACCCCGTCAGGACATCGCGTTGGAGGCGGTGCTCACCGCCAGCGTCACGGCGCTGGCGGAATCCCGGTTCGCCGGGCACGACAAACACCGCATCGCGATGGTCTGCGAGGGCCAGCCGCAGTCGCTGGCGGAGATCGCCGCCTACACCCGTCTGCCGTTGGGTGTTGCCCGGGTGCTGGTCGCCGACATGGTGGCCGAAGGCCTGCTGACGTTGCACGAAGCCGCTCCTGCCGAGGCGTACGAGGAGCGGATGGAACTGCTGGAGAGGGTGCTAAGTGGACTTCGCAGGCTATGACCCCGCCGGGGACCGCCGCGGGCCGGGAATCACCTCGGCGAAGATTGTGATCGCCGGTGGCTTCGGGGTGGGCAAGACAACCCTCGTCGGCGCGGTCTCGGAGATCACCCCGCTCCGTACGGAGGCGCTGATGACCGCCGCCGGTGTGGGTATCGACGACCCGTCCAAGGTGCCGGGCAAGGAGACCACCACGGTCGCCATGGACTTCGGGCGTATCACCATGGCCGACGATCTGATCCTGTACCTGTTCGGTACACCCGGTCAGACCCGTTTCTGGTTCATGTGGGACGAGATCATCCGGGGTGCGATCGGGGCCGCCGTACTGGTGGACACCCGGCGGATCGCGGACGCGTTCGCGCCGCTGGACTACTTCGAGAACCGCAACCTGCCGTACGTGGTGGCGCTGAACGCGTTCGACGGCGCGCCCCGCTACGAGCTGGACGAGGTGCGGGAGGCGCTCGCCATCCCGGAGACGGTGCCGCTGATCATGACCGACGCCCGGCACCGGGATTCGGTCAAAGAGGTGCTGGTGCATGTCGTCACGCACGCCATGCGACGGCTGCAGAACGATCACGGCCGGGGCTTTCCCGCTCCGGTCGGCTGACGCGC
>Ga0233363_1000037_pt1 | contig 63905 bp, 50 predicted proteins | sample ElkDunMinimDraft_18_FD_191534 | JGI IMG/M metagenome (GOLD analysis project Ga0233363, IMG submission 191534) | Fecal eukaryotic communites from dung pellets of Tule Elk in California, USA - Elk Dung C16 | ecosystem: Host-associated > Mammals > Digestive system > Large intestine > Fecal | place... | reverse complement strand
ACCGGTCGTACGCCGTCGGGCGCGCCCCATCGTCCACGCGCCGGCGAACATGAGTGCGAGCGCCCCGAGCACGAGCCACAGGCTCGGTCCACCGGTGTCAGGGATCCATGGACCTCCTGGAGCTGGCGGTGCTGGCGACGGCGGATTCGGCGACGGCGGGTTCGGCGATGCCGCCGTCGGAGTCGAGTGAGTCGTCGTCCGACAGTCGTCCTCTGCGGCCACGCGCCCACCGAGAACGGGCCCCTCGGGCGGGCACGGCTCCGCGCCGTCGGCGGTGACGACGTTGCGCAGACGGTCGCCGTCGACGTCGTCATCGACACGGACCTTGTACGTCAGTGTCTGAACCCCCTCGAGCATGCCGACGTTCCAGGTGAGCCGGTTGCCCGAGAGACCGGCCGTCCCGGCGCTCGCCTCGATGCTGCCCTCGACGAGAGCTGCGTGGTCGAGCACACGCGAGAGGTCGTCGACGACCACCACGCCGTCGACGCTCTCACCGGTGACGATGCCGGCGCGGACGGTGTACGTGATGATGTCGCCCGGCTCCACCTGCGAGCCCGACGCCGGGTCGCTGGTCTTGACCGCCGTCCACGTGCTCGCCGGCGGAACAGCGTCGTCGTCGTTGGTGATCGTGCAGGTGACGGCGGCACCCGGGTCGACCGTCACCCTCGAGCCCTCGACGGCGAGCGGTTGGCCTCGGTTTGCGCACACCCAGTCCGAGGCGGTGTAACCCGAAGGCCCGGTCTCGGCAAGGGCATACGCCCCCGGGGTCACCGCGACCGCCGTGACGGCCTCGCTGCCGGTGACGCCGGACAACGTGTTCGGGCCGGTCGCGGTCAATGTCCAGTCGGTCGCGTCGGCGGTTCCGCCGTCGTCGTTGACGACCTCCTTCACCAGCGTCAGCTGCGGCGCTTCGTACGTGTTCGTGATCGTGCAGGTCACGTCCCCACCGTTCGGGACGGTCACCGTGGACTCTGCGACCGCTGCGGTGCCGCAGTCCCAGTCAGAGGCGGTGTAGCCGGCAGGGCCTCCGGACTCCGAGAGCTCGTAGCCACCCGCGTCCACCGCCGCCCCGGTCACCGCTTCGGAGCCCGAGGTTCCGGTGATCGGCGACGGGCCCTCGGCCGACAGTGTCCAGTCCGTCGGCTCGGCTGTGCCGCCTCCGTCGTTGACGACCTCCTTCACCAAGGTCAACGAGCCCGGCTGGTCGTCGTTGGTGATCGTGCAGGTCACGTCCCCACCGTTCGGGACGGTCACGGTCGCACCCGTGACCGTCGCGCCCGTGCAGCTCCAGTCCGACGCCGCATAGCCGGCAGGGCCTCCCGCCTCGGCGAGTCCGTAGGACCCCGCCGAGACCACCGCCCCCGTCACCGCCTCGGAACCCGAGGTTCCGGTGATCGGCGACGGGCCCTCGGCCGACAGCGTCCAGTCCGTCGCGACCGCCGACCCGCCGTTGTTGTTGACGACCTGCTTCACCAGGGTCAGCGTCGCGGGCTGGTCATTGTTGGTGATCGTGCAGGTCACGTCCCCACCGTTCGGGACCGCCACGGTCGCACCTGTCACCGTCGCGCCCGTGCAGCTCCAGTCCGACGCGGTGTAGCCGCTGGGCCCGGACTCGGAGAGGTCGTAGTCACCCGCGTCCACCGACGCATCGGTCACCGCCTCCGACCCCGTCGTACCCGCGAGCGGGGTCGGACCGTCTGCGGAGAGGGTCCAGTCTGTCGCGACCGCCGACCCGCCGTTGTCGTTCTCGACCACCTTCACCAACGTCAACGAGCCGGGCTGGTCGTCGTTGGTGATCGTGCAGGTCACGTCACCGCCGTTCGGGACGGTCACGGTGATTCCCGCGACCGTGCCACCCGTACAGGTCCACGCACTCGGCGTGTAGCCACCGGGACCGCCGGACTCCGTGAGGTCGTACGCGCCGGCCGAGACGGCCACGCCGGTCACCGCATCCGACCCGGAGGTCCCGGTGATCGTGGTCGGCCCCGCCGCCCGCAGCGTCCAGTCGCCCGGCTCTGCCGTGCCGCCGTCGTCGTTGACGACCTCCTTCACCAACGTCAACGTTCCCGGCTGGTCGTCGTTGGTGATCGTGCAGGTCACCTCCGCACCGTTCGGGACGGTCACCGTCGAGCCCTCGAGCGTCGCGTCGCCGCAGTCCCAGTCCGAGGCCGTATAGCCGTCTGGCCCGGACTCCGACAGGTCGTACGCTCCCGACTCCACCGTGGCCCCGGTCACCGCATCCGATCCGGAGGTTCCGGTGATCGGTGTCGGCCCATCGGCCGACAGCGTCCAGTCACCCGCCCCTGCTGTGCCGCCGTTGTCGTTGACGACCTCCTTCACCAACGTCAACGTGCCCGGGGCGTCGTCGTTCGTGATCGTGCACGTCACGTCCGTCCCCAGACCGACAGACACGGATCCTGCCACCACGGGGACCGGAGCCCCGTCCGCGAGGCACACCCAGTCCGAGGCCCCGTAGCCCGCCGGTCCCCCGGACTCGGCCAGGGCGTAGGAGCCGATCGCCACCTCCCTGTTCGTCACCGGCGCCGACCCCGTCACCCCGGAGATGCCTGCGGTCGGACCCGTCGCCGACAACGTCCAGTCGGTCGGCACCGCGGTACCTCCGGCGTCGTTGACGACGTCCTTCACCAGCGTCAACGACGACGGCTGGGCGGTGTTCGTGATCGTGCAGGTCACACTGGCGCCGTTGGCGAGCGTGACGGCAGAGCCCTCGAGCGTCCCGCCGGTCCCCTCACAGGTCCAGTCGCTCGCGTCATACCCTTCCGGGCCGGCCTCGCTCAGGTCGTACGTCCCGGCGATCACGTTCACGTCGGTGACACCCTCGGCGCCGTCGCCGCTGACCGGATCCTGATCCGGGATGTCCTGCGGGGTCGCCGTCAGCGTCCAGTCCGCCGGTGTGTCGGTCGCTCCGGTCGTCCCCGCCTCGACCTGCTTGCGCAGCGTCAGCTCGGCAGGCGAGTCGGTGTTGACGAAGACACAGATGACATCCTCGCCCGGGGCTACCGAGAGGCGTGTACGCGGCTGAGGGACACCGCCGACGAAGCAGTTCAGCTCCGTCAGGTCGTAACCGTCAGGCCCGGTCTCGCTCAGCGTGTAGACGTGGTTCGGTCGGATCTCGACCGCGGCGGCGTCCTCCGGTGCCGCGCCCGTCACCTCGACGTCAGCCAGTCCCTCGACCGGCGGGGTGTCGTCCGGGATCGCCCGCAAGGTGAAGTCGGACGCCACTGCCGTGCCGCCGGACTCGTTGACGACCTGCTTGGCGAGGGTCAAGCGGCCGGTCTGGTTGGTCGCCGTGCAGAGGATTCGCTCAGCGATCGGCACCGTGACGCCGCCGTTGAGTCCGTCACTGAAGCCCGGGATCTGCTCACCGTCGCTGCCGATCCGGCTGCAGGACCACGAACCGGTCGAGAGCGGATAGGTCTGCAGGTCGGTCCGGTTGTCCACCTGCGTGTAGGTCGGAAGGCCGCCCGACTCCGCGAGCTGGTAGGGGATTCCCGCGCTGACGACCTGGTCGGTGACGGCAGCGCTGCCCGCCTCTCCGCTCGGCCCGGGAAGCTGGCCCGACGGGGTACCAGGTGCAGGCAGCGCGGCGAGGTCCCAGAGACCCGGATCGGCCTGGCCTTCGACGTCCTTGGCGAGCGTCAGCCGCGACTCACAGTCGACGGTGTTGCGGATGGTGTAGGTGTTCGCGCCTGCCGCGAGCGTCGCCTCATAGCCCGCCTCCGGCACCGGGACAGGGTCCACCGGCGAGCCGTTGATCTCGACGATCTGCGGGGTGGACACCTCGCAGAGGTCAGGGTCGATGGCCGGCGCCTGCAACGTGACGTCCTCGTCGATGGTGACGACGTCGTCCTCCGCGTACCCGGGCCGCGTCTGACCCCAGCCCTGGTCGGTCGCCCCCGCGCCGTCTGGGCCGGTAAGTGTCAGCTGGGCGGTAAAACCACTGGGTTGGTTGCCCTGCGGCACCGGGTCTGCACCATTGATCACCCATTCCTTGTCGACCGTGATCGACGCGGGCGCGACGGCCTGGTTGTACACCGTGCAGCTCACGGCAGCGGTCGCCGACACGTCCACCGTGAAGCCCGTGGGCCCGGAATTGACGACAGGTACGCTGGCGCCGGTGTCCAGATTCGTGCACACGGCATTGGATCCGCCGACCGGGAAGAGTGTGGTCCCCTCCTGGGGTTCCTCCTCGACTTCGACCGTGCCCGAGGTCACCCCGCCGTCGTAGGTGATGGGGAAGTTCACCGCACTCGAGGCATCTGTCGTCGCGCTCCCCGTTGGCAGCTCCACCCCGGCGGACGCCGTCGAGGCGTTGAAGGTCCAGCCGGCGCCGCCCGGGGTGGCATTGTCGACGTCACCGTCGGGCCCGACGATCTGCTTGACGACCGAGAGCGAGCCGGCGCACTCACCGAGCGCGAGCTGGTTGAGCGCATCGGCGACGACGGAGTAGTTCGAGACCTGGAAGTAGTCGGCAGTCGTCGCGTTGGTCCCGTCGTACGCGGTCTGTCCGGAGATCGCCGCGAGGTTCAGCGATGTCGCGGGGTCGCTCACCCCGCTCCCCACCCCGACAGCGAGCACACGGGTGCCCTCGGCCTTGAGCGCGTTGGCCGAGAAGATGCCGTTCTCCATCTCGCGGAGGCGGTTGAAGTTGCCGGGACCCTCAGCGGGCTGCGAGTAGAAGGTCGGGTCACCGTCGGTGATGACCACCGCGATGTCGTAAGTGGGGTTCGCCTGGGCCGGGACGGCGAGACCGCGGTCCCAGTTGGTGCCGCCCTCGGCGGTCCAGGACGCGTACCTCGACTTGAACGTGTTCGCGCCCGCCTGCGTCGAGACGGACGTGAGGGCCGGATAGTTCTGGGTGGCACCGGCCGCCGGCGAGATGGTGGAGAACGAGAAGAGCGCCATCTGCGAAGGGGTGCCGACGAGCGAGTCGGCGAAGCTGCTTGCCGCAGCCTTGAGACTGACCAGCTGGCTCTGCGTCACCGATCCCGACAGGTCCAGGACCAGCGCGACGTCGAGGCCGCACTGCTGAACCGGTGCGGGGTTGGTCCGTGACTGCTGCCACGTGCCACCGGAGGCGACACGGTTGGAGTTGCCGCTCCCGATCATGAAGTCCGACGTGGAGGTGTAAGTGTTACCGGCGCGCAGCGTCGACCCGGTGCGGAACTGGTACGGCGTCTGTTGCGAGCCACTGCCGTCACCGTTCCCGGTGCGCAGGACCGGATTCTCGGTGAAGCCTGACGGGACCCCCGTCTGGACGACCCAGAAGCGGCGGTCACAGTTCTCCCCCGCAGTCACCCCGAGGCAGCCGAGCGCACCGGTCTGGGTGTCGGGTACGACGAAGCTGCAGTCACCGTCGGCATCGGAGACACAGGTAGCCCAGGCGTCGGTGACTGGCGTCGTCGGCGCCGTAGTCCCGTTGTACAGCTGGAGGGTTACCCCGGCCAGGGGGGAGACGCCCGTGGTGCCGATGCGGTCGGCACCGACCTGGACGGTGATGACGGCGTTGTTCCCCGTCGCGGGCGGCACGGCCATGGGCGCAAGATCCGCTGTCCGGCCCTCGGCGGCGGTGCTCCCCAGGAGCCCGACGAGCAGCATCACCGCGCCGACTACCGCAGCCAGCCGCCGTGAACGTCCCGATACGTCCGTCGCGATCATCGCTCCCCCAGTCCACGCCGACGTCCCGCCCTTCATGGGCGTGATTCGGTCATCATGCACCGTATGGGATGAAATCGCAGGTGAAACTCTGCCCGATGATCAGCTCAGCGGTGCGCGATGCGGTAGTGCGCGGCCTTCGCCTGGTTCCCGCAGGTTCTCATGCTGCACCAGCGACGGCGGCGACCACGAGAGGTGTCCACGAAGAACCAGCCGCAGCGATCGCAGACCCTCACACCTTGGCGAGGCGGCGTGAGCACGAGCCTGAGAGAACGAAGGGCGACGGCCGCGACGGCACCCTCGACCCCCTGCGGGCGCGGGGAACCGTCGCCTCCGAGAACCACACCGTCGACGCCACGACCCGCGGTCTCGAGAAGCGTACGGACGGCGCCCGCAGGAGGCGTACGACCGTCACGTAGCGCGTCGAACACCACCCAGGACGCTGCCCGCAGGTTCCGCGCCTCCGCGAGCGTGCCCTCGGGGTCGGGGAGGGCGTCGGCCGACTCGCCGGCCGGCAGGAGCCCGGCATGGACGCACCAGGCGACGAGGACGTCGGCGCCGGTCAGCAGGTCGGCTCCGAGCTCCGGCGTGCGGCGGTACACGGTGTTGGCGAAGTCCAAGGCGAGGTCACCGGCGACGAAGTGGTCGTCGGTCCAGGGCGTCTCCATGCTCACCGGCCCACCGCCGCACGGTCGAGCGCATCCTCGGCGAAGGTGGCGAGGAGCTCGGCGACCTCGTGACCGTGCGTCTCCAGCAGGAAGTGCCCAGCGTCGTACACGTGGGCCTCGAAGGTCGTCATCACCTGGTGGTACGCGAGCACCTCGGCGATGTCGTAGAAGGTGTCGTGCCGCCCCCACAGCACCAGGCACGCCGGCTGGTGCTCGCGGTGGTAGGCGGCGATCTCCGAGAAGCGTGCGACGTGGTGACGGTAGTCGCAGAAGAGCTGGAACTGCGCTGCCGTGTTCCCCGGGCGGGAGAGCCGCTCCCAGTCGAGGTGCCAGGACTCGCGGGGATGCAGCTCCCGCACCTCCGCAGGCAGCCCGGCGAGGTACTGGTCGCGGGTGCCCTCGCTCGTCAGCCACACCGGCAGCGCCGCCCGGTTCTCCTCGCTCGGGTCCGCCCAGAACCGGCGCGGCGCGTCCCACGCCGCGTTCAGCCCGGCCTCGTGCACGTTGCCGTTCTGCACGACGAGACCCAGCACGCGCTCGGGGTGCCGCGTCGCCATGAAGTACCCCACGGGGGTGCCGAAGTCCGTCACGTACAGCACGTACCGTGCGATGCCGAGGTCCTCGAGCAGGGCTTCGACGACGTACGACAGGTGCTCGAACGTGTACTCGTACTCCTCGAGTGTCGGCGCGTCCGAGAAGCCGAACCCCGGCAGGTCGGGCGCCACGGCGTACACGTGCGCGCCGAGGACCGGGAGCACCTCACGGAACGAGTACGACGAGCTGGGGAAGCCGTGGAGCAGGAGAACCGCCGTAGACGACGGCTCGCCCGACTCGCGGTAGTGCACCCTCAGACCGTCGATCTCGCGGTCACGGTGCCTGGTCTTGGCTGCGTGCTTCATAGCGACCCCCGGCATAACCGATAAAAGGATCTTTAAAGGTTACGCCACAGGGGTACTTGCCCGCTACCCCGCTCAGCGCGTCGCCACGAAGCCGAGCAGATCGTGACGGGTGAGCACGCCCACCGGGTCACCGTCCTCGTGGACGACCACGGCATCGGCGTCCTCGAGCTCGGCGACGGCCTCCTCCACCGGCTCCCCCGAGCCGATGCTCGGCAACGGCGCAGACATGTGCTGCTCGACGGTGTCGGCCAGCGACGCCTCACCGTGGAAGAGCTTGTCGAGGAGGTCCCGCTCGCTCACGGCACCGGCAACTTCCGCCGCACGTACGGGCGGCTCGGCCCGAAGCACCGGCATCTGCGACACCCCGTACTCACGCAGGATCTTCACGGCCTCGGCGACGGACTCGTGCGGGTGCGTGTGGACGAGGTCGGGCAGACGCCCCTCCTTGCCGCGGAGCAGGTCACCGACGGTCTGCTCGCCGCGCGGAGGGGTGAGGAATCCGAAGCGGGCGAGCCAGTCGTCGTCGAAGACCTTCGTGAGGTAGCCGCGGCCCCCGTCCGGGAGGAGCACCACGACGACCGCGTCCGGGTCGTCGATCTCGCGCGCCAGACGGATCGCCGCTGCCGCTGCCATGCCGGCAGAGCCTCCGACCAGCATCGCCTCCTCGCGGGCCAGACGGCGCGTCATCGAGAAGGAGTCCGCATCGCTGACCTCGATGATGCGGTCGCACACGTCACGGTCGTACGTGTCGGGCCAGAAGTCCTCGCCGACACCCTCGACGAGGTACGGGCGGCCGGTCCCGCCGGAGTACACCGAGCCGTGCGGGTCGGCGCCGATGATCTGAACGCGGCCGTCGCTGACCTCCTTGAGGTAGCGCCCGGTGCCCGAGATCGTGCCGCCGGTGCCGATGCCCGCCACGAAGTGCGTGATGCGCCCCTCGGTCTGCTTCCAGATCTCCGGACCCGTGGTCTCGTAGTGGGCGCGCGGGTTGTTCTCATTCGCGTACTGGTTCGGCTTCCAGGCACCGTCGATCTCGCGCACGAGCCGGTCGGAGACCGAGTAGTAGGAGTTCGGGTGCTCCGGCGGCACGGCGGTCGGGCACACGACAACCTCCGCGCCGTACGCCGTGAGGACGTTGCGCTTGTCCTCGCTGACCTTGTCCGGGCACACGAACACGCAGCGGTATCCCCGCTCCTGGGCCACCATCGCCAGTCCCACGCCGGTGTTGCCGCTGGTCGGCTCGACGATCGTGCCGCCGGGCTGGAGGTCGCCCGACTTCTCGGCGGCCTCGACCATCCGGGTGGCGATGCGGTCCTTCACGCTCCCCCCGGGATTGAAGTACTCGACCTTGGCGAGCACCAAGGGCGACGCACCGTCCGGCACCCTGCGCAGGCGAACGAGAGGAGTGTCTCCGACCAGATCTAGCAGCGCGTTAGCGTAGTCCACACCTGAAGTCTAGAGACCGGTCAAGGAGGTTGGTGGTGGGGAGATGACCCGGGCACGTGCAGCGCGCCGGCTCGCGGCGGCAGCGCTCGTCGGCGGAGGCGGGCTGGGCCTCCTCGGCGGAGGAGCCGTCGGTCTGCTGAAGCTTCAGGCGGGGCACGCCCGGACGAAGATCGGCGTGAGCGACGACCGTCCGCCCACCCCAGACGGTGTGTACGGTGCGGAGCTCCCCGGCGACCCGATCCGCTTCGTGATGCTGGGTGACTCCACCGGTGTCGGATACGGCATGAAGCGTGCTGAGGACACTCCCCCCGCACTCTTCGGCGAGGGACTCTCACAGATCGCGGGACGCCCCGTCGAGGTGTCCAGCCGCGCCGTCGTCGGTGCGCTCTCGACCGACCTCGCGGAGCAGATCGCGCTCGCCGTGCCGTCTCGTCCCGAGGTCGCCGTGATCGTCGTCGGCGCCAACGACGTCACCCATGTCAAGAACATCTCCGGAGCCGTTGCAGCACTCGGGGAAGCCGTCCGGACGTTGCGGGAGAACGGGTGCGAGGTCGTGGTCGGCACCTGCCCCGACCTCGGGACGGTGCGCCCGCTCCCCCAGCCGCTGCGCCTGGTCGCCCGTACGGTCAGCCGTCGCCTCGCCGCCGCCCAGATGATCAGCGTCGTCGAGGCGGGCGGGAGGGCGGTCTCGCTCACCAACCTGCTGCAGCGCGACTTCTGGACCGCGCCGACCGAGATGTTCGGGGACGACAAGTTCCACCCGTCGGTCACGGGCTACGCGAGCATGGTCGCCGTGCTGCTGCCGTCGGTCGCGGTCACTCTCGGCGCGTGGGACGAAGACGAGGAGTCCGCGGTCTTCCCCGAGGGGGTCGTGCTGCCTGTCTCGTTCGCGGCCGCAGAGGCGGTCGACAGGCCCGGCACCGAGGTCTCCCGCTCGAACGTCGGCGGGTCCGACCGCGGGCCACGAGGTCGCTGGGCCGCCCTGCGCGTCGTCCGCCGCTGACGCTCGCGAGCCACCCTCCGCGCACCCGCGAGCCACTCTCCGCACACAAGTGGCTCGCGAACGCGCACGAAGTGGCTCGCGAGCGGAAACGGAGAGGCGCCCCGACGAGAACGTCGAGGCGCCTCTCGCGAGGGCGGAGTGACCTAGTTGTCGCCGCGCAGGATCGCCAGGATGCGCAGGATCTCGATGTAGAGCCAGATCAGCGTGACGGTCAGACCGAACGCCGCGCGCCAGGACTCGCGCTCCGGCAGGCCGGCGCGAACGCCGTTCTCCACGAAGTCGAAGTCGAGGATGAGGCACAGGACACCGAGGACGACCGCGATGCAGCTGACGATCAGGCCGAGCATCGAGAAGTCACGGATGCCGAAGTCGGCGCCGAAGAAGCTCAGCACGAAGTTGAGCAGGATGACGGCCATGAAGCCGAACAGGGCCGCCGTGACGCCACGACGGAACTTGTCGGTGACCTTGATGTTGAAGAAGCGGTAGACGAACAGCGTGCCGGCGAAGGCCGCGACGGTGCCGAGCACAGCCTGCGCGACGATGCCGGGATCACCGACGTACGAGGCGACGACCTTCGACAGGGCACCGACGAAGACACCCTCGACGACGGCGTAGGCGAGGACCAGCGCGGGGCTGATGACCTTCTTGAAGGAGTTCACCATCGCCAGGACGAAGCCGACGATGGCTCCACCAGTGGCGAACGCGAACGCCCTGCCGAGCGCTGCCGAGTCGGACGCGACATCGCCGAGGTAGAACCACACCAGGGCGGCGGTGATGGCCGTGACCCCGATGGTCAGGGCGGTCTTCTGGACGACGGAGTCGACGGTCATCCGATCGGCGACGGCGGTCTCGTACGGGCTGTGACCACCTCCGTCGCCGGCGTCGCCGGGCGCCCCGATCTGCCAGCTGCTCGGATCGGTGTACCCGGGCTGGGCGGCGCGGCCGTTGAACTCGTCGCTTCGGGCGAAGACGGGGTTGTTGCTCTTCATCAATCCTCCGTACGGGGGGCAGGCTCCGACCTGAGCCCGTCCTTTGCTCAACCCTACCGGAGCGGTACGCGTCCGCCGTGATCGTCGACGGCGAGACGGCGCGCCATGCCATCACGAGTGGTTTTACGTTCACTTTCTTACAGCCGGCCATCTCTGCGACAAGAAGTCAATTCCACCATCTGCCGGTATCCGGAGCGTAACTTTGTCGGGCGGGTGATCACAGGTCGGTTACAGGCGTTCCGCCCGACCGCGCCTGTGCGGCACGATCGACGGAGCCCCACGCGCTTGCCAGGGGGCGCTCACGTTTGGAGGCAGACAGTGAAGATTGCTCGACTGGCCGCGGGTCTGACCGCCGTGGCTCTGGTGCTGACGGGCTGCGGAGGCGGCGACGACGAGGGCGACGGCGAGAAGACCGTCAAGCTGAGCCTCGAGCAGGACGTGGACACGCTCCTGCCGATGGACTCGAACGTCAACGACAACATCAGCGTGCTCGACGTCGTGTACGACGGCCTGGTGCGCTACGACCCCCAGACGACTGAGCCGTACAACTACATCGCCGAGGACGTCTCGACCACCGACAACACGGTGTGGACGATCAAGATCAAGGACGGCTTCGAGTTCCAGAACGGTGAGCCCGTCGACGCCGAGGCGTTCGCCCGTGCCTGGAACTACGCCGCCTACGGTCCGAACGCGATGGGCAACAACTACTTCTTCGAGCGGATCGCCGGCTACGACGAGATGCAGGGCGAGGACGAGGAAGGGAACGTCACCGTCACCAAAGAGCCGACGGCCAAGGAGCTGTCCGGTCTGAAGGTCGTCGACCCGCAGACGCTCGAGGTCACCCTCGGCGGCCCGTTCGCGGGCTTCTCGACGATGCTCGGCTACACCGGGTTCTTCCCCGTCGCGCAGGAGTGCCTGGACGACGTGGACGCGTGCGCGCTCAAGCCGATCGGCAACGGCCCCTTCGAGATCGAGGAGTGGGACCAGGGCCAGAAGCTCACCGCCGCCAAGTGGGGCGACTACAAGGGCGACGAGACGCCGGACTACGACCGCATCGAGTGGACCGAGTTCTCCGGCGACTCCGACTGGGCCGACTTCGAGGCCGGTGACGTCGACGCCACGGGTGACGTCCCGCCGGCGGAGTGGGAGCGCGCCACCAGCGATCCCGACCTCTCGTCGCGGATGGTCGAGGGACCGGGCGCCGCACTGTCCTACATCGGGTTCCCGATGTACCTCGGCAAGCCCTTCGACGACGTCGAGTTCCGCAAGGCCATCTCGATGGCGATCGACCGGGAGACGATCGTCGACAAGGTCGTCCCCGGTCAGTACGTCGCCGCCGACAGCTGGGTCGTCCCGGACGGTGTCCCGGGCGGAACCGCCGGCACCTGCGAGTTCTGCACGTTCGACCCGGCCGCCGCGAAGGCGGCCCTCGCCAAGGCAGGCGGCTGGCCGAAGGGGAAGAAGCTGACGATCCACCTCGGTGAGGACGAGACGCAGGAGGCCATCTTCAAGGCCGTCGGCGACTCGATCCAGCTCAACCTCGGCATCCCGTACGTGCTGGATCCGACGCCGGACTACTTCGACCGTCGCTCGGCGCGTGACTTCGACGGCATCATGCGGGCCAACTGGTTCCCGGACTACCCGCTGAACGAGAACTACCTCGCGCCGGTCTACGCGAGCGGCGACGCCAAGAAGGGCAACGAGAACTTCGGCTACTACAACGCGGAGTTCGAGAACCTCATCAAGGAGGGCGACACCGCGCCGGACCTGGACGCGGCTGTCGCGAAGTACCAGGAGGCCGAGAAGGTCATCGCCAAGGACATGGCCGGTGTCCCGGTGATCTTCAGCCAGAACGTGATGTTCTACAGCGACCGTCTCGACAACGTCGTGCTCGACCCGTTCAGCGGGGAGATCAAGCTGCGTCTGCTCAAGGTGAGCTGACGTCGGACCGGTGGCCGGCGCCTTCGGGGGGAGCGCCGGTCACCGGCCGCAGCATGTCGCCGTCGGCCACCACGGCCGTACGGTCTCGAGACGGAAGGAGAGGAGCGCACGATGGGCCGATACGTCATGCGCCGTGTGCTGCAGGGTGTCTTCACCCTGTTCCTCGTGATTCTGCTGCTGCACCTGCTCACGACGCTCGCCATCCAGCTCAACGGCAACCCTGCCCAGGCCTTCTTCGGCGACCGGCCGCCGAGCCCGTCGCAGCTCGCGGCGGTCGAGAAGCGGTACGCCCTCGACGACCCCTGTTACGACCAGCTCGGCAACCCGTGCCTGGGCCCGTTCGTCGACCGCCTGGCCGCGTACGCGTCGGGCGACTTCGGTGAGAGCCTGCGCGGTCGCGAGGTCACCGACATCGTGGGCACCGCGGCCCCTAATACGCTGCGGCTGTTCGCCGTGGTGGGGGTGACGTGGATGCTGATCGGCATGACGCTCGGCTCGATCGCGGCCCGCCGCCGGGGCAAGCCGTCCGACCAGGGCATCCGAGGCCTCTCCGTCCTCATCGACGCGCTGCCGATCTTCGTGCTCCTGCTCGTCTACAAGTACGTCTTCTCCGTTCCCCTGAGCAAGTGGGCCAAGGAGACCTTCGGCAGCGACAGCCTGCCTGCCCTGCTCTTCAAGCCGTCGTTCTCCGCCGACCACCCGTGGGCCACGCTGATCGTGCCGGGAATCCTGCTCGGACTTGCCGGATCGGCGGCGTTCATCCGGCTCGTGCGGGCCGCCCAGCTGGAGAACTACAACGCCGACCACGTGCGCGCCGCGCGGTCGAAGGGCTTGTCCGAGCGCCACGTGACCGTCCACCACGTCGTCCGCAACTCCTCGATCCCGGTCGCGACCGCGGTGGGCATCATCTTCACCGAGGCACTCGCCGGTGCGGTGATCACCGAGGGGATGATGAACATCTACGGGATGGGCGGAGTCCTGTGGAGGGCCGTCCAGGACAGCGACGTGTCGGTCGTGATCGGCATCGTGACCCTGCTCGCGGTGGTGACTGTCGCCGTCATGATCGTCGTCGACGTCGTGTACGCCGCCCTCGACCCGAGGATCCGCTATGACTGACCCGAGTGTCTCCGCGCTGATGGCGGAAGAGACCGAGGGCGGTGTCCCGAACCGCTCCTTCTGGTCCGACGCCTTCCGTACGCTGCGCCGCCGCCCGTCGGTGATCGGGGCCACGGTCGTCGCCGTCTTCTTCCTCGTCGTGGCCCTGTTCCCCTGGTTGTTCACCGACAAGGACCCGCAGCGCTGCGACATCGCCGACTCGCGCATCCCGCCCCAGTGGTTGGGGGGCGAGCACCCGTTCGGCACCAACGTTCACGGCTGCGACGTGCTGGCCGAGCTCGTCTACGGCTCCCGCCCGTCGTTGCTCCTCGCGTTCATCGTGGTGGGGGCCTCGGTGCTCATCGGCGTCACGCTCGGCACCCTCGCCGGCTACTATCTGGGCATCGTGGACGCGATCGTCTCGCGGACCGTCGAGGTCTTCCTCGTCATCCCCCTGCTGCTCGCCGCGCTGCTGCTCCTGTCGCTGTTCCGCACGGTCGACCTCGGTGACGGGCTCCTCGCCACGATCATCCAGCCCGCGATCGTCCTCACCTTGTTCGGTTGGATGGGCTACACCCGCTATGTGCGCGCGAGCGTCCTGGAGACGAAGAACCTCGACTACGTGACGGCGGCACGGGTGCTCGGGGCCTCCGACCTGCGGATCATGTTCCGCCACGTGCTGCCCAACGCGATCGGGACGGTGACGGCACTCGTCCCGACGGCGATCGCGGCGGTGATCGGCACGGAAGCGGTGCTGGCGTTCCTCGGCATCGGCGTCCGGCCGCCGGCGGTGAGCTGGGGGATCATGATCACGGAGGGCTCGGAATGGTTCACAGGCGGCTCGCAGTACCTGCTGCTCTTCCCGCTCGGTTGCCTGCTGGCCACGGTGCTCGCGTTCGTCGTGATCGGCGACAACCTCCGCGACGCCCTCGACCCGAAGCTGAGGTGAGCAGGCCGTGACCGAGCAGAACATCCCCCTCCTCGAGGTCGAGGACCTCGCCGTCGAGTTCGCGACGCCGGACGGTGTCGTCCGTGCGGTCGACGGGCTGTCGTACTCGGTGACAGCCGGCCGGACGCTCGCGATCGTCGGTGAGTCGGGCAGCGGCAAGAGCGTGAGCTCGTTGGCCGTGATGGGCCTCCTGCAGATCCCTCCGGCGCGGATCGTGCGCGGCGCGGTCCGGTTCAAGGGAGAGGACCTGCTGACACTGTCGCCGAAGGAGCACCGCGCCGTCTGCGGTGCGCACATCGCGATGGTGTTCCAGGACGCGCTCACCGCACTCAACCCGGTCCACACCGTCGGCTGGCAGCTCACCGAGGCGTTGCGCGCACGTCGCAAGATGTCGCGCCGCGAGGCCGCTGGGCGTGCCGTCGAGCTGCTGGACATGGTGAAGGTGCCCAACGCCAAGGAGCGGATCAAGGACTACCCGCACCAGTTCTCCGGCGGTATGCGCCAGCGCGTGATGATCGCCTCGGCGCTCGCGATGGACCCCGAGGTCCTCATCGCCGACGAGCCCACCACCGCGCTCGACGTGACGGTGCAGGCGCAGATCATGACGCTGCTCAGCGAGATCCAGGCCGAGCGGGACATGGGCCTGATCCTCATCACCCACGACATGGGCGTCGTGGCGAACGTCGCCGACGACGTCACCGTGATGTACGCCGGTCGCGCGGTCGAGCAGGCCTCGGTCTTCGACGTCTTCGCGTCCGCTGCGCACCCGTACACGCGGGCGCTCCTACGCTCCATCCCGAGGCTCGACCAGAAGGGGGCGGGCCTCGAGGTCATCCCGGGCCGTCCGCCGGACCCGACGTCGGTGCCGGCCGGGTGCCCGTTCCATCCCCGTTGCGGGTACGCCGAGGACGTCTGCCGCAGCGATCCCCCACCCCCGCAGCACACCCTGCTCTACGACCGGAGATCCGCCTGCCACTTCGCGGAGCGTGTGGTGCAGGAGCGAGGAGGAGTGCGATGACCGACACGGACGTCGTCCTGGAGGTGCGCGATCTCGCGAAGACCTACCCGGTACGCCGAGGTGTCGTCGTCAAGCGCGAGGTCGCCACGGTGAGGGCCGTCGACGGGGTGTCGCTCACGCTCCGCCGGGGCCGCACCCTCGGTCTGGTCGGAGAGTCCGGCTCGGGCAAGTCGACGCTCGCGAAGATGCTCGTCGGGATCGAGAAGCCGACCCGCGGCGAGATCCTCGTCGACGGGGTCGACGTCACCGATCTCGGACGTGCCGACCGCAGGCGGCTGCGAGGCACGATCCAGATGGTGTTCCAGGACCCGTACACGTCGCTGAACCCCCGCATGTCGGTCGGGGAGATCGTCGGAGAGGCCTTCGCGATCCATCCCGGCGCGGTCCCGCCGGGCGGCCGGGACAAGGCCGTCCGCGAGCTGCTCGACCGCGTCGGCCTCAACCCGGACCACGTGAACCGCTTCCCCCACCAGTTCTCGGGGGGCCAGCGCCAGCGGATCGGGATCGCTCGCGCCCTGGCGGTCAGTCCCCGCATCCTGATCTGCGACGAGCCGGTGTCGGCGCTCGACGTCTCGATCCAGGGGCAGGTCATCAACCTGCTCGAGGAGCTCCAGGACGACCTCGGTCTCTCGTACCTGTTCATCGCGCACGACCTGTCGGTCGTCCGGCACATCGCCGACGAGGTCGCCGTGATGTACCTCGGGCGCCTGGTCGAGACCGGCCAGGACGCCGAGGTGTACGACCACGCCAGCCACCCGTACACGCGAGCGCTCATGTCGGCCGTGCCCGTGCCTGACCCGACGCGGCGTGACCGTCCGGAGATCGTGCTCGAGGGTGACATGCCGTCGCCGAGCAAGCCGCCCTCCGGCTGCCACTTCCACACCCGGTGCTGGCTGGCTCCCACGCTTGCCGACGCCGTCACGGACGAGACCCGCCCGGACGGAGCACGTGTCCCGTCGGTGTGCCGCCACGACAGTCCCAAGCTCGCACCCCAGGAGTCCCCCGATCATCTCGCCGCCTGTCACTTCGCCTCCGACGCTGCGCGGCGGTGATCCTGTGACCTCTCGCCGCCCTCGAGTCCTCGTCGTCCAGAACTCGCCGACCAGCGGAGGTGGGCGGATCCCCGGCTGGCTCGACGCGGACGGGATCACCGCCGCCCCCCTCGCAGGTGAGGATCTCGCGCCCACGCTCCCCCAGGCCGACGGGATCGTCCTGCTCGGTGGCGGGTTCATGCCCGACGACGACGAGCGGTCGCCGTGGCTCGCGCGGGAGCGGCGGCTCGTCGTCCAGGCGTTGCAGGCGGAGGTCCCGCTCCTCGGGATCTGCCTGGGGGCTCAGCTTCTCGCGCTGTGCGCCGGCGGCGAGGTGACGGAGAAGTCGGGCGAGACCGAGCGTGGCTCGTGCGGAGTGACGCTGCTCCCCTCCGCCGCCGACGACCGGCTGTTCGCCGACCTCCTCCCGTACGGTGAGCTCCGCATGATCCAGAACCACGAGGACAGCGTGACCACGCTGCCCCCAGGTGCCGACCTGCTGGCCACCAGCGCGCTGTGCAGGGTGCAGGCATTCCGGGTCGGCATGTCGGCGTGGGGCGTCCAGTTCCACCCCGAGGTCTCCGCCGAGCGGCTGCAGAGGTGGGACGAGGCCGCACTGCACGCCGACGGGTACGACCGTGCGGCGCTCATCGCCGACGCCGAGGCGGATGGGCCGCTCAACGAGGAGCAGTCGCGCACGCTCCTGGCCGCGTTCGCGCAGGTGGTGCACGAGTCGGCGGCGCGCAGGACCGCGGACGAGGTGGCCGGCACCGAGCCGGTCGGGACGGAGAGCTGATGTCGGCGGTCGGCACGTACAGCGACGGCGTCCCGGTGGTGGCGTACCGGTTGACCACGGCAGCCGGAGACGTGCTGGCCGAGCGGGCCGCCACGACGCCGTTCTACGCCGCCAGCACGATCAAGCTGGCCCCCCTGGTCGCGGCTCTGCGCCTGGTCGAGGCCGGGACGTTGACGCTCGACGACACGCTCGTCACCCGTGACACGTTCGAGAGCCAGGTGCCGGAGGCGCCGGACTACCGCCTCGTCCCCGACGACGTCGACCACGGCATGCCGCCCGCCGGCACACCGATGCGGCTCGCGGACGTGCTGGAGCGGATGATCGTCGTGTCCTCCAACGAGGCCACGAACATGGTCGTGGAGCGGGTCGGGCTGGAGGCGATCGCGCAGGTGCTGTCCGACGCCGGCGCCCACGACAGCCGCATGGCCCGCCAGTTCGGCGACCAGGCGGCCGCGGAGGCGTACGGGATGAGCAACGTCGTCACCGCCGCGGACCTCGCGTCGCTGATGGGTGCGCTCGTCTCCGGCCGGCTCGCCGGGCCGCAGGCGACCACCTGGATGACCGACGTCCTGTCACGTCAGCAGACCCCGCACATCGCCGCGAACGCCCCCGAGCACCTCCCGTGGGGGAGCAAGTCGGGATCCGTCGACGCGATCAGGCACGACGTGGCGTACCTCGGTCCGCCCGGGGCCGGCACCGTCGTGATGGCGGTGTGCACGCGTGGCTACCCTGCGGAGGACGCGGACGAGATGATCGCGGCACTTGGCGACCTCGCCCTCAGCCTGACCGGTCTCGCCGCGCGCTAGGTTGACGCGATGTCCTCGCACACGGTCCGCCGCTACTACTCCCGTGACCGCGACGAGCTCCTCGCGTTGGCGGCGTACGCGGCCGACGGCTCGCCGACGGAGTCGCTCTGGGGCGACCCGGTCTCCGAAGCAGCGGTGTACCTCATGCCGTACCTCGACCAGGAGCCCGAGTCGACGTTCGTTGCCGAGCTCGACGGTGCGCTCGTCGGCTACATCGTAGGCTCGCTCGGACGAGGCGCGGTCGGGCAGGGCGCCGTGGCCAGCGAGGACGACCGCCTGATCCGTGCGATCACCGAGCACCGTGTCTACCTCCGGCCCCGCGCGTTACCGTTCTTCGCCCGTAGCGCACGCGACGGCCTGGTCACCGCGCTGCGCCGCGAGCCGCGCGCCGGCGAGATCGACGACGCCCGCTGGCCAGCGCACCTGCACATCAACGTCGCGGCGCCGGCCCGAGGCACCGGGCTCGCCGACGGGCTGATGGCCGCGTTCCAGACGCACGTACGGGACGCGGGCGTCGCTGGTGCCTACCTCCAGACACTCGTCGAGAACGAACGCGCCGTGCGGTTCTTCGGACGGATGGGGTTCAGGGCGTACGGCGAGACCCCGCGGGTGCCCGGGCTGCGCTATCGCGGGGCCCGCGTACGGCAGCAGACGATGGTGTGGTCGGCACGCGAGTGACGCGGCGGCTCACTGCCACAGACGCAGCTTGTCGGGGTTGCGAACCGCCCATGCGTGCGCGATGCACCCCTCGCGGACGTCGACCGCCATCACCGTGATCAGCACGCCGTCCTGCCACACGAGCACGCCGGGCCGGCCGCTGACCTCCTCCTGGGTGAAGACCAGCCGTGGCGCCTTGGTGAGCACGTCGGCGAAGAACTGCGCGACCTCGGCCCTCCCCTCGATCGGCTCGAGCGCCGCCGCGACCTTGCCGCCACCGTCGGCGACGACGGTGGCCTCGGGATCGAGGACGGCGAGGAGAGCGTCAAGGTCGCCGGTCTCCCATGCGAGCCGGAACGCCGACACCGCCCGCGCCTCGACCTCCCCCGATCTCGTGCGAACCGCCTGGAGGTGAGAGCTGCGCACCCGACGGCGCGCCGAGGACGCGAGCTGACGGCAGGCGGCCTCGCTGCGATCGAGGACGAGGGCGATCTCGTCAAACGGGAAGGCGAAGACGTCCTTGAGGACGAACGCCACCCGCTCGGCGGGCGTCATCGACTCGAGCACGACCAGGAAGGCCATCGCCACCGTCTCGTCCGACGTGATGCGATCGGCGGGATCGGGGGAACCACCCCCCTGGCTCGACCAGCGCGCGGGGCTGGGCACCGGCTCCGGGAGCCACTCGCCGACGTACTTCTCCCGACGCGCACGCGCCGAGCCGAGCACGTCGAGGCAGACCCGGCTCGCGACCCGGACGAGCCAGCCGGTCGGGTGCTCGATCGCGTGCCGCGCGTCCTCGTCGAGCGCGTACCAGCGGGCGTACGTCTCCTGGACGGCGTCCTCGGCCTCCGCGAACGACCCGAGCATCCGGTAGGTCACGTCCAGGAGCACGCCGCGAGCCCTGTCAGGGGCGACGTCCGCGCGTGCGCGGTCAGGAGCGAGAGGCATGGGTGCGATCCTTCCGCGGGCCACCGACACTCTGTCCACCTCACATTCCGAGGTGCTGCATCGTCAACCGAGAAAGACCACAGCTCACGATCCGAAGGACGCCCGCCATGACCGACTACACCACACTGCGTGACCGCCTCACCGGCACGTTGCACACGCGGGACGAGGCCGACTACACCGCCGGCGCGACCCCGTTCAACCTCGCCATCCAGCACGCCCCCGACGCCGTCGTCCACGCGACGGACGAGGGCGACGTCGTCGAGACCGTCCGCTTCGCCCGCGACGCCGGCGTCCCTCTGCACCTCCACGCGACGGGCCACGGCGCCCACGCGGCCTACGAGTCGGGGATCGTGCTGGTGCTCGACGGCCTGTCGTCGGTCACCGTCGACCCGCAGGCGCGGACGGCGACGGTCGGAGGGGGCACGCGGTGGGCGGAGGTGGTGGCTGCGGCGGCCGAGCACGGCCTCGCTCCGGTCACCGGCTCCTCCACCAACGTCGGAGTGGTCGGCTTCCTCCTCGGCGGCGGCATCGGACCGCTCGTACGCAGCCACGGGTTCGGGTCGGACCACGTCGAGTCCGCCCGGGTCGTCACCGGTGCAGGCGAGGTGGTCGAGGCCGCGACCGAGGGCGACGCCGATCTCCTGTGGGCGCTGCGCGGTGGCAAGACGGGCCTCGGTGTGGTCACCGAGATCACCGTCGCGTTGTCGCCGATGCCGGCGCTCTACGCCGGCACGCTGTTCTTCGACCTGGAGGAGAGCACCGACCCGTACGTCCGCTGGCTCGACTGGACGACCACGGCGCCGCCGGACGTCACGACCAGTGGCCTGATCATCCGCTTCCCCGACCTCGACGTGATTCCCGACCCGATGCGCGGCCGCCACCTCTTCGCCCTGCACGTCGCGTACCCCGGCCCGGTCGACGAGGGTGAACGCCTCACGAAGCCGCTGCGCGAGCTCGGCACGCTCCACCTCGACGACCTCGGCGCGCTGGCGCCGGCCGACGTCGCCCGCATCACGAACGACCCGACCGATCCTGGGCCGGGGTTCATCCACGGCGCCACCGTCACCCATGTGGACCGCGAGTTCGCCGAGGCCGTGCTCGGCTGCGCGGGCCCAGGCACCTCGCTGCCGGTCCTCGGCCTCGAGGTACGCCACGTCGGCAACGCGGGGCAGGGCGAGCCCGGCGACACCGACGCGGCCGGCTTCCGCGACTTCGCCTACACGATCACGGTTCTCGGCGTCCCGGACCCCGCGCTCTTCGGCGAGGTGCTGCCGCAGGCGATGACGCAGGTCGAGCAGGCGCTCGCGCCCTGGCTTTCTCCGCACCTGAGCCCCAACTGGATGGCGGACCCGTACGATCCCGACCAGATCGCGCGGACGTGGCCGGAGCAGACACGAGCACGACTCGACACCGTACGACGCCGGCACGACCCCGACGGTGTCTTCTCGCCACGCTGACCCCACGTCCGTCGTAGCGTGACGCCCATGGCACCGGCACTTCCCACGCCTCGCATGGCGACCAGCGACGATGCCGCAGAGATCGCGCGGCTGCTGCACGAGTTCAACCTCGAGTACGGATGGCCCTCGCCGGGAGCGGACGTGCTCACGCCGCGCCTGCGCGCGCTCCTCGACGGGCCGGCGACGTTCGCGATCGTCGCCGGCTCTCCGATGGAGGCGCTCGCCCTGGTGACGCTCCGCCCGAACGTCTGGGTCGACGGCAGCGTCGCGACGCTGGACGAGATGTACGTCGTCCCGGAGCTGCGAGGACAGGGCATCGGTTCCGCGGTGATGGACGTCCTGCTGGGCTACGCCCGCGAGCACGGCATCGACCTCATCGAGATCAACGTCGACGAGGCGGACGCGGACACGCAACGGTTCTACGAGCGGCACGGGTTCTCGGGGATCGTCGAGGAGACCGGTGACCGGGCCTTCTACTTCGCCCAGGACGTCGAGCGCTGAGCGGGTGAGCAGCTCCGGCCGCGCGTCGTGTGCTCCCGGCGGGATTCGAACCCGCACTGAGACGGGTTTAAGCCGTCTGCCTCTACCGGTTGGGCTACAGGAGCGTGCGCGTCATTCTCCCGTACGGGGGACCCGTGGCGCGCTGTTACCGGGGAGCGGTCACGCGGGAGCGGACCTGCCGGTCACCTCGTACGCGCGGATCGTGCGGCGCTCGAGGTTGTCCCGGACCAGGACGAGCGAGAGCCGCCACATGCGCGCGTGCTCCGCTCCGACCACCTCGGCGACCGAGTCCCAGTGCGAGACGAGACGCTCTCCGATGCGGCCGAGACGCTCACGCTCCTCGGCGACCACGTCGCGGACCCCGTCGACGACGAGGCCCTCGGCCTCCCACCGCGCGATCGCGGCGCTCAGCGGCTCGGGATCCGTGTAGACCACCTCCCTGCGGGTGTCGTCACGGCGCTCGCGTCCGACGATCGCCTCCGCCAGCCCTTCGGGGAGCTCCTCACGCATCTGCGCGGGGACGTCGAGGAAGCCGGTGACGGCGTCCAGAGGTTGACGGGGGCCGCGGGGCGCGGGACCCACGGCACCGAGCTGCACGGTCAGCCGCAGGACCTCGCGCCGGTCGGCCGCCTCGAGCGCGTGCTTGGCGGACGCGTGCTCGACGTAGTCGCGCATCAGGCGGACGGCCGTCTCGAGGTCTCCCACCACCGAGAGGTCGCCCGCGATGTAGGCCCGGGCGATGCCCGACTGCCCGGGAGACCACACGAGGCGCCTGACCGTACGACGTGACTCGATGTGGACCTCGAGCGCCGACTCGCCTCGCTCCGGCTCGGCCCGAGACCCGTCCCAGGCGGTGAGCGTGACCGGCGGCGCCTCGCGATACACCTGGACGAGCAGCTCGACGAGACGACCCGCCACCCCCGCGTGAGTCTGCGTGGTGGTCTCCTCAGACATCGCTGACCTCCTTGGCGCGTGCCATGACGGCGTCGAGCATGGGCTCGGTGAGCCGACCTGTGAACGTGTTCTGCTGGCTGGGGTGGAAGCTCCCCAGGAGGTGGAACGTACCCCCTGAAGGTTTCGGGAGTGTGGCGTCGACACCATGCCCGAATTTCGGGCGTGGCCTCGGCACCTGTGCTCCGAGCGCCGCGAGGGTCCGCAGCGTCGCGTCCCATCCGTACGACCCGAGCGCGACGATCGCGCGGACCGACGGAAGGACGAGCCGCAGCTCCTCTTCCAACCAGGGTGCACACGTGTCGCGCTCATGGGTGGTCGGTTTGTTCGCGGGCGGCGCGCAGCGGACAGCCGCGACCATGCGGCCGCCGAGCAGTCGCTGCCCGTCCCCGGCGTGGACGCTGGTGGCCTGCGCGGCGAGCCCGACCCGGTGCAGCGAGGCGAACAGCCAGTCCCCTGAGCGGTCACCGGTGAAGATCCGGCCCGTACGGTTGCCGCCGTGCGCGGCGGGCGCCAGGCCGACGATGAGGACCCGCGGCTCGAGGTCGCCCCAGCCCGGGATCGGGCGGCCCCAGTAGGGCTCGTCCGCGAAGGCGCGGCGCTTGGTGACCGCGACCTCCTCGCGCCACGCGACGAGGCGAGGGCAGGCGCGGCACACGCTGACCCGGGCGTCCAGCTCGGCGAGCGTCCCTGCAGATCCGGCGAGCGCACGGACGCTGGCCGCCTCGTGGGCGACGGGCGTCGCGAGGGTGGCCACGTCGTCGGGCCAGCCTGTGCCCGGAGTGACCGGCGAGGTGAAGTCGGCGGCAGTCAGCGGATCACCGCCCGGTCCCCGGCGGCGAGCGCCGTGTCTGCAGGGTCGCGAGGCGTCAGGAGGCGCTGGCCGAGGTCGATGACGAGTGGCGCGAGCACCTGTCCACCCTAGTCAGGGCGGGCGACGGTTTCCGAACGAAAATCGCTCCGGTCACACCAACGACCAGGCGATACCGTCGAGGATGTCGTGCTCGGAGACCACGAGGACGTCGGGTGTCGTGCGTACGAGGAGGCGCGCCAGGATCGCTGCTCCCCCGCCGATGACGTCGGCGCGCCCCGGGTGCATGAAGGGCCAGGACCTGCGCTCCTCGACCGGTGCGGCGAGGATCGCGTCGCACGAGGCGAGCACGTCGCGAACCGGCAGGCGCGCGTGGTGAATCCGGGCGGAGTCGTAGGCCTCGAGGCCGAGGACATGAGCGGCGACCGTCGTGATCGTCCCCGCGACTCCGACGACCGTACGAGCCCGGGCGACGTCGACCGTGGAGGCGTCGAGAACGGCGTCGACGTCCTCACCGCACCCCGCGACCTCCGCGGCGGTCGGCGGATCACTGCGCAGATGACGCTCGGTCATCCGGACGGAGCCGATGTCGAGGGACTGCTCGGCGCCCGCGACGCCGTCCTCGCCCAGGATCAGCTCGGTCGATCCGCCGCCAAGGTCGACGACGAGCACGGGCTGCTCGACGTCGGGCAGGTCGCGGGCGGCGCCGGCGAACGAGAGCGCTGCCTCCTCGGAGCCCGTGACCACGTCGGGGCCGACCCCGAGACGCTCACGCACTCCTGCGGCGAAGACGTCCGCGTTGTCGGCGTCGCGGGTGGCCGAGGTGGCGACGAAGCGGACCCGCTCGACCCCGTGCTCGGCGATCACCCGCGCGTAGTCCTCGCACGCCGCGAACGTCCGCTCCAGGGCACGCTCGTCGAGCCGCCCCGTACGGTCGACGCCGTGGCCGAGCCGGACGATCTCCATCCGCCTGACCTGGTCCTCGGCCGTACCCGCGTCGACGTCGAGATCGGTCACGAGCAGCCGGATCGAGTTCGTGCCGCAGTCGATCGCCGCGACCCGGGTCACCGTGCGTCCTCGGCCCCGGCCGCGTCGGCGTGGACGTCGGCATCGACATCGGCCAGCTGTGCCGGAGGGGCGCCGGGACCGTCGCAGGTCGTCCCGGTCCACCAGTCACCGAGGAGGCGGACCGTCTCGTCGCCGAGCGGGTTGACGCCCGGCCCCTTGGCGAGCGCATGGCCCGCGAGCACGTGCAAGCACTTCACTCGCGTGGGCATCCCCCCGGCCGAGACCCCGTCGATCTCCGGCACGTCGGCGATCTCGCGCCGCTCGGCGAGGTACGACTCGTGGGCTCGGCGGTAGGCGGCCGCGAGCTCCGGGTCCTCGGCGAGCCGTTCGCTCATCTCACGCATGACGCCCGAGGCCTCGAGCGTGCCGAGCATGCCGTTGATCCGCGCGCAGGTGACGTAGTACAGCGTCGGGAACGGTGTGCCGTCGGGCAGGCGCGGCTCGGTCTTCACCACGTTCGGATGCCCGGAAGGGCAGCGGCTGGCGATCTCGACCACGCCCCTCGGCGTACGGCCGAGCTGCTCGCGGATCGCGTCGAGATCGGCCTGGGTGGGGGGAATCGGGTCGGTCACTGTCCTTCGTCCTGCTTCTTCGGCGTCACGACGTCGTCGGTCGGCGTCGCGGGGGTCTGGGGGGCGGGTGCGGTGCCGGCGTCCTCGACCGACCCCCAGAGCGAGGAGTACCACTCCGGCTGGGCGGCGGCGGCCGGGGCCGCGTCGGGCAGCTCCGGCAGCTTGCCGACGGGCTTGTCGTCCGGTCCGAGCACCGTGAACCCGACCTCGCCGGGCATCAGCCAGTCGAAGCGCGAGCGGGCCTGCTGCTCGATGTACTCCGGGTCGTCGAAGCGCGCCTTCTGCTTCTCGAGGTCCTCGAGGGCCTGCGAGGACTCCGCGATCTGTGCGTGCGCGGTGGCCAGCGCGTCGCGCTGCTGGAGGAACGCCTTGAGGCTCGACGCGTACGAGATGGCGAGCACGAGCAGCACGAGCAGGAGCACGGCCATACGGCGGGTCAGGCGCGGGCGGCCGTACGTGGTGACCGCATCGACCGGCGGCGTCGCACCGCGACCACGACGAGTCGCCCCCGGCCGGCTGGCGGGGCGCCTCCTCGGGTCACGGCGCGACGGTTTCGGCACGTGTCAGGCCTTCAGGCGCGGGAACGCGCCCCGCCCCGCGTACGAACCGGCGTCGTCGAGCAGCTCCTCGATGCGGAGGAGCTGGTTGTACTTCGCGACGCGCTCCGAGCGTGCGGGGGCGCCGGTCTTGATCTGGCCACAGTTGGTCGCGACCGCGAGGTCGGCGATCGTCGTGTCCTCGGTCTCGCCCGAGCGGTGGCTCATCATGCAGCGGTAGCCGTTGCGGTGCGCGAGGTCGACGGCCTCGAGCGTCTCGGTGAGCGTGCCGATCTGGTTGACCTTCACGAGCAGCGCGTTGCCTGCACCCTCGTCGATGCCGCGCTGCAGGCGCTCGGAGTTGGTGACGAACAGGTCGTCACCGACCAGCTGGACCTTGTCACCGAGCTCGCTGGTGATCGCCTTCCAGCCGTCCCAGTCCTCCTCGTCGAGCGGGTCCTCGATGGAGACGATCGGGTACGACGCGACGAGGTCGGCGTAGTAGGCCGTCATCTCGGCGGCCGACTTCGGCGCACCCTCGAAGCGGTACGCGCCGTCGCCGTAGAACTCCGACGCGGCCACGTCGAGCGCGAGGGCGATGTCGGTGCCGAGCTTGAGGCCGGTGGTCTCGACCGCCTTGGCGATGAGGTCGAGCGCCGCGCGGTTCGAGCTCAGGTTGGGGGCGAAACCGCCCTCGTCACCCAGCCCGGTCGCCAGGCCGTCGGACTTCAGGACGGACTTGAGCGCGTGGTACACCTCGACGCCCTGCCGCAGCGCCTCGGCGAAGCTCGTCGCGCCGATCGGGGCGATCATGAACTCCTGGATGTCCACGTCGGTGTCCGCGTGCGCGCCACCGTTGAGGATGTTCATCATCGGCACCGGAAGCACGTGGGCGTTCGCGCCGCCGACGTACTGGAAGAGCGGAAGACCCGCGGACTGCGCCGCCGCGCGGGCGACCGCGAGCGAGACGCCGAGGATCGCGTTGGCGCCCAGCTGCGCCTTGTTGGGCGTGCCGTCCAGGCGCAGCAGCGTCGCGTCGATGTAGCGCTGCTCGTCGGCGTCGAGACCGAGGATCTCGGGGTGGATCGCCTCGTTGACGGCGTCGACGGCCGTACGGACGCCCTTGCCGCCGTAGCGCTCCCCTCCGTCACGGAGCTCGACGGCCTCGAACTTGCCGGTCGACGCGCCGGACGGGACGTCGGCCCGGCCGATCGTGCCGTCGTCGAGGGCTACCTCGACCTCGACCGTGGGGTTGCCGCGCGAGTCGAGGATCTCTCGGGCTCCGACAGCTTCGATGCTTGCCACTACGGACTCCTAGTGAAGGACGGTCTGTGTCGTACTCATCCTATGAGGCGCCGGCGCCGGAGCCGCCCTCGTCCGTGCCGTGGCGCGCCCCGGTCCGTCGCACGTGCTGTCAGGGCACGAGCGCGTTGACCGTACGGCGCAGCGCCGCCTCGGGGTCCTCGCCCGTCGCTCGCGCCTCGAGCACCAGGGCGAGAAGACGCTCGCCGAGGGTGCCGCCGTCGGGCACGGGCACGTCCCCGTCGCGCTGGAGCCGCCCGACGACCTTGTCGGCGTACGCGAGCGCAGGCAGGGTGGGCGGGACTCCGTCGAGCACGGACGTGCGCTGCTTCTCGGTCGCCTTGAGGCGCTGCCAGGCGGCATCGACCTCGTCGGCGGTCGCGGCGTCACCGTCACCGAAGACGTGCGGGTTGCGGCGGACCAGCTTCTCGACGATCCCCGCCGCGACGTCGTCGATGTCCCAGCCGTCCTCGTCGGCGCCGTCGACCGGCCGTGCGGCGACCGCCGCGTGGAACACCACCTGCATGAGCAGATCCCCAAGCTCCTCACGCAGCTCGTCGGTGTCACCACGGTCGAGCGCGTCGAGGACCTCGTACGACTCCTCGAGGAGGTACTGCTGGAGGGAGGCGTGGGTCTGCTCGCGGGTCCACGGGCATTCGACCCGCAGCTGGTCCATCACCGCGACGAGGTCGAGCAGGCGTGCGCCCGGCAGGTCGTACGAGCCGAAGACGATCTCGATCTCGCCGGCGGGGTCGGCGCCGTTCGCCGAGCGGTCCAGGAGGCTGTCGGCGAGGGTGTGCGCCCATTCGACGTCGCCGCTCGGGGCGATCCAGACGGTGCCGGCGGCAGCGTCCGTGAGACCGCCGAGCGTCTCGACGCGCACGTCGATCCCTGCGGCACGCACAGCCTCCACCGTCGGGTCCTCCTCGGGCGCCAGGACGAGCGACGCCGCGCGGAGCGCATCCCAACCCTCGAGAGTCAGCAGGCCGGGGGCGACACGAGGGCTGGTGACGAGGATCCTCACTCGCTCGACTCTACGCCGCGGCACTGCTGGGCGGCGGGGAGCGTCGCGGGGTCGACCTCCTCGAGCTGCTCGCGCGCGACCGACAGCTGGAGGCCCGGATCGGGCTGCCCCTCGATGTTGATCCCGAAGCGCGGATCGACCGCCGCGTCGAGGCGCACCAGCTCCTCGGTGACCACCGCGGAGCCGTCGGCGAGGAGCTGCTCGGCGTTCTCCTGCGTCGGCGTGGTGCCGGTCTCGTCGGCGCCGATCGCTGTCCGCAGGGCCTGGCTCTTGAAGTCGCGCTCGAGGATCTCCACGATGTCGTCGAGCTGGTCGTCGCCGATCAGCTCCTCGAGCTGCTGGAGGTCGGCGGGCCGCAGCTCGTACTCCGACGGCGCCACCTCGATGCCCCGGTCGGCGGCGACCTTCTCCGCCCCGGCGAGCTGCAGCTGCTGCGTCGCGATCACCTGGCGCACCGCTCCCTGGCCAGGCGCCTGGCCACCCTGGACGGCAGCTGCGGTGGCGAGATAGGTGCACCCGGCGTCGGCGAGGGCTGAGAAGCGGTCCATCGACAGGCGCGTGTCCCCGACCACGACGGCCTCGCCCGGGAAGGTCGACCCGCACCCCGCGAGCACGAGCGAGGCGGCGGCAGCGGCGAGGAGCGGGCGCAGGGGACGACGACGGGGCATGCGGGAAGGTCCTCTCGTACGGATGCGTGACGCGGGACACAGCCTAGCCACACCCCTTGGCACCACCCACCCCGGACGTCATCCCGATCGCGGGTCGGAACCCTCCGTACGTATGACGTCCGGGTGGACGCGACGTACGGGGCTACAGGACGCCGAGCTCCTTCTGGACGGCCGTCGAGAGATCGACGTCGACGTTGCCGAGGTAGACCCACACCCGCTCCAGCACCTCGTCGGTCACTCCGTCGTCGAGGTGTCCGGCAATGTTGTTCGCGAGACGAGCGCGCGCCGCGTCGTCGAGCACCTCTCGGTAGAGCGTCCCCGGCTGGCCGAAGTCGTCGTCCTCGGGGTGCAGCTCGTACGGGGCGCGGATCTGCTCCCCTGCCGCGGCCCAGCCCTTGCCGTCGGTGTAGCGCGGGTCCGCCGCCGGCCCTCCGTACGAGTTCGGCGCGTACACCGGCATCGACGGGTCGTTCCAGCCGTACCTCATCGACCCGTCCTTGGAGTAGCTGTGCACCGGCGACCTCGGCGCGTTCACCGGCAGCTGCGCGTAGTTCGTGCCGATCCGGTAGCGGTGCGTGTCGGCGTAGGAGAACACGCGACCCAGGAGCATCTTGTCCGGGCTCACGAACACCCCCGGCACCAGGTTGCTGGGCTCGAACGCCGCCTGCTCGACCTGGGCGAAGAAGTTTGCCGGGTTCTCGTCGAGAGTCAGGGTCCCGACCGGGATCCGCGGGTAGTCCTTCTGCGAGATCGTCTTGGTGAGGTCGAAGATGTTGAACCGGTACGACTCCGCCTCCGCGAACGGCACGATCTGCACCTCGAACGACCAGCTCGGGAAGTTGCCCTCCCCGATCGCGTCGAAGAGGTCCTTGCGGTGCAGGTCGGGGTCGCTCCCGGCGAGGCTGTCGGCCTCCTCCTGCGTCAGGAAGTCGATGCCCTGGTTGGTCTTGAAGTGGTACCGGACCCAGAACCTGTCGCCGGCCTCGTTGATCCACTGGTACGTGTGCGAGCTGAAGCCGTCCATGGTCCGGTACGACCTCGGGATCCCGCGGTCGCCCATCAGCCACATCACCTGGTGCGCGGACTCCGGCGACAGCGTCCAGAAGTCCCACTGCATGTTGTGGTCGCGCAGGCCGGAGTCGGGCATGCGCTTCTGCGAGCGGATGAAGTCCTGGAACTTCATGGGGTCGCGGACGAAGAAGACCGGCGTGTTGTTGCCGACCATGTCGTAGTTGCCCTCGTCGGTGTAGAACTTCAGGGCGAACCCCCGAGGGTCACGCCAGGTGTCGGGGCTCCCCTGCTCGCCCGCCACGGTCGAGAAGCGCGCGACCATCGGCGTCGTCCGGCCCGGCTGGAAGAGCGACGCCTTCGTGTACGCGCTCACGTCGCCGGTGATCTGGAGGTGGCCGAAAGCGCCCGACCCCTTCGCGTGCACCACCCGCTCCGGCACCCGCTCACGGTTGAACTGCGCCATCTTCTCGATCAGGTAGTGGTCGTGGAGCGCGATCGACCCGAGGTCTCCCTGGGTCAGCGAGTGCTCGTCGCTCTCGACCGGGATCCCGGCGTTGGTGGTGGTCGGATCGGTCATCAGGTCACTCCTTGGTCGATGGTCGACCGGCGGGTGCCGTCTCGGCAGAGCCGCACTGCGCGCACGTCCCCCAGAAGACGACCTCGGCGGCCGCGATGTCGTACCCGTGGGCGTCGTGCGGCGAAAGGCACGGCGCAGACCCGCTGACGCAGTCGACGTCGTCGACCCGTCCGCAGACCTCGCACACGAGGTGGTGATGGTTGTCGGCCGTCCGTGTCTCGAAGCGGGCGGGCGAGCCGGCGGGCTGGATCCGCCGTACGAGGCCGTTCTCCGCGCACGCGGCCAGCACGTCGTACACCGCCTGGACGGAGATCGACCCGAGTGCTTCCCGTGTCGCGGCCGTCAGCGTGTCGGCGGTGGCGTGAGGGCGGTCGCGAAGGGCGCTCAGGACGGCGATCCGCTGCCGCGTCACCCTCATCCCGGCCTCGCGCAGCGCCGACTCGGCATTCCAGACCATGGTTCCCGGCACCTCTCCACCGTGCGACGGCATGGGTGAGGCTGCAAGCCGGGCCACACCGCGGGGCCGTCCTAGGCTCGTGCCATGGAGATCTGGGTCAATCCCGCCTGCAGCAAGTGCCGTACCGCGGTCGCCGCGCTCGACGAGGCCGGTGCCGACTACACCGTACGGCGCTATCTCGACGAGCCGCCGACGATCGAGGAGCTCGCCGAGGTGGTGGCGCGCCTCGGGCTCGAGCCGTGGGACGTCGCCCGAGCCAAGGAGGCGCGCGAGGCCGGACTCGCAGCGATCCCGAAGGACGCCGAGCACCGTACGGAGTGGCTGGCGGGCCTCGTCGCCCATCCGCGGACGATCCAGCGCCCCATCATCACCACCGACGACGGGACGACGGTGATCGCCCGTGACCCGGCGACGCTCTCGCGGGTCCTCTCGGAGTGACTCGCGAGCGCACGCGGAGTGGCTCGCGAGCGCACGCGGAGTGGCTCGCGGGCTAGGGGGCGGCGGGGGCGATGACCGTGTCGATCAGTACGCGGCACCAGTCCATGAGCGCGGTGTCGCGCAGGGGCTGGCCTCCGACCTTCGCGGTCTTCGGCCGCGGCACGAGGAGGAGCCGCGCCGTCGTCTTGACCACCGATCCCGGGTAGACCCGCTTGAGCCGCAGCTGGCGGGACTCGGGCAGGTCGACACCGGAGATGCGGATGTTGTTGCCGGCCACGGTGAGCTCGGAGATGCCGACGTCGCGCGCCCGTACGCGCAGCCGCGCAACCCCCAGCAACGCCTCGACCGCCGCGGTCGGCTCGCCGTACCGGTCGACGAGCTCGTCGCGGACCTCGGCGACCTCCTCGTCGGACCGGACGTCGGCGAGGCGCTTGTACATCTCCAGCCGCAGCCGCTCGCTCGGCACGTAGTCGTGCGGCAGGTGCGCGTCGACAGGGAGCTCCAGCTTGACCTCGTGGACCTCTTCACCCTGGTCACCGCGGAACGCGGCCACGGCCTCGCCGACCAGACGGACGTACAGGTCGAACCCGACGTCGGCGATGTGACCCGACTGCTCGCCGCCGAGCAGGTTGCCCGCGCCACGGATCTCGAGGTCCTTCATCGCGATCGCCATGCCGCCACCGAGCTCGGAGTGCTGCGCGATCGTCGAGAGCCGCTCGTGGGCGGTCTCGGTGAGCGGCTTCTCCGGCGGGTAGAGGAAGTAGGCGTACGCCCGCTCGCGCGACCGCCCGACGCGGCCACGGAGCTGGTGCAGCTGCGAGAGGCCGAGCATGTCGGCCCGCTCCACGATCATCGTGTTGGCGTTGGAGACGTCGAGCCCGGACTCCACGATCGTCGAGCAGACCAGCACGTCGTACTTCTTCTCCCAGAAGTCGACCATGATCTGCTCGAGCTGGTGCTCGCCCATCTGGCCGTGCGCCATCGCGATGCGGGCCTCGGGGACCAGCTCCTTGAGGTGCTTGACGGCCCTGTCCATCGAGTTGACGCGGTTGTGGATGTAGAAGGCCTGCCCGTCGCGCAGCAGCTCGCGCCGGATCGCCGCGACCACCTGCCGGTCCTCGTACGGCCCGACGAAGCTGAGCACCGGGTGCCGTTCTTCCGGCGGCGTCTGGATCGTCGACATCTCGCGGATGCCCGTCACCGCCATCTCGAGCGTGCGCGGGATCGGTGTCGCGGACATCGAGAGGACGTCGACGGCGGCGCGCAGCGTCTTGAGCGCCTCCTTGTGCTCGACGCCGAAGCGCTGCTCCTCGTCGACGACGACGAGGCCGAGCTTGGGGATCTTGACCCCCTTCTGAAGCAGCCGGTGGGTGCCGATCACGAGGTCGACCGAGCCGTTGGCGAGCCCGTCCAGGACCTCCTTCGACTCCTTCTCGGTCTGGAACCGCGACAGGGCCTTGATGACGACGGGGAACTGCGCGTAGCGCTCGGCGAACGTCGCGAAGTGCTGCTGCACGAGCAGCGTCGTCGGCACCAGGACGATGACCTGCATGCCGTCCTGGATCGCCTTGAACGCGGCGCGCACCGCGATCTCGGTCTTGCCGTAGCCGACGTCACCGCAGACCAGCCGGTCCATCGGGACGGGCCGCTCCATGTCGCGCTTGACCTCGTCGATGGTCGCGAGCTGGTCGGGCGTCTCGTGGTACGGGAAGGCGTCCTCGAGCTCGCGCTGCCACGGGGTGTCTGCCCCGAAGGCGTGGCCCTGCGTCGCCTGCCGCGCCGCGTACAGCTTGATGAGCTCGCCGGCGATCTCCTTGACGGCCTTGCGGGCGCGCGACTTGCGCTTGTTCCAGTCGGCGCCACCGAGCCTGTCGAGCGAGGGCTGCTCGCCGCCGACGTAGCGCGTGACCTGGTCGAGCTGGTCGGTCGGCACGAACAGGCGGTCCGGCGGTTGGCCGCGCTTCGATGCGGCGTACTCGATGACGAGGTACTCGCGGACGGCACCCTGGACGGTGCGCTGCATCATCTCGACGTACTTGCCGACGCCGTGCTGCTCGTGCACGACGTAGTCGCCGGGCGTGAGCTCGAGCGGGTCGATCTGCTTCTTGCGGCGCGAGGGCATCTTGCGGTCGTCACGCGGAGCGGCCGCCGTCTGCCCGACGAGGTCGTCCTGGGTGAGCACGACGAGGTCGATGCGCTCGGCGACGAAGCCGTGGTCGATCTCCCCGCACACGACGTGCACGACGTGCGGTGTGAGGTCGGCGGCGGTGATCGTGGGATGGAAGCGGGCGGGGATGTCGTGCTCGCCGAGCACCTCCACGCTGCGTGCCGCCTGCCCCTCCCCCGGGGTGACGAGCGCGATGCGGGTGCCGGACGACAGCCAGCCCTTGAGGTCGACGAGCGCGCGCTCGACCTCGCCCCGGTACGACGGGGTCGCCGCGAACGGCAGGTTGACGCTGTCGGCGTCGAAGCGCTCGAAGCCCTCCCCGGTGGTCGAGTAGCCCTCCCCGGTGGTCGAGTAGCCCGAGCCCCCACCCTCCCCGGTGGTCGAGTAGCCCGAGCCCCTGGGCGAGGGCGTATCGAGACCCTCGTCCCGCAAGAACGGCGAGGTGGACCACCAGGCACGACCCGAGGCGAGGGTGTGCTGGCGTACGTCGCCAAGGCTCCAGTACGCCGCCGCTCCGAGGTCGATCGGAGCCTTCCCGCCGCCTGCGGCCGCGGCCCACGACGCCGCCAGGAACTCGTCGCTCGTCGCGACGAGGTCGTGCGCCCTCGTACGAACCCGCTCGGGGTCGCAGACGACGACGGTCGCGTCCTGGGGAAGCAGGTCGACCAGCAGCTCCATGCCGTCGACGAGCGCCGGCGCGAGGGACTCCATGCCCTCGACGGCGACACCCGCGGCCAGCTTGTCGAGCATCTCGGCGAGCTCGGGGTGCGCCTCCGCCAGCTCTCGGGCGCGGGCGCGGACGTCGTCGGTCAGGAGGAGCTCACGGCACGGCGGCGCCCACACGTGGTCGACGGGCTCGGTCGACCGCTGGTCGGCAACGGAGAAGTGCCGGATCTCGTCGACCTCGTCCCCGAAGAACTCGACGCGCAGCGGATGGTCCTCGGTCGGTGGGAAGACGTCGATGATCCCGCCGCGCACCGCGAACTCGCCGCGCTTGGTGACCAGGTCCACGCGGGCGTACGCAGCATCGGCCAGACCCTGGACCACGTCGTCGAGGTCCGCCTCGTCACCACGGTTCAGGGTGACTGGGACGAGGTCGGCAAGGCCCGCCACCTGAGGCTGGAGCACCGAGCGGATCGGCGCGACGACCACCTGGAGCGGTCCTGCGTCCGGGGTCGATCCCGGGTGCACGAGGCGGCGCAGCACCGCGAGCCTCCGCCCCACCGTGTCCGAGCGGGGCGAGAGCCGCTCGTGCGGCAGGGTCTCCCATGCCGGAAACTCGGCGACCAGCTCCGGCCCGATGAGCGAGCCGATCTCCTCGGCCAGCTCCTCGGCCTCGCGGGCGGTCGCGGTCACGACGAGCACGACCGGGCTCGCCTGCACCAGGGCAGCAGCGAGGAACGGACGCAGGGACGGTGGTGCCGACAGGTCGAGCGCCGAGACGCCCGCGCGACGGTCGGAGACCGTACGGGCGAGCGTGGGATCGGCGGCGACGACCTCGGCCAAGGCGTGCAAGGACATCGTGTCCAGAGTAGTCGCACGCACCAGGGGCGGTCCCGCGCCCGACGCCAGGGCCCGACGCCAGGCTCGGCGGCGTGCAATCGACGAACCAATCCCCTGCGACCGGTGTAGCGTCGGCGACCTGAGAGCTCCCCCGCCCATCGATGCGGACGCACCCCAGGAGGTGCCATGGTTGAGCGACGCCGACGCCCGGGGGCTGCGGCCGCCGTCCTCGTACTCGGTCTCGTCGTCGCCGGGTGCTCCCCCGACACGAGCGACGCCGCAGACCCGTCGCACGCGAGCGGAACCCTGCAGACCGCACGCGAACACGTCCAGCAGACATCGACGCTCGCCTCGCCGTCCGAGCGTGCGCCGCGCCGCCCTGTCGCCCGCAGGTGCGGTCGGGCGGGCCGCCACGGTCCAGCGCGTGCGCCGCGCGGTGCACGCCGGGTCACCGTCCGCACCAACCTGGCGTCCGCCGCGCGCCGCGCCCCGGCGGGGACGACGTTCTGGCTCGCCAGAGGCGTCCACCGGATCGGCGGCGGCGCCTACAGCCAGGTGCGACCGAAGGACGGACAACGATTCGTCGGCGCCCCCGGAGCCGTCCTCGACGGTCAACATCGCAACCTCTACGCCTTCGGCGGGCACGCCCGCCGGGTGGTGGTCGCCCATCTGACGATCACCCGGTTCGGCCGCCGGGGCACGACTCAGAACGAGGGCGTCGTCAACCACGACGCCGGGCACGGCTGGCGGATACTGCACAACGACGTCCGGCGCAACGCCGGCGCCGGCGTCTTCGTCGGCAGCCACAACGTCCTGCGCGGCAACTGCCTAGCCGCCAACGGCCAGTACGGGTTCAGCGCGTACGAGCCGTCGGGGGTCACCGGCGTCCGTCTCGTCCGCAACGAGATCACAGGCAACAACATCGACGACTGGGAACGCCGCGAGCCAGGATGCGGGTGCAGTGGAGGCGGGAAGCTGTGGGAGACGCAGGGGGCGGTCCTCTCCGGGAACTGGGTGCACCACAACCGCGGCGTCGGGATCTGGGCGGACACCAACAACACCGGGGTCGCGATCGTCAGGAACTACTTCGCGCGCAACCGCAGCGAGGCGGTCATCTACGAGACGAGCTACAACGCTCGCATCGTCGCCAACACCTTCGTCCGCAACGGCATCTGGGCGGGCCGTCGGCAAGCCGGCTTCCCCGTGGCCGCGATCTACGTGTCGGAGTCCGGCAGCGACCGCCGCGCCGGCCGCCGGTACGGCAGCATGTTCCGTATCTCGCACAACCACTTCGTCGACAACTGGTCGGGCGTCGTCGCCTGGGAGAACGCCGACCGCTTCGCCGGGTCGCCGGCCAACACGAGTACCGATGCCACCACGCTCGTCGCGCCCAGGACGGCCACGGTGAAGGCCTGCTCGGACCCCGCCACGATCAGCCGGCGTCCGTACTACGACGACTGCCGCTGGAAGACGCAAAACCTCCTCGTGGACCACAACCTGTTCGTCTTCCGCCGGTCACAGATGCCGGCGGCCTGCACGCCCTCGCGCGGTTGCGGCATCATGGCGCTGGTCTCCAACTGGGGCAGCTATCCAGACTGGTCGCCGTACAAGGGACGCGTCGTCGAGGACCAGGTGACATTCCGGCAGCACAACCGCTGGACCGCGAACCGGTATATCGGTCCCTGGCGGTTCATGGCCCACGAGCTCTGGCACACGGTGAGCTGGAAGGGCTGGCTGTCCAGCCCGTACCGCCAGGACGCGCACAGCACCCGCCGTTGACGTCAGCGCGCGATGGCCGGGTCGGCCTCGGCGACCCCGAAGATCGAAGCGCCAGGGCTGGTGGGGGTGTCCTTCCACAACGCCCACGGGCTCACGCCGCTGCGATACATCGACTCGAGCGCCGAGCGCTCCTTCAGCGTGTCCATGGGCGCCCAGAACCCGTCGTACCTGACGGCCCGGAAGCGTCCCTCTCGCGCTGCCCGGACGCAGGCGTCCATCACCAGGTCCTCGCCCTCGGCGAGGTAGTCGAAGATGGCTTGGCGCAGGACGAAGTAGCCGCCGTTGATCCACATCGCCATGTCGGCGACCGGGACCAGACCCGAGACCTTCCCGTCCTCGTCGATGTCGACCACGTGGAACGAGTCCTGAGGCTTCACGGCGAGGAACTGCCCGACGGCGTCTCCATCGGCGAAGTCCTCGACGAGCGTGTCCATCGGGGCGTCGGTGAGCACGTCGCCGTAGTTGGCGAGGAAGATCTCGTCGCCCTCCAGGTACGGGCGTACGCGGCGCAGCCGCTCACCGATCGCCGTGTCCACACCCGTGTCGACGAACGTGATCGTCCAGTCGCTGATGTCGGTGCCGAGCAGCTCGACGTGCTGCCCGCCCTTGGTGAGGACGAAGTCGTTCGAAGCCGTCTCGCGGTAGTTGAGGAAGTAGTCCTTGACCGCCTCGGCACCGTGCCCCAGGCACAGGACGAACTCGGTGTGCCCGAAGTGCGCGTAGTAGCGCATCACGTGCCACAGCACCGGGCGGTGCCCGATCGGCATCATCGGCTTGGGCAACGACTCGTTGTCCGCTCTCATCCGCATGCCCAGCCCGCCGCAGAACAGCACGACCTTCATGAAGTCCCCCTGGTTTTCCCCCGGGTGCGGCCTCCGTCGAGGGGTTCGAACATGGCCGAGGCGCACACCTTCTGTTTGTGCGATAGTGACCGTTGTCCTCCCTGCGCGCAGGAGTTTTCATGGACTCCCTGAGCCCCTCCGACCCCACAGCGTCGCGCGGTGCCCGCGCGACGCTGGTCTGGCTGGTCGTCGCCGCTGTCGCCCTCGTGGCACTCGTCGCACTGACGGTGGTCGTCGCGCTCGGTGGTGCCGGGGGAGGAGATGACGCGGTACGCGAGCTCTTCCGGCCGGACGACGTCTGGGGCACGACCCAGGAGCGCGTCGACCACCTCGTCGAAGGGCTCGACCCTCGTACGTGCCTGGTGCTCCTCCTGCTGATCGGCGGCGTGATCGCTGCGGCGCGCCGGTCGGCCCGGCCCCTGCTCCTGGCGCTGTGGGCCGCGAGCGTCACGGTCCTCACGACGACGGCGCTCCAGGTCGCCCTCCAGCGTCCCGACACCCACGGAGAGACACCTGGGCTCGGCGGGAGCTATCCGTCCGGCCACGTCGCCACGCTCGTCGTGTGCGTCGGCACCGTGGTCGTCCTCGCAAGGCTGGAGCGCCACCTCGCTGCGTGGGCGGCGGTCGCGCTCGCCGGCGCGGCGATGGGGGCTGCCCTGCTCCTGCAGGCGGCGCACTGGGCGAGCGACGTGGTCGGCGGCGCGCTGCTGGGGACGGTCGTGCTCGCCTCGACCGCCCTCCTCGCCCGTGTGGGCACTGCCCGGCCTCATCGGTCGTCCACCAGGGTCGATAGCACCCGATAGAGGTCGTCGAGCTCCTTGCGGTAGCCCTCGAGGACGCCGAGCGTCGCGTCGCGGGCCTGCGGGCTCGAGGCCGCTGCCCCCTCGATGGCCCGGAGGAGCCGGTCGACCTCGACGTGGTCGATGCGCTGGGACGTCCCCTCCTGCCCGACCTCCCGCAGGAGGCGCGCATTCTTCTCGGCATAGCCCAGCGACACGACCGGTGCACCGGCCAGCAGAGCGGCGATCACGTTGTGGAACCGCGACGCCACGACCACCCCCGCGACGGCCGTCTCCTCCATCAGCCCGGTCATCGTCACCGCCGCGCTGACATCGACCGCCACCGCCCCCCGAGACCGGGCGCGCGTCGCGATCTCGTGCGCGAGGGGGAGGTCGGCCACATCCCCCACGATCGTGCGCACCTCCTTGCCGGAGTCGACCAGGGCGCAGACGGCATCGGTCATGGCCGCCGTGTAGCGCTCCACCCCGACCTCGCCGAGCGCACCGCCGTACCGCATGACGCCGAGCACCACGAGGTCACGCCGCCGCGGGCGCGGGGCGGGCGCAGGGAGCCCGAACGCGAGGTCGGGGTAGACGGCGGCGTCCTTCCGAGGGGCGCCGGACTGCTCCATCGCCGCCCGCGAGGCCGCGTCGCGATAGCTCACGTGGTGGGCGAGGCGCACCGTCCACGCGTGCAGGGCGCGCGTGACCAGGGCACCCGCCGGCTCCGCTCCCACGGCCACGAGGGCGACGCGGCGTCCTCGGAGCCGGGCGCACGCGACGGCGAGGAACATCCAGTACGGCAGGCTCCAGGGCTGGGCCAGGAGCGTCGTCTCCAACACTCCCGTCCCCGGGACGACGAGGACGTCCACCGACCCCACGGCCCGGAAGGTCCGGGGGACGTCCCACAGCCGACTCAAGGCTTTGAGAGTGACGTCGACCGGTCGCGGGTGCGTGCGCGACGGCCGGTACGTCATCAGCCGCGTGGCCGAGACACCGTGCTCCCGCTCGACCTCGTCGGGACCGGCGACGAACGCGCGCACCTCGACCCCCGGATGGCGGGCTCGCAGCGCGGCGAGAAAGGCCGTCAGGGTGGCCTCGTTGCCGATGTTGCCCATTCCGAAGTAGCCGAAGACCCCGACCCGCGGCGGTGCCGGGCTCACGAGACCACGACCCGTTCCTCGAGCGAGACGCGCTGCCGGCGCGGCGACAGGCAGCTCGCGAGCCAGGTACCGACCTCGGCGAGGCACCGGCGCCGCTCTGCGCTGGTGAGCCGGGCGCGACGGATGTGGTCGACGTACCCCCCGACGTACTCGGCGTACATCCGCACCATCGGGTGGCGGAGCCGGTCGGCCCTGCGGGGTTCGAGGGCGGCTGCCCGCGCTCTGCGGTCACCGGCGCGGGTGGCCCGGCCGGCGTGGTCACGCCGGAGGTAGAGGACTTCGGGCACCTGTACGAAGGCGCCGCGCAACGCGAGACCTGCGACGAAGACGCGGTCGGCGTTGTAATAGCTCCCGTGCTCGCCGACGTTTCTGAGAACGTCGGTCCGGATCACGCCGTAGAAGTCGTTCCCGCCGGGGACGTACAGCAGACTGCGCAAGCGGGCAGCGGGGTCGGGGTTCGTCGTGTCGAGGGCGTACGGCTCCTTGTACACCGTCTCCCCCGCTGCGTCGATGACCGCGTCCCAGGCGTGGGCGAGCACAGCCTGGGGGTTCGTCTGGAGCAGCCCTACGCATCGCTCGACCAGATCAGGGGCGTAGAGGTCGTCGTGGGAAGCCCACTTGAAGTACCTCCCGCGTGCGTGCGGGACGAGGATGTTGTGGTTGGGCCCCGCTCCGATGTTCTCGACCTGCCGCACGTACCGGATCCGCGGGTCGAGGGACGCGAACTCCTGACAGATGTCCGCAGTGGAGTCGGTCGAGGCATTGTCCGAGATCACCAGCTCGAAGTCGGGGAAGGTCTGGGCGAGCAACGCCTCGAGCGACTGTCGAAGATAGTTCTCACCGTTGTAGACGGGCAGCCCGATGGTCAGGGTCGGTGCCGCGGGAGCGGACTCTCCGGTCATGCTGAAGTCCCTTCTTCGATTCGTTCCCCGGCCCACGTAGGAACCCGCCCGCTGAGACGGTCGTCGATCGCGCGACGGAGCTGGATCCACCAGACGACGGTGGCGACTGCCGTCCCTGCCGTGACACCGATGCACGAGCCGCGGGCGCCGTCGACGATCGCGCCGACGGTTCCACCCCCGACGTACAAGCCCGACGTGACGAGCTGGGCGGAGAGACTGCGTCGCGCCGCACCGAGGGCACGCACCCCCGTGGCGGCGCCGACCTCCAAGCCGCCGGCGACCATGCCGACGACGACGATCGGCAAGAGGACCGAGGCGGGGCGCCACAGATCTGCCAAGAGGAGCTCCCCGAGCCCGAACGGAAGCAGCACGAGCACCGCGATCCCCCAGAGGGCGGCAGCCGACGCCTGTGCTCCACCGATCACCAGGCAGAAGGCGCCGAGCCTGTCGGGACGGGCGCGGACGACCTGGGTCGCCTCGGGGACGGCGACCTGGCTGAGCCCCATCAAGATCACGAGGAACGGACCCATGAGGAGCTCGGCTGCACGGACCTCGCCGACAGCGGCGAGCCCGGCAACCGCCCCGAGCGTCGTCATCCGGATCTGACGTGCGAGGCCGACGCTGAGGTTCTCGGCGAGATACCTGGACCCGAGGTCACGGTGGGTCCGCAGCCACCGGACCACTGCGCGTGGAGCAGGCGCCACGCCGCTCTGGAAGAGTCCGAGGCCGGCGGCCGCTGCCCCCGTCGCACCGAACGCGAGGACCGCGGTCGTCACGTCCAACGCTCCGGCAGCATGCAGCGCGAGGACGCCGCTGAGCAGCAGCACACCCCAGAACAGGTCGTTCAGAAGCGCCTTCACGGGCGTGCCTGCAGCGAAGAACACGAAGCGCCAGGCGTCTTGGAGCATGAGGAACGGGAGCGCGACCCCGAGCGCGACGAACGCCGGACCGATCGTGTCGGGCAGTGCGAGACCGACGAGCACGCAGATGACGCCGGCGACGAGCCCGACCGAGGCCGCCGTCCCGGTGGCCGATGCTGCCGCGGCACCCTTGCCGCGATCAACGGTGCCGCGATCTACGGCGCCGCTGTGCCGTACGACGAGCGGGTCGGTGGCCAGGCCGCGCGATGCGTTGAGGACGAGCGCGTAGGTCACGTACGCGAGGCTGAAGCCACCGAACTCGGCCGGACCCAACGACCGGGCGATGACGATCCCCAGCGCGAAGTTGCTCAGCGAGGACACCGCCTGGTCGCCTACCCCCCATCCGAGCCGGCGGATCGTCTGCGTCCCACGCGCCGTCGCTCCCGCGCGGGCGAGCACACCGCGAATCACGACGACCGCCCTTCGGCCGTCACCGGGTGCGCACGCGCGAACCGATAGATCTCGAGCAGGTCCTCCACGTCGCGCTCGGGGCCGAAGTTCTCCTCGTAGTGCGCCCGCCCCCGCGATCCCCTCGCCAGATAGTCCGTAGGTCGATCGTCGACGTCGGCCAGCAGGCCCACCAGCCCTGCGACCGATCCCGGCGTGAACCGGGCACCGAGCCCGTCTGCGACGAGCTCGGGGAACGACCCGTGATCGGGCACCAGCGGTGCAGTCCCGACCGCCATCGCCTCGATCGCGACCAGCCCGAACGTCTCCTCCCACTGGGAGGGGACCACAGCCACGCTCCCGCGCGCGAGCATCCGGACAGCCTCTTCACGCGGGAGGGCGCCGACCATGTCGACCGATCGGTGCCGCTGCGCCCAACGGCGCACGTCGGCCTCCAACGGACCGCCGCCGACGATGACGAGACGGAGGTTGGACTCCGGTCGCAGACAACGGAGCTCGTCCCAGGCGCGGAGCAGGAGCGGCAAGCCCTTGGCCTCGTCGAGCCTGCCCACGTAGACCACGGCGTGCTCACGTTCGGTCGGGGCCGAGCGTGGGTCTGGGACGTGGTTGTGCTTGAGGAAGACGCGCTCCGGAGCGAGCCCGAGGGCACGCATGGCGTCTCGCTGGGAGGCAGAGATGAAGACGAACGCAGAGACGAGCTGCCGCCAGCGGTCGCGGTGCAGGAGCAGCGACGCCGCCACGGGAACCGTGGCCGCGCGCGAGCCGCGGTAGCAGCCGTGGCGCAGCGCTGGGAGGACGGCACCGTCGGCGCAGTCGTGACAGACCGCACCCGCACGGAAGAAGTCGCCGCCGGCACAGAGCAGCTTGTAGTTGTGCACCGTGGCGACGACAGGGACACCGGCCTGCGCTGCAGCCTCCAGCACGGACGCGCTGAGCAGCGGGAAGGTGTTGTGCACATGGACGATGTCGGGTCGATGCTCCTCGATCAGGGTCGCAAGCTCGACGCGCACCGGCCTGTTCCAGACGCTGCGGACGGGGAGCATCGCCTTGCGTCCGAACGACCACCGGGCGATCTCGTCGCTGTCACGCTCGAACCTCACGACCTCGTGACCGGCAGCACGGAGCGCGTCCGTCTCCTGGTCCACGACGACGTTCTCCCCTGAGGGAGCTGCCGAACGGTACCTGCCGTGGACGACGACGATCTTCATGCGAGACCTCTCACCGGTCTGGCCAGGAGCGCCGCCGCCACGACGAGGTCCAGGAGGTAGGCGGACGGGACCATCAACCCTGTCTCGGTGATGGACGCGACGATGCAGTAGACGATCAGGAACAGCGCGATCGCTCGCTCAGGGCCGCGCTCGCGCGTCGCAGCGGCGAGGATCAGCAGCAGCAGGACGAGGACCTGGAGCACCACCCCGAACCAGCCCTGGTCGAGATACGTGGCGAGCCAGTTGCTGTCGATCGGGAGCCCGTCGAACGACTGGTCTGAGAGCCCGGACCCGAAGAGCAGCTCGAAGGAACCGCGTGGTGCGTCGATGACGGCCGACCACACCTTCGTCCTCCCCGTCAGCTCGGCAGCCTCAGAGGCCGACTGCCCGCGCATCGCCCAGGTGGTCAGCTGCGAAGCGAACACTGCCGAGACCACGAGGAGGACGGCCGCCCCCAGGACAGAGGCGCGCCGCACTCGGACGTGACCGAGGAAGAGCGTCGCCGTAGCCAGCGCACACCCGATCGCCACGCCGAGGATCGCCGTCCGCGTGTGGGTCGCCACGAGGACTCCACCACTGATCGCCAGCGCGAGCACGGCCGCCCGTCCCGACTGACGCCGACACATCCACAAGATCACGGTCGTCCCGAAGAGGACCGCGCCGTAATGGGCGACCTGGGTCGGCGGGATCGGCCAGAGCGTGCCTGCGAGCCTGCCCTCGAACGCGAACGCCATCCCCGGCGCCACGAGTGCTCCCACTCCGACGACCAGCAGCACGATCCACAGGCACGCGCGATGACATCGCAGGAGCAGCATGTCTCGCCGGCCCCACCAAGGCGTGAGCACCCAGAGCACCGCGCAGACCCCGAGCATGCGGAGCGACCGGAAGACCGATCCCGCCGGAAACTCGCTGTGCAGGCTCGTCATCAGTGCCACGACGCCGATCACCGAGAGAAGGGCCAAGAACAGCTGCGGGCGGACCACCATGTGCCGGTTGGCCATCAGCGCGAAGAGAAGCGCGAGCGGGAGCGCCCCTTGGGTGGCGAGCTGGCCGACCGTCTGCGGCACCGGCAGCAGGATAGGACGCGCACTGAAGGTGAGCGCATTGAGGAACAGCGCCGCCCATGCGAGGCCGACGAGCACACGTGGGCCTCGCCGGGCGTCGACCCTCGGCAGGTGGCTGACGACCGCGGTCATGCTCACCCCGAGCGCCTTCTCGCGCCTTCGGCCGGACGACCGGGCTCCAGTCTCGTCCCGTTGCTCTCGTCGGTCTCGTCGCCTCCGATCACGACGATGAAGGCCACGACCAGCCCAGCCTGGCGCGCGATGTCTGCACATGTCCGGAGGTACTCCGCGCTCGACCGGTCTGCCGTGACGACCGGCACCAGGATCGTTCCCCAGGTCACAAGCTCGTCGAGCCCTCCTGCGGGCGTCAGCTCGACGAAGGTGATGACGAGGTCGGCAGCTGGTGAGACGCCAGGGCCGCCGCCCCCGCCCTCCGTACCTGCCGTAGCAGGTGTCGTGAACGACGCAGCGGCGAGGAGGGGGACACCGGCGGGCCGGACCACGTCCACCGGTGTGCCCGCCGGGAGAAGGGTGGCGACCCTTGCCCGGCCCCCGAGATCGACGACCTGGACCTTCGACGATGCCGCCAGCTCGCTCGCGAGCGCGGCGACGAGGACTCCGCCGTCATCGGCGTTCTGCAGCGCCGCCACGACCAGACGCTGCGGCGACGAGACGGAGTGCTCCAGAGCGGACCCGATCGCGCGGACCGCGACCTGCTGGTTCTGACGTGACCGTCGTCGACGCCACGGCGCCCATCGAGGTGCGCGGACACGCCCCGTCCCGACCTTCACGGGCGCCCCCATCACCAGCGCGATCTCCTCGCGCCGGGACAGTCGGTCCGAGGTGAGCGCACGGAAGAGCACCAGCCCCATCCCGAGCGCCAGGCCGCCGATCACACCGGAGAACCCGGCGAGAACGAGCGGCCGCAAGCCTCCGTCCGGCTTGACCGCCGGGTCGTCGACCACATGGCTCGCCCCCGTGATCGCTTGGCTCTGGAGCTGACTGTCGGTGGCGGCCTGCTCGAGCTTGCCGATCTCCGAGCCGATCTCCCCGCGTCTGGTCAGGAGGTCCGCGGCCTCACGACGCTCGGCCTCGGTCCCCGCGCTCAACCCCGCGTACATCTGCGTGAGGCGATCCGACTGTCGTTGGAGCTCGCCGATCCGGCGCTGGTTCCCAGCGACGAGAGCATCCGACTGCGACCGGATCTGCTGGTTACGAAAGGCGAGGAAGGCGTTGACGAGGGTCTGCGACCGACGCAGCGCCTCCTTGCCGTCGCCTGCGGACACGGTGACCGTGAGGATGTCCGAGGTGGTCGGCTCGGCACGGAACGACTCTTGGAACGCCTCAGGAGCGAGCGAGAGATCGAGCCGGCCGATCACCTCGTGCGCCACCGTCCGGGTCCGGATCAGGCTGACGTCGGTAGCCATGGCGGTCGCCGGATCGCTGGAGCGGTCGTGCGCGAGCAGCAGCGTGGTCGTCGCGACGCTCGACGCTGGGAGGAAGAGCACCGCAGACACCCCCACCACGAACCCCGCGAGTCCGAGCGCCGCCCAGGTACGCCACCGACGACGCAGCGCTGATCGCACGAAGTGGAAGCTCACCAGGACCGCCTCGCTCGCGGACACGTCGTCTTCGGCGGAGCGCAGGGCCCGGGTGGGGGTGCTGCGCGTCACGGCTTGCTCCGCAGGTCGTGGACCGAGGCCGAACCACCCGGCGTCGGTAGGCCGGTGAGGCGGGTGGGCACGGCGGCCTGGCGGGCCCGCTCGTGCTGGAGCAGCCGCCCCGTCGTGCGGTCGAGGTCGTCCGGGTCGGCGACGACGACGCCGTCGACACGGTGCCCGAGGTCGTCGGCTGCCATCGCCGCGCTCGCGAGGTCCTCCGCGGTCGCCGAACCCGGTGACACGACGATCAGGGTCGCATCGCCCCGTACGGAGGGGTCGAGCCGCGGATCCGCAGGATCGAGGACGGCCAGCACGACGGTCAGCTGCTGGCGGGAGGCGTCGCGTCCTGTCCTGACGACGAGACCGTCGCGCAGCTCTCTCCCGTCGTTGTGCGCGGCCGCCACCCACAGCGCCGCGGCCGAGGGGTGGCTCTGCGCGGCGACCAAGGCGGTGGAGGTTCCCATCGACGTCGCGCACACCGCGAGCTGGGGCCCGACCGTGAGTGCGCGCAGGTCACCCGCCAACGTGACGACGAGGACCGACTCAGGCAGAGCGGGCGACCGACCATCGTCGGCGTGGTGTCCCCCTCCGGGATACCACTCACCGAGCTGACGGAGGACCTGACGCAGACCCCACGCGTCGACGGTCTCGGGCTGGTAGTCGGCAAGGACGGACGTCCAGGCGGCGGCGTCACGCGGTTGCGGCGCGTGCACCGAACCGACGACAGGGCTGCCGACGGCATCGGCGATCTCGTCTCGGTATCGCAGCCGACGGTCGCGCGCTCGTCTGAGGACGAGGAGGGCCGCCGTGGCTACCAGTGCTACCGCTGCCCCAGCGCCGCCGAACACGGCGAGCCGCGCCACGAGACCCTGTCTCCGCGCTGCGCTCGCTTCCTGGATGACCGAGGTGGAGACAGGCGATGCGCTGGCCGCGACCTGGTCCTTCACATGGTCGATCTGCAGCGCCAGGTCCGCCTGCTCGGCGGTGAGCCTGGCAAGGGCGGTCGCATCAGCCTTCGCGGCGGCACCCGCCGGATCCTCCGCCTCACGGCGCTTCGTCGTCGCGACGATCTCGCGGGTGACGTCCTCGAGGTTCTCCGCCAGGCTCTGCTCGCGCCCGCGCAGCCCGGCACGTTCGACGTCGGTGAGAGAGCTTCCGCCCTCGATCGAGTACGCGACCTGGGCCTCGGCAACCGCCGCTGCGAGCTTCTCCGCCTCCTCAGGGTCGCCGGCCCGCGCCTCGAACTGCAGCACGTCGCTCGTGGGTGCGGTGATGTCCACCGACTTGGCCAGGGTCCTGGGAGAGGGACGCGGGGTGAACTTGGAGGCCACAGGACCGAGGACGACGTCGCTGCCGGCGACCTTCACCGCGGTGGAGACGTCGCGGGTCACCGCCTGGCCGCTCGCGTCCTGCGAGGGAGGGAGCAGCACCTGGCTCTGGCTGACGTACAGAGGTGGTCTCACGAGCACGAGCGTGGCGCCGGCCGCTGCCCCGACGAGCGCCGCTGCGCACAGGACCGTACGTCGCCGGCGCAGGACTGACAGCGCCGAACGCATCTCGATCGCCTGCTCACCCATAGGCCCCCCCGGTGCCATTGGATGAGGCCGAGCGTATTTCGGCGGGATGCCGGTGCGCAGGCGATTGACGCGACTCCGTCGGGAAGCGCAGGACGAGGCGTGAGCAGAAGCTGCTGCTCATCTGCCCCTCCCCGACGAGTGTCGGCGAAGGGATGCGGATGCCGAATCCCGGCGAGTACCACCCCAGCGGTGGGGACACCTCCCCCTCGTGGAGCGTCCAGGTGAGCTCCGGCGGCAGGTCGACGTACGCCACGTCCTCGGGACCGCCTGCGCCCCAGCGCAGGCACGCGCGCCCCGGCTCGATGGTGACGGCAACCTCGGGTCCGAGGTGGAGCGGGATGCGGACGGTGTGCGCGCCCGCCGCGTCCAGGTGGTCGGTGATCGTCAAGACGCGTCGCTCGCGATCGAGGCAGACCTCTCGACGGTGCCGGACGGGGTCAGCAAGCCGCTGATAGCCGTCGTGCTCGGCCGTCCACGTCATCGCTGCTGCGTCGACGTCGAGCCCGGCGACCGTGCTCGACGGGCGCGTACGCCACAGGAACGGCCCACCCTCGACCGCCTGACTCGTCCCGTCGACCTCGACCGTGTTGTGGGCGAGGGTCGAGCGGAAGTAGGACCGCCACAGGAGCTGGTCGTGGTAGCAGTAGGTCCCCGGATCGACGAGGACCTCGATTCCGGCATACCTCACCTCGACGGCGAGGGCGTCGGCGTGGGCATGGGCGGCGATCGACCCGAAGCCGTGCGGACCTCCGTCGCAACGGCACCAGATCTCGGGGCCGGTGTCGGGGTCGGTCCGCAGGACGGTGATCCCCGCGTCTTCGAACGTCGTCGGTCTTGCCGCCGGCCGAGGGCACGTCGCGCGCAGGGGTTCGGTGAGCGTCGGGAGCAGGGCCGCGGCGATGCTCGGTGCGACGTCCGGCCACCAGGGCTGCTCGCCCAGCAACGCTGCACCGCTGCCGAGGAGGACGGACCACGGGTCCGTGCCGGCACCGTCGACCACGAGCGCACGCCCTTCGTCGCCGTCCCCCTGACGCGGCGGCCTCCCGGTGACGTCGCCGAGCGCAGCGGCGCCGTCGAGCATCCGTGCAAGCTGGGCCGCCACCTCGCCTTCAGGCGGAAGTCCCGCAGCACTCGCCTCCGCGAGGGCGACGAGACCCAGCTCGGCGACGAAGCGGTGGTAGTCGGTCGCCAGCTCGCGGTTGATCCCGGACGCGAACGTGTTCTCCGTCAACGACCGGCGGAGACGCTGTCCGCCGAGGCGCTGCCAGCGTGGACTCTCTTCGAACCAGGCGAAGGCGCACGCCGAGGCATAGAGACCCGCAGCCTCGGCGACGGCGTGGTTGTTGGCCGACGACCCCCGGCTCGGGAACGCCGCAAGCAGCTCCTGATGCCATCGGATCTGGCGGAGGGCGTCGTCGTTGTCGTCGAAGAGCGCTGTGACACCCGGCCAGCCGTCCAGCAGCCGCCGGATCCAGACCCAGCTGATCAGACGCACACCGAGCTCGATCCCGCTCGACCAGTGCACCCCGGACAGGAACGGGTTCTCTCGCCACCACGAGCGCAGCTGACGAGCGACGGTGTCGGCGTACATGTGCTCGCCGGTGAGCCACCACGCTGTCGCGAGGACGGTGAGGTGGTGGTGCCGCGAGAGCTCCCAGACCGCCTTGACGTTCCCGGTGACCGACTCGTCTCGGTGGTCGATCCGGAAGGCGAGCTCGCGCTGCGGCGCGCGACGTCCCGACACGGGATCGAAGAACCAGTCAGGGTCTGCGATGGCCGGGTAGTGGGTGCCCAGGGCGGTCCACCGCCCCTCGAGGACGCCGTGAGCAGCGGCGAGCAGGTCCTCGCGTGCGGCCGCCGGGACGGACACGCTCCCGCGAGGGACCGACGATGGGAACGCGCGACCGCGCAGCACTCCCTCCGGGGCGGGCCAGCTCTCGCCGGGCCGAACCTGCCTCGACGCCCAACGCGCCCGCCAGGTGAGATCACGGATCCGCCAAGCGACCTCTCCGGCCGACATCCCTCGGAGCCGGTGCGCGTACCAGGTGACCGACCTGCTCACAGCCTCACCGTCCCGCCGCCCAGCGCGCTCGCCTCGACCGCGAGCGTCGCTCGGGTCGTCGCGTGCAGCGACTCCCAGGGAATCGGCATCGCCGCACCGGTCGCCACGGCGTCGACGAAGGCGGCGACCTGAGCGTGCTGTCCCTTGTCCTGACCGGCCAGCGCTCGTCGAACGGTCTTCGCTCGACCGTTCCAGACGGTGGCCCTTGTGAAGTTGTCGAGACGCGCGCTGCGCCCCGCACCGGCCACGTCGAACGTCTCCTTCGGGAAACGGCTGCTGCCGCTGGTCACGTACGACAGCAGGCCGACCGACCCTCCCGCGAACCCGACCGTGACGTGCAGGTCGTCACCGTCGGGCGTCTGTGTCGCCGTGACCTCGGTGATCGGCCGGCCGGCCCACGCGCTCATCGTGTCGAGGAAGTGGCCTCCTTCCCCGATGAACCGGGAGCCCTCCCGCTCTCGGTCGAGGTACCAGCTGCCGGCGTCGAGACGGCCTGCGCTGACGAGGTAGCGCATGCTGACCGGGCCGACGTCACCGAACCGCTCGCGCATCTGCGTGACCAGCGGGGCGAACCGCCGGTTGAACCCCACCATGAGCCGGTCGTTGCCGGTCTCGAGCACGGTCTGCTCGACCGCCGCGAGCTGCTCTGCGTCGAGGGCGAGCGGTTTCTCGACGAAGACCGCCTTGCCCGCCCTCAGCGCACGGCACACGAGGTCGGCATGGGAGTGGTGCCTCGTGACGACGAAGACGGCGTCGATCGCAGGGTCGCCGAGGACCTCGCCGATGTCGGTGGTGGCGGACGCGAAACCGAACCTGCGCTGGGCGTTGACGGCCGACAACGAGCGGGCGGTGACGACCGTCTCGAGGCGGACCCGTTCGTGACGTGCCAGCCGTGGCAGCAGCATCGAGGTGGCGTAACCACCCGCGCCGACGAACCCGATCACGACCTCAGCGCCGGTGCCGAGGCCGCGGCCTGGCCGCGGCGCAGCGACCGGCCGCGGTAGGTCCAACGACGGGCGTGTCCGGTCGTCGTCCGCGCTCGGGTAGCGGAACAGGAACCCGACTCCCGGGAGGGCGCCGGTCCGCAGCTGTTCGTAGACGTCGACGGCGTCCGCGATCGGGTGCACGCCCGAGACGAGCGGAGAGACGTCGACCGCCCCGCCGGCGATCAGGTCGACGAAGCACGCCAGGTTCCGGCGCTCAGTCCACCGCACGTAACCGGCGGGGTAGTCGACACCGTCGAGCTCGTAGCGGTCGTCATAGCGTCCGGGCCCGTACGACCGGGAGAACACGACGTCGAGCTCCTTCTCGTAGTACGCGTTCCACGGAAGGTCGAGCCGGGTCTTGCCGATGTCGACGACACGCGCGCGGTCGCGTGCGAGGCGTGCCGCGACCTCGACCGGTCCGTTCGAGGAGCCCCCGGCGGCGAGGAGGACATGGTCCGCACCCAGCCCCCCGGTCGCCGCGTGCAGGGCGCGCTCCACCGAAGCGGTGCCCTCCTCGTCCGGTGCGGCACAGACCAGTGCGCCCGCCTTCTCGGCGAGGCGGCAGCGCGCCTCCACGGTGTCCAGGCCGACCACACGGACCCCGGCGGCGACGAGCAGGCGGACGACCAGCTGACCGACCAGGCCGAGCCCGACGACGCACGCGGACTCCCCCAGCTGCGCTTCTGCCCGCCTGACTCCCTGCATCGCGATCGCCCCGACGGTCGCGAACGCCGCATGCTCGGGGAGCACCCCGGACGGCACCGGAACACAGAGGTTTGTGGGGATCCAGTTGATCTCCGCGTGCAAGGCGAACTCGTTGCCCGCGGCGGCGACCACGTCGCCCACCGCGAACTCTTCGGCCCCGGCGCCGACCTCGATCACGACGCCGCACAGCGAGTAGCCGAGCGGGGTGTAGCTGTCGAGGCGGTTCATCGCCTTCTGGTAGGTCGCGACCGGGCCCTGCTGGGTGAGCGACGAGACGACCTTGCGAACCTGGTCAGGCCGTGCCCGTGCCTTGCCCAGCAGGGAGAGCCTCGCCTCGCTCACCTTCATGAGCTCGGTGCCGGTGGAGATGAGCGAGTACAGGCTGCGGACCAGGACTCCGCCCGGTCGACACGCCGGCGTGGGTGCATCGAGCACGGTCAGCTCACCGGACCTGTAGTTCTGTGCCACCTGGAGCATGGGATCCCTTTCTGGACGCTGAGGTCGTTCAGACCGCTCCGACGCCCGCGCGGCGGGCGTTGCGGTACCAGAGCTCGAGACTGAGCAGCTGCCAGAGCTGCTTCGACAGGTCGCGCCGACCCGCGCGCTGGTCTTGCACCATCCGCAGGAGAGGGTCCCGGCGTACGACCCCGCTCCCCACCAGCTCGCCCTCGACCAGGACGTCGTCGATCAGCTCCTTCAGGTCGGTCGTGACCCAGGCGCGCAGCGGTGCGCCGAACGATGCCTTCGGTCGATCGACGATCGCGTCCGGGAGCCACTGCCTCGCAGCCTCCTTGAGCGCCACCTTCTGGTGGCGTCCGGAGATCTTGTCCCGCCCGGGCAGCGAGAACGCGGCCCGGTAGACAGTCGGGTCGATGAACGGCACGCGGACCTCGGTCGAGGCCGCCATGCTCGCGCGGTCGGTGTAGGTGAGGTTGAGCCCGTTCATGAACATGCGCGAGTCCATCAGGCACATCCGGGCGAGGGCGTCCTCGAGGCCCGCCTCCTCGTACGTCGTGCGGTGGGCGTCGATCACCGTCGTGACGGCCGGGGCCAGGTCCGGTGAAAGGAGGTCTGCAAGGTCGGGCGGCGCGTAGAGCGTGTAGCTCCGGCGGAAGGCCTCCTCCTCCTGCAGGTCGGCGAAGGAGACGAAGCGCTGCGCCCAGCGCACGCTCCGCAGGCCGCGCCCGGCGACCGCGACTGGCAGTGCCTCGACCAGCCGGGTCGTCAGATACCGCAGGTGCCGCGGCGTACGGCGATAACGCGCGGCGAGCAGGCAGGCGAGGTGCTTGCGATACCCGCCGAACATCTCGTCCGCCCCCATCCCCGAGAGCAGGACCTTGACTCCGGACTCACGGGCCGCCGTGCACATCAGGTAGGTGTTGAGCGCGGCCGGGTCCCCGATCGGCTCGTCCAGCATGTCGACCATCTGCGGGAGGAGGTCGACGACATCCGGGGCGATCTCGATCTCGTGCAGCCGGATCCCGAGTGCCGACGCCATCTGCCGGGCAAACCGCACGTCGTCGGGCATCGCCTCGAGCCTCTGGTCGACCGCGCGGAAAGCGATCGTGTACGCCTCGATCCCGGGATCGCGGCGGTGAGCCAGCGCCGTCACAAGACTCGAGTCCAGGCCCCCGCTGAGGAACGTCGCCACGTCCACGTCCGCGACCAGGTGAGCATCGACGGAGTCGGCGACGGCTCGACCCACATCCGCGCGCGGCCCGGCAGCAGCCGTCCTGGCCTCCTCGACCGGGTCCCAGAACACCCCGGACCGCGTCCGCCCGTCCCGTTCGACGCGTTGCCACGTCCCGGCGGGAAGCTTGGTTACCCCGGCGACCGCGGACACGTCCGGCGGGACCCAGTAGTACAGAGCGGACGCGACCAGCCCCGTCGGGTCGACGCTCAGCTCAGGCCCCACGGCGGCGACGAGTGCCTTGAGCTCCGAGGCGAAGAGGATCCCGTCCCCTCGGCGCAGCACGAAGAGGGGCTTGATTCCGAACGGGTCTCGCGCCAAGGTCAGTGATCCGCTCGCCTGGTCGAGCACCGCCAGCGCGAACATGCCGCGCAACCGCGTCAAGGTGCCGGTCCCCCACGCCTTCCACGCCTCGAGCAACACCTCGGTGTCGGAGTCTGTCTCGAACTCGGCGCCGCGTGCGCTCAGCTGAGCCCTCAGCTCGCGGTAGTTGTAGATCTCGCCATTGAAGACGAGGACGAGCCCGTGCTTCACCATCGGCTGGTCGGCAGCAGACGAGAGGTCGATGATCGACAGCCGCCGGTGCGCGAGGACGCACGACAGCGACGGTGTGCTCATCTCGACCAGCCCGCTCGCGTCCGGGCCTCGGGGGCCGAGCCGTTCGCTCATCGCGACCACGAGCTCCTTGCCGTCAGCCTGCTGGAACGCCCCTACCACGCCGCACATGCTCAACCCTCCGCGAGCGAGGCACCGCCGGCCCGAACTCGGCTTGCGTGCGCCCCCCTCTCCAGCAGGGCCGCGAATGCAGCGAGGTATCCGGCTTGCTGGTGCTCCCACGCGAGGTGCTCGAGAACCCGCTCGCGCCCGGCCTTCCCCATGGCCGTGCGACGTACCGGGTCGTCGAGCAGAGTGACCACCAGGTCGGCGAAGGCCGTGACGTCGTTCGCGGGCGCGTATGCGGCGGCGTCGCGGGCCGAGACCGCGGTCTCGTGCAGGTCGAACGCGACCACCGGCAGCGCGAAAGCCATGTACTCCATCGTCTTGTTCATCGTGGAGACGTCGTTGAGCGGATTCTTCGGATCGGGGCAGAGCCCGATGTCGGCAGTGGAGAGGACCTCGGTCACGGTGTCGTCAGGGACTCGCCCCGTGAACTCGACATGGTCTTGTAGCCCGAGCCTGTCGCGCTCGGCGACGAGGTCGGGCCAGCAGTCACCGCTGCCCATGAACGTGAAAGCGATGTCGTCCCGCCCTCGCTCGTTGACGAGGTACGCAGCAGCCGAGAGAGCGAGATCGACGCCGTCCTGCGGCCCCATGACCCCGAGGTAGGCGACGAGGAATCGGTGCCGCTGACGTCGTCCTGCGACGGCGGCGACAGGCCGCAGCTTGTCCGGGTCTGGCCCGGTCCTGACGACGGTGACGTCCTTGTCACGCTTCGCCCCGCGCTCGCGCGCGATTCGTGCGTAGGACTCGTTCGTCGACGTCACGGCGTCGGCCGTGCGGAAGGTTGCGCGCTCCAGGAGGAGCAGCCCTCGGTGCGCGAGGTCACCCTTCCGCCCGAAGCGCGACTCGTACAGCTCGGGGCAGAGGTCGTGATGGTCGAACAGGAACCGCGTGCCGTCTCGCCACCGGAGCAGACGTGCGATCGGCCAGAAGATGTCCGGCGGGTTGCACGCTTGGAGGACCTCGAATGCCCCGCGCTTCCGGCGGGCCCTGAGGACCAGCCAGAGGGTTGCTGCGAACGAGTAGAGGTACTCGAGCAGGAACCCGACCGCTCCGCCTCCCGGCGCGTAAGGGCGGTACGTGAAGACCTCGACGCCGTCGATCACCTCGTGCGGTCGTGAGTCCGGTCCCCGCGGGCAGACGACCGTCACGCCCCAGCCTTCGTCGCGCAGGGTCTGGCACTCCAGCCAGACCCTCCGGTCGAACGGGACGTGGAGGTTCTGGATGATGAGGAGAGCCTGCGGCGCGTCCCCGTGGCGTCCGCCGTTCCCGTCACCGATCACCAGCCGACCCCTTCGTAGCCGACCAGCTGTTCGATGTCGTCCCCGAGACGGCCGTGCAGGTCGATCACGTGCAGAGGGGCGTGGTTCTTGAGGGCTTCATGGACCTGCCGGTCGCTGCTGGAGACGACGGCGATGCCCGCACCGTCGAGCGCCTCCTCCGGGGAGTCGGCGAGGAGCCGGTTGAGATGGGGAAGCCTCGCCTCGACGTACCTCTTGTTCGCGCCCACCAGCCTGTGCGGGTTGACGATCGGGTCGAAGATCGAGACCTCGAAGCCCTTGCCGATCAGTCGTTCGGCGAGCTCGACGTTCGGGCTCTCACGGAGATCATCTGTGTCCGACTTGAAGCTGAGGCCGAGGAGCGCGACGCAGCGTTCATCGATCGCGATGACCCGCTCGGTGACCTGTCGGACGACGAGCTCGTTCGTGAGTGCTGTCCCCGCGAGCAGCGGTACGTCGACGTCGTTGATCCGGGCCAGGTGCTGGAGCGCCCGCAAGTCCTTCGGCAGGCATGACCCTCCGTAGGCGAACGCGGGACGCAGATAGGTCGGTGCGATGTTCAGCTTGGTGTCCTGGCAGAAGATCTCCATGACTTCGCGGGCATCGACACCGAAGGGCTTGAAGACCCGACTGATCTCGTTGGCGAAGGAGATCTTCATGGCATGGAAGGCGTTGCAGGCGTACTTCAACGACTCAGCTGTCTCGACGCTGACGTGGTGCACCGGCATCGGTAGGAACTCGAACAGCCGGTCGAGCGTGGCCGCCGTCGCGTGGTCAGAGCTCCCCACCACCACGAATGGCGGCTCGTAGAAGTCGGCGACGCTGCTCCCCTCGCGTAGGAACTCGGGGCACATCGCGAGCCCGACGTTCCAGTCGCCCGGCGCACCGTCGGCGAAGACCGGTGACACGATCGAGGCCACCGTCCCGGGCGGGACCGTGCTCCGTACGACGACGGCATGATGACCGGTCGCCGGAGGAGAGGTCACCGCCATCGCGTCGTGCACGTCGTCGACACAGCGGCGCACGAAGGCAAGGTCGGACTCGCCGTGCTGACCTGACGGGGTGCCGACGCAGATGAGCGAGACGTCGCTGCCGTCGATCGCGCTGGTGGGATCGGTCGTTGCCGTCAGCGCGCCGGCCTCGACTCCTGCGCGCAGAAGAGCCTCGATCTCGGGCTCGACCACCGGCGAGCGCCCCGAGCGGATCATCTCGACCTTCATGGCGTCGATGTCGACACCTACGACACGATGTCCTTGGCTCGCGAGTCCGGCCGCTGTGACCGTCCCGACGTATCCAAGCCCGAAGACGACAACTCTCATGGATCCCCCCGCTGTCCTGCGCGAGCCTCCGCCGGGGCGAGGCTGTGATACGGCTCACGCTAGGGAGCCAATGCGCGGGATTTCGGGAATTGCCAGAATCCGCCCAAAAGACTTTTCTGGACCTATCCCGCCTGTGGGTAACCTTTCCGCCCAACTCAGCGAAAAGAGTCCTCAACCGGTCCCTCGTCAGCGAGCACGCCGGCCTTGCACAAGACCGCCGCGGACTCCTTCAGGAGCGGGAAGCCGACCTCTGACCGGCGCGCGATCTCCCACAACGACGTCTCACCGTCGGCGTAGGCGAGTATCCAGAGCATCGCCATCACGGTCGCGCTCGCGTTGCGTCCGCCCGTGGACGGATACAGACCACGCTTGCCGAGCTGGGGCTCTCCGTGGGGGACGAGATTGCGGTAGAGACGGTCGTTCTCGAGGATGTCGACGACCTCGGACAGCGCCTCCAGCGCTTCGAACATCCTGCTGTCGCTGACGAGGTCGAGGTCGTCTGCCGACGTGTGGTATTCCGGATACTCGCCGTGCGGGGTCCGCGAGAGCCTCCCGACAGGCATGTCGAACCCGATCGCGTTGAACTGACGCTCGTCGTACCCGTACGGCGAGTACGCGCGCACCTCGCCGCCTCGCCCCTCGACGACGCCCGCACCGACGTCGTCGATGCGGCGGTCCCCCCGCCGCGTGCGCTTGTAGACCAGAGGGCCCGGTCCTCCGAGCCCGGTGAGCACGATGCCGTGCCGCACCCGCGCCGGCGCCTCAGGGTTGCCGGCCAGCCACGCGATCGACCCGATCGTCCCGGGTGCGAACAAGAAGCGGTAGGACCACCGACGCCGCAGCTGCGCCGAGATCCTCTGCGCGAGCGCGACGGCGACAGCGATGCCGGCCAGGTTGTCGTTGGCCAGCGACGGATGACAGACGTGAGAGGTGACGAGCACCTCTTCATTGCTCTCGCCCGGCACGAGGAGCTCGCCGTAGTTGAGGACGCCGGGCCCGAGCGTCGCGTCCACCACGACCTCGTACGGTCCGGGGTAACGGCCGTCCGCGAGCTCGTCGTAGCGGCGCTGGGTCAGGCAGAATCCCCAGTCGCGGTGGTAGTAGGAGGTCCGGTACGGGATCCAGTCGGGGTGGTCGGGGAGCGTGTGCAGGTGCGGGCGCAGCTCGTCCCATGTCAGCGTCGCACGCACCGGGACGCTGTAGCTGACGAGATGGAGCGTGTGGTCGGCGAGGTCGACGACGCGGCGACCGGTGCTGTCGGCGACATAGGCGGCTCGCACGTTCCACTCGTCGTTGACCGTCCAGTCGTACGCGCTCGTGCCGCTGGGCACGCTCACGATCTCGAGCGCCGGGAGCTTCTCTCGCAGCACGTCGAGGGTCTCGCGGACTCCTTCGCCGGTGATGCTGCGGCAGACCGGGTAGAGCCGCTCCATCAGCGTCCGCATGGCGGTGTCCGGCGCCGACGGGGTCATCGCTGGAGGCGCAGCATGTCGTCGAGCACGCCATCCTCCTTGAGCCGGTTCACCTGCTCGAGCCGCACGTAGCGCGGCCCCTCGAAGTCCGCCCGGTCCAGGCCGATCCGTGTCATGTCGTCGGCCAGCTGAGCGATCCCCGCCGGCACCGTCCACGCCGGGTCGAAGGCCGGGAGGAGCGCGCGGATCTTGGTGAAGTCAACCTTGTAGTCGCGCTTGTCCGCGCTCGCCCCTTCCGCGAAGGTCACCGGCGCGCCCGTCTGCGCGGCGACCGCGTTGCCGACGTCGCGGATCTGAAGGACGTCCTCGTCCCGCCCGACGTTGAACGCCTGGTCGTGCACGACCTCGCGCGGCGCGTCGAGCACGGCTAGGAAGGCACGTGCGATGTCCTCGGCGTGGACCAGCGGCCGCCACGGGCTCCCGTCGCTCTGCAGCCGGACCTCACCACGAGTCAGAGCCGTGCCCGTCAGGTTGTTGACCACGATGTCGGCACGCAGCCTGGGCGAGGAGCCGTACGCCGTGGCGTTGCGGAGGTAGGAGGGGCTGAAGTCGTCGTCGGCCAACGCGGAGATCATGCGCTCGGCCATGACCTTGCTCTCGCCGTACGGCGTGACCGGGTTGAACGGGCTCTCCTCGTCGACGGGTGCGTCACCGGCGGCGCCGTACAGCGAGCACGAGGAGGAGAACAGGAAGCGGGGAACGCCCGCCTGCTTCGCCACCTGGGCCATGTGCGCCGCACCGTGGGCGTTCACGGAGATGGTCGCCTCGGGGTTGAGGTGGCCGACGGGATCGTTCGAGATGGCTGCCAGGTGCACGACAGCATCGAAGCCTTCGAGGTCGTCCGGCTCGGCGTCGCGGACGTCGCCCGTGCGCGAGGCGTAGCCGGTCGGCTGTGCGCCGAAGTCACAGCCGTCGTACCAGCCGGCGTCGAGGCCGACGACCTCGTGACCTGCGTCCAGGAAGAGAGGAATGAGCACCGCGCCGATGTAGCCGCGGTCACCGTTGACGAGTACGCGCATGGCACACCTTCTGAGGTCGTGCGGAAGACGTCCGGATCGTCCGGTTCGGGCGGCTTCGATCCTTGCACAGAGTCCGCCGAGTCAGTCGGCAATCGCGAAATCCTGCGGGACCTGGTCAGGCGAAGGTACGGAACACCGGCTTGACCGGGCGGCCGCCCGCCCAGGCGAGCGGTTCCCCGGAGTCGAGCGCCTTGCGATAGGTGCGGCAGGCAGCGCCGACTGCGGCCGCCGTCTGCTCGAGGTCCTCGTCGGACAGCGCAGCAGAGACGACGAACGAGGGCGCCAGCACGCCGTTCAGGAGAAGCTCACGCATGAACAGGGTCCGATACTCCTGAGAGGGAGCGCCCGCTGAATCGAGGGTGGCGAAGACGAGGTTGCAGGGCCTGCCACGTACGACGACGCGGTCGGCCACCCCCTCGCTCGTGGTGACCTCTTCCACCAGAGCCCGGAGGCGACGCCCGATCGAGTCGAGTCGTCCAGCCACCCCGTCCCTGCGGTAGATCCGCATCACGGCGCGAGCCGCAGCGAGCGCGTGCGTCTCGCCGCCGTGGGTCGTCGACAGCAGGAAGACGCGCGGGTCGGTCGTCTTGAGCCCGCCACGTTCCATGACCTCGCGGCGGCCCGCGAGCGCGGACACGGCGAAGCCGTTGCCCATCGCCTTCCCGAAGACGGTCAGGTCCGGTCGCACGCCGACGAGCCCCTGGACGCCGCGCTCGGACCGACGGAAGCCGGTGATCGTCTCGTCGAGGACGATCAGCGCGCCGTGCTGGTGAGCGAGCTCCTGCAGCGCTGCAAGGTATCCCTCAGGCGTCGGCCGCGCGGTCTCGGGCTCAAGCACGAGGCATGCGATCTGCCCGGGCCGCGCCTCGAGGAGGGCGCGCGCGGCGTCGAGATCACCGAACGGAAACCGTACGGTCAGGTCCTGGACGGTCTGCGGGATCCCGGCGCGCATCGGAGTCGCGCCGATGAACCAGTCGTCGCAGGAGAAGAAGGGTTGGTCGACGCAGATCGCGACGAGATCGCGCCCCGTGACGGCCCGTGCGAGCTTGACGGCCGCGGTCGTGGCGTCCGAGCCGTTCTTGGTGAACTTCACCATGTCCACCGTCGGCACGATGGACAGGAAGTCCTCGGCCGCGTCGAGCTCGTGCACGCTCGGCCGGGCGAAGTTCGCCCCGAGCTGGAGGCACGCCTGGACGTCCGCGACCACCTCCGGGTGGGCGTGACCCAAGGCGACCGACCGGAGACCGGAGCCGTACTCGATGTACTCTCGCCCGTCGACGTCCCAGACGTGAGAGCCGCGACCCCGTGCGATGACGGGGGCGAGGTCGGCCGGGTACTGGTCCGGCCCCTTCGCATAGGTGTGCGCCCCACCGGGGACGAGCTCCTGGAGGCGCTCGGCAGCGGATCGGCTGGACGTACGCGACTCCGACATCAGCACTCCCGCCGACGGTGAGGTCAGAAGACCTCGAGGTGAGGTAGCGCGACAACGAGCTGCCCGCCCCACTTCCGAACGTACGCGAGCTGCTCAGCGATCTCCGTCCGCAGGTTCCACGGCATGATGACGACGTAGTCCGGGCGCGCCTCCGCCAGCCGTTCGACGGGATGGATGGGGATGTGGGTCCCGGGAAGGAACATCCCGTGCTTGTGGGGGCTCCGGTCGACGGCGAACTCGATCAGGTCCTCGCGGATGCCGCAGTGGTTCAGCAGCGTGTTGCCCTTTCCGGGCGCGCCGTAGCCCACGACCCGTCTGCCCGCTCGCTGCTGGGCGATCAGGAACTCGACGAAGTCGTTGCGCACGTCGGCCACCTGCTGGGCGAAACCGTGATGACCCTCGACGGTGTCGAGCCCGGCGGCCGCCTCGTCGGCCAGCACACGGCGCACCGACGCCGACGGCTCCGAAAGGTTCTCACTCGGCGCCGACCACGTCCGCAGCGAGCCTCCGTGGGTGGTGAGCTCGTCGACGTCGACGACGCTGAGGCCGGCGGTCGCGAGCACGCGCTGCGTCGTGAGAAGCGAGAGGTATGAGTAGTGCTCATGGTAGATCGTGTCGTACTCGTTACCCTCGATCAGCCGCAAGAGGTGCGGGATCTCGATGGTCACGTAGCCGTCGTCGGCGACGAGCTCCCGCAGGCCCTTGGCGAAGTCCACGATGTCGGGCACGTGGGCGAACACGTTGTTGGCCACGACCAGGTCCGCGCGTCCATAGGTGGAGGCGACCTTGGCCCCGGTCTCCTCACCGAGGAACATCACCTCGGTCGGTATCCGCCTCTCGTTGGCCACCGCCGCGATGTTGGCGGCGGGCTCGATCCCGAGGGCCTTGATCCCGCGTGCGACCACGTGCTGGAGGAGATAGCCGTCGTTGCTCGCGACCTCGACGACAAAGGACTCCGGACCGAGCGCCAACCGCCCGACGGCGTTGTCGACGTGCCGCTTCGCGTGCGCCACCCAGGAGTCGGAGTAGGACGAGAAGTAGGCGTAGTCGCTGAAGATGTCCTCCGCGGCGATGTACGCGGGCAGTTGCACGAGCAGGCACTCGGTGCACACGCGGACGTGCAGTGGGAAGAACGTCTCCCCCTGGTCGAGCTGCTCCGGCGCAAGATAGCTCTCGCACGGCGGTGACATCCCGAGGTCGACGAACGTGTGCGTGAGCGTCGACCCACACAGTCGGCAAGCAGCCATGCCATCCCCCTACTGCGTTCTTCTCCACCTGGCCCTTCGATCGTGGCATGCTCGCAGCGCACCCGATCCAAATTGTCGGAACTGACCAGAAGGGGTCGCGATGGACGTCCAATCGACATCGATTCCAGGTCTGATGCTCCTGACCCCCACGCCTCACCGCGACGCCCGCGGGTTCTTCAGCCGCACGTTCGACTCCGCGGCTGCGCGATCGGCCAGGATCGACCCCACACAATTCGTGCAGGACAGCGTGTCGCGCTCGGCACGCGGGGTCGTCCGCGGGTTGCATGTCCGAGTGGGACGAGGAGAGGCGAAGCTCGTGCGCTGCTCATACGGCGAGATCTTCGATGTCGTCGTCGACCTCAGGCCCAACTCGCCCGCCCGTCTGAGGTGGCTGTCCTTCCGGCTCAGCGGAGACACCCAGCGCTCGATCTACATCCCTCCTGGCTGTGCCCACGGCTTCCAGGCCGTGTCCGATCCGGCGGACACGAGCTACCGGATCAGCCGAGAGCACGATCCGTCGGAAGACCTCACCATCGCCTACAACGACCCGACTCTCGCGATCCCGTGGCCGAGCGCACCCGGCGCCATGTCGGACGCCGACCGCTCGGCGCCGCCCTTGGCGGACCTCACCGCCGCGCTCGCGACCATCGAGGCACGCGCCACCGTCCGGGGTGCGCGATGATCGGCCTGTCGCTGCCCGCGGGGCCGCTTGAGGTCGTCTGTCTCGCTGCTCACCCCGACGACGTCGAGATCGGTTGTGGCGGGCTCCTGCTCACCCTGGCCGCACGCGGTCAGGTCACCGGCCACTGGTTCACGCTCACCGGCAGCCCCGAACGCACCGTCGAGGCCGAGGATGCCGCCGACGCCTTCCTCCCTGGGTCGTCGACCACCTTCGTCGGACTACCGGACGGGCGTCTGCCGCAGTACTGGGGCGAGGTGAAGGAGGCGCTGCACGCCTTCGCCGGGACGCGGACGCCCAGCCTCGTCCTCGCCCCTCGTCCCGACGACGCACACCAGGACCACCGACTCCTCGGCACGATGGCTCCCACCGTGTGGCGAGACGCGCTCATGCTCCACTACGAGATCCCCAAGTGGGACGGCGATCTGGGTCGCCCCAACGTCTACGTGCCGCTAGCCGACGAGCTGGCACGGCGCAAGTGCGCGCTCCTTCACGCGCATTACCCGTCACAGCGGGAGCGCGACTGGTGGGACGACGAGTACTTCTTCGGGTTCCTGCGCATGCGGGGTGTGGAGGCCCGCACCAGGTACGCCGAGGCGTTCACCGTGGCGAAGGCGACCCTCGCGATCTCGCCGACACGCGACTGAGCCTCGCGCCGGGCCGCCTTCGAGCCCGTCAGCGACGGTGCTTGTGGTGCGTGTGCCCTGACGACGGGTGACGGTGACCCAGCCTGTACTTCACCAGCGTCGACTCCGCGGCTGGAGGCAGGCCGGCGAAGAGGTCCTCGAGCTCCGGTGACGAGGTCGCGTACAGCGACCCTCGGGCGTACTCCACGGACGTCGCCCACGGCAACGCCGTGAACCGCTTCGGCGTTCGGCTGCCCCGCTTGAGCACGGACACCTGGTTGCCGATGATCTCCGACACGTAGATGTCGCCCTTCGGCGTCACCGCGAGGTTCGTCGCTCCGGTGAAGCCACCAGCGACCTTCACGGTCCGCCCGGTCCTCGGGTGAACCTTGTAGACGGCGCCGCGAGCGCCGAAGCTGGCGTCCTCGGGCCCGCCAGGCAGCAGCGTGACGTACAGCCAGCCGTCGGGTCCCCACTCGACGTCCGTCGGGACGGGGTCGAAGAAGTACTTCAGTCCCACCGCGCACGCCGGGATCCCGAGCCCGCCCGCAAGCTCGGCGGTGATCATGATCGGCTGCGCCGGCATGAGCGCAAGAGTGGTGATCCGCCCGCTCGCACTGATCCGCTGGATCGAGTTCGCCCCCGCGTCGGCGACGAAGGTGGTGCCGGACGGCCCGGGGAGCGTCCCGTACGGGTGCGGGTTCACGTCGCCGTTGTACGTGGAGGGCGGCGGCCCCTCACCCGTCTCCGGGTCGGGTGCCGGCCACTGTGCCCGGCACGCGGCGCTGATGCCACGGGCGCCGTAGACGACGCCACCGTCCGGGTTCTTCGCGATCTCGTACGCCCCGGTGTCAGCGACGACCTTCACCGTGCCGCGCTTGTCGACCGACTTGATACCGGTGAAGCCGCCGGGGTTCTGCGGGTCGCCGGTGAATCCGGTCTCCGCGAACAGGATCTTGCTGCCGGCGACCGAGACGCCGCCGACCTCGGCACCGCCCGAGCTGTAGAGGTCCGAACGGGCGCCATGCTTGGGCACCTTCGTCAGGACGCCGGCGAAGTTCTGGCTGACGTACGCCGTGCCGTCGGCGCCGACCGCGAAGCTGAGGGCGGTCAGCAACCCGTCCGCCACAGTGGTCGCGGACGGTGGTCTGGGCGGCTTGTGGCCCCCGTGCGCCTGGGCCGGCGTGATCGTGAGTCCGAGCGTCAGGGCCGTAGCGGCACCGACGACGAGGACAGGTACTCGTCTCATGAGGTTCCCCCGTGATGCTGAGGGTCGCCCGAGATCGACCGATGAACAACGGAGTCAGGCTGGCACGGGGGCACGCCTGTGCGCCGGGGGTTGCACAACTCAGCTGACGGACGCGGGAAGGCCCCCGCCGTTCGCCTCGACCCACTCAGCG
>Ga0233363_1000035_pt1 | contig 64906 bp, 51 predicted proteins | sample ElkDunMinimDraft_18_FD_191534 | JGI IMG/M metagenome (GOLD analysis project Ga0233363, IMG submission 191534) | Fecal eukaryotic communites from dung pellets of Tule Elk in California, USA - Elk Dung C16 | ecosystem: Host-associated > Mammals > Digestive system > Large intestine > Fecal | place... | reverse complement strand
CTGGTTGAGCTTGTCGAAACCTGGTCCGCGGAGGTGCGGGGTTTCGACAGGCTCAACCAGCCTGCGCCCCCCTTCGTGGTCTTCTCTCGACGTGTAGGCGAGCTCGGTGCGAACGGGCATCGCCGACGGTTCGCTTCGCATCCACTCTGCGATCGAGGCAACAGCCCATCCACCACTGGCGTTCGGGACGACGTGCCGATCGCTCAGCTTGGCCATTCCTGCTCCCCACATCGCTGAGTGGTGGGCCCAAGGTCGGCCCCACCTGCCGATCCGGTGTTCAGTTACTGGTGCCGTGCTGTTCAGCTGTACTACGAAACGTATCTGCACGATTGCGAAAAATAGGCTGCGCGTCGGCAGATCCCAGCTAGACCTGCATGTCGACAAACCGCGAGTAGTGACCCTGGAATGCGACGGTGATGGTGTCGGTAGGGCCGTTACGGTGCTTTGCCACGATGAGGTCGGCTTCACCGGCACGCGGAGATTCCTTCTCGTACGCGTCTTCGCGGTGCAGCAGGATGACCATGTCGGCGTCCTGCTCGATCGAGCCGGACTCACGAAGGTCCGACATCTGCGGCTTCTTGTCGCCACGCTGTTCCGGGCCACGGTTGAGCTGCGACAGGGCGATGACCGGAACCTCGATCTCTTTGGCGAGCAGCTTGAGCGCACGCGAGAACTCCGAGACCTCCTGCTGACGGGACTCCACGCGTTTGCCGGACGACATCAGCTGCAGATAGTCGATCACGACGAGCTTGAGATCGTGCCGCTGCTTGAGCCGCCGGCACTTGGCCCGGATCTCCATGAGCGACATGTTGGGAGAGTCGTCGATGAACAGCGGCGCCTCGGAGATCTTGCCCATGACCTTGGCGAGCTTCTGCCAGTCGTCATCGTGCATCGAGCCGTTGCGCATCTTCTGCAGGTGCACGCGCCCTTCTGCCGCGAGCAGGCGCATGGTGATCTCGTTCCGGCTCATCTCGAGCGAGAACACGACCGAGGCCAAGCCGTGCTTGATCGACGCCGAGCGGGCAAAGTCGATGGCCAGCGTCGACTTGCCGATGGCGGGTCGCGCGGCGATGACGATCATCTGCCCGGGGTGCAGGCCGTTGGTGAGCCGATCGAGATCCGAGAAGCCGGTCGGCACGCCGACCATGCCCTCGCCGCGGTGGCCGGCCGCCTCGATCTCGTCCATCGTGCCGCCGATGATCTCCGCCAGCGGCAGGTAGTCCTCGGACGTCTTGCGCTCGGTCACGGCGTAGATCTCGGCCTGGGCGTTGTTCACGATCGTGTCGACGTCGCCGCCGTCGGTCGCGTACCCGAGCTGGACGATGCGCGTGCCCGCCTCCACGAGCCGGCGCAGCACCGCCCGCTCCCGCACGATGCGCGCGTAGTACCCGGCGTTGGCGGCCGTCGGCACGCCCGCCATGAGGTCGTGGATGTACGGCGCCCCGCCCACCCGGGCGAGCTCTCCGCGCTTCTGCAGCTCGGCGACGACGGTGATCGCGTCGGCGGGCTCGCCCCGCCCGTACAGGTCGATGATCGCGTCGTAGACCATCTCGTGCGCCGGGCGGTAGAAGTCGTTGCCGCGCAGCTGTTCGACGACGTCGGCGATGGCGTCCTTGGACAGGAGCATGCCGCCCAGCACGCTCATCTCCGCTGCCACGTCCTGGGGAGGGGTGCGGTCGAACCCTGCGCCGGACGACCCGGCGTAGCCCGCCTCCAGCTCCTCGATGGACATGCCTTGCCTCTCCCCCCGGGCATCGCCCGATCTGCACCCGTCGCCGGGCGTTGCCCCCGCTGTCAGGGCTCCGTTCTACCGTGAACCACTGACACCGCCGACGACGCTAGGCGCGCCCGGGCAGGACCGCAACGGAGCTTGTGGACAAGACTGTGGACCAAGCTGTGGACGGGACCGGAAAGCCTGTGCGCGGTCGGTGGACAGACCTGTGCACAACCATGGATATCTCTTGTGTACAACGCCTGGCAGGGCTCCTACCTGCACAGACGTCACCCTCAGCCTGTGGAGGAGAAGAAGTTGAGTGAGCCTGGTCGCAGTCGGCGCGCCACCCCCGGCGGGGCCGGTCGCGCGGCGGCACGCCGTCTCGACCGCGACATCCTCGCCCTGGCCCTCCCGGCGCTCGGCGCGCTGGTCGCCGAGCCGCTCTTCGTGCTGGTCGACAGCGCCGTCGTCGGCCACCTCGGCACCGCCCAGCTCGCCGGCCTCTCGCTCGCCTCGACGCTCCTCGTCACGCTCGTGGGCCTGTGCGTCTTCCTCGCATACGCGACGACGGCGTCGGTCGCTCGGCTCGAGGGCGCGGGCCGCACCCGCGACGCGCTCCAGTCCGGCGTCGACGGCATGTGGCTCGCGTCGGGCCTCGGCGTCCTGCTCGCGGCAGTGCTCCTGGTGTCCGCACCCTGGGCGGTCACGGTGATGGGAGGGGAGGGCGACGTCGCCAGGCACGCCGTCACGTACCTGCGCTGGTCCGCGCCCGGCCTGCCCGGCATGCTCCTCGTCCTCGCGGCCACCGGCGTGCTGCGCGGCCTGCAGGACACGCGCACCCCGCTCTGGGTCGCCTCGGCAGGCGCCGCCGCCAACGCGGTGCTCGCCGTCACGCTCGTCTACGGCGCCGGCATGGGCATCGCCGGGTCAGGCCTCGCGACCGCCATCGCACAGGCCGGCATGGCCGTCGCCCTCGTCATCGTGGTCGCACGCGGGGCCAGCAGGCGGGGCGCGTCCCTGCGGCCGCACCACGCCGGGATCCTGGCCAACGCCGCGGCGGGAGCGCCGCTGTTCGTCCGCACGGCGTCGCTGCGCCTGGCCATCCTGCTCACCGTCAACGTCGCCGCGAGCCTCGGAGCGGTCGCGCTCGCCGCGCACCAGGTCGTCAACAGCCTGTGGGGCCTGTCCGCGTTCGCGCTCGACGCGCTGGCCATCGCGGGGCAGGCACTCGTCGGCCACGGGCTGGGCAAGGGCGACGTCGAGCGGGTCCGTGCGGTGGTGCGCCGGTCGCTGCAGTGGGGCGTCGCGGCCGGCGCCGCGATGGGTCTGCTGCTCGCGGCGCTGGGCTGGTTCATCGCGCCGCTGTTCACCGCCGACGACGACGTCCGGGTCGCGGTCACGGCCGGACTGGTCGTGTGTGGCCTGCTCATGCCGATGGCCGGCTGGGTGTTCGTGCTCGACGGCGTCCTGATCGGCGCGGGGGACGGGCGGTTCCTGGCGTGGGCGGGGATGGTGACGCTGGCGGTGTACGTGCCGTTCGCGCTCGCGGTACGCGCGTGGGCTCCCGAGGGTGCGGTCGGGCTCGCCTGGCTCTGGGCCGCGTTCGCCGGCGTCTTCATGCTCGCGCGAGCGATCACCACGGGTCTCCGAGCGCGGTCGGACCGCTGGATGGTGACCGGTACCGGACCCGGTCAAAATAAGGACCGGCGTGTTACGGGCGCGTGAAGACAATTCACCCGCCCGCCGAGCGTGTCGGCGCAGCCCAGAAACCTGATCCGGCCACCGTCACCGTCACACGGGCACGAGCAGGCGGTAGCCGACCCCGCGGATCGACGCGATCTCCAGGTCCGGCACCGCCACGAGGCGTTTGCGCAACCGCTTGACCGCCGAGATCACGGGGTCGGGGTCGCCCAGGTATCCCGTGCGCCAGACGTGATGCGTGAGCTCGGCGAACGACCACACGCGGTCGACGTCGGACGCCAGCGCGGCCAGCAGGTCGAACTCGCGCATCGACAGGTGGATGCGGTCGCCGCGAGCGGTCACCTCACGCGCCGCCAGGTCGACCTCGAGCGGCCCGCGCACGAGCCGGGCAGCGGGCGGCTGCGTCGAGTACGGACCGCCCGGAACCGCTGGTACCGCCCCGGTCACGGGGTGCACCACGGGCACGGCACCGGTCGCCGGGGGAGGCAGGTCCGCACGCGGGCCCGGGACCATGGGGACCGCCCCCGACGGCGGAGCCGCATGTCTGCCCACACGCTCGGACGGCCACGCCATGCGCACCGGGCCCGCGCCCGCGCCGTACGGGCCCAGGAGCGTGCGCGCACTGTCCGTGTCCGACGTCGCGATCACCACCGCCCGCCCGCGCAGCAACCGGGCCACCTCGCCCACCTGCTGCAACGGCATCCCCACGCAGAGCACGAACCCACCTTCGGGAACCCCTGGAGTCTCCATCCTTGGCCTACCCCCTACTGCCGCCGGTCTCGTCCGCCATCAGTTCGTTGCCTCGGTCATATCAGACCGCAATGACCGCAAACTCTCCCGATCACGCCTCAAACGGACCGTGACCTGACCGTTATCTGGACCCTAACTGACCGAACGGACGCCTTGTTCCGGGCGCCGGTGGACGGGAGCGTGAAAGCGGCTTCCCGACCCGGGAGCCGCCACGGACGTCGCTCGCACCCGCGGTCGGCGCTGGACCCTGGAGGTACCGTGCATCCTTCCCGAACCCTCGCGAGGAGGGCTGTGACCGCGACGACGGCGGTCATGGCGCTCCTGGCGACGACAGCGGTGGGGGTGGCGCCGGCGCTGGCGCAACCCTCCGCCCCGGCGTCGGCCACGACCGGCGTCTCGGACGACCCCAAGGACAAGTTCACGACCACGGCCTACGAGCTCCTGACCGAGGAGAAGGCCGCCGACTTCTGGATCCGGCTCACCGACAAGGCCGACCTCTCCGGCGCGAAGCAGATCGCCGACTGGGACGAGCGCGGCCAGTACGTGTACGACACGCTCAGGGCCACGGCAAAGGAGTCGCAGGCCGGCGTGATCGAGACGCTCGACGCCGCGGGAGCGGACTACCAGAGCTTCTGGATCAACAACTCGATCTTCGTCGAGGACGGATCCCTGGCCCTGGCCCAGAGTGTCGCGGCATCGAGCGACGTCAAGGGGATCTACCAGACGTTCCAGATGCAGGAGGTCGAGCCGGTCGACTCGAAGCCGGCCGGACCCAAGATGACGGCCGCCGTCGAGTGGGGGATCGACGCGATCAACGCACCGGACGTCTGGGACCTCGGCGTCACGGGTGAGGGGATCACGGTCGCGAGCTTCGACACCGGTGTCGACGTCACGCACCCCGCGCTGCGCGCGAAGTACCGCGGCGCCAACCCCGACGGCTCCCTCGACCACGACTACAACTGGTTCGACATCCCCAACACGTGCGGGGGCGCGCCCTGTGCGAACGGCTCGCACGGCACCCACACCACCGGCACGATGGTGGGGGACGACGGCGGGGCCAACCAGATCGGCGTCGCGCCCGGCGCGCGGTGGATCGCCGTCAACTGCATCGACAACACCGGATGCGACTTCGACGACTACCTCGCCAACGCGCAGTGGTTCCTCGCGCCCACCCGGGCCGACGGCAGCGACCCCGACCCGTCGATGCGCCCCCACGTCATCAACAACTCGTGGGGCATCCCTCCGGCCGTCAACCTCCCCGACGACTGGATGAGCGCCGAGACCGTGGCGTGGAACGCCGCCGGCATCTTCGGCTCGTGGGCGGCCGGTAACGAGGGTCCGAGCTGCCAGACCAACCGCTTCCCCGGGGAGTTCACGCACACCTACGCCGCCGGCGCCTACGACGTCAACGGCAACATCGCGAGCTTCTCCTCGCGCGGCCCCGGCCGGGAGGGCGAGATCAAGCCCAACATCGCCGCACCGGGCGTCAACGTGCGTTCGTCGGTCCCCGGCGGCTATGGCACCAGCAGCGGCACCTCGATGGCCGCACCGCACCTCGGTGGCGCCGTCGCTCTGCTGTGGAGCGCAGCTCCGTCACTCGTCGGCGACGTCGAGGGCACCGCGGCCCTGCTGAACCAGACGGCCGTCGACACCGCCGACACGAGCTGTGGCGGCACCGCGGAGGACAACAACGTCTGGGGCGAGGGCAAGCTCGACGTCGCCGCCATGGTCGACGCCGCGCCGGTCGACGGTGTCGGCACGCTGGCGGGCACGGTCACGGACGCCGACGGCGCACCGATCGCGGGCGCCTCGGTCACGGCCGACGGCGAGTCGGACCGTACCGTCGCCACGCGCGAGGACGGCACCTACTCCATGGTCCTGCTGGAGGGCGACTACGAGGTCTCGGCGACCGCGTACGGCTACCTCGGCGACTCGGCGACCGCGACGATCACCGAGGACACGACCACCACGGTCGACCTGTCGCTCGACGCCGCCCCGCGCTACACCGTGACCGGGAGGGTCACGGCCGACGGCACACCCGTCGACGGCGCCACGGTCACGATCGCACCGCAGATCGAGCCCGTCGTCACGGGAGCGGACGGCACCTTCTCGTTCGAGTCCGTCCCGGTGGGCACCTACGAGCTCTCCGTCACCGCGGGCGGGTGCTACGAGCCGTTCTCGGACGAGGTCGTGGTCGACGGCAACGAGTCGGTCCCGGTCACGCTCGAGCTCAACAGCGACGCCTTCGGGTACACGTGCTCGGTCTCCGACGCCGCGTACCTGCAGGGCACGACCCAGGTACCGCTCACCGGTGACGACGCGAGCACGTCGGTCGCGCTTCCGTTCGAGTTCCCGTTCTACGACGGGTCGTACAGCACGGCCTACGTCGCGACCAACGGGTTCATGAACTTCCTGGGCGCCAGCACGGCCTACTCCAACACCGCCATCCCCAGCTCGACCGCACCCAACGGGGCCGTCTACCCCTTCTGGGACGACCTGAGGATGGACGCACAGTCCGGCCTGTACACGGCCACGACGACCGTCGAGGGGCAGCAGGCGTTCACGGTCGAGTGGCGCAACGTCTACCCGCTCAGCTCGGCCACCACCCGGTTCTCGTTCTCGGCGACGCTCCTCGCCGACGGCACGATCGTCACGGGCTACGGCCCCGGAGCGGCGACCGACCGTACGAAGGGCTCGTCCGCGAGCATCGGGATCGAGAACGCCTCCGGCACCATCGGCTACCAGTACGCGTTCAACACCGTCACGACCCACGAGGGCCTGACGATCACGTACGACGCACCGGACATGGGAACGGTCGAGGGCCTGATCCGCGACTACAACACCAAGGAGCCGATCGAGGGCGCGACCGTCACCGCGACGGACGAGAGCGGTGCCGAGCGCGTCGCGACCACGGGGGCCGACGGCAGGTACTCGCTGACCCTCACGCTCGGTCGCTACGACATCCTCATCGAGGCCGACGGGTACGAGAGCGCGACCCGGACGGCGAACCTCACCGAGGACGGCCAGGTGCTGACCCGCAGCGCCCAGCTCAACGCGGGTCGGCTCGCGGTCAACAAGGAGTCGGTCGCGGCGACGTTGGCCATGGGCGGTTCGATCACCCGGTTCTTCCAGGTGACGAACACCGGCTCGGCGCCGGTCGACGTCGAGATCGGCGCGAGCGACGCGTCGTACGTCCCGCTCGGCTCGACGAGCACGGGCACCGCGGTGCTCAACGGCGTCGAGGGCACGGCGACCGTCGCCACGTCGACGGCGCCGAAGAAGGCCTCGCTCGGGTCGTCGCTCGGTACCTCGGGTCGCGACTCGTCCACGCCGAGGCTGTCCACGTCCGGGGCGAAGGCCGGTGAGTCGGTCACACCGCAGTCGGCCGCCGTCCCGCTCGCCGAGGAGACCATCACGCACTCCGCCTCGCAGACGATCACGCCTGCCAACTCGGCGTCGTGCAACAACGGGACCCAGTCGCAGGACAACCGGTACCTGCGGACGTTCACGCTCGACGACTTCGGGATCAGCGGGTCGTTCGACGTGTCCCAGGTGCAGTTCGGCATCGAGACCACGGGGTCCGCCCAGCCGCTCACGGTCAACCTGTACGCGCTCGAGGGCGACCTCGTCTACGAGAACATGACCCTGCTCGGCAGTGCGGACGCCACGATCGCCGCGGACGCGGACGGCACCATCGTCACGGTCCCGGTCGAGGGGTCCGTCCCCGCGGGCGGCACTCTCGTGGTCGAGGTCGACGTGCCGGCCGGCGGCTGGTTCTTCATCGGCTCCAACGGTGAGGGCCAGACGGCGCCCACGTACATCTCGTCCGACACGTGCGGGCTCCCGGAGCCGACCGACACGGCCGAGGTGGACTTCGAGGACATGCACCTGGTCATGAACGTCTCCGGTGACACCGCGGGTGGCGCCGGGGTCGAGTGGCTCGACGTCCAGCCGGGCACGGTCACTCTCCGGCCGGGCGCGAGCGTCCGCGTGGCGGCCACCATGACGGCCAACGTCGACCAGCCCGGTACGTACACGGCGGCGATCGAGCTGGGTGCCAACACCCCGTACGACAACCCGTCGGTCACGGCGACCATGAACGTCACGCGACCTGCCGGCTGGGGAAAGATCACCGGCACCGTCACCGGAGGGGGGTCGCGGATCGAGGGCGCGGTCGTCCACCTCGACGGCATCGCCCACGACGTCACGGTGTATACCGACTCGAACGGCACCTACCAGTACTGGATGGCGGCCGCGAACGGTCCGCTCCAGGTCACCGTGGCCGCACCTGGCTACATCCCGCAGACCAAGCGGGCGCAGATCGTCAACGGCCAGACGACGGTCTACAACTTCACCCTGACACCGCTGCCTTAGTGCGGTGACAGCACGAAGGCCCCGGTTCCCTCACGGGAGCCGGGGCCTTCGTGCCGTACGACGTCAGACGCGGTCAGCGACCGCACCACGCGAGCGTCAGGCCGGGACGACCTTGACGGCGATCTTCGCCGACACCTCAGGGTGCAGGCGGATCGACACGGTGTACTCACCGGTGGCCTTGATGGCCTGGCCGATCTCGATCTTGCGCTTGTCGACCTTGCGGCCCTGTGCCTCGACCGCGGTGGCGATGTCGCCCGTGGTCACGGCACCGAACAGGCGGCCGGACTCGCCGGCCTTGGCCTGGACGACGACCGCGTTCGCCTCGAGGGACGCAGCGGTGGCCTTGGCCTCGTCGAGCGTCGCGATCTCCCGGGTCTTGCGAGCCTTGCGGATCGCGGAGATCTGCGACTCCGCACCCTTGGTCCACGGGGTGGCCAGGCTGCGGGGGATGAGGTAGTTACGGGCGTACCCGTCCTTCACCTCGACGACGTCGCCGGGCTCACCGAGGCCGGTCACTTCGTGGGTCAGGATCAGCTTTGCCATGATCTGTGATCCCTTCCGGTCAGCGAGCAGAGGACGAGTAGGGCAGGAGCGCCATCTCGCGGGCGTTCTTCACCGCACGGGCGATCTGGCGCTGCTCCTGGACGGAGACGCCGGTCACGCGACGCGCGCGGATCTTGCCGCGGTCGGAGATGAACTTGCGCAGGAGCGCAGTGTCCTTGTAGTCGACGGACTCGATCTTGGCCGTCTTGAGCGGGTTCGACTTCTTCTTGGGCTTTCGCACCACAGGCTTTGCCATGGTGTTGCTCCTCTTCACGTGCTGGGGTGATCTGGGATGGGGTGCCGGTCAGAACGGGGGCTCGTCCGAGAACGAACCACCCTGCGACGCCGGGCCAGCCGTGGCCCACGGGTCGTTCGAGCTCTGACCACCACCAGAGGAACCGAAGCCTCCGCCTCCGCCGGAGGAGCCGCCGTAGCCGCCCCCACCGCCGAATCCGCCGCCACCGCCGCCACCCGAGCGCTGGGTCCGGGTGACCTTGGCCGAGGCGTACCTCAGCGACGGGCCGACCTCGTCCACCTGCAGCTCGACGACGGTGCGCTTCTCACCCTCGCGTGTCTCGTAGGAGCGCTGGGTCAAGCGGCCCTGCACGATGACGCGCATGCCCTTGGTCAGCGACTCCGCGACGTTCTCGGCGGCCTCGCGCCAGACCGAGCACTGGAGGAACAGCGCTTCGCCGTCCTTCCACTCGTTGGTCTGACGGTCGAAGGTGCGCGGCGTGGAGGCGATACGGAAGTTGGCGACAGCGGCCCCTGAGGGCGTGAAGCGCAGCTCCGGATCGGCAACCAGGTTTCCGACGACCGTGATGACGGTCTCACCAGCCATGCCCAGCTCCTTCGTTCGAGATTCGCCTGAGGTTCGCCCTGTGCGCGACTGCGTGGGGGAATCCCATCACGCGGCACCGACAGGCGCTGCGAGGACAGGCGGGAAGTTTCGGTTCAGTGCGTGCTCAGCGAGCGTCCGTGCGCAGGATCTTGGTGCGCAGCACGGCCTCGTTCAGGCCGAGCTGACGGTCCAGCTCCTTCGCGGTGTCGGACGAGGCCGTGAAGTCGACGACGGCGTAGATGCCCTCGGAGCGCTTCTTGATCTCGTAAGCCATGCGGCGACGACCCCAGATGTCGACCTTGTCGACCGAGCCACCCTGGGTCGTGATGACCGACAGGTACTTGTCCAACGACGGGCCGACGGTGCGCTCCTCGACCTCCGGGTCCAGGATCACCATCATTTCGTACTGACGCATGAGTTCTACCCACCTCCTCTGGTCTCAGCGGTCACGGTCCATCCGTGACAGGAGGGTTACTGCGTGCGTCGCCATGCCCCGACCGCGCGACGGACGTCGCACGGGGAAGGGGCACAGACGGTCCCTCAGGGTACCCGCCGAGCGGGGTCCCCAGGAAATCAGCCTCCGCCGCCGCCGCCGCCTCCGCCGCCGCCGCCGTTGCCGTTCCCGGGACCGCTGGGTTCACCGGTGGGTTCGCCGGGCCCGCTGGAGACGACGATGGTCACGGTCGCGCCCTGGTCGACGGGCTGGCCGGCGCCCGGGTCGGTGCGGAGCACGAGGCCTGCCGGCATCTGGTCGCTGCTCTCCTCGACCGTCCGCGTCGACAGACCGGCGCCACGAAGGATCGCCTCGGCCGCTCCCAGCGGCTGCATCGTCACGTCGGGCACCGTCACCTGGGCCGGCTGCTCGGGCCGCCCGGTCGAGACCGTGAGGGTGATGACCGAGCCACGGGGCACCTTGCCTATGGGGTTGATGTCGAGCACGGTGCCCTGCCGCTGCTCGCTGTCCGCGGCCTGCGTGGCGACCGTGAAGCCGAGCTGCTGGAGGTCGTGCGTCACCCGGGTGATGTCCTGCCCGATCAGGCTCGATGGCACCTCGACCCAGTCGAGCTCCGGGCTCTCGGACGGCGACGGGCTGGGCGAGGGGGAGAACGTCGGCACCGGCGGCGTGTACTCGGGGAAGCTCTCGACGTCCATGCCCTCGGTCGCGATCTGCATGAACTCGGTCCACGCCCGGACCGGCCACGAGCCACCCGTGATCTGCCCGTACCCGCCGAACGGGTCGATCGGGACCGAGCCGTCCATGATCCCTTGCTCGAGGTCGACGTTCGCGTACTGCCTTAGGCCCACGACGGTGGTCATCTGCGGGATGAAGCCGGCGAACCACGCCGACTTGTGCTCCTGCGACGTGCCCGTCTTGCCGGCCGCCGGCCGGCCGAGGTCAAGGGCGGGCTGGCCCGAACCCTCTTCGACCACCTTGCTCATCGCGTAGGTGGCCGCGGCCATGACGTCGGCCTCGAAGACCTTCTCCTGGCTCGTGTCCTCCTCGTAGATCTGCTCACCCGCGAGCGTCTCGACCTTGAGCACCAGGTGCGGGTTCGTCTTGTAGCCCTGTGCCGCGATGGTCGAGTAGGCACGCGCGAGCTCGATCGGGTAGACCGACGCCGTGCCGAGCACGTTCGCCGGCACCGGCGCGATGTCGGTGCCCTCCCCGATCCCTGCGCGGTGGGCGACCTCAGCCGTCGTCTGCGGCCCGATGTCGAGGTTGAGCTGTGCGTACACCGAGTTGACGGAGTGGGCGGTCGCCTTGACGAGGTCGATCTGCCCGTAGTCGCCCTCGATGTCGCCCTCGAAGTTGCTGGGCTCCCAGGCATCCCCGGTCTCCTGGTTGATCACGGGTTGGCCCGTGCTCGGGTCGACCGGCCGGCCCGGGGAGTTCCCGTCGTACAGCTCGCTCAGCTCGTGGTCCTTCTCGAGGGCGCCGATGAGCGTGAACGGCTTGAACGTCGAGCCTGCCTGGGCCCGGTCCTGCGTCGCGGTGTTGAGGCTCTGCTTGACGAAGTCGGGACCGCCGTACATCGCCAGGATCCGCCCGTTACGAGGGTCGATCGACACGATCGACGGACGGACGTTCTTGCTCGCGTCCTCCGGGAGCGACTTGGCGACCTCGACGGCGGCGTTCTGCAGCTTGGGCCTGATCGTGGTCGTGATCTGCAGACCGCGCGTCTCGAGCTCGGTCTCGTCGAACTGGGCGTCCTCGCCCTGGGTGAGCTCCTTCTTGACCGCCTCGAGGATGTAGCCGCGCTGCCCGCCCACGGTGTTCGTCGCTTCCTTCTTCTCGCGGAACTCGGGGAAGGTGGCGGTGTCGTACTCCTCCTTGGTGATGTACCCCTGCTCGTACATCTTGGTGATGCTGCGCTTCCAGCGGGCCTGCGCCTGCTCCAGGTTCACCGAGGGGTCCCAGTTCACGGGAGCCGGGATGATGCCGGAGAGCAGGGCGGCCTCGGAGTACGTGAGCTCGGCGGCCGGGTGCCCGAAGTACTCCTTGGACGCGGTCTCGATGCCGTACGTGCCGCGGCCCCAGTAGATCGTGTTGAGGTACCCCTCGAGCACGTCCTCCTTGGGCTCGGTGCGGGCGATCTTCATGGCGATGATCGCCTCGCGGATCTTGCCCACGTAGTCCGTGGTCGTGTTCAGCCGCGTGCGCTCGACGTACTGCTGGGTCAGCGTCGAGGCGCCCTGCCGGGAACCACCCTTGAGGTTGTTCCACATGGCCCGGACCATGCCCTTGGGGTCGACGCCCCCGTTGGTCCAGAAGGTCGCGTCCTCCGACGCCACGACGGCGTTCCCGACGAACTTTGGCAGGCTCTCGAGCTCGACCTTCTCGCGCTTGTACTCGGCGAACGTGCCGATCGGCTTGCCGTTGGCGTAGTAGACCGTGGTGGCTTGGTTGTTCACCTCGTCCAGGTTTCCGGGCACGGTCGTCGAGAGGTAGGCGGACACGAACACGCCCATCCCGAGCGCGCCGAAGCCGAGGATCGAACCGACGACGATGCGCCAGGACGGCAGCCATCGCTGCACCGGGCCGGCGTTCGGGCGCGGGTAGTTCCAGAAGCGGCGTCTGCGCATGCTCGCCACGTCCAGCCTTTCCTCGTACGGCCACAGAGCTGTGGGGGACAACAGGGAACCCTAGGGGATCGCGCCCGCCCGACGCCCGTACCTTCGTCCCGTCCGCCCTCTTCTTCCAGGTCACTTGCGATGCCCTGGCGCGCGCTCCCCGGAACCTTCACATCTGGGCGGGTCCGGTCGCATTGCGCGGTCATGTCGCCGCGTCATATTCTCGCGATGTATCGACTCGATACGTCGATTCCATCGATCGGCGCGTACTGTAGCCGGACATCACGGCTCGAGGGGGAGGGGAGGCCACGATGCGCAGCAGGTCCAACGTGCTCGAGACGGCCATCCTCGGCCTCCTCAGCTCGTCTCCGTTGCACGGCTACGAGCTGCGCAAGCGGCTCAACCTCATGCTCGGCTCGTTCCGCGCGTTCTCGTACGGCACGCTCTACCCGGCGCTCAAGTCGCTCGTGGCTCGCGGCCTGATCGAGACCACGGACGCCAAGCCGGCAGAGGCCAGGCCGGCGACCGGGCTCACGGGCCGCCGCGGCCGGATCGTCTACCAGCTGACGGCCGAGGGCAAGGAGCACCTCCAAACCGTTCTGTCATCCTCTGGGCCGGCGGCCTGGGAGGATGAGAACTTCGACGTCCGTTTTGCGTTCTTCTCGCAGACGGACGCCGAGACCCGTATCCGCATCCTCGAAGGCCGGCGTTCCCGGCTCACCGAGCGTCTGGAGCTGGTCCGCGAGTCGGCCGCGCGCACCCGCGAGCGCCTCGACGAATACACGCTCGAGCTCCAGCGGCACGGGCTCGAGCAGGTCGAGCGTGAGGTGCGCTGGCTCGACGGTCTCATCACCACGGAGCGCGACCGTGCCATGCGGCGCGACCGCGATCACAGCGCCAGGCGTGCGGCAACGCACCCCGGCCCCGACAACAGCAAGGAGCGAGGATGACCTCCGTCCGCGTCGCCATCGTCGGCGTAGGAAACTGCGCATCGTCCCTGGTTCAGGGCGTGCAGTACTACCGAGACGCTGACCCGAACGACACTGTCCCGGGTCTCATGCACGTGCAGTTCGGCGACTACCACGTGCGTGACCTCGAGTTCGTGGCGGCGTTCGACGTCGACGCGAAGAAGGTCGGATTCGACCTGGCCGAGGCGATCAACGCCTCGGAGAACAACACCATCAAGATCGCGGACGTCCCCCCGACGGGCGTGATCGTGCAGCGTGGGCCCACGCTCGACGGTCTGGGCACGTACTACCGCGCCACGATCGAGGAGTCCGAGGGCGAGGCGGTCGACGTCGTGCGGGCGCTCAAGGACGCCGAGGTCGACGTCCTCGTCTCCTACCTCCCGGTGGGCTCCGAGGAGGCCGACAAGTTCTACGCGCAGTGCGCGATCGACGCGGGCGTCGCGTTCGTCAACGCTCTGCCGGTGTTCATCGCCTCGGACCCCGTCTGGGCCAAGAAGTTCGAGGACGCGGGCGTTCCGATCGTGGGTGACGACATCAAGTCGCAGGTCGGCGCGACGATCACGCACCGCGTGCTCGCCAAGCTCTTCGAGGACCGCGGCGTCGTGCTCGACCGCACGTACCAGCTCAACGTCGGCGGCAACATGGACTTCAAGAACATGCTCCAGCGTGAGCGCCTGGAGTCGAAGAAGATCTCGAAGACGCAGGCTGTGACCTCGAACCTCGAGGGACCGCTCGCGGGCAAGACGGACGACCGCAACGTGCACATCGGCCCGTCGGACTACGTGGCGTGGCTCGACGACCGCAAGTGGGCGTACGTCCGCCTCGAGGGCCGCGCGTTCGGCGAGGTGCCGCTGAGCCTGGAGTACAAGCTCGAGGTCTGGGACTCGCCGAACTCCGCGGGCATCATCATCGACGCCGTCCGTGCGGCCAAGATCGCCAAGGACCGTGGGATCGGCGGCCCGATCCTGTCGGCGTCGACGTACTTCATGAAGTCCCCGCCGGTGCAGATGGAGGACCAGCTCGGGCGCGCCCAGCTCGAGGCCTTCATCCGCGGCGAGGCCGAGCGCTGAGCCGCTCGTCCCTGACGACGGCGCGAGGCCCGGCACCTGCTCAGGTGCCGGGCCTCGCGCCGTTCCGCGTCAGCCGGCCCCCGGTGCGGCCGCATAGGGTGGGGAAGTGAGCGCGATAACCGAGACGTGGCACGAGCTGCGGGCCCTGCTACGACTCGACGGCTTCCGCAAGCTCTTCGCGGTCCGGCTCGTCTCCCAGGCGGGGGACGGCATGTTCCAGGTGGGCCTGGCATCGCTGCTGTTCTTCTCGCCCGAGTCGCAGGGGACGGCCGCGGCGATCGCGGCCGCGTTCGCCGTCATGCTCGCCCCGTTCACCATCGTCGGACCGTTCGCGGGCGTCTTCCTGGACCGCTGGCAGCGCCGTCAGGTGCTCGCATGGGGCAACGCCGTGCGGGTCGTGATCACGATCGCCATGGCCGTGCTCATGCTCTCGGGTGGCGTGAGCGGCTGGATCTACGCGCTCGGCCTGGCCGCACTGTCCGTCAACCGCTTCCTGCTCGCCGGGCTCTCGGCGGGCCTGCCGCGCGTCGTCGACGGGCCGCTGCTGCTGACCGCCAACTCGCTGACGCCCACGCTCGGCGCCGGCGCGGCGTTCGTCGGGGGCGGCGTCGGCGTGCTGCTGGGCCTGATGTTCGAGCCAGGGCGCGTCAAGGACTCGTCGGCCCTCGTGTGCGCCGCGCTGGTCTTCGGCATCGCCTCCCTGCTCGCGCTGCGCATCGGCCGCACCCGGCTCGGCCCCGAGCACCCCGCGCAGGACCGGATCGGCAACGAGATCGCCAAGGTCGCCCGCGGCCTGGCGGACGGTGCCCGGTACCTGGTCGCGCGCCGGACCCCGGGCCAGGCACTGCTGATCATGGCGGCGCACCGCTTCCTCTACGGCGTCGTCTTCATCGCGTCGATCCTCATCTCGCGCAACCTGCTCGACCCCGGCAACCAGGACGCCGGGATGGCCACGTTCGCCGCCGTCGTCGGGCTGACGGGCGTGGGCGGCGCGGCCGCGATGCTGCTGACGCCCACGATCTCGCGCCGCACCGGCCCGCACGGCTGGATCGCGATCATGCTGCTGCTCGCGGCCGCGAGCCAGGTCCTGCTCGTGACGACGCCGTCGCGCGCCGTCGTCTTCACCGGTGCGGCCCTGCTCGGGCTCGCCGCGCAGGGCACGAAGATCGCCGTCGACACGATCGTCCAGCGTGACTGCGAGGACGAGTTCCGCGGACGTGCGTTCGCCTTCTACGACGTCCTCTACAACGCCGCGTTCGTCGGGGCGGCCGCGCTGGCCGCGTTCACGCTGCCCGACACCGGGTGGTCGCGTGCCGTCTTCGCCGGCCTCGCGGTGGCCTACGTCGCCGCTGCCGGCCTGCTGTGGGGCTTCGGCGCGCGTACTCCCGCGACCGTCCGGACGACCGATGAGATCCGCGCGGAAAACCAGTCGAGGCTTCGACAGGAATAACGCACCATGAAGGTGCGTCGTAAGACGTAGCAGGTCGTGCGCAGCGTCGCCCGCGGTCTGGCTCGCCAGCACCCGCGCACGATCATTGGAGGGGACATGGACACGTCCACCGCCGAGGCCTCATCGCCACACCTGCCCGTATCCACGCCCGTCGACCGCATCCCCCGCGAGCACCTGCGGGTCATCGGCCTGCTGCTGGTCTCCGCCTTCGTGGTGATCCTCAACGAGACCACGATGGGTGTCGCTCTCCCGCCGATCATGGACGACCTGGGCGTCACCGCCGCGACAGGGCAGTGGCTGACCACGGTGTTCATGCTGACGATGGCGGTCGTCATCCCGTCGACCGGCTTCCTGCTCCAGCGGCTCGGGACCCGCGGCTCGTTCATGCTCGCCATGTCCCTGTTCACGGCCGGCACGGCGGTCGCGGCCTTCGCCCCGGGGTTCGGGGTGCTCGTCACGGCCCGCGTGGTCCAGGCGAGCGGCACGGCGATCATGATGCCGCTCCTGATGACCACGGTCATGACGCTCGTCCCGCCCCACCTGCGCGGCCGCGTCATGGGCAACGTCTCCCTGGTGATCGCGGCAGCACCCGCGCTGGGGCCGACCATGTCGGGCGCGCTCGTCGGACCGCTCGGCTGGCGCGGCGTGTTCGCGGTCGTCCTGCCGATCGCGGCCGTCACGCTCGTCGTCGGCGGGCTGCTGGTGCGCGACGTCGCGGTGCGCTCCGACAAGCCGCTCGACGTCCTGTCGCTCCTGCTGGCGGCCGTCGCGTTCGGCGGCCTGGTCTACGGGCTGTCCAGCCTGGGCGAGATGGTCCGGGGCGAGGTCCCCGTCCACCCCGCCGCGCCGCTCGCGCTCGGTGTGGTCGCCCTGGCAGTTTTCGTGTGGCGCCAGCTGCGGCTGCAGCGGGTCGACGACGCCCTGCTCGACCTGCGCGTCTTCGCGGCCGGGTCGTTCTCCACGTCGCTCGGCGCGATGGCGGTGAGCATGCTCGCGATGTTCGGCGCCCTCATCCTGCTGCCGCTGCTCCTGCAGGACGCCCTCGGGCTGACGCCGCTCCAGTCCGGCCTCCTGCTGCTGCCGGGTGGCCTCGCGATGGGTCTGCTCGGGCCGGTCGTCGGCAACCTCTACGACCGGCTCGGTCCGCGCCCGCTCGTGGTGCCCGGGACGATCGCCGTCGTCGTGGCCCTGGCGGGCATGTCGACCGTCACGCCGGGCATGTCGCCGTTCTTCTTCCTGGCGGCGCACGTGCTCATGAGCCTCGGCCTGGCTCTGACGTTCACCCCGCTGTTCACCACGGCGCTCGGCTCGCTGCGCCCGCACCTGTACTCGCACGGTTCGGCCGCGATCGGCACCGTCCAGCAGCTCGCGGGTGCAGCCGGCACCGCGATGTTCATCGCGATCTTCACGGCTCGCTCGTTCGGCCTGGCCGACGGCGGCGCCTCCGAGGCCGTCGCCGTCGCAGGGGGCGCGCGGGTCGCGTTCGCCGTGGGTGCCGCCGTCATGCTCGCCGCGACCGGGCTCGCCTTCATGGTGCGCAAGCCCGAGTCGCCGGAGGGGACGGGCGGGCCTGCGTTCCACTGAGGACCGGGCGCTGGGCCTCAGCCACAACGGCTAGGCCTGGCGCGCCTCCCACCAGGCCTCGAGCTCGGCGGTCGCCGACTCCTCGCCCAGCGGTCCCCGCTCCATCCGCAACGCGAGCAGGTGCTTGTACGCCTGCCCGACGACCGGCCCCGGCGGGACGCCCAGGATCTCCATGATCTGCGTCCCGTCGAGGTCGGGCCGGATCGCGTCGATCTCCTCGCGCTCGCGCAGCTGCGCGATCCGGTTCTCCAGCTCCGTGTACGTGTCGGCCAGCCGCTGGGCCTTGCGGCGGTTGCGCGTCGTCGAGTCGGCGCGGGTCAGCCGGTGCAGCCGCTCGAGCAGCGGTCCGGCGTCGGTCACGTAGCGCCGCACCGCCGAGTCGGTCCACTGGCCCTCGCCGTAGCCGTGGAACCGCAGGTGCAGCTCGACGAGCCGTGACACGTCCTTGACCACCTGCTTCTCGTACTTCAACGCCCGCAAGCGCTTGGCGACCAGCTTGGCGCCGACGACCTCGTGATGGTGGAAGCTGACGCCGCCGCCCGGCTCGAAGCGCCGGGTGGCCGGCTTGCCGACGTCGTGCAGGAGGGCCGCCAGCCGGAGCACCAGGTCCGGCGCGGGCACCGGGCCGTCCGGGCCGGTCTCCTGCGCGATCGCCTGCTCGAGCACCGTGAGCGAGTGCTGGTAGACGTCCTTGTGGCGGTGGTGCTCGTCGATCTCGAGGCGCAGCGCCGGCAGCTCGGGCAGGACGTGGTCGGCGAGCCCGGTCCCGACGAGGATCTCGAGGCCGGCACGCGGCCGGTCGGCGCACAGCAGCTTCGTGAGCTCGGCCTGGACCCGCTCGGCCGAGACGATCTCGATGCGGGACGCCATGTCGACGATCGCGGCGCGCGTGGCCGGTTCGACGTCGAACCCGAGCTGGGCCGCGAACCGTGCCGCGCGGAGCATGCGCAACGGGTCGTCGTCGAAGGACCGCTCCGGGGCGATGGGCGTCCTGAGCACGCCCTGCGCGAGGTCGGCGAGCCCGTCGAACGGGTCGACGAACTGCAGGTCCGGGAGGCGGACGGCCATCGCGTTGACCGTGAAGTCCCGGCGTGACAGGTCGCCCTCGAGCGTGTCGCCGAAGGCGACGACCGGCTTGCGGGACGCCGGGTCGTACTCGTCGGAACGGTAGGTCGTGACCTCGACGACGACGTCGCCCTTGCCGTCACGCCCGAACCGCCGGGCACCGATGGTGCCGAACTCCTTGCCGATGTCCCAGTGCGCGTCGCCCCAGCGCGCCAGGAGCGCCTGCGTCTCGTCCGGGGTGGCCGACGTCGCGAAGTCCAGGTCGTTGCTGGCCCGGCCGAGGAACGCGTCCCGGACCGGTCCGCCCACCAGCGCCAGCTCGTGCCCCGCAGCCTGGAACACCTCGCCCAGCTCGAGAGCGGCCGGGGCCAGCTCGGTCAGGACGGCGAGGGCGCGGCGCAGGAGGTCCTGCTCAGGGGTAGACACGGCGTCCCATCCTCCCAGATGCCGCGGACGGGAGCGACCCTCGCACTCGGTAGGGTGGGCGCATGTCTTCACCGGCACCGGCGAACGGCCGCCCAGAGCGCCGACCTGCCGTTCCGGTACCCGTACCGCCTGGTGGTCACCCCCTCAAGGTAGATCCCGCCCGGCTGCACGGCGGCCCGGGCGTCGCGCCCGCGGCGCCCGCCGCGGTCCCGCTGCCGGTCGTCGAGGAGACGTCCGCCGGCGGTCTCGTGATCCTGACGTCGCCGGACGGACCGCACGCGGCAGTCATCGTCCGGCGCAACCGCGGCGGGCGCCTCGAGTGGTGCCTGCCCAAGGGTCACCTGGAGGGCGAGGAGACGCCCGAGCAGGCCGCCGTGCGCGAGATCCACGAGGAGACCGGGATCCGAGGCACCGTCCGTTCCGAGCTCGGCGTGATCGACTACTGGTTCAGCGGGGAGGACCGGCGGGTGCACAAGGTCGTGCACCACTTCCTCCTGCGGGCCGAGGGCGGCGCCATCTCGGCCGCCGGCGACCCGGACGGTGAGGCGGAGGACGCGCTGTGGGTCCCCGTCGTCGAGCTGCCCGGACGGCTGTCGTACCCCAACGAGCAGCGCCTCGCGCAGACGGCGCAGCAGGTCCTGGCCCGTGACCCGGGTCTCGTCGAGTGAGGCGGCACGGGTGAGCTGGTCCCGCATCCTGAGCGCGGTCGTCGCGCTTCTCGCCGTCGTCGCGCCCGCAAGCCCGGCGCTCGCCACGACCGGCGCCCCCACGCAGGTCGCGCGTGCCGTCGAGGACGGCGTCGCCGTCGAGCTGGTCCAGCTCGCCCCCACGGTCGCCCGGCCGGGGGACACCCAGACGGTCACGGTCCGCGTCATGAACGGGACGAGCGCACCGCTGACGGGCGCGACCGCCGATCTCGCCGTCGGGTGGGCGCCCGTGACGTCGCGATCCGAGCTCGCCGCCTGGGGGGACAGCGAGACCGCCGTCACCGCGGGGACACCGCAGGAGCGAGAGAGCGTCCCGGACGTCGCGGCCGGCGGCAGCGCACAGATCACCTTCGAGCTCCGCGTCGACGCGCTCCAGCTCGGCGACGACGCCGTCTGGGGCCCCCGGCTCATGTCGGTGGCCGTGACGGACCGCGACGGCGCACCCCTGGACACGCTCCGGACCTATCTCCTCTTCGACCCCACCGCGGACGACACCCGCGACGGCGGGCCACCGGCCGCGGTCCGGCTCAGCGTCCTCGCTCCGGTGACCGGTCCGCCGCTCGACCCGGCCGACCCGGCCGCGTACGCCACGACGGTCGCCACCCGCACCGTGGCCGGCGGCTCCCTGTCCAGGGTGCTCGACACCGCCCGCGGCTCCGCCGGCGAGCCCACCGTGTCCCTCGCGGTCGACCCGGCGCTCGTCGCTGCCGCGGCCGGGTCCGGCGACCCGGGCGCTGCCGGCTGGGCCGACCAGCTCACCGGACCCGGGTCCACGGGCGCCGGCGCACCGGACGTCGTCACGCTGCCACCCCTCGACCCCGACCTGGCGGCGATCGCCCACGCCGGCATCAGCGCGCGTGCCGCCACCGCCGCGACGTCGACCCTGCCGGCCTCGCTCGACGGGTGGGAGATGCCCGAGGCCTGGAGCACCACGCTCGCCTGGCCGGTCCGGACCCCCGACCTGCAGACCGTCTCCACCGCACGGCACATCGGCGCCGACCACGTCCTGGTCCCGGGCGGGCTCGTCCCGACGACGCTGGTCGCGGCCTCCGGACTCGCCACGGTGGACACCGCCGCGGGCGAGGTCTCCGCGGTCGTCGCCGACGACCAGCTCTCCTCGGTGCTGCTCAGCGGCACCGGCGCCAAGGGTGCAGACGCGGTCACACCGGCCGAGACGAGCCAGCGGCTGCTCGCCGACCTGGCGATCCTCGCGACCGACGCGGCAGCCAGCGCGAGCACCGTGCACCTGGTCGCGGCGATGCCGCGGAACTGGTCACCCGACGTCGCCGCCACGCGCGAGACGCTCGAGACCCTGGAAGCCAGCGGCTGGGTCGACGTCGCACCGCTCTCGGAGCTGCTCGCCCAGCCCGTCGTCGACGTCCCGCGCACCCAGCTCGAACGATCCTCGCGCGGGCGGGGCGAGCTGCGCGCGTCGACCGTCCGTGACCTCGCGACGGCCCGTCGCGCGGCCGAGTCGCTCGCGACCATGGCCGCCGACCGGGACGCGTTCGTCGGCGACGTCGAGGTGGCGCTCGCCGCACCCCTGTCCGTGTCGTTCCGCTCGGCGCGGCCGGAGCGTGACGCCGCGGCGCAGTTCGCGCTCGAGCGGGCCGGCGAGCTGAGCCGAGGGCTGAGCGTGGTCCCGCGTGGCGACCTCACCCTCGTGAGCGCCGCGCTCGACGTCCCCGTCCGGATCCGCAACGACCACTCGACCGACGTCACCGTGACGGTGGTCCTGCGCCCCGACGACCCGCGGCTGACGGTCGACGAGAAGCCGACCGTCGTCGTGCCTGCGGGCCAGTCCGCCGACGTGCCCGTGCACGTACGGGCGATCGGCTCGGGTGACGTCAAGGTCGCGGTGGACGTGCTCGCCCCCAGCGGTGCCGTCGCCGCCGATCCGTCGGTCTTCTCGGTCCGCGTGCGCGCCGGCTGGGAGACGGTCGGCACCGCCGTCGTCGCGGGCGCGGTCGGGCTGCTCTTCGTGGCCGGGATCTGGCGTACCGTGCGGCGCGGCCGTTCCCCACGCCGGACGACGGGCGAGTACGTGGCCGAGTCGACCGCGACGGGGCCGACGCCCCACATCACCATCCCGGAGAGGAAGTCATGACCCGCTCGAGCCTGGGCCGCAACTCGCTCGTGATGACGCTGGGCACCACCGCATCACGAGCCTCGGGGCTGGTCCGGACGATGTTGCTCGTCGGGTGCGTGGGTGCCGTGGGCACGGTCGCCGACGCCTTCGGCATCGCCAACACGCTGCCCAACATGATGTTCGCGCTGCTGGCGGCAGGTGTCCTGCAGTCGGTGCTCGTGCCGCAGATCCTCCGCGCGATCCAGGCGCAGAACGCCCAGGAGCGCCTCGACAAGCTCCTCACGGTGTCGACGATCGGGCTGCTGGTGGTCACCGCCATCCTGACCGCCGGTGCGGGCTGGCTCGTCGACCTGTACACCCGCAGCGGTTCGTGGACTGCCGAGAACCGCGAGCTCGCCGTCGTCTTCGCGCTCTGGTGCATCCCGCAGGTGTTCTTCTACGGGCTCTACACGCTGCTGGGCCAGGTGCTCAACGCACGCGGCCAGTTCGGTGCCTACGGCTGGGCACCCGTCGCGAACAACATCGTGTCGATCATCGGCTTCGGCGCGTTCCTGATGATCTTCGGCCGCGCCCCGCAACAGGGCATCGACGACGTGAGCTCGTGGACGACCGAGCAGACCGTGCTGCTCGCGGGCACCGCGACGCTCGGGATCGCCATCCAGGCGCTGCTGCTGCTGTTCCCCTTGCGCCGCGGAGGGTTCCGGTGGCACTTCCGCCTCGGCCTGCGCGGCATCGGGCTCCGGTCGGCGGGCAAGGTCGTGGGCTGGACGGTGGGCGCCGTCGTGCTCGAGCAGATCGGCATCGCCTTCCTCACCAACGTGACCGGTGCTGCCGGGCAGGCCGCGGCCGCGGCGGGCGAGACGGCCGCGGGCAACTTCGCCTACAACAACGCGCTGACGATCTATCTGCTGCCGCACTCGCTCGTCGTCGTCTCGATCATCACCGCGCTGTTCCCCCGCATGAGCGCCGCCGCGGCGGCCGGGGACCTGGACGGCGTGCGGCGCGACATGTCGATCGGCCTGCGGTCCGCCGGGATCTTCTCGGTGATCGCGGCCACCGTGCTGCTCGTGCTGGCGCGCCCGCTCACCGGGGCGCTGATCCCGACGGCGGGCAGCGACGGGATCGACGCCATCGCCCCGGTGCTCCAGGCGATGTCGCTCGGCATCATCGCCCTCGGGGCGACCGTCATGGTGCGGCGCATGTACTTCGCGTTCGAGGACGGGCGCAGCGTGTTCGTCATCCAGATCTTCGCCACGGCGAGCCTCGTCCTGGCCCTGTGGGCCGCGACCCAGCTGCTCCCGACCAGCCGGTGGGCTGTCGCGGCCGGTGGCGCCTACGCCCTGTCGACCTGGATCTCGGTGCTGCTGCGCATCGGCGGCATGCGACGCAAGCTGCACGGGATCGACGGTGCTCGCGTGCTCCGCCTGTACGTGCGGGCCGGTGCGGCGGCCGTCGTCGCGGGCCTCGCGGGCTGGGGCCTGGTCCACTTCATGGACGGCAACGACGTCAGCTCCTGGCAGCACGCCATCCTCGTCACCGCGGTCGCCGGGACGGTCATGGGCGCCCTGTACCTGGCCGGCCTGAAGCTGCTCCGCGTCCGCGAGCTCGACGACGCGCTCGCCCCGCTCGTGCGGCGGCTCAAGCGATGACACGACGCCCGTACGATGGTCCGAAGGACCGGACGAACCCGTCCCATCCGACCCCCATGGAGGAGGCTAGGTGAGCACCGCTCAGCCCGGGACCGTCATGGTCGACCGCTACCGGCTGACCCAGACCGTTCCCACGGACCTTGCTGCCGCGGAGGCCTGGGAGGCGCACGACCAGATCCTGGACCGGCCCGTCCGAGTCACCTTCGTGGGCGGTCCCCACTCCGCGGGCGCGCTCGACGCCGCACGGCGTGCGGCGCTCGTCTCCGACCCACGACTGTGCCGGGTGCTCGACGTCGGCACCATCGATCTCGGCGGCGGCGCTCGGCCCTACATCATCAGCGAGCCGTACGCCGGGTCGACGCTCACGCAGATCGTGTCGGGCGGGCTCGTCGACCCGCAGCAGGCGCGTGCGGTCGTCGGCGAGGCAGCAGCAGCGATCGAGGCGGCGCGCCAGCGCGGCGTCCACCACCTGACGTTGCGCCCCGAGGCGATCCGGGTCGACGGGCACCGGGTCCAGGTCACCGGTCTCGGCCTCGACGCCGGGCTTGCCGGCGTCGAGAACAGCGGCGACGGCGCCGCTGCCGCCGACGCCCGCGACCTGGTCGCGCTCGTCTACTACGCGCTGACCGCGCGGTGGGCAGGCAGCAGCCTGGACGAGTCGTGGATCTCGTCCGACGCCGTCCGGCCGCTGCCTGCCCAGCCCGCGGGGACCGGCATCGTGTCGGTGTCGTCGCTCGTGCCGCACGTGGACCCGGATCTCGACGAGCTCGTGACCCGGACGTTCTCCCGGGACCGCGACGACGCTCCCCGGACCCCGGCCGACGTGGTCGCCGCGCTCAAGCCGTGGGGCCAGGTCTCGGTCGTCGCGGCGCTGCCCGGGTTCGTCCAGCCCGCGGCCGAGCAGCCCGTGCGGTCCTCGGTTCTCGGTGTCGCGAGCACGGGCCCGGCCCGGCCGGGCACCCCGCCTCCCGCTGCGCCGGTCCGGCGGCCCAGCTCGGGCCGGATCGCCCGGTCGGCCGCGATCGGAGCGGCGGCCGGTGCCGGCGGCTACGGCGCTACCTCTCAGCAGCCCGCCTACGGGGACCCCACGGCCACCATGGCGTACCAGCAGCAGGGCGGGGGTCAGCCAACGCACTACGGCCAGGGTTCCGGGGCCTACCCGGACCCGGGCACGTACGCACCCACCCCGACCCCGGGCCAGCCCACGGCCCCGGTGCACAGCGGGACTCCTCTGCAGTCGTCCCAGCAGGGTGCGACCAACCACCACGCTCCGGTGCCGCCGCCCCCACCCGCGGGTTCGGGCTCGGCCTCGGGCTTCGCGAGCACTCCGGCACCGCGCCGACGCGGCGTGAACCCGACGCCGATCGTCCTCGGCGTCGTCATCGCCGCGGTCGTCGGCGGGGCGATCTGGGCCGGTCTGCAGGCCTTCGACCCGTTCGAGCCGACGATCGAGGTCAACCCGTCGGCCACGGCCGAGGCAGGTGGACCGTCTCCGGAGCCGACTGCTGACGACGGCGCCGGAAGTGACGAGACCGACGAGCCAGAGGTCCGCCCGGTCATCGAGTCGGGCGACCAGCTGGACCCGGAAGGCGGCGAGTTCGCCGGCGAGCACCCGGAGGCGGTGGAGCTCGCCTACGACGCCGACCCGTCGACGTTCTGGTACACGCGGAAGTACAACACGCCGGAGTTCGGCGGTCTCAAGTCGGGGATCGGGTACGTCATCACCCTCGAAGAGGCGGCCCCGGTGAGCAAGATCGAGCTCAGCACGAACAGCTCCGGTGGTCACGTGGAGGTGCGCAAGGGTACGGCGGACAATCCCACCTCGGGCGACGTGCTCGCGTCCGGGTCGTTCGCCGACACCACGATGCTCGAGCTCGAGGAGCCCGCGGTCGGCGAGTCGTTCGTCCTGTGGATCACCGAGCTTCCGCAGACCAACGGCGAGAACCGGCTCGAGCTCACCGAGATCGTCGTGTCCTGACGTCGTGACTGGATGTCGCGGCGCGATGATGTCACGCGCCGCGACGCCATCGGGAATCGGCGTGGAACATCGAATACTGTCGATGTGTTGATGCGTACGACCGGGCTGTCCCGGCACCCCATCTGGAAGCAGGAGTGAACGTGATCGAACTGCCGACCGCTGCCACACAAGGCACCACCAGCAGCAACAGCAGCGAGGACACGGTGCACGACGTCGTGATCGTGGGCTCCGGCCCCGCCGGTTACACGGCTGCGATCTACGCGGCGCGCGCCGGTCTAGCACCGGTGGTGATCGCCGGTTCGGTCACCGCGGGCGGGGCGCTCATGAACACCACCGAGGTCGAGAACTTCCCCGGCTTCCCGGCCGGCATCCAAGGGCCGGACCTCATGGATGCCATGCGTGAGCAGGCCGAGCGGTTCGGCGCCAAGGTCGTCTGGGACGACGCGGAGACGCTCGACCTCGCCGGCCGCACGAAGACGGTCGTCACCGGCGGCGGCGAGACGTTCCGCGCGTACTCAGTGATCCTCGCGACGGGATCCGCATACCGCGAGCTCGGCCTGCCCGAGGAGAAGCGCCTCTCGGGCCGCGGCGTGTCGTGGTGTGCCACGTGCGACGGGTTCTTCTTCCGCGACCAGCACATCGCCGTGGTCGGCGGCGGGGACAGCGCGATGGAAGAGGCGACCTTCCTGACCCGGTTTGCGTCGAAGGTCACGATCATCCACCGCCGTGACAGCCTGCGCGCGTCCAAGATCATGGCGGACCGCGCACTCAACGACGACAAGATCGAGTTCGCCTGGAACAGCGAGGTCGCCGGCATCGCGGGCGAGAACAAGGTCGAGTCGCTGACGCTGCGGGACACGGTCACCGGCGAGGAGCGCGAGCTCGAAGCGACGGGCCTGTTCGTCGCGATCGGGCACGACCCGCGCACCGAGCTGCTCAAGGGCCAGATCGACCTGGACGACGAGGGCTACATCCTCGTCGAGGGCCGCTCGACCCGGACGAACCTCCCCGGTGTCTTCGCCTGCGGCGACGCCGTCGACCACACCTATCGCCAGGCCATCACCGCGGCCGGGTCCGGGTGCGCCGCGGCGCTGGACGCGCAGGCGTTCCTCACGACCCTCGCCGACGCGGCCGGTGAGGCCGACGTCGCCGGCACCCCGGCTGTCCCCAACCCCGACGGCCTTCCGGCCGCGCTCGAGCACGTCGGCTGAACCCCGACGACTCGCTGATCTTCGCTAGGAGCACTCACATGGCCTCCACCGTCCCCGTCACGGACGACACCTTTGCCGACGAGGTCCTGAAGTCGGACGTCCCCGTCCTGGTCGACTTCTGGGCCACCTGGTGCGGCCCCTGCCGCATGGTGGCGCCGATCCTCGAGGAGCTCGCCGACGAGTACGACGGGCAGATCAAGATCGCCAAGCTCGACACCGACGCCAACCAGGCCACGACGATGGCCTACGGCATCACGTCGATCCCGACGCTCAACGTCTACTCCGGTGGAGAGCTCGTCAAGTCGATCATCGGCGCCCGGCCGAAGCGCGCGCTGCAGGAGGAGATCGACGCGGTCCTCACGGCCTGACGCCGGAGAACTAGCTCGCCGCGTGACGTGGGCGTGGTCGGTGCCGTCCCTCAGGGCTACGGACCGACCACGCCCACTCGCTTTTTCTTGACAGGTTCTGCCCAGGCGACGTGCGAGACTGAGCACCGTGAGCGACCAGCCCGTGCACCCTGAGACCTCCTCCGGAACCCGCCTCGACCCGTGGTTCGGGGCATACGCGGAGCGTGCGCACGGGATGCGAGCGTCGGAGATCCGGGCCTTGTTCGCCGTCGCGAACCGTCCGGAGGTCGTCTCGCTCGCCGGCGGCATGCCGTTCATCGAAGGGCTGCCGCTCGACGTGATCGGCGAGTCGATGAGCCGGCTGATCCGCACCAAGGGCGCGACCGCGCTGCAGTACGGATCGGGCCAGGGCGAGGAGTCGCTGCGGGAACGGATCCTCGACGTCGTCGCCCTCGAGGGCATCGAGGCCCACCCGGACGACATCGTCGTCACGACCGGCTCCCAGCAGGCACTCGACCTCGTCACGCGGATCTTCGTCGACCCCGGCGACGTGGTGGTCGCCGAAGCACCGTCGTACGTCGGTGCGCTCGGAGTCTTCCGGTCCTACCAGGCGGACGTCGTGCACGTGGCCATGGACGCCGACGGCCTGGTGCCCGACGAGCTCGAGGCGACGCTCGCCCGGCTCGAGCGCGAAGGCCGGCGCGTCAAGTTCCTCTACACCATCCCGACGTACCAGAACCCGGCCGGCGTGACGCTGTCCCTCGAGCGCCGTCCGCAGATCCTGGAGATCTGCCGGCGGCACGGCGTCCTCGTGGTCGAGGACGACCCCTACGGCCTGCTCGGCTTCGACGGCGAGACGTTGCCCGCCCTGCGCTCGTACGACGACGAGGGCGTCCTCTACCTGGGCACCTTCTCCAAGACGTTCGCTCCCGGGTACCGCGTGGGCTTCGTCATCGCGCCGCACGCGGTCCGCGAGAAGCTCGTGCTCGCCAGCGAGTCGGCGATCCTCTCGCCGTCGAACGCGTCGCAGCTCGCGGTCGACACGTATCTCGAGACGTGCGACTGGCGTGCGCAGATCAAGGCGTACCGCGAGCTCTACCGGGAACGACGCGATGCGCTGGTCGGCGCGCTCGCCGAGCATCTCCCGACCGCGTCCTGGAACGTTCCCGCCGGCGGCTTCTTCGTATGGGTCCGTCTCCCCGACGGCGTCGACGCGCGGTCCATGCTGCCGCGGGCCGTGACCGCTCGCGTCGCCTACGTCCCCGGCACGGCGTTCTACTACGACGGGCAGGGCGCCGACCACATGCGGCTCTCCTTCTGCTTCCCCACGCCGGAGCGGATCCGTGAGGGTGTGCGACGGCTCGCGGGCGTCGTCAACGCCGAGGCGGAGCTGGTGCAGCTCTTCGGGACCTCGGCCCGCCGTGATGACGACCCGACCGACGTCGAGTTCCCGTCACCCGATCTCGCGTGACCGCGTCGCCGGCCCGCGAACCGGTGTCCGTCGCGCGTCCTCGCCACAGCTGCTCCCCCGCTCCACTCCCACTCGTCAGGTGAACCACGATGAACACTGCGGACCACACGCCGCCGGTTGGACCGACTTCGTCCGCTTCGCCGGACCTTCCCGACATGGGGCACTCCGGCCCGTCTGACCGTGGCCCCTTGTCGGTCGTCGTCCTCGCCGGCGGTCTGTCGCACGAACGCGACGTCTCACTCCGCTCTGGCCGGCGTGTCGCGGAGGCGCTTCGTGCGGCCGGAGTCGAGGTCCAGGTCCACGACGTCGACGCCGACCTGCTGCGCTTCCTGCACATGGCCAACCCGACAGTCGTGTGGCCGCTGCTCCACGGGGCGAGCGGTGAGGACGGCTCGATCCGGCACGTCATCGAGCTCGTCGGCCTGCCGTATGTCGGGACGGGTCCGCGAGAGAGCCGATCGGCCTGGAACAAGCCGATCGCCAAGGCCGCGATGCTCGCCGCAGGGCTCTCGACGCCCGCCTACGTGACGCTTCCGCAGGCGTTGTTCCGCGACCTGGGTGCCCAGGCCGTGCTCGATGCTGTCGTCTCGCGCCTCGGGCTCCCCTTGGTGGTCAAGCCCACGCAGGGCGGATCTGCCCTCGGAGTGAGCCGGGTCGACCGACCTGAGGACTTCCCGCGCGCGATGGTGACCTGCTTCGCCTACGGGGATACCGCACTCATCGAACAGGCAGTCGACGGCGTGGAGCTGGCGGTCTCCGTCGTCGACGGACCGGGCGGCACCGAGGCGCTGCCGGCGGTCGAGATCGTGACGGACGGCCCTTACGACTACGACGCGCGCTACAACCCCGGACCGGTCGAGTACTTCGCACCGGCGCGTCTCACGCCGGAGCAGGCGGCACAGGTAGCCGACGTCGCTCTCCGCGCGCACCGAGCGCTGGGCCTGCGCCACATCTCCCGGACGGACATGATCCTCGGGAGCGACGGGACCGCGTCCGTCCTCGAGGTCAACGTGGCGCCGGGCATGACCGAGACATCTCTGCTCCCGCAGGCGGTTCTCGCGGCTGGCCAGGACCTGGGCACCGTCTACCGCCATATCGTCGAGGCGGCGGTTCCCGCCCTTGCCGAGGCGGCCGCTGTCCATTCCTGACCATGCACGACGAGGGCCGCGCCGTTTCACGTGAAACGGCGCGGCCCTTGTTCGTGCGGGCTAGGGGCGGAGCAGCCCTGGGTCTTCCGGCGCCATCACCTCGAGGATGCGGTTGAGGTCGTCGACCGAGGCGAACTCGACCGTCATGCGGCCCTTGGACTTGCCCAGGCTGACCTTGACCCGTGTCTCGAACCGGTCCGAGAGGCGAGTCGCGAGCTCGTCGATGGCCACGCTCCGCTGACCGGCCCGGGGCGCCCGACGCGCCTTCTGTGCGTCCTCGGACGACATCAGCGTGACGATCTCTTCCGTAGCACGGACGGAGAGCCCTTCCGAGACGATCCGCTGCGCAAGCCGCTCGATCTCTGCGCCGTCAGTCAGACCCAGCAACGCGCGGGCGTGACCCGCGGACAGGACGCCTGCGGCGACTCGCCGTTGGACCAGCGGTGGGAGCTTGAGCAACCGCAACGTGTTCGAGATCTGCGGGCGTGACCGCGCGATCCGGGTCGCCAGCTCCTCGTGGGTGCAGCCGAAGTCGTCCAGCAGCTGTCGGTACGCAGCCGCTTCCTCGAGCGGGTTCAGCGCGGCTCGGTGCAGGTTCTCCAGGAGCGCGTCGCGGAGCATGTCCGCGTCGTCCGTCTCACGGACGATCGCCGGGATCGTCTCCAGGCCTGCAGCCTGGGCGGCACGCCACCGGCGTTCGCCCATGATGAGTTCGTAGGACGCTCCACCGTCCTTGCTGGGCCGGACGACGATCGGCTGGAGGACTCCGATCTCCCTGATGGACTCGACGAGCTCGTCCAGATCCGACTCGTCGAAGACGGTGCGGGGCTGCCAGGCGTTGGGGTGGATCGCGGGCACAGGGATCTCGGCGAACCGTGCGCCCGGCACGGGAAGCAGGTCGGTTTCACGTGAAACGTCGACCGGGTCGGCCGGGATGTTCGCCGGATCGAGCACGTCCACGCTGACCGAGCCGACCTCGAGCGGAGCGGGTTGGTGCTCGTCCGGGGTGTCCGCCTCATCCTCTGTCTGGGCAGCGAAGCCCGACAGCGCCGCGATGGGGTCGACCGCGCTGCTGTTCGAGTCGTCCTCCGCGCTCCTGCCCTCCTCCGCGCCTGTGCGGATCTTCAGCCGGCCATCGGCGATGGCGGAGTCCCAGGATCGGGTGCGGTGGGACAGTCGCGCACCGTCCGCGCTGTCAGAGGACCGCTCGGCTGTGGCCGCGGACTCTGTCGACTGCGGGGCGACGACGGTCGTGACCGCGCTGGCGCTCTGCCCCTCGGGGCGGACCTTCTCGCCCCCCGGGAAGAACACGTCGACCGGCCGGTCACCACCGGGCGCAGATGGGATCAGGGCGCCCAGGCCGCGACCAAGCCCTCTCCTCTTCTGGCTCATCGTGGATCCACCCACACCTTTCCGAGGTCATTTCCCGTCATCGTCGTGCCTCCATGCTCCTACGGGTCTGGCCGTATCCTCGCCATCCGGATGCGTGTCCCGCGACCCCTCGTCGGTGGGCTCTACCACTCCGGTGTGGCGGCCCGCTGTGTGTTGACACTACGCGCGTCACCGCAGGTCAGCGCGGCGAGGTGCTCGCTCCGAGATCTCTCGGGACGCTTCCAGATAGGCGAGCGCACCCGTCGATCCGGGATCGTAGGTCATGACCGTCTGACCATGGCTCGGCGCCTCCGAGATCCTGACCGAACGCGGGACCGTCGTCCGGAGCGTCTGGTCGGGGAAGTGGGTCCGCACCTCTTGCGCCACCTGCTGGGCCAAGTTGGTGCGGCCGTCATACATCGTCAGCAGGATCGTGGACACGGTCAGCTCTGGGTTGAGGTGCGCCTTGATCAGGTCGATGGTCCTCAAGAGCTGGCTCAGTCCCTCCAGCGCGTAGTACTCGCACTGGATGGGAATCAGAACCTCGCGTGCCGTGACGAATGCGTTGACGGTCAGCAGCCCGAGACTTGGCGGGCAGTCGACGAACACGTAGTCGATGGGGTCGGCTCCGTCAGCGCGTCGCTGCTCCTGGAGGGCGTCGAGCGCTCTGCGGAGACGCGTTTCACGTGAAACCAGGGAGACGAGCTCGATCTCCGCGCCCGAGAGGTCGATGGTTGCGGGAACACCCCACAGGCCGGGCACGTCCGGGCATGCCTGCATCGTCTCCGCGAGGGGAAGGTCCTCGACGAGGACCTCGTAGATCGACGGGGTACCCGCTCGATGGTCAAGGCCCAGTGCCGTCGACGCGTTCCCCTGCGGGTCGATGTCGATCACCAGGACATTCAGGCCGGCCTGTGCCATGCCTGCGGCGATGTTGACCGTCGTCGTGGTCTTGCCGACGCCGCCCTTCTGGTTGGCCACCGTGACGATGCGCGTCTCGCGCGGCCGGGGGAACTGCCTACCCCGCAGCTCGATCCGGCGCCGTGCGTCCCGCGCGAGCTCGGCAGCCAAGGGCGTGGACTCGTCTGCCTCGGGGACCGACGCCACGAGCGCGGCGCGGTGTTCCTCCGCGGCAGGAACGTTCGTCGACCATCGGTAGGCCTGCTGGTCGGTCTCCTCAGCACCTGCCGCGTCCGACCCCGGCGTGAACCCCTGGTCGAACTGGCCCCTGGTGGCGTGGTCCGGACCCATGCTCACGTGGCAACTCCTTTGGCGTCGGGCTCAGTGTGGTGGAGCCACCTACGCGTGCTCGGTAGTCACGTACGCGCAGGTACGGCGCTCACTCTACGTGCTCGGACGGCGGCGGCGGGCTCGCAACTCCGACGTTCCGCAGCACGGTGTTTCACGTGAAACAGTCTCGCCGCCCGCGACGCTGCGACCTCACGCCCGGTGGATCCGGACGACCGTCGTTCCCTCGACATCCCCGACCGTGCGACCGTCGAGGATCTCCGGCTCAGACGCGCCGAACGAACGCAGCACCTTTCGTGCCGGGTCGACCTCCTGCGCCACGTTGCGCCCCTTCAGCACGACCATGTCGCCTCCGGACCGCACGAGAGGCAAGCTCATCCGGGCGAGCTTCGCGAGCGCGGCCACAGCACGCGAGGTGACGACGTCGACCTCGACGGACCCGTGGAACTCCTCTGCCCTCCCGCGGCGAATGGTCACGTTCTCCAGCGCGAGCTCGTCCGCGATCTCGGCCAGCCAGGTCGTGCGCCGTTCCATCGGCTCGATCAGCGTCACCTCGGCGTCGGGCAGCATGATCGCCACCACCACCCCCGGAAGTCCCGCACCGGACCCGACGTCGGCGACGGAGCCGGCACCCTCCACAAACGGCACGAGGGCCGCAGAGTTGAGGATGTGTCGCTCCCAGAGGCGGGAGACCTCGCGCGGACCGATCAGACCTCGAAGCTCACCCTCGGCGCGAAGCCGGTCGTGGAAGCGCGCGACCGCGTCATAGTGCGTCCCGAAGTACTCGCGGACGGCGAGGCTCGCGCCGAGCTCCGCGTCCGTCTCGGCTGTCGGGGTCCCGGCGCCGTGGTCGCGGTCGTCGTGGTCGGGCTTCGAGTTCATGGGTGCCATCCTCCTGCACAGGAAAGGCCCGCCGTTTCACGTGAAACAGCGGGCCCTTCGCGCGACTTGTCAGCTGTCCTGGGCCGCCGGTTGAACCACGACATATCGCTGGGGCTCCACCCCACGCGAGTCGCTCATCAGGCCCGCGGCTGCCACGACGTCGTGGACCACCTTGCGCTCGAACGCGTTCAACGGCTCGAGCTCGAGCTCCTGGCCGGTCGACTTGACCTGTTCGACCGCCTGCGTCGCCACCTGTGCAAGTTCCTCTCGCCGCGTGGCGCGGAACCCGGCGATGTCGAGCATGAGCCGACTGCGCTCACCGGTGCGTGCCTGCACCGCCAGGCGTGTGAGCTCCTGCAGCGCCTCGAGCACCTCGCCGTCGCCGCCCACCAGCTGCTTCAGGGAGTCCTGCTCGTCCGCGACGATCTCGACAGACGCGCGGCCGTGCCGCACGTCGATGTCGATGTCTCCGTCGAGGTCGGCAATGTCCAGCAGCTCCTCGAGGTAGTCGGCCGCCACCTCGCCTTCCTCTTCGAGGCGCGCCGTCGGGTCGACGTCGGTCTCGACAGGCGTGTCAGTGCTCATCGCTCTACCTGGTCCTTTCGTCTCCGGTCAGCGCTTCTTCTGCCGGTTCTTCCGCTTGGGCTGCTCGCGCTGACGACGGGTCTGCTCGACCTCGGGAGTGGGCTCCTCGACCACGACACCCTTCGCCGCAGCCTTGCGCGCGCGCTTCTCGTTGAAGAGGCGCTCAGCCTCAGAACCCGGCGCCGGCATACGGGTGATCGTGTAGTACTGCTGACCCATCGACCACAGGTTCGTCACGGTCCAGTAGATGAGGACACCGACGGGGAAGTTCACGCCGGAGATGAGGAAGATCACCGGCAGCACGTAGAGCATCATCTTCTGCGTGCTGGCCATGGGGCCCTCGAGCGCCGCCTTCGGCATGTTCTTCATGGTCAGCTGACGCTGGGTGAAGAACGTCGTCGCGCTCATCGCGACGATGAGGACGATGACGACGATCCGCGCCTGCAGCGAGTCCGTCTGCAGGAACACGTCCGAGAGCTGAGCCCCGAACAGCGTCGAGCTCTCGATCTCGCTCGCGACGCGCTGGTCGATCGGCCCGATGGGGTTGCGATCACCCTCGGAGATCGCCACCAGGCTGTTGAGCACCCGGAAGAGGGCGAAGAAGATCGGCGACTGCAACAGGAGCGGCAAGCAGGAGGCGAACGGGTTCGTCCCGTGCTTGCGGTACAGCTCCATGGTCTCGCGGGTCATCGCCTCGCGAGAGTTCGGGTCGCTCTTGCCCTTGTACTTCTTCTGGATTGCCTGCAGCTCGGGCTGCATCATCTGCATCCCTCGCGAGGCCTTGATCTGCCGGAAGAAGAGGGGAATCAAGATGATGCGGATCACGATCACCAGCGCGACGATCGACAGCACCCAGGCGAAGCCCGAGCCCGTCGACATGCCGAGCGTCGTGAAGAGGGCGTGCGACCCGTACATGATCCACGCCACTGCCCATTCGATGGGGTAGAGGAACGCGAAGAACCCGCCATCCATCCTGAGTTGTCTCCTATGTCAGAAAAGCGAAGGTCCGGCTGGCGCGGTCCGGTGGTCAGTGCGTGTGTGCGCCGCGATGCGGGCCGCCCTGGGGCGACTTCGTGCGAGCCGGCGGGACGTCGTCGACCCCGCCCAGGCTCCAAGGATTGCACCGCAGGATGCGCCACAACGCCATGCCGGTTCCCCGCAACGTGCCGTGCGTCCGGATCGCGATGACCGCGTACTGGGAGCACGACGGGTAGTACTTGCACGTCGGGCCGGTCAGGGGAGAGATGACGGCCTGGTAGACGCGGATCATGCCGATCAGCACGGTCGCGGGGAGAGCACGCAGCGCGTCGCGGCTCCTGACCAGGCCGGGGGTGCTCACCGCGCGTCACCGCCAGGAGCTGCCGGACGCCGCGCGACCGTGCCGACGCGTTCGACCGCCCTGGTGAAACCTCCGGCCACATCGCGCTCGAGCCGCGCGTACGTGGACTCCGCCGAGGCGGGCAGCGCACGCACGACCGCACGTGCCCCGGTCGGCAGGCTCTCCAGGTGCTTGCCCGCAGCGCTGCGCAGGCGGCGCTTCACGAGGTTGCGACGCACGGCGTTGCCGACGGCTTTGGATACGACAAAACCGACCTGAGGTGGGCCTGCTTCCTCGGCATCAGCAAGGAGGTGCACCACCACGGTCGGTCGACCTGCACGCGTGCCGCGGCGCACCGTCCGCTCGAAGTCGACGGAACGGCGCAGTCGGTGCGCCGCGGGAAGCACGGCTCAGGCAGAGAGCTCGGCGCGACCCTTGCGGCGGCGGGCAGCCAGGATGGCGCGGCCGGCGCGGGTGCGCATGCGAAGCCGGAAGCCGTGGGTCTTGGCACGACGGCGGGTGTTCGGCTGGAAGGTCCGCTTGCTCACGAGGTACTCCAAGAGACGTCGGGGAGGTACAAACACCGTCAGGTCCTCGACGATGCAGGCTGATTGCAGGAAGGCTCTTGCTGACGCTGTCGCCTGGCCCGCGCCGACCCGAGGCGTGCGCCCGGTTAAGGGCGCGCAGAAGTACCTGGAACGGCTGTCCGACGTTACGCTGTGGGTGCGCACGGGGTCAAACCGGGCCGGGGAACATCACACCGACGTGATGACCCGCACAAGCGCCGCCCACAGAGTTGTCCACAGAATCCACAGGGTGTGGAGAACTGTGTGGATGGCGGTCCGGCGTGGCAGACTCGCAACACCCATCACCGATTCTTGCACCTCGACGACGACCGATAGGAACACCGTGCCCCAGCCTGACGAGAACATCACCGACGTCTGGGCGCAGACGCTGGCGACCCTCGAGGCGAGGCCGGACATGACGGCACGCCAGCTGGCCTTCATCAAGCTGGCCAAGCCCATGGCGATCCTCGAGGACACGGTCTTCATCGCGGTGCCCCACGAGCAGACTCGCGCCTATCTCGAGACGAGCGTCCGTGATCAGCTCGTCTCCGCGATGTCCGCCACCCTGGCCCGTGACATCCGCTTCGGGATCACGGTCGACCCCGAGCTGAGCAGCGAGGCGCTCGCCGGGCCGTCCCCGGACTACACGGAACCGACGTCGGACGGCATGCCCGTGATCGAGGTCGCTCCCGTGCTGCCGCCGCCGCCGAAGCAACCGGCCGAGCCCACCCGCCTCAACCCGAAATACATCTTCGAGACGTTCGTCATCGGCTCGTCCAACCGATTCGCCCATGCCGCCGCGGTCGCCGTGGCCGAGGCACCCGCCAAGGCGTACAACCCCTTGTTCATCTACGGCGACTCCGGTCTGGGCAAGACGCACCTGCTCCACGCCATCGGGCACTACGCGCACAACCTGTACCCCCACGTGCGCGTCCGGTACGTGAACTCCGAGGAGTTCACCAACGACTTCATCAACAGCATCGGTGAAGGCCGGGCCGGCGCGTTCCAGCGCAGGTACCGCGACGTCGACGTGCTCCTCATCGACGACATCCAGTTCCTGCAGGGCAAGGAACAGACGATGGAGGAGTTCTTCCACACCTTCAACGCGCTGCACAACGCCAACAAGCAGGTCGTGATCACCTCCGACCTGCCGCCCAAGCAGCTCAACGGCTTCGAGGACCGTCTCCGGTCGCGCTTCGAGTGGGGCCTCATCACCGACGTGCAGCCGCCGGATCTCGAGACCCGCATCGCCATCCTCCGCAAGAAGGCCGCGAGCGAACGGCTCAACGTGCCCGACGAGGTGCTGAGCTACATCGGGTCGAGGATCTCGACCAACATCCGCGAGCTCGAGGGTGCGCTCATCCGGGTGACCGCCTTCGCGAACCTCAACCGGCAGCAGGTGGACCTTGCGCTGAGCGAGATCGTCCTCAAGGACCTCATCACCGACGACGACTCGACCGAGATCACGCCGGCGATGGTGATCGCCCAGACCGCCGCGTACTTCGGCCTGACGATCGACGACCTCTGTGGCTCGTCACGGTCGCGCGTCCTGGTCACCGCACGGCAGATCGCGATGTACCTGTGCCGAGAGCTCACCGACCTCTCCCTGCCCAAGATCGGCCAGCAGTTCGGCGGGCGTGACCACACCACCGTCATGCACGCCAACAAGAAGATCGCGGGGCAGATGGCCGAGCGTCGGTCGACCTACAACCAGGTCACCGAGCTCACGAGCCGCATCAAGCAGCAGCACCGCGGCTGACCCCGCGGCTGGGCTCGACGCGTTCCACAACCTTCCGCACAGGAAGAACCGCGCGATCACGCCAGTTTCGGCGCGCCGTCCCCACAGCTGTGGACAACTTTGGTGGAAATCCGCACCCACGACGCTAGTTCCGTGATTCACACCTGTGGATCACGCTGTGGATGGGTGTGGACGACAGCCCCAAAACGGTGGACGGCCAGGGCCTGATCGGTGGACGCCTGTGGGTACAACTTCGTGAATCCACAGCGACGCCCAGTGGCCCACAGCTTCGCCCCCAGCTCTTCCACAACGGGAAACCGGCTCTGACCTGCAGAAACATCGGTTCTCCCCAACTTCCACAACCCCTATGACTACGACTAATGATTGAGAAGAAGGGAAATCACACGCCTTCATCAGGCGATCGAGCGCCGGTGGGTCCCGCCGCCTCGTCGTCCCTGCCCCGGCCCGAGCTCGGTATTCACAGGGGCGGTGGATCATGTGCCGTGAAAGCCCCGTCTCGCGTAGGGTTTGGCCACGGACGACGCAGGCCGCACCGGCAAGGCGCGGCCGCACCGGCGTCGGGATGCATTGCAGGACGTGGCGGTAGACCTGCGTCGTTCCGCGGACCGAGAGACCTGAGGAGTGGGATGAAGTTCCGGGTTGAACGTGACGTCCTGGCCGAGGCCGTGACCTGGACGGCGCGGACCCTGCCCACGCGGCCGCCGGCGCCTGTCCTGGCCGGCGTGCGCATCGAAGCGGACGCGCAGGGCGTGATCGGCCTGTCGAGCTTCGACTACGAGGTGTCGGCTCGGTCCGAGATTCCCGCGGAGGTGTCGGAGCCCGGCACCATCCTGGTGTCAGGGCGTCTGCTCGCGGAGATCTCCCGGGCCCTGCCCAACAAGCCCGTGGACGTGACTCTCGAGGGCACGAAGGCCATGGTCACGTGCGGCGCTTCCCGGTTCTCGCTGCTGACGATGCCGGTCGAGGACTACCCGACGCTGCCCGCGATGCCCGAGCTGACGGGCACGGTCTCGGGCGACGCGCTCACGCACGCCGTCGCGCAGGTCAGCGTGGCCGCGAGCCGCGACGACACCCTGCCGCTGCTCACGGGCGTCCGGATGGAGATCGAGGGGGAGCGGATCACGCTCCTGGCGACCGACCGCTACCGGCTCGCCCTGCGTGAGCTCACCTGGACCCCTGCCACCCCCGGGTACTCGGCGGTGGCGCTCGTGCGGGCGCGGACCTTGAACGACGTCGCGAAGTCTCTCGGCAGCGGTGGCGGCCTGGTGAACATCGGGCTGTCGACCGGCAACGGCGTCGAGCTGATCGGTTTCGAGGCCGGCGGACGGCACACGACGTCACAGCTCGTCGACGGCGACTACCCGCCCGTGCGTCGGCTCTTCCCGGATGCGACGCCGATCCATGCCGTGGTCGCCACGGGCCCGCTCATCGACGCCGCGAAGCGTGTCTCCCTGGTCGCCGAGCGCAACACCCCCATCCGCCTGTCGTTCAGTGACGGCCAGGTGGTGCTCGACGCCGGTCAGGGTGACGACGCGCAGGCCTCCGAGGCGCTCGAGGCGGTCCTGGTGGGTGAGGACATCCAGGTGGCGTTCAACCCGCAGTTCCTGCTCGACGGGCTCGGAGCCCTCGGCACCGACTTCGTGCGACTGTCGTTCACTCACCCGAACAAGCCCGTCGAGTTCACCGGTCAGGAGTCGCTCGACGGCGACGACTCGTCGGAGTACCGGTACCTGCTCGTCCCCATCCGGTTCGCCGGCTGAGCGGCCCCCCGCCCACACCCCTAGCCCGCTCAGCAGCAGCTCGCCCAGGAACACGATCGACCCCCGGAGGAAACACATGGTCAGCCACATCGGACTCGTCGGCCTGGGGAAGATGGGCAACAACATGCGCGAGCGGCTGCGCCACGGGGGGATCGAGGTCACGGGATACGACCCGCGGCCCGAGGTGTCCGACGTCGCATCGCTCGCGGACCTCGTGGCGGCCCTGCCGGAGGGCCGGCGCGTCGTGTGGGTCATGGTGCCCGCGGGCGACCCCACGCGTGACGTGGTCACGGAGCTGGCCGGTCTGCTGGGCGACGGCGACATCCTCGTCGAGGGCGGCAACTCCCACTACGCGGAGGACCGCGAGCGTGCCGTGAGCCTCGCGGGCAAGGGCATCGGGTACATCGACGTCGGTGTGTCCGGCGGGGTGTGGGGCCTGGCCAACGGCTACGGACTCATGGTCGGTGGCGACGCGGAGCAGGTCCAGTACCTGATGCCCGTCTTCGACGCGCTCCGCCCTGACGGCCCGCGCGAGGAGGGTTTCGTGCACGCCGGCGACGTCGGCGCGGGGCACTTCGCCAAGATGGTCCACAACGGCATCGAGTACGGGCTCATGCAGGCGTACGCCGAGGGGTATGAGCTGCTCGACGCCAAGGACATCGTCACCGACGTGCGCGGCACCATGAAGGCGTGGACCCGCGGCACGGTGGTGCGCTCGTGGCTGCTCGACCTCATGGTCAAGGCGCTCGAGGAGGACCCCCAGCTCGAGGCGATCGACGACTGGGTCGACGACTCGGGCGAAGGCCGGTGGACGGTCGACGAGGCCATCGACAACGCCGTCCCGCTGCCCGTGATCTCGGCCGCCCTGTTCGCGCGCTTCTCGTCGCGGCAGACCGAGTCTCCCGCCATGAAGGCCGTCGCGGCCCTGCGCCAGCAGTTCGGCGGGCACGCCGTCAAGCCGGCCGGTCCGGCGTCGCCGGGCGCCGGCCCGCTCGAGCCACCGGCCTGATCCCGACCGCGGAGTCATGTACGTCTCCCACCTGTCGCTCGTGGACTTCCGCTCGTACGAGACGGTCGAGGTCGAGCTGGAGCCAGGTCCGAGTGCCTTCGTCGGACGCAACGGCCAGGGAAAGACCAACCTCGTCGAGGCGATCGGGTACGTCGCGACCCTCTCCAGCCATCGGGTGGCCAACGACGCCCCGTTGATCCGGCACGGTGCCTCGCGCGCGATCGTGCGGACGCGCATCGTCCGGGGCGATCGGGCGTCGACGGTCGAGCTGGAGATCACGGCGGGCAAGGCGAACCGGGCGCGGATCAACCGCGGCCAGGCCGTCCGGTCGCGCGACGTGCTCGGCATCCTGCGGACCGTGCTGTTCGCACCGGAGGACCTGGCCCTCGTGAAGGGGGATCCCGACGGTCGCCGGCGGTTCCTGGACCAGGTCGTGGTCCAGCTCCTGCCGCGTGCCGCGGGGCTGCTGCAGGACTACGAACGGGTGATCCGTCAGCGGTCGGCACTGCTCAAGTCGCTGCGCGGCGTCCGGGCGGCCGGACGGACGCCGGACCTCACCACTCTCGAGGTGTGGGACGCCAAGGCGGCGCAGCTCGGCGCCCAGATCCTGCTCATGCGTCTTGAGCTCGTGCGCGCTCTGCGACCCGAGGTCAGGGCAGCGTACGAGCAGGTCAGCGACGCGAACGGCGTCGCCGAGCTGGAGTACCGCTCGAGCGTGCCCGACGCCGTGGACCACGGAAGCCACGACGCCCGCCCGCCCTCGGTGACGGACCTGGAGAAGGGCATGCTCGCGGCCATGGCAGAGCTGCGGACCAGTGAGATCGAACGCGGGGTCAGCCTGGTCGGGCCGCACCGCGACGACCTGGTCCTCGTGCTCGCCGGCCTGCCCGCCAAGGGGTATGCGAGCCACGGGGAGTCGTGGTCGTTCGCGCTCGCGCTGCGGCTGGCGTCCTACCGCCTCCTGGGCGGCCACGGTGTGGACGCCGGCGCCGAGCGGCCGACCGGGGTGGGAGAGACCTTCTGGGATCCCGACCACGGTACGGACGCGGACCCGGTGCTCATCCTGGACGACGTGTTCGCCGAGCTCGACGTGCGCCGTCGTGAGCGACTGGCGGAGCTGGTCGCGCCGGCACGGCAGGTCCTGATCACCGCGGCCGTGCCGGCCGACGTCCCCGAGCGGCTCCTGGGTGCGCGGTTCGAGGTCACGCCGGGCGAGGTGCGGCGTGCGTGAGCCCGACGGACGCGAGGGCGACGACGACGACTCGCGTCCCGTCGGGGAGCGCGTCGAGCTCACGCCCGCCTCCGAGGTGGCCAGGGAGGCTCTCAACCGGGCCAAGGCAGCGGCCCGTGCGCGTGGGCTGCGCCCGGGGTCGCCGTCGCGCCGCTCTCCGCTCGCCGAGCCGCACTCGGCCGGGAAGGGCCCCGGCGCGCGCGATCCCCAGCTCGTCTCGGACGTGATCTCGTCGCTCCTGCGCGACAAGGGCTGGGTGACCGACGTGTCGGTCGGCGGTGTGATCGGCCGGTGGCGCGAGGTCGTGGGCGAGAAGGTGGCCGAGCACTGCGTCCCGGAGACGTTCGAGGACAAGGTGCTCGTCGTCCGGGCCGACTCCACGGCCTGGGCGACCGAGATGCGGCTGCTCGTCCCGACGCTCCTCAACCGGCTCGGCCAGGAGCTCGGGGAGGGCGTCGTCGAGCAGGTCACGGTGCTAGGTCCAGCCGGCCCCGGGTTCCGTCGTGGGCGGCGCTCCGTGCGCGGTCCTGGGCCGCGGGACACCTGGGGCTGAGGTGTGATCCAGGCCACATCCGCGGCGCCATTTCCGCGCAGTTCGGACAGCATTTCCAGGCGACGCCGGGCCCCTTGAGCGGCCCGGCGTCGTCATGTGGAGAAGCCTGTGGAAAAACCGTGTCTTTCGGCAGGCTCAGGGCGTCCGAACACCGGGTTTTCGCCCTGTAGACGGTAGACTGGGGCACGTCCTCCGGGCGGTGTCCGGGGCGCGACGAACGCACGACCGGCCCTGACCCCAGGGCCGGTCGAGTACCGCTCGGGCCCCGGTGATCGCGCGGGACGATTGAGCACCCGACCAGCAGCCGGCACTCCCGTGCCCACCCTTGCGCTGCGGCCCGGACACACGGTCCGGGAGCCCTGTCGTGTGCGTGGATGACGAGGAGTGCTACAGCCTGTGGCTCAGCGATCCGACAGTAGCTACGACGCCGGAAACATCACCGTACTGGAGGGCCTGGAGGCCGTCCGCAAGCGGCCCGGCATGTACATCGGCTCCACGGGCGAACGCGGTCTCCACCACCTGGTGACAGAGGTTGTGGACAACTCTGTGGACGAGGCGCTCGCCGGGTATGCCGACACCATCGACGTCCGGCTCCTCGCCGACGGTGGGGTTCGCGTCACCGACAACGGGCGCGGCATCCCCGTGGCGATGCACCCGACCGAGGGACGTCCGACCGTCGAGGTCGTGATGACCATCCTCCACGCCGGCGGAAAGTTCGGTGGCGGCGGGTACGCCGTGTCGGGCGGGCTGCACGGTGTGGGCATCTCGGTCGTCAACGCGCTGTCGAGGCGCGTGGTCACCGAGGTCGCTCGCGACGGCTACCACTGGCGTCAGGAGTTCGCCGACGGCGGCACCCCCGTGACCGGGCTCGAGCGCCTGGAGCCCACGGACACGACCGGGACCACCCAGACCTTCTGGCCGGACCCGGAGATCTTCGAGACCACCGAGTTCGACTTCGAGACGCTCCGTTCGCGCTTCCAGCAGATGGCCTTCCTCAACAAGGGCCTGCGGATCACGCTCACCGACGAGCGCGCCGGCCACGAGAACGTCGACGACGAGGTCACCGGTGCCGAGGGTGACGGCACGGCCGCCGGCTCCGACGGCGAGGCGGGTGGCGACGCGGCCGCGGCGAGCACGGTGCGAACGGTCACGTACAAGTACGACGGCGGCCTGACGGACTACGTCAAGCACCTCAACTCCGCCAAGAAGGTCGAGCTGGTCAACCCCGAGGTCATCGACTTCGAGGCGGAGGACGTCGAGCGCCGCATCTCCGTCGAGGTCGCGATGCAGTGGACCAGCGCCTACAGCGAGTCGGTCCACACCTACGCGAACACGATCGCCACGACCGAGGGCGGCACGCACGAAGAGGGCTTCCGCGCGGCGCTCACGCTGCTCGTCAACAGCTACGCGCGCGAGAAGAACATCATCAAGGAGAAGGACGAGAACCTCACGGGTGACGACATCCGCGAGGGCCTGACGGCCGTCCTGTCGATCAAGCTCGGCGAGCCGCAGTTCGAGGGCCAGACCAAGACGAAGCTCGGCAACACCGAGGCCAAGACGTTCGTGCAGAAGGTCGTGCGCGAACAGCTCACCGACTGGTTCGACTCGCACCCGAACGAGGGGCGCGACATCATCCGCAAGGCCATCCAGGCGTCCCAGGCACGCATCGCTGCCCGCAAGGCCCGCGAGGCGACGCGGCGCAAGGGCCTGCTCAACAGCGGCGGCATGCCGGGCAAGCTCAAGGACTGCCAGTCCAACCGCCCGGAGGAGTGCGAGGTCTACATCGTCGAGGGTGACTCGGCGGGCGGCTCCGCGGTGCGTGGTCGTAACCCGCACAACCAGGCGATCCTTCCGCTGCGCGGCAAGATCCTCAACGTCGAGCGGGCGCGGCTCGACAAGGCGCTGTCGAACCTCGAGGTGCAGGCGCTCATCACGGCCTTCGGGACCGGCATCGGCGAGGACTTCGACCTGGCCAAGCTGCGCTACCACAAGATCGTCCTGATGGCCGATGCCGACGTCGACGGCCAGCACATCTGCACGCTGCTGCTCACGCTCCTCTTCCGCTACATGCGGCCGCTGATCGAGCACGGTCACGTGTACCTGGCCCAGCCGCCGCTGTACCGCCTCAAGTGGTCGAACGCGCCGCACGACTACGTGTACTCGGACCGGGAGCGCGACGCCTTCCTCAAGGCCGGCCAGGCCGAGGGCAAGCGCATCCCCAAGGAGAACGGGATCCAGCGGTACAAGGGTCTCGGCGAGATGGACTACAGCGAGCTGTGGGACACCACCATGGACCCGGATCACCGGACGCTGCTGCAGGTCACGATGGACGACGCCGCGGCCGCCGACGAGATCTTCGCGGTGCTCATGGGCGAGGACGTGGAGTCCCGCCGCAGCTTTATCCAGCGCAACGCCAAGGACGTTCGCTTCCTCGACATCTGACCACGGGCCCGCGCGGGCGATCCTGCGCGGGCGATCACCGTGGCACCGAGGAGGCACAGCACGCCCAGGCGGCGTGGGAAGGAACAGATAGACGGTGACGGACGAGACTCCCGACATCCCGGACGGCGTGCCCGACGGCACGATCGCGGTTCATCACGGCCGCATCGAGCAGGTGGACCTGCAGCTCGAGATGCAGCGCAGCTACCTCGACTACGCGATGAGCGTCATCGTGGGTCGCGCGCTGCCCGACGTCCGTGACGGGCTCAAGCCCGTGCACAGGCGCGTGCTGTACGCCATGTACGACGGCGGCTACCGCCCGGACCGCGCGTTCTCGAAGTGCTCGCGCGTCGTGGGCGACGTCATGGGCAAGTACCACCCGCACGGCGACACGGCGATCTACGACACGCTGGTGCGCCTCGTCCAGGACTGGACGATGCGGTACCCGCTGGTGGCCGGCCAGGGCAACTTCGGTTCGCCCGGTAACGACCCCGCCGCGGCACCCCGGTACACCGAGTGCCGCATGGCGCCGCTCGCGCTCGAGATGGTGCGCGACATCGAGAAGGACACGGTCGACTTCCAGGACAACTACGACGGCCGCACCCAGGAGCCGGTGGTCCTGCCCGCGCGGTTCCCGAACCTCCTGGTCAACGGGTCGGCCGGCATCGCGGTCGGCATGGCGACGAACATCCCGCCGCACAACCTGCGCGAGGTCGCCGAGGGTGCACGCTGGCACCTCGCCAACCCGGACGCCACGCGTGAGGAGCTCCTCGCGGCCCTCATGCAGCGCATCAAGGGCCCCGACTTCCCCACGGGCGCCCAGATCCTCGGCACCAAGGGCATCGAGGAGGCCTACCGCACGGGCCGTGGCTCGATCACGATGCGTGCGGTCGTGAACGTCGAGGAGATCCAGAACCGGATCTGCCTCGTCATCACCGAGCTGCCCTACCAGGTCAACCCGGACAACCTCGCGGCGAAGATCGCCGAGATGGTGACCGACGGGCGCATGCAGGGCATCGCCGACATCCGCGACGAGACGTCGGGCCGCACGGGCCAGCGCCTCGTGATCGTGCTCAAGCGCGACGCGATCGCGAAGGTCGTCCTCAACAACCTGTACAAGCACACGCAGCTCCAGGACACGTTCGGCGCCAACATGGTCGCGCTCGTCGACGACGTGCCGCGCACGCTGAGCCTCGACGCGTTCATCCGGCACTGGACCACGCACCAGATCGAGGTCGTGCGACGCCGGACCGCGTATCTCCTCAGGGAGGCGCAGGACCAGATCCACATCCTCCGCGGGTACCTCAAGGCGCTCGACCTGCTCGACGAGGTCATCGCGCTCATCCGCCGCTCGCGGACGGTCGACGACGCCCGGTCGGGCCTCATGGAGCTGCTCGAGGTCGACGAGGTGCAGGCCAACGCGATTCTCGCGATGCAGCTTCGCCGTCTCGCCGCGCTCGAGCGTCAGAAGATCATCGACGAGCACACCGAGATCGAACGGCGCATCGCCGACTACGAGGACATCCTGGCCAAGCCGGAGCGGCAGCGCACGATCGTCCGCGCGGAGATGGACGACATCGTCGAGCGCTACGGCGACGAGCGCCGGACCACGATCCTGCCCTACGACGGCGACATGTCGATCGAGGACCTCATCCCCGAGGAGGAGGTCGTCGTCACGATCACGCGTGGGGGCTACGCCAAGCGCACGCGCAGCGACTCCTACCGCGCGCAGCGCCGAGGCGGCAAGGGCATCCGCGGCACGCAGCTGCGCGAGGACGACATCGTCGAGCACTTCTTCGTCACGACGACGCACCACTGGCTCCTGTTCTTCACGAACCTCGGGCGGGTGTACCGCGCCAAGGGCTATGAGCTGCCCGAGGGCGGTCGGGACGCCAAGGGTCAGCACGTCGCGAACCTGCTCGCGTTCCAGCCGGGCGAGCGCATCGCGCAGGTCCTGGACCTGCGCGACTACGACGCGGCGGACTACCTCGTGCTCGCGACCCGCCGGGGCCTGGTCAAGAAGACGCGCCTGCAGGAGTACAACTCGCCCCGCTCGGGCGGCCTGATCGCGATCAACCTGCGCGAGGACGGCGACGGCCTCGCGGACGAGCTCGTGTCCGCACGGCTCGTCGACGTGGACGACGACCTCATCCTCGTCTCACGCAAGGGGCAGTCGATCCGCTTCCACGCGGACGATGACACGCTTCGGCCCATGGGTCGTGCGACATCGGGCGTCACGGGGATGAAATTCCGCGACGGAGACGAGCTGCTCTCGGCGGACGTCGTGACGCCGGGAACGGACTTGTTCGTCGTGACGGAGGGCGGTTTCGCCAAGCGCACGCGGATCGACGAGTACCGCGTCCAGGGGCGGGCCGGCTACGGCATCAAGGTCGCGAACCTCGTCGAGGCGCGGGGTGACCTGGTCGGGGCCCTGGTCACGGACCCGGACGACGAGATGCTCGTCATCATGGAGCGCGGCAAGATCGTGCGTTCCGCGGTGACCGAGGTGAACCTCACGGGCCGCAACACGCAGGGCGTGACCTTCGCCAAGCCGGACAAGAACGATCGCATCATTGCCGTAGCCCGTAACGTCGAGCGTCGTCTGGGCGTCGAGTCGGCTAGCGTGGACGCGGAGGCCGCCGATGGCGGCCCCGACGGTGTGACGACCGCGGACTCCGCGGCAGCGGATGCCGGTGAGCAGGAGACCAGCGGGGACGGGGACAGCTGATGACGAGCGAGAAGAGCGCGCCAACCACTGCGTCGGCCCGGACGGCAGAGTCGTCCGCGGACCGTCAGCAGACTTCGACCCGCACCTTCCCGCCGATCCCGGCGCCACCGACGGGAGATGCGAAGGCCGAGGGCAACGGTGCGGCGCCCGCGGCGGCGGCGCCGTCGAACGGGAGCCCGGAGTCGGTCGTCGACGAGACGACGCATCGGCGCGCGCCGGAGTCGACGCCGACACCCGCTGCCTCCAAGAAGGCCGCGCCCGCCACCCCCGAGCCTGCTGCGGCGAAGGCTGCTCCGGCAAAGCCTGCTGCGGCGAAGCCTGCTGCGGTGACGTCGGCACAGACCAAGCCCGTCTCGACGGAGAAGTCCTCGCCGGCCGCAAGCTCACCGGCACCGGCACCGGCACCGGCGACAGGTGCGGTCGCGAACCCCGTGGTCGCGCGGCCTGCGACAGAGGATGACGAGGCGTCGGAGCGCCCGGGCGTGAAGGCGGGAGCGGTCAAGGCCGCTGCCGCGGCGCTGGCAGCGGCGAAGACGGCGGCGAGGAAGGTGCAGGCGGCCATGCCCGAGGGTGAGGCGGGGGCGGCGTCGACCGCTCCGAGCGGTGCGGCCCCGCAGGCCGGCGCGACGGCGGCATCGGGGACGACGACCGCCGCTCCGCGACCTCAGATGCACTACCAGGCGGGTGGCGTCCGCGGCACGGCGGCGCCCGTGAAGCCCGCACCGGGCTCGGCTCCCACGACCGGCTCCACGCCCGTCGTGCCCGACGCCGGTCCCCGACGCGTGCGGCTGTCGGTCTCGCGGATCGACCCGTGGTCGATCATGAAGCTGGCGTTCCTCCTGGCCGTCGCCATCGCCATCATGACGGTCGTCGCCACCGCGGTGGTCTGGTACGTGCTCAACAGCATGGGCGTGTTCGCCACGATCGAAGAGTTCATCCGCAACACGGTCGGTGCCGAGATGCAGGTGAACATCACCCAGTTCGTCGAGCTCGAGCGCATGCTGTCACTCTCGACGCTCATCGCTCTGGTCAACGTGGTCCTCATGACGGCGGTCGCCACGATCATGGCGATCCTGTACAACATCACGGCCGCTCTGGTCGGTGGTGTGCACCTCACTCTCACCGACGAGTGAGGTCAGGCAGCAGGATCGGCATCACATCGGCGGGGCCGTTGCTGGTTTGGGTGGCGGCCCGCCCGTGAGGTAATGTTCCGTGCTGCACGCGTTCTCCGGAACGCGGATCCGGGGCTATAGCTCAGACGGTTAGAGCGCTTCCCTGATAAGGAAGAGGTCGGAGGTTCAAGTCCTCCTAGCCCCACTCCCGGAACGTCGGCATAGGCCCGCAGGGGCCGTGACGAGGAGGTTCTCGTGAAGAAGCTGATCGTCCTCCTTCTGGCACTCGGCGCGGGCTACGTCGCCTGGCGTCGGCTCAACAGCGGCTCTGCCGAGCGAGATCTCTGGGCCGAGGTCACAGACTCGCTCGACTGAGCACATCCGGTGCGGATCTCGCCAGGTCCGTCACGGGGCCATGGCGCAATTGGTAGCGCACCTGCTTTGCAAGCAGGGGGTTAGGGGTTCGAGTCCCCTTGGCTCCACGCATGAAAGAGCCCTCGTCCGTTCGGACGAGGGCTCTTTCGCTTGGTGCGTGGTCGAGTCAGGGCTGGTCGGGCTTGGTCTCCTCGGCTGCGTCCACGATGGCGTCCGTCCCGGTCGCCCCGGTCTCGCGGCCCGGGAGCACCCCGGGCGGCTCGGTCGCGGTGTCGGCGGACGACGACCCGGTGGCGACCGTCTCCCCGGCTGCCGCCGACTTCGGTCCGCGGGAGCGCGACGAGGCCTTGCGCGTGGCCTCCCTGGCCGCCTCCGTCGCCTTGTCGACCGCGTCCGTGACCTTGCCGCTGAACTCCTCGCGGACCTCACCGGCACGCCCTGCGAGCTTCTCGCTCGCCTCACGGCTGCGGGCCACGGCGACGCCGGCTGCCTCACCGACAGCCTCGGCGGCGTCGCCGACCTTGTACTTGGCGTCACGGGCGACGCCGTCGAAGTCAGGGCTGGACGTCTGCTCCCACGGCTCGGCCCAGGGGTCGTTCTGCGGCTGGGCACGACGCCACAGCACGTACCCGGCGCCGGCCGACCCGAGCGCGACCACGGTCAGCCACAGGCCCTTCTTGCCGCCGCCCGAGGAGGACTCGGACTTCGAGGCCTTCGCGGCCTCCTTGGTCGCCCTCTCGATGGCCTTGTGCGCGGCCTTCTGGGCACGCTTGCCGGTCTTGCCCTCGGCTGCCTTCACGCCGGCGGTCGTGATGGCGGCACGCGTCGCTGCCTCGTTGAACGCAGTGACGATGCGCGGCAGGTACTCCTCGACGATCTTGTCGTGCGCGGTGTCCACGACCGGCACGGCGCGGACAGCCACCCGCTCGACCTGCGGAGCGGCGGCCTGCACGCTGTCGTTCCATGCCTTCTCCGCGCGCGGAGCGAGCCATTCGACGAAGGCCTCGTAGCGGGGCTCCGCCCAGACCTTGGCCTGCGTGGCGGCACCCTTCGCCTGGCCTGCCAGCACGGCTGCCTCCTTGGCGGCCCGGGAGCCGACGTCGGAGAGCGCGGCCGCGAGCTCGGCGGCGGAATCCTTGATCTTCTCTGTGTCCACGGATTGGGGGACGTTCTTTCGCACCATGGGGCCACTCTGCCATCAGGGCTCATTCGTCGCAGCGGCACGACGGGAGACACCGCGGAGCATGCGCGAGCGGGTGAGAGGATGGGCCCATGTTCGCAACCCTGCACACCACGGCCGGTGACATCCGGATCGAGCTGCTTCCCAACCACGCGCCGAAGACGGTCGCGAACTTCGTGGGCCTTGCCACGGGGACGAAGCCCTGGACCGACCCGCGCACCGGGGCGGAGCGCACCGAGCCGCTGTACGACGGCGTGATCTTCCACCGGGTCATCGAGAACTTCATGATCCAGGGTGGTGACCCGCTCGGCACCGGTACGGGTGGTCCCGGCTACGAGTTCGACGACGAGATCCACCCGGAGCTCGGGTTCACGGAGAAGTACCTGCTCGCGATGGCGAACGCCGGCAAGCGGCGCAACCCGGTCACGGGCGAGACCACCGGGACCAACGGGTCGCAGTTCTTCATCACCACCACCGAGACGCCGTGGCTCAACGGCAAGCACACGATCTTCGGTCGGGTCGCCGACGACGAGTCGCGTGCGGTGGTCGACCGGATCGGCACGACCCGGACGCGTCCCGGCGACCGCCCGGTCGAGGACATCGTCATCAACAGCGTCACGATCGAGGACTGACAGCGTTCGCTCCGACGGGCCGGGCTCTCGCCGCGGCCTGTCGAGCCGACGCGCTCAGGAGGGCAGATTCATCGCGACACCCCAGCCGGCCCCCGTGCCGTCCGACCAGCCGCCCGTCTGCCCGCGCCACCCTGACCGGGTGTCGTACGTCCGGTGCCAGCGCTGCGGCCGGCCGGCGTGCCCGGAGTGTCAGCGCCCGGCCGCGGTAGGGATCCAGTGCGTCGACTGCGTCCGCGAGGCCGCACGCCGTGCCCCGAAGACGACGACCGTGCTCGGCGGTCGCACGCAGAGCGGCCGGCCCGTCGTCACCTACACGATCATCGGCCTGTGCGTCGCGAGCTATCTGCTGCAGCGCACGACTCAGGGTGACTGGACCCAGCAGTGGGCGTTCTCCGCAGCGGCCGGCGCGGCCGAGCCGTGGCGCTTCCTCACGACCGCGTTCCTGCACTCGACCGGCAGCCTCTTCCACATCCTTTTCAACATGTGGGCGCTGTGGGTCACCGGCCAGTTCCTCGAGCCGCTCCTCGGCAGGGTCCGGTTCATCGTCCTGTGCGCGCTGTCGGCCGTGGGTGGGTCTGTCGCCTGGCTGCTCCTCGCGGGGACACCGATGGACGAGAGCTGGTACCAGGGCGTCGTCGGGGCGTCCGGCATGGTGTTCGGACTGTTCGGGGCCATGGTGCCCGTGCTCCGGCGGCTCGGGGCCGCGGCGACGCAGATCGTCGTCCTGATCGTGATCAACGGCGTGATCGGCTTCGTGGTGCCGAGCATCGCGTGGGAGGCACACCTGGGCGGGCTCGTCGTCGGGCTGGTCGTGGGTGCGGCCTACGCGCGGACCCCGCGGGAGCACCAGCGCCTCGTCGCCTGGGCTCTTCCGGTCGCCGTCTCCGCGGTCCTTCTCGCGCTCGTGGTGTGGCGCTACACGAGCCTCGGTGTGTGGTGACCGACAAAGTTGTCCCCAGGTTTGCTCACAGGTGTGGAACTACACCTGTGGAAACCCGGTGGCCGGGTCACCGCCAGCGCGTGGTGAGCCCGAATCCCGCGATGATGAGGGCGAAACCGACCGCCAGGTTCCACTGCTTCAGTGCAGGGATCGGCAGGCCGAGGTTCGAGCTGGTGAGGTAGTAGACGACGATCCACGCCAGCCCGAGGAGCATGAGCCCGAGCATCACCGGCACGAGCCAGCGGGGGTTGCCCTCGGCCTTCGCGGCCGGGACGGCCGCCGGCTCGGGGCGCACGACCTTCTTCTTGCGGGACTTCGACTCGGGCACGAGGCGGGCTCCTGTCGGGGAGATCAAGCGGCGTTCGGGCACGGACGACCGGCACGCCGATGGCGGTTCGTCGTCTAGCGTAGTGGTCTGGAACAGCGTCCGGGACCGCATGCCGTCGCAGGAACGGCATCCTGTCGTCGCGGAGCCGGTCGCGGGCGGCCCTTCGCGGGCTGTCGGCGCCCACTTGGAGGCACGGAGGTGAACATGTCGCTGCGGTCCCGGTCCACGCTCACCGTGGCGGCCGTGCTCGCCACGGCAGGGCTGCTCTTCACCGTGAGCGCGCAGCTCGCCGACACGCGCGACGGGCGCGAGCCCGAGGACCTGGCGCAACTCGTGGGTGCCGAGTCGGCGCGCGTGGAGCGCCTCTCGAAACAGGTGAACGAGCTCGAGGCGGAGGTGGCGCGCCTGGGCGAGGCGGTGTCGACAGACCTCCCCACGATCGCCGCCCCGCTCGCCGAGCGGGAGTCCGTCGTCTCGGGGTCGCGGCCGGTCTCCGGCCCGGGCCTCACCGTCGCGCTCGACGACGCCCCGGCGTCGAGCGCCTCCATCGCGGGCGTGCGTTCCGACGACCTCGTGGTCCACCAGCAGGACGTCCAGCACGTGATCAACGCGCTGTGGGCCGGCGGAGCCGAGGCCATGACCCTGCAGGGCGAGCGGGTGACGTCGACGTCGGCCTTCCGGTGCTCGGGCAACATCATGCTGCTGCACGGCAAGGTCTTCTCCCCGCCGTACGTGATCGAGGCCGTGGGCGACCCGACGGCGTTGCGCGCGGCGCTCGACGCCTCGCCCGGCGTCGCCCTCTACAAGCAGTACGTGGACGCGTTCGGGCTCGGCTGGTCGGTCCAGGAGTCGGACGACCTCGAGCTGCCGGCCTACACGGGGAGCACCGAGCTCCAGCACGCGCGCGTGCCCGCGGGGACGGACGTGTTCTCGTGAGCGCGGCGGCCGCCCGCGGTCCGCGGCACGCACCACGGACCGTCCGGCGCCGCGGGGCCGGGAGCACCGTCGTCGGGGTGATCGGCGAGCTGCTGATCACGCTCGGCGTCCTGCTCGGCCTGTTCGTGGTCTGGCAGCTGTGGTGGACCGACGTCCAGGCGGGCCGTGAGCACGCCGAGATCCTGGCGAGCCTCGACTGGCCCGAGCCGCCCGCCGTCGCGCCGGCACAGGAGCCCGAGAGCCTGCAGCCGCACAAGGGAAAGCCGCCGATCGTCGCCGAGCCGGCCGAGGGAACCGTCTTCGCGAAGCTCTACGTCCCGCGGTTCGGCGACCGCTACGTGGCGCCCATCGCCGAGGGTGTGGACAAGGCGACGATCCTCGACGCCATCGGGATCGGGCACTACCCCGGCACCGCGATGCCCGGCGAGCTCGGCAACTTCGCGACCGCGGGCCACCGCACCACGTACGGCAAGCCGTACCACCTGGTGGCCGAGCTCAAGAAGGGCGACCCGCTGGTCGTGCGCACCAAGGACACCTGGTACGTCTACCGCGTCACGGAGTCGGAGATCGTGTATCCGTGGGACGTCGAGGTGATCTCGCCGGTGCCCGGGCTCGAACCGGGCGAGCCGTTGCCCAAGCTGAAAGAGCGGTACATGACGCTCACGGCGTGCCACCCGATGTACTCGGCAGCGCAGCGGTTCATCGTGCACGCCAAGTTCGACTACTGGGCGCCCGTCTCGGACGGCGTGCCGCCCGAGCTGGTCGACGCGGGCGTCAAGGTGAAGGGAGCCTGATGTACGTGGCACTGTGGCGCGTCCTGCCCGGGCCTGCCTGGCTGCGGGTCCTCATCCTTCTCCTGCTCGTCGCGGCCTTCGTCCTGGTCTGCTTCGAGTGGGTCTTCCCGTGGATCTCCGAGTACGTGCCCATGAACGACAACACCGTCGAGGTCGGCCAACCATGACCAGCCCTGTGATGACCGCCGAGACCACTCCTGAGACCCCGCCGTCGGCGGGGGACGCCGCGGCCGGTCCGCGGATCCTGGTGGTCGACAACTACGACTCGTTCGTCTACACGATCGTGGGGTACCTGGACCAGCTCGGCGCCCATACGGTCGTCGTGCGTAACGACGCCGTCCCGGAGCCCGGCGAGGACGGGGTCTTCCGCGACGACGACGGCGCCCCGTTCGACGGCGTGCTGATCTCGCCCGGACCGGGCACCCCGGCCGAGGCCGGGGCGTCGGAGGACGTGGTGCGCGCCTGCGCCCGCTCCCGCACGCCGATGCTCGGGGTGTGCCTGGGCCATCAGGCGTTCGCCGAGGTCTTCGGCGCGACCGTGGTTCACGCACCTGAGCTCATGCACGGCAAGACGAGCCTCGTCCAGCACGAGGGCGAGGGCGTGCTCGCCGGGCTCAAGACGCCGTTCACCGCGACCCGCTACCACTCGCTCGCTGTCGTGCCGGAGACCGTGCCCGCCGAGCTCGAGGTCACCGGCTCGACGTCGTCGGGCGTCGTGATGGCGCTCCAGCACCGCGAGCTGCCGCTGCACGGCGTCCAGTTCCACCCCGAGTCGGTGCTCACCGAGGGCGGTCACCGCCTGCTCGCCAACTGGCTGGCGGTGTGCGGGGACGCCGGGGCGGTCGCGCGGTCGGCCGGCATGGCGCCGTTGGTCCACCAGGGCTGAGAGCCCGGTACGACGAAGGGCCCGGACCGATGGTCCGGGCCCTTCGTGCGTTCGTCAGCCTTCGGGATCGCCCGTGGTGCCGTCCGTGGGATCCCCGGTCACCGCGCAGGCCACCGGATCACCCGGGCCGGAGGAGACGGTGTAGCTCACCGTGTCCCCCACGTTGACCGACTGGCCCGGCAGCGGGCTCTGGTCGATGACCGTTCCCTGGCACACGGTGGCGGATCCTGCCGTCGTGACCCGCTGGTTGAGGTTTGCGCCTCCCAGAAGCTCCTCGGCCTCGGCCTGGGTCTTGTTGACGAGGTCAGGCACCTGGGTCATCTCCGGTTCCCGCTCGCGGGCGATGACGAGCCGGACCGTCTCCCCCTGGTTGACCGTCCCCGCCTCGGGGCTCTGGCGGATGACCGTCCCCGGCTCCTTGTCGCTCTCCTCGGTCTCGCTCCTCGAGTTGAGCTTGAGCTTCTCGAGCTCCGCCTCGGCCTCGTCCTGCGACATGCCCACCAGGTTCGGCAGGCTCACCTGGCCCGTGGAGACCACCAGGTTGACGGAGTCGCCCTCCTGGATCGCCTGGCCCTGCCGGGGATCCGTGCGGATCACGTGGTCCGCCTCGATCGACGCGTGGTTGACGCGTTCGACCTCGCCCACCTCGAGCCCGGCGTCCTCGAGGATGCTGCGCGCCTCGTCCTCGGACCGCCCGGAGACGTCCGGGACGGCGATCGTGTTGGGCCCGCCCGAGAAGTAGACGTGCACGGTGGAGCCTGGCTCCACGAGGGTTCCGGCGACCGGGTCTGTTCGTGTGAACGTGCCCTCGGGCTTCTGCGACTCGTCGACGCGCTCGGAGTAGACCAGTCCCGCCTGCTCGATGATGTCCTGCGCCTCGGACTTGGTGACCGTCGCCGAGAGGGGCGGGACCTCGACCAGGTCGGTCGTGTTCCGGCTCAACAGGATCGTGGCGATCACCGCGACGGCGATCACACCGACCGCGATGAGGGCCCACATGAGGCCCTTGCGGCTGCCCTTCTCGTCGTCGTCGGGCCCCACCGGTGCCATCCCCTGAGGGGGCGTGCGCGGCGGCGCCGGAGTGCCCGTGGCACCCCACGGCGACGTCGCGGTCTGACCGGCCGGGGTCATGACCTGGGTCGCGCTGCCGTCGCCGTACATGGCCTGGGTCGCCGCATAGCCCGCCGCGGCACCGGCCGCGGCACCCACCATCGGCGCCGTGACGTTGCCACCCCGCAGCGCCGACTCGAGGTCGGAGCGGAACTCGGCGGCCGTCGAGTAGCGGGCGTCGCGGTCTTTGGTGAGCGCCTTGAGCGTGATCCGGTCGAGCACCTCGGGGACGTCGGACGCGAACTCGCTCGGGCGCTGCGGAGCCTGCCCGACGTGCTGGTAGGCGACCGCGACCGGAGAGTCGCCGATGAACGGAGGGCGGCCCGTCAGCAGCTCGAACAGCAGGCAGCCGGTCGAGTAGAGGTCGCTCCGGGCGTCGACCTGCTCGCCGCGAGCCTGCTCGGGTGAGAGGTACTGCGCGGTCCCGATGACCGCGTGCGTCTGCGTCATCGTCGCGGCCGAGTCGGCGATCGCGCGGGCGATGCCGAAGTCCATGACCTTGACCGCGCCCGTGGGCGTGATCATGACGTTCGCCGGCTTGATGTCCCGGTGCACGATGCCGGTGTGGTGCGAGTACTCGAGCGCTGTCAGCACCCCGACCGTGATCTCGACGGCCTCGTCGATCGGGACCGCAGCGCCGTCCTGCAGGATGTCGCGGACGGTGTGGCCTTCGACGTACTCCATGACGATGAACGGCACGTGCACCGTGGTGCCCGTGGCGGGGTCCGTGTGGATGTCCTCGCCCGTGTCGTACACCGCGACGATGGCGGGATGGTTCAGCGCCGCCGCCGACTGGGCCTCCCGCCGGAACCGCGCAAGGAAGGACGGATCCCGGGCCAGGTCGGACCGCAGCACCTTGATGGCGACGGTGCGGCCGAGGCGCGTGTCGTGGCCGATGTGCACCTCGGCCATGCCACCGCGGCCGATGAGCTCACCGACCTCGTACCGGCCCGCGAGAACACGAGGCGTGTTGTCCACCACTCAGTCGTCCTTCTCGATCATGGTCGCGTGCCGTGCACGCGACAGGTCTTGGAGCATCATCCCAGAGTTGGTGTGTGCGATCGCGAGCCCAGAGTATGGCGTCTGAGGTGCGTGCCAGGACCCGTTGGCGCTGTTGTCGACGTCGAGTGCGCCACGAATGAGCGTCGCGACGAGAAGGACGACCAGGAGCCCCAGCAGAGCGACCAGCGGCCACGACAGCTTTCCGAGCGGACCGAGCCGGTGCCCGGTCGTGGTCGAGGTCCGTTTGACCTTGCGGTCGCCACGCTGGGCAGCGGACGGGGAGCCCGGCGCCGGGCGCCGCGGGGGCGCGGAGTGACGGGGGTCGGACTGCGACGCGGCACGTGCTTCGCGCCGGGTCGCGTAGCCGCGCCCGACGCTCTCCTCGGCCCTGTTCCTGGCACGCCGGCCGCCGGCGCTGTCGCCCGGCCCGTCGTTCGTGGGGGCGAACGTCGCCGGCGCGATCGAACCGCTCGTGGTCGCCGGGCCCGAGGGCCGGGGGCCCGGTGTGGGCTGGGACTCCCTGGCCGTCGAACCTGTCGGCGTCGACGGCGGAGCGAGCACTGCCGCCGACGCGGACGTGCCGCGACCCGGCTCCCCGGCTGACCGGGACCGTGCGGAACGCCCCGACGTAGCCTGCGCCCGCCGCGCCGCGCGGGAGCGCGCCCCGAGCGGGTCGACGGCGATCTCCCGTGCGAGCGCCTCGAGCTCGTCGGCGAACGCCGCGGCCGACCGCGGGCGCCGCGCCGGGTCCTTCTCGAGCGACCTCATGACCAGCTCGGACAGCCCGGGGTGGACGGTCGAGGGCAGCGGCGGGACGGCGGCGTTGACGTGCGCGATCGCGATGTCCACGGGCGTCTTGCCCGTGAACGGACGCTTGCCCGCCGTCGCCTCGTAGGCGACGATCCCGAGCGCGTAGACGTCCGACGCGGGGGTCGCAGGCTGACCGACGGCCTGTTCGGGCGACAGGTACTGGGCGGTGCCCATGACCATGCCGGTCGCGGTCATCGGGGCCTGATTCGCGGCGAGCGAGACCCCGAAGTCGGTGATCTTCACGCCCCGGCCGTTGTGCTCGATGAGGATGTTGCCCGGCTTGACGTCGCGGTGGACCACCTTGGCGAGGTGCGCGTGGTGGAGCCCGCGTGCGGTGGAGGCGAGGATCGGCAAGAGCTTGCGCGGGGCGATGACCGGCTCACGCTCGAGAAGGTCGGCGAGCGGCTCGCCCAGCACGAGCTCCATGACGAGGTAGCCCGCACCCTGCTGCTCGCCGTAGTCGTACATCTGCGCGATGTTCGGGTGCGACAGGGCCGCGCTGTTGCGTGCCTCGGTGCGCAGGCGCTTCAGGAAGTCCTCGTTGCCGGTGTACTCCTCGCGGAGCACCTTCACCGCGACGTCGCGGCCGAGGTAGGTGTCGTCCGCGACCCATACCTCGCCCATGCCGCCGATGGCGATCCGACGCGTGAGCCGATACCGCTCGCCGACCGCGAGCCCGACCGTCGGTCTCATCCGTTCAGCACCGCCTCGATGACGGCCTTGGCGATGGGTGCAGCCACCTGCCCACCGGTCGCCTCGGAGCCCATGGATCCACCCTGCTCGACGATCACGGCCACGGCGACCTTCGGCTCGCCGGCGGGAGCGAACCCGGTGAACCACGCGTGCGGGTCCTTGCCCTGCGCCCACTGCGCCGTTCCGGTCTTGCCCGCCACGTCGACGCCGGGGATCTGTGCTGCGCGGCCCGAGCCGTCCTCGACGACGCCGATCATCATGTCGGTCAGGGCCTGTGCCGTCTCGGGCGACACCGCCTCGCTCAGACGCTCCGGAGAGGCTTCCTCGACGACCTCGAGCTCCTGGTCACGCACCCGCTCCACGCTGTACGGCGCCATCAGGTCGCCGTCGTTGGCGATGGCCGCGGAGATCATCGCGATCTGGAGGGGCGTGGCCCGGACGTTCCACTGCCCGATGCCGGACTGTGCCTGGTTCGCCGGGGACCAGTCCGGGTCGTCCTCGCCCGGGTAGTGGCTCGCGGCGACCGTCATGGGAACCGTGATCGACTCACCGAACCCGAACCGCTGCGCCTGCTCCCCGACCACGTCGGCGCCGAGAGTGAGGCCGAGGTCGGCGAAGGCGGTGTTGCAGGAGACGCGCAGCGCGTCGGCCAGGCTCATCTCACCGGTCGGAGAGCACGCCACGCCGCCGAAGTTGGGCAGCGTCGCCGTGGACTGCGGGAGCGGGAACACCTTGGGCGCCGGGATCTGCGTGTCCGCGTCGTACTCCCCGCTCTCGAGCGCCGCCGCGGCGGTCACGACCTTGAACGTGGAACCGGGCGGGTACGTCTCGCTGATGGCACGGTTGATGAGCGGGTCGCTCTCGTCGTTGAGGAGGTTCTGGTACGCCTCGAGCGCGCGCTTGGACGAGTGGACGGCCAGCTCGTTGGGGTCGTACGACGGCTTGGAGACCATCGCCAGGATGGCTCCTGTCGACGGGTCGAGGGCGACGACGGCACCGCGCTGGTCACCGAGCGCGTCCCACGCGGCCTCCTGGGCCTTGGGGTTGATCGTGAGCTCGACCGAGGAACCCTGGCTGCTCGTCCCGGTCAGGAGGTTGCGCAGGCGGTCGACCCACAGGGCATCCGCCTGGCCGCTGAGGAAGTCGTTCTCGGCGCTCTCGATCGCGGTCATGCCGAACAGGGAGAAGTGCCCCGTCAGCGGGACGTACATCCGAGCGCGGCCGGCGTTGTCGTCGGAGTAGACGCGCTGGTAGTTGAACTGGTCGTCGACCGGGATCGACTTGGCCACCGCCTCCTCGCCGATGACGATGGGGCCGCGGTGCCGGCCGAGATCGCGATAGATCTTGCGGGCGTTGCGGTCGTCGTCGTTGAGCGAGTCGGCCTGGACGTACTGGATCCAGGTGGTCGAGACCATGAGCGCCAGGAACATGACCATGACGACGCTCGCCAGCCGGCGCAGTGTCGTGTTCACGAGAGCTCGCCTTCGTTGCCGTTCACTTGCCGTTGGATGCGTTCCGTCGGCAGGTCCGCCTGCCCGGACGCACGATCCCCGAACGCGGTCGCCCGAGGCGTGCCCGACGCCGGGGTCGCACCCACGATGACCGGCTCGCTCGTCGCGCCACCCGGCGCCACCTGCCCGCGGACCGGGAGTGCCGACGGGCGGCGCGCGTTGTCGGAGATGCGCAGCAGGAGCGCGACGACGATCCAGTTGGCCAGCAGCGACGACCCGCCCTGTGCCATGAACGGGAGCGTCAGGCCCGTGACCGGGATGATGCGCGTGATGCCGCCGACGACGACGAAGAGCTGGAGCGCCATGACGAACGCCAGGCCCCCGGCGAGCAGCTTGCCGAAGCCGTCACGGACGGCCAGCGCCGTGCGCAGGCCGCGCTCGACGATGATCAGGTAGGTCAGCAGGATCGCGAGCAGCCCTGTCAGGCCGAGCTCTTCGCCCAGCGACGCGTAGATGAAGTCGGAGAAGGCGTAGGGGATGGAGAACGGCCGGCCCTCGCCCCAGCCCGCACCGAAGAGCCCGCCGTTGGCCATGCCGAAGAGCCCGCCGACGAGCTGGCCCGAACCGCCGGGGTTGCGTTCGAAGATCTCCGGCGCGAACGGGTGCAGCCACACGTCCATGCGGGCACCGACGTGAGGGAACATCTGCGACGCGACCACCGCACCGGCGGCGAACAGGAACAGACCGATCAGGACCCAGGAGAACCGTTCGGTGGCGAGGTAGAGCATCGCGACGAACAGGCCGAAGAAGAGCAGCGAGGTACCGAGGTCACGCTCGAAGACGAGCACCGCGACCGAGGCGACCCACACGATGAGGATCGGGCCGAGGTCGCGCACGCGAGGCAGTTGGAGACCGAGGACCTTCTTGCCCGCCAGCGCCAAGGTGTCCCGGTTGCTCACCAGGTATCCGGCGAAGAAGATCGCGAACGCGATCTTGGCGAACTCGGCAGGCTGGAGCGACATCCCGCCGACGGTGATCCAGATGCGCGCGCCGTTGATCGACGTGCCCAGGCCCGGGATCACGGGCAGCACCACCAGCACCAGACCGGTGATCATCGCCGTGTACGTGAACCGCCGCAGCCAGCGGTGGTCGCGCAGGAACCACACCACGAGCATCGCCAGCACCACGCCGAGTGCCGACCACTGCATGTTGCGGGTGCCGTCGGCGCCAGTCATGTCGGCCAGCTCGAGGCGCAGGATCATCGCCAGCCCGATGCCGTTGAGCAGCACGACCGCGGGCAGGATCACCTGGTCGGCCCAGGGTGCGCGGATGCGGAGCACGACGTGCGCCCCGAAGGCGATCACGGCGAGCGTGATGCTCTTGACCCAGAACCCCTCGGGCAGCTCGTCCGTGATCGAGATGCCGACCATCGCGAACGCCCCGATGCCGGCCGCGAGGGCGATCAGCAGCAGGAGGAACTCGGCCGCCCGCGCGGGCCGGCGCTCGGTCGGCTCCACGGTGCGCGCGGCGGGTGCTTCGACGACGCTCATCCACGAGCCCCCGGACGCGCGGGTGACGGCGTGGGCGACGGCGTCGGGGTAGGCGTCGGGCTCGGCGACGCGACGGGCGACGGCGTGGGCTCAGGCGCCGCTTCGGCGATGAGCCGGTCGGCGCGTTCGCGCGCCTCGGTCAGCGAGTCGGCACGGATGTTGCCGTCGAGCCGGTCGGCCCAGAAGTCGGGGAGCTCGTCGACGGCGGTCCCGGTCAGCTCGACCGGCGTGGCGAGGGTCAGCGGCCCCGCGCTCGCCGGGATGCCGCGGTAGACCGCGACCTCGCCGTCCGCGACGCCCACGAAGTACTGGCGCTGCGTCCAGCCGTAGCCCCACCAGCCGGCGTAGCCGAGTCCCGCGAGGACGACGAGCGCGACGAGCACGCCCACCCACGGCCTCCGCTTTCGAGCGGGGCGCGCGTCGGTGTCCTCGTCGTCGTCATGAGTGGTGTCGGAGGCATCTGCCGGGGAGGTCGCGTCGGCCGGTTCCTGAGCGTCCGCCGCGATCGTGGCCAGCGGGGCGTGACCGTTGGCTGCGGCACCCACGACCTGGACGGCGTCGTCGCCAGGGTCGTCCTCCATGACGTCGGCCACGATGACCGTGATGTTGTCGGTGCTGTCCGCCGCCATGGCGAGGGTGATGAGCATGTCCGCCGCCTCGTCGGGCGACTCGGACTCGGAGAGCACCTGGGTGATCTGCTCGGGTGGCACGAAGCCCGACATGCCGTCGGAGCAGAGCAGCCAGCGGTCGCCGGGGCGCGCCTCGCGGACGGAGAGGTCGGGCGTGAGGTCGACGTCGAAGTCGCCGAGCACGCGCATGACGACGTTGCGCTGCGGGTGGTGCTCGGCCTCGTCGGGCGAGATGCGCCCCGTGTCGACCAGGTGCTGGACGAACGTGTGGTCGACCGTGACCTGCGACAGGACGCCGTCGCGCAGCAGGTAGGCGCGCGAGTCGCCCAGGTGGGCCATGGCGAGCGTGTTTCCGGAGCGCAGCAGGGCGGTGACCGTGGTGCCCATGCCCGCGAGGTCGGGGTCGGCCTCGCTCGCCCGCACCAGGTCGCGGCGGGCCTGCTCGACCGAGTGCTCGAGATCCGAGAGCGCCTGTTCCGTCCCGTGCTCGGAGTGGTCGAGCGGGGCGAGCGCGGCGATGGCCAGGCGGGAGGCGACGTCGCCACCGGCGTGCCCGCCCATGCCGTCAGCGACGACGAGCAGATGCGGCCCGGCGTACGCGGAGTCCTGGTTGTTGGAGCGCACGAGCCCCACGTCGGATCGCGCTGCGAAGCGCAAGGTCACGGTCATCGGCGATCACCCCTGCAGCTCGACGACGGAACGGCCGATCTGCACCCCGACGCCGGGCTGGAGCGGGGTCGGGCCGGTGATCTGCCGGTCTCCGAGGAACGTGCCGTTGGTCGAGCCCAGGTCTTCGACGAACCACGAACCACCCTGGGGGAAGATGCGCGCGTGCCGGGACGAGGAGTAGTCGTCGTCGAGCACGAGCGTGCACGACGGCGCACGGCCGATGAGGATCGACGACGCTCCGAGCGGCAACGAGGTGCCGGTCAGCGGGCCGGCCGTCACGACGAGCCGGGTGGGGCCGGTGGAGTGTGCGGCGACGGGAGCGGATACGGGCGCGCGCTGCTGTTGCGGTGCCGGCGCCTCGGAACGCCGCCTCCGCTCGGGCCGGACCGCGTTGCGGGCGGCGAGGTCGCGCCGCAGCACCGCGACTGCGGTGAGCACGAACACCCAGAGCAGCACCAGGTAGCCCAGCCGCAGCAGGGTGAACGTCAGCTCACTCATTCTTCTCCTGTCACCACTCCTCGTTCGCCTGGCCGGCGGACGTGCCGGTCCAGAACATGATCCGGGTGCGTCCGATGGTCAGGGTGTTGCCGTCCAGCAGGGTGGCGGCGGGCACCTGATGACCTTCGACGAAGAGCCCGTTGGTCGAACCGAGGTCGGTGGCGATGACGCCGTCGGGCGTCACACGGATCTCCAGGTGGCGGCGGGAAACACCCGGGTCGTCCACCACGATGTCGGCGTCGGCGTCACGACCGATGACGGTGACCGGGCCGGTGAGCAGGTAACGCTGACCGTCGATGTCGATCAGCGGGTGGCGCGTGCTCGGCGCGGCCGACGTCGCGGGCGCCACGTTGCCGCGCACGCTCGCCGAACGCACCTGGAAGCGCCCACCGGCGAGGTCCGGGTGCTCCTCGAACGACACGCTCACCGGGCCGACGAACGCATAGTGCTGGGAGGCGGCGTACTCCGTCAGGTTGGTGGCGAGCTCGTCGGCGAGCGCCTCGGCGCCCCATGCCTCGATCTGCACGAAGTCTTCGGGGGACAGCTCGATCGTGAACTCGTTCGGCGCGACGGTGCGGTCACGGCCGACGATCGCGGCGCGATCGTCGATCTCCCGGCGCAACCGGCTCGCCAGCTCGACCGCCTTGATCTCGCTGTTGCGGCCAACCTTGGCGAACGCGTTGTTCATGATGCGCTCGACACTCTTCTCGAAGCGCTCAAGGGCGCCCATGCCACCTCCTCTCACAGCCCGTGCGACAGTTCGCGGGCAGACTATCTAGATCGTAGGCAGCGGCGCACCAGGCCGACCCCGGAACCTGTGGATGTCCTGCGAATGCTCAGGGGAGACCGGTCGACCTCCCGTGGCGCCGCAGGCATGACCCTACGCGTGGGCAGGCTGATTGGGGTGGGCCTCGAGCACCGTGCTAGTCTTCTGCGGCGCGCGCGAGTGGCGGAATAGGCAGACGCGCACGGTTCAGGTCCGTGTGCCCGAAAGGGCGTGGGGGTTCAACTCCCCCCTCGCGCACCACAGGGACGTCTCCCCATGGGAGGCGGTTCCGTCGCCGAAACCCTCGGCCGGTTGATCCGGCCGAGGGTTTCGTCGTTTCCGGGCGTCCCAGCTCGCTGGTTGAGCCTGACGAAGCCACCTGAGACGCGAAGCGGGCGCCCACCCTGGCGGTGGCCTGGAACCGGGCCTGCGCGTCGAGACCTTCGACGAGGGTGCGGCGGTCGTAGGACTGCGCCCAGGCGTTGGTCTGCCACGGCAAGGGCTGACGGTCGCACCCGAGGAGGGTGTCTGGGAGGGCGACCGTGATGCCGCAGCCGTAGACCCACTAGCTCAATGACGAGGCGGCCAGCTGCTCAATACGAGTGCGCCGGGTCGCAGAGCCGACCGGTACCTGGCCTGGAGCGCTCTTCGAGTCCCTCGCGGCTCGGAGCGTGCGGATCTACGCCGAGGCCGCCGCAGCACGTCAGACACCCATCGAGGTGAAGCGTGCTGAGGCGGCCTCCGACAGGGACGTGCGCCATCTCGACTGGCTCGGTTGACCAGCTCGGAGATGCGACGCGCTCAGCCCAGCCTGCGGAAGAACCCGCGGATGTCGTCGACCAGCAGCTCGGGCGCGTCGTGCGCCGCGAAGTGGGAACCGGTGTCGTAGACGTTCCACGACACGATGTTCTTGTGGTCCCGCTCGGCGAACGCGCGGA
>Ga0233363_1000030_pt1 | contig 66730 bp, 56 predicted proteins | sample ElkDunMinimDraft_18_FD_191534 | JGI IMG/M metagenome (GOLD analysis project Ga0233363, IMG submission 191534) | Fecal eukaryotic communites from dung pellets of Tule Elk in California, USA - Elk Dung C16 | ecosystem: Host-associated > Mammals > Digestive system > Large intestine > Fecal | place... | reverse complement strand
CGGGGGCTGCGTCGTGCACCGCGGGCTCGTCACCGCCAGGGGCCGACGCCGGGCTGGCCGGCTCCTGCGTGGTGCCGCGCCACCGCGCGACCGTGCGCATGAGGTGGTAGATGACGAGCGCCGCGGCGGTGCCCAGGGCGATGCCCTCGAACGTCAGGTCGCCGACCACCCACGTGAAGTTCGCGATGCCGACGACGAGCGGCACGGCGGCAGTGGTGAGGTTGACCGGGTTGGAGAAGTCGACCTTGTTCTGCACCCAGATGCGCGCGCCGAGGATCCCGATCATGCCGTAGAGCATCGTGGCCGCGCCGCCGAGGACGCCCGCCGGGATGGTCGCGATGAGCGCACCGAACTTCGGCGAGAGCGACAGCACGAGCGCCGTCGCCGCGGCGACCCAGTAGGCCGCGGTCGAGTAGACGCGCGTCGCGGCCATGACGCCGATGTTCTCGGCGTACGTCGTGGTGCCCGACCCGCCACCGATGCCTGCGAACGTCGTCGCGAGGCCGTCCGCGAACAGCGCGCGGCCGGTGAGGTCGTCGAGGTTCTTGCCCGTCATGGCCGCGACCGACTTCACGTGCCCGACGTTCTCCGCGATGAGCACGAGGACGACGGGGACGAACAGGCCGAGGACGGCGACGTCGAACGTCGGGGTGACGAAGTGCGGGAACCCGATCCAGTCGGCCGCGCGCACGTCGTCGAACGACACCTCGCCCCGGATCACCGCGACCACGTAGCCGATGACGACCCCGACGAGGATCGACAGGCGCCCGAGGATGCCCTTGAACAGCACGCTCACGAGGATGATCGACGCGAGCGTCACGACCGCGGTGACGGGCGCCACCTGGAAGTTGCCCCACGCCGCCGGTGCGAGGTTGAGACCGATGAGCGCGACGATCGTGCCGGTGACGATCGGCGGCATGACGACGTCGATCCAGCGCGCGCCCGCGAGGTGCACCACCAGACCGACCACCGCCAGCACGACACCCGTGACGAGGATGCCGCCGACCGCGACGGACTGGCCCTGCGACGCCGTCGCCGCACCGATCGGGGCGATGAACGCGAAGCTCGACCCGAGGTAGCTGGGGAGCCGGTTCCGCGTGATGAGCAGGAACCCTACGGTCCCGATCGCCGAGAAGAACAGCGTCGTTGCGGGCGAGAATCCCGTGAGCAGCGGGACGAGGAACGTCGCGCCGAACATGGCGACGACGTGCTGCATGCCGATGCCGACGGTGCGCGGCCAGCTCAGCCGCTCGTCCGGGTCGACGACGTCCCCCGGTGCGACCGTCCTTCCGTTGCCGTGCAACCGCCACCCGATGGCGCTCATGACTCTCCTGTCCGTGAAGTTCGTGTGAAGACCCCCGGAGCAGGGTAGTGCCACGACGTCACGGGGAGGTTTCCCGGAGCGACCACCGCGGCCGGACCCCGGTTCGCTCCTCACAGGGCGGCGACCGTGGGGAGGGGTCCGCGGTTCGGCGACCGGCCTCAGCCCGACGCGTGCGTCAGGAGCCAGGCGAGGAGGTAGCTGCGGGTGTCGCCGTCGTCGATGCGCTCGTCCGGGATGGCGCGCGCGACCTCCAGCGCCGACGCCGCGTCGTCCGGCCCTGCGAGCGCCGCGTACATGAGCAGCTGGTCGCCGAACAGGACGTCCCACGACGCCGGGTCCTCGCGCGGCCCGGCGAGCGCCTCGTCGACGTTGGCCCGGATGCGCGACGGGTCGCCCGCGAGGTACTCGGCGACGGGGTGCATCGGCAGCACGAGGATGCCGAGCATCGCGCTCGGCTCGGCGCTGAACCACGTGGCCCAGTCGCGCTTGCCGCCCCAGACGAGCGACGTCACGGAGTGCCCGAACCCGGCGACCGCGGGGTCGTCGCGGTCGAAGTCCGTCCAGTACGCCCTCGCGGACGCCGCCTCCGCGGAGAGCAGCCAGCGTGCCTGCGCCTCGAGCGCGGTGTTCCCCGACGCCCGCGCCCACAGCGCGAGACCGTTCCACGCCGACACCGCCTCCGACGCCGACTCCTGGTTGTTCCCGTCCGCGAACGGCGAGTACCCCGACGCCCACGAGTGCCCGGCGTACGCGTCGAACGCACGCAGCTCCGGGAAGTCGTCGCTGCCCGCTCCGGCCGCGACGTCCGCTGCGAGCAGGCCCAGCACGGGCGCGAGGTCGTCGGCCAGCGCCGGGTCGTCCGCCGCGACCACACCCGCGGCGTAGAGCAGGTAGCCGTAGTGGAAGTGGTGGTCGTTGAGCTCGTCCGACCCGAAAGACGGCGTCCTCCCGACGACGCTGCGCACCTCGGGGTCGTAGACGAAGCACCGCGCGTCCCGGTCCGCGCAGCCGTCCGGCTCGGCCCACTCGCGCAGCGCGGCGGCGAGGTCCTCACGCAGCGGCGCCGCGACGTCGTCCAGCCCGAGCTGCTCGGCGAGCGTGAGGAGGTTCGCGTCGCGCGCGAGGGCCTTGCCCCCGAAGTAGGTGTCCGAGGGCCGGGCCGGCAGCGCGGCCGCGTCGGCCCGCACCTGCTCGGCGAGCTCGGCCGTCTCGTCCTCACCCAACCCGGAGACGTCGAGCGTGCCCGCAGGTTCGACGGCGGGGCTCGACCACGCGAGCGTGCTCGCCGTGCACACGTCGACCGTCCCGCGCACGGTCGCGTACGTACCGAGGCCGCACGTCGCGCCCTCGCTCTCGCGCTGGTGCGGCAGGCGCACGACGACGGTCCCCGCGGTGGACCCGTCGTCCCCGGTCTCGTACGTGATGGCCGTCGTCACGGCGTCGTCGGCCACGCCGAAGGCGAGCGACGTGCCGGTCAGGGGGGTGGCCGCCGCCTCGGCGAGCGTCGCGACGGCGCCGTCCGGGGCGTCGTCGGGCACGGGGAACCACGCCACGGAGTCCCCCGCGGCGAGGCCGAGCGCGCGACCGTCGCCGGTGAGGGCGGGAGCGGCGCCGTCCGCCCCGACGAGCACGTACTCGCGCCCGCCGACCTCGGTGGTGGCTGGACCGCCGTCGTCCTCGAACGGGACCGTGAACGCCGCCGTCTGGTCCGACGCCGCGGTGTAGCGCAGCACGGGCGACCCCTCGACGAGGGCCACGGTCCCGAGGACGGAGCCCGCGCCGTCGAGCAGGTCGAGCGCGACGGACGCCGTGTCGTAACCCGTCACCACGGCCGACGCCGCGCCGACGTCCACGCCCACCTGCGGGACGTAGGGGCCGAGGACCGACTGCTCGGTGATCTCGACGGCCGGCAGCCCGAACGCGAACCCGCCGTCCGTCACGGCGAACGCGAGCGGCACGGGGAAGACGGGCTGCGGCTCGTCGCCGAAGACCAGCCCGGAGAACCAGCGGTTCGTCGGCGGGACCAGCCCGTCCGCGAGGCGGGCGGGCGGCATCGGCGCGAGCGTCTCCTCGGGCAGGAGGGACGGGTCCACCTCGGGAGCCGTCCCCGTGAGGTCGGCCGCAGGATGCCCGACGGCGTCGCCCGGCCCCGGCCGGCCCGTCCCCGAGGGACCGCCACCCGATCCGAAGACCCCGCACCCGGCGAGTGCGAGCACCGACGCGAGGACCGCCGTCGCGCGACGTCGCGTCGAGGCCCTCGCTCGGCGCGGCGTCACAGCCCGACCTTCCGCAGGAACTGCCCGAACGTCTCGTTCACGCCCGCGAGCACGCCCTCGCCGTCGAGCTCGATGCTCGCCGTGACGGGCGTGCCCGACGTCACGAGGCCGTGCTCCGCGCCGCGCACGAGCGCGTCGCTCGTGACCTCGACCGTGGCCTCCGCCTGGTTGGCGGCGTTCTGCACGGAGATCGACGCGACCTCACCGACGACCTCGGTCTGGTCCGGCAGCACGACCGTGACCTCGGCGCCCTGCCGGACGCGCGCGAAGTCGCTCGGGTCCAGCGTGAGCCGGGCGTCGACGAACAGCGAACCCTCCCGCTCGAGCGACGCGATCACCTCTCCCGCCCGGACGAACCCGCCCTCGCGTGCGGCGACGTCCGTGACCACGCCGTCGTACGGCGCGACGAGCGTGATCGTCCCGTCGGGCGTCACCTCGTACGCGGACGTGTCCGCGCTGACGAGCCCGAGCGCGATGTCGTGCTGCAGAGTCAGGCTGCTCACCGCGAGCAGCGGTTCCCCGGCGGCGACCTCGTCGCCCTCCTCCACCTCCAGGGCGGTGACCGTCCCCGCGTAGTCGCTGCCGACGTCGAGCACCTCCGCCCGGATCGTCGCCGTGGAGCTCGTCGCCTGGCTGAGCCGCCGGTTCATCACCAGCGTCAGCGCCGCGCACACGAGCACCACCACGAGCAGCCCACCCACGAGTCGGAGTCGGTTGGACCAGGTCATGCGACACCTCCGGCGGACGGCAAGGACGCAGGAAGGGACGACGACGCGTCCCCGGCCCCGAGGTGGTGAGCCGCCGAGGAGGCGGCGGGGAGGGAGGACGACGCCGGGTCGTGGCGGGCCTGGCGGGAGCCCGCGAGGAACGAGCGGGCGGATGGTAGACCCGGCGTCGTCCTTCCGGACCGCCGCCTGGCGATCGATGCCCGGGCAGCCGTGCGCCGGGTCGCACGCGACTCGCGGAACGCCGTCACGACGAACGCGCCGAGGATCACCGTGTTGGTGACGTTCCACGCGAGCGCGAGGCTCGGCACCGGGTCGCCCCAGCCCTTCCCGATGCCCACCACCGACGTGAGGAGCAGAAAGGCGAAGAAGAGCACCTGCGGGATCATGTAGCTGAACGGTGAGGTGACCTTCCCCGTGCTGCCGGTGACGTGCCACGCCTGCTCCGTGCCGGTCAGCGCGTTCCACAGGGCCTTGGTGTAGATGGGGAACGACACGGACGCGAGCAGGAGCACCTCCCAGCGGAACGACCCGAGCGTGAAGAACGCGATGGCGATCTGCAGGACGTAGAAGCCCGCGTAGTACAGGAGCCAGGTGCCCCACGAGATGGTGAGGTCCATGGGCGTGAGGTCGAGGTAGATCTGCAGCGGTGGCACGAGCAGCAGGACGAGCGGCGCGATCCCGGCGAGGTAGTGGGTCGCGGTGACGGTGTACTGCAGGCGCTGGTCGAGCGTGAGGGTGCGCCGCGGGCTGAGCGGGTTGTGCTGGAGCAGGATCTCGAACCCGCCGGTCGCCCAGCGCAGCTGCTGCTTGGTGTACGCCTCGACGGTCTCGGGGGTGTCGCCGACGGCGAGCGTCGTCGGGATGTAGATCGTCCGCCAGCCGCGCTCGTGGAGCAGGAGCGACGTCCACACGTCCTCGGACTTGGAGTCGGTGTGCATGCCGCCGATGTCGTCGACGGCGGCGCGGCGGAAGACGACGTTGGTGCCGACGCAGAACGCGGCGTTGAAACGGTTCCGGCCGGGCTGCACGAACCGGTAGAACACGGCCTGCATGTACCCGGCGCCGCGCGAGATGAGGTTGTCGAGGTTGCCGTAGGTCTGCGGGGTCTGGACGAACGCGACGTCGTCCCCGACGAAGAACGGCACGGTCTCGACGAGCAGCTCGGGCTTCGCGACGAAGTCCGCGTCGAGGATGACGAAGAAGTCCCCCTTCGCGATGGCGAGCGCGTGGTTGACGTTGCCGGCCTTCGCGCCGTTGCTCGACAGCCGCCGCACGTAGCGCGCGCCGAGCTGGGCGGCGACGTCGCGCACGTCGTCGGACCGGCCGTCGTCGAGCACCCAGGTGCGGTGCGTCCCGCGCAGCGCGACGGCGGCGCGCACCGTGCGCGCGATGGTGTCCAGGCCCTCGCCGTACGTCGTGACGAGGACGTCGACCGTGACCGGACGGTCGTGCAGGTAGAGGTTCCAGCGCGTCGGGTCGTCCTCGGCGCCGTCCCGGACGATCTCGGGGACGTCGAACAGGCGGTCCTTGGCGTGGTGGAAGGAGAACCCGCGCGGGTCGTACCCGCTCGACAGGACGGTCCACATCGCCAGCAGCGCCTGCACGACGAGCACCGACTCGGCGGTGATGACCATGACGTACGGGAGCGCGTCGCCGCGGTGCGCGGGGTCGAGCAGGAAGACGGCGTAGGCGATGACCCCGAGCGTCGCGCACAGCATGATCAGGACGAGCGACGGCGAGCGGGCGGCGGAGTTCTCGTCGCGGGGCGGTGCAGAGCGCTCGTCGCGCCGGTCGTGGGGGCCGGACGCCACGGGCCGCACGTGCTGGGTCCGGCGGGGCGTCAAGACCAGGCGGTCGAACTCGGAGACGACCATCGCATGTCCTCAGGGCTCGGGATCCGGTGGGATCTCGGGGACCTCGGAGAGGTCCGGAAGGATCGAGCGACGGGTCGTGGGTACTCGGCGGACGGGTGCCCGCCGGGTCGCCCGGACCCGGGTGCGGCGACGTCGTCGGCGTCGTGACTGCGTGCGTGCCGTGCTGGCCGAGCTCCCTGCCGGCCGCCGAGGCGGACCGGAGACGGGTCGAGGTGACCCGCCGGGAGCGGGCCACCTCGTCGTCTGCGCCGAACGTAGCGGCACCGGGCCGTGGTGTCACGGGTCGACGTGCACCTGCTCGCTCCCGGCGACAGTTGCCGGGAGCATCCAGTGCGTCCGGCACGGGGCGGCTCACGGAGCGCCGGACGGCCCCGGGATCGTTGGTCCCGCGCGCCTCGCGGCCCCATCCGACGGTGCGCGCGGCCTGTCTCCGGGCGCGTCACCCGTGCGCGGCCTCCACGCCGCGGAAACGTCCGGTTCACGGGGGGAAACGGAGAATTCACGACGACGGCGCGCCGCGCGTCCGACAGGTGGACGCGCGGCGCGCCGTCGCGGGGCCGCCGAGCGGTCAGGGCAGCTGCGGCACGACCTCGCTCGCGATGAGCTCCAGGTGGTCGAGGTCGTGCAGGTCGAGCACCTGGAGGTAGAAGCGCGTCGCGCCCTGCTCCGCCGCGGCGGCGATCTTGTCCGCGACCTCGCTCACCGTGCCCGCGAGGCCGTTGCGGCGCACCTCGTCGGGCTCGCGACCGATCGCGTCGGCCCGGCGGCGGAACTCCGCCTCGTCCTTGCCCACCGCGACGACGAACGCGGCCGAGTACACGAGCGAGTCGGGGTCGCGGTCCGCGTCGAGGCACGCGGCGCGGACGTTCTCGAACCTCTCGGGCAGCAGGCCCGGGTCGGGGAACGCCGCGTTGTACTCGCTCGCGAACCGGGCCGCGAGCGCCGGGGTCCGGCGCGGGCCGTGGCCGCCGACGATCACGGGCACGCGCTCCTGCGCGGGCTTGGGCAGCGCCGGCGAGTCCGTGAGCGTGTAGTGCTCGCCGCGGTACGAGAACGTCTCGCCGACCGGCGTCTCCCACAGCCCCGTGATCACTGCGAGCTGCTCCTCGAGGATCCCGAACCGCTTCTCCGGGAACGGGATGCCGTACGCCTCGTGCTCGCGCGCGAACCAGCCCGCGCCGAGCCCGAGCTCGACGCGCCCGCCGGACATCTGGTCGACCTGCGCGACCTGGATCGCGAGCACGCCCGGGTGGCGGAACGTCGCCGACGACACGAGCGTGCCCAGGCGGATGCGGCTCGTCTCGCGGGCCAGGCCGGCGAGGGTCGTCCAGGCGTCGGTCGGGCCGGGCAGCCCGTCGCCGTCGCCCATGACGAGGTAGTGGTCGGAGCGGAAGAACGCGTCGAACCCGAGGTCCTCGGTCGCCTTCGCGACGGCCAGGAGGTCGTCGTAGGAGGCGCCCTGCTGGGGCTCGGTGAAGATGCGCAGGTCGATCTGGGTCATGCCGTCACCCTGCCACACCCCACCCGGCAGCACCTCGTGCCCACCCGCCGAGCGCACGGCAGCGCGCTACGCGGCTACCCGCCGAGCGGGACGAGGTCGAGCTCCGCGAACTCCGCGACCTCCGGCACCCAGCGGTCGGCGACGAAGCCACGGTGGTCCGGGTGGGCGTCGTACGCGGCGTACGCCGCCTCGTCGTCGAACACCATGGAGAACTGGAACGCGAAGGGGCTCTTGGCGCTCACCTGACGCGAGACGGTGAAGTCCTGCACACCGGGGATCCCCGTGAGCGTGCGCCGCGCGGTGTCGAGGAACTCGGTCTCCTCGGCGCTGCCGGCGGGGTGGACGAGACGGAAGGCCACGGTGTGCTGGATCACACGCCACACCCTAGGGGTTCCGGCCCGGACCCACCCGCGCGCCGAGGGGACGCGCCGGGCCGGACGACCGCCGTCGTCGTAGGGTCGCTGCCATGCGCGTGAGCACCGTGATCCTGCCGATCTACCCGTGGCGCGAAGGGCGAGACGTCTGGCAGTCCGCCGACGAGCTCGGCTTCCACGCCGCCTACACCTACGACCACCTGTCGTGGCGCACGTTCCGGGACGGGCCCTGGTTCGGCGCCGTGCCGACCCTCGCGGCCGCGGCCGCGATCACCGACCGCGTGCGGCTCGGGACGCTCGTGTCCTCGCCGAACTTCCGCGAGCCGGTGACGTTCGCGAAGGACGTCATGACGCTCGACGACCTGTCGGGCGGGCGCGTCACGATCGGTCTCGGCGCCGGGACCACGGGGTTCGACGCGACGGTTCTCGGCGGTGACCCGTGGTCACCGGGCGAGCGGGCGGACCGCCTGCGCGACTTCACGGTGCTGCTCGACCGCCTGCTCACCGAGCCGACCGTCACGCACGACGACGGCCACTACCGCGCGCACGAGGCGCGGACCATCCCGGGCCCGGTCCAGTCCCCGCGCGTGCCGTTCGCGATCGCCGCGACCGGTCCCCGCGGGCTGCGGCTCGCCGCGCGCCACGGGCAGGCGTGGGTCACGACGGGCGCCGGGCATCTCGGCGACGACGCGACCCCGGAACACTCGCGCGCCGCGGTCCGCGACCAGGTCGAGCGTCTCGAGGCGACGTGCCGCGACGTCGGCCGCGACCCGGCGTCCGTGGAGCGCATCTTCCTCACGGGGTTCACGCCCGACCCGGTGCTCGAGTCCGTCGACGCGTTCGTCGAGACCGCACGGGCCTACGAGGCGGTCGGGATCACGGAGATCGTCCTCCACCGGCCCATCCCCGGCACCCAGTTCGCCGCCGACCAGGCGGTCTTCGAGCGCATCGCGACCGACGGCGCCGCCCAGGTCGCCTGACCCGCCCGTCCACGGCCGCGCCGTTCGCGACGGCGCGGCGGGGCCGCGTCGAGGCGGCACCTGTCGCAACCGGCGTGGTGGGCGCAAGACCGGGACGCCTCAGGACACCTATCCCACGACGACGCGACCGACGCGACCGAGGAGGCACCGTGGCCCGAGCTCCCGCCGGCTGGTACGCCGACGTCCAGCACGCCGAGACCGAGCGCTGGTTCGACGGCCGGACCTGGACGGACCGGCGCCGCCCGGCCACCGGCGAGATCCGCAGGGTCGACGACGGCCGCGCCCGCCGAGACGCGGGTGCCTCGCACCGCGACCGGTCCGCGGCGCTGTGGCTCCGGACGGTGCTCGGTGGGGCGGCGCTCGCGGTGTCAGTGGCCGCCGTCGGGCTGCTCGCGATCCTCGTGGCGACCTGACCCCGGCCCCGCAGAGGTACTACCTGGGCAGGGGCGCCTCGTGCGCGGCGATGCGCCGCGCGGCGACGAGCTCACGGGAGCAGGCGACGTCGCTCGTGGAACGCTCCCGTCGTGGCACGACGCGTTCCACGGGCACCGGGCTATCGTTGGCCGCGTGACGGCACGGACGAGCGAGCGGACACCCGCTGCCCGCACGGCGCAGGTCACCGTGCTCGGTGCAGGCACGGTGACCGAGGCGGCGGAGGAACCTGTGCGCGAGGCGCCGCGTCGCGGGCAGCAGGAGGGCGGGGTCGACGACCCGCTCGGTGTCGCGTGGCTCGTGCGGACCCTGTGGTCGATGCTGTCGAACGCGTGGTCCATGGCCGACCAGACCGAGATCGCGCGCGCCGACGCGATGCGCACGGCCGTGCGCCGCATCGAGGGTGTCACGCTCGCGCGCCCGGGCACGGGAGCGGCGTGACGACGCCCGACGGCGGCACGCCCCCACGGGACCGGCCGAACCTCGCGGGCCGCGTGCGGCGCTGGTGGCGCCGCGCCGACGACGCGCGCACCGGCGTCCGCTGGGCCAGTCTCGCGACGGTGCTCGGCGGGATCGCCGTCGCGCTCGTGAGCCTCGTGCTCGTGCTGCGCGGCCGGGTCTGGGCCTGGGTCCCGCTCGTGGTCGCGGCCGCCGTCGCGCTCCGCGAGGTCCGGTACCTGCAGCGCGTCGCGCGCGGCGGACGCCGCGGGCCGCGCTACCAGGAGAACGCGCCGCGCTGACCGACCGAGCGGCGGCGGTGCGCCTGGCGGGCCACGAGAACGCACCGGCGTCATCCGGAGGTCGCACCCCGGTGGAGGCCAGGATCCACCGGACGGGCGACGCGCGACGGGTGGGCCGGCGGCAAGACTGGCGGTACGACGTCGGGCGACGACGTCGAAGATCACCGGAGGCGCCCCGTGACGACCCAGACCCCTGAGCGAACCGTCCACCCGTCCCCCGACCACGTCCCCGTCCGCGCCGCGGCGCGCGGGCTGCGCTCCACCTCCCGACGGGCACGCGCAGCCCGACGACGACCTGCCGTTCCGCCGGTCGAGCGGGCTAACGGCTGGCTCGTGGCCGTCGCAGTGCTCGGCGCCGCGGTCCTCTTCACCGTCCTCGCGATGAACGCGTTCATGGGCGGCTGACCGTCCGAATTCAGCCACGCGGACCATCGACGCGCGGCCCGCGAAGGTCTACCGTCGGATGACGGGCGCCGCTGCCGTACGGCACGCGCCCGGCCAACGTCCGCCGCGCTCGTGGCACCACCGCCCGCGAGGGAGCGAGCGCCGGGTACCGGTGTACCGTCCCGTCCATGACCGACGTCCGCAGCCGCACCCATGCCCAGGCCGTCGAGGCAGCGATCGAGCTCTTCACCCGCAAGGGGTACGAGCAGACCACCGTCGAGGAGATCGCCGACGCCGCCCAGGTCAGCCGCGCCACCTTCTTCCGCCGCTTCCGCTCGAAGGAGGACGTGGTCTTCGCGGACCACGAGCTCCTGCTCGACGAGGTCGTCGTCATGCTCGCCGCGACGCGACCCGTCCCCGACGCCGAGGGGCACCTCACCACCGACCCGACGGTCGACCCGTACGTCGAGGTCTGCCGGGCGGCCCGGCTCGTGTTCGACCACCACGTCGGGCAGCGCGAGACGTCGCTCGCGCGCCACCGCCTGCTGCAGCAGGTCCCCGCGCTGCGCGACCGCGAGCTCGTCACGACGCACCGCTACGAGCGGGCGTTCACCGCCTACCTGCGCGACGCCCTGCCGCCCGACGCGCGCCGCTCGACGGCGTCGATCGCGTTCGCCGCGTCGGTCGTCGCCGTCCACAACGCGATCCTGCGCCGCTGGCTGCGCTCCCCCGACCAGGACCTGCGCCCGCAGCTCGAGGAGGCGTTCGCGGACCTGCGGCGCTCGGCCATGGGCCGGCTCGGCCTGCCCGACGACGGTGCCGCGACGCCCGAGCGGGGCGGCGACGGGCTCTCCCCGCGTCGGGTCGTCGTGACGGTCCTGGACGTCCCGGCGGACGGCGCCGACGCGCAGGGCGTCGCGGACGACGTCGCCCGGGCGGTCCGCGACGCCCTGCGCTGACCGGCCCGCACGACTGTCCGTCTCGTGGGACGGCCCGTGACCGGACGGCACGGACGCGGAATGCGCGAGTAGCATCGGCCGTTGCAGAACGCAGTACGCACGAACGTGCTCCGGGGTCGGTGCAATTCCGAGCCGGCGGTGACAGTCCGCGACCCGCGCCCACGCGCGGTTGACCTGGTGGAACTCCAGGACCGACGGTGACAGTCCGGATGGGAGGAAGCACGTGCGGCGCGGCCGTCTCCGGCCGGGCAGGGCTCTTCCCGAGCCCTCGACCACCGGGACCGGCCTCGCCGTGGTGAGCGACGCCGTCGGGCCGCCCTGGGCGCCCGGCCCGCCGCCCGCCCTCACCCCGGAGCCGACGTGCCCGGGACGAGGGAACACCGATGGACCTGATCCACGCGCTCTTCGACGCGCAGCTGACGATCGGCGACCAGCACCTGCTGTGGCGCGAGATCGTGGGCAACGGGTTCGGCCTGGCCTCCGCGCTGGGCGGCATGCGACGCAAGGTGTGGGCGTGGCCGGTCGGCATCGTCGGCAACCTGCTGCTGCTCACCGTCTTCCTCGGCGCGGTGTTCGCGACGCCCAACCCCGTCAACCTGCTCGGCCAGGCCGGACGCCAGGTCATGTTCGTCATCGTGTCCGTGTACGGGTGGGTGCAGTGGCGTCGCACGCAGCAGCGGCTCGGGGACGCGGACGCGGACAGCCACGGCGTGAGCGTGGTCCCGCAGTGGGCGACGGCGCGTCAGCGCATCGGCCTCGTGCTCGCCCTCCTCGTCGGCACGGCCGTGCTCACCCCTGTCTTCCGCGCGCTCGGGTCGTTCGAGCCCGTCTGGGCCGACGCCTGGATCTTCATGGGCTCGCTGCTCGCGACCTACGGCATGGCGAAGGGCTGGGTCGAGTTCTGGCTGATCTGGGTCGCGGTCGACGTCGTGGGCGTGCCGCTGCTGATCTCGGCCGGCTTCTACGCGTCGGCGTTCATGTACGTGTTCTACGGCGCCTTCACGCTCGTCGGGTTCTTCGTGTGGTGGCGCATCAAGCGCCAGGCCACCGCCGCGGCTGCCGCGGCGGCGTCGGGCATGCCCGCCTGACCTCGTGCGGGGCGTGGGCTCGCGGCCTCAGTCGTCGAAGAGCATGCGGTCCGACGGCGCGGCCCGGGTCGCGCCGAGCGTCGCGTCCGCGCACACCGCGTCGACGAGCGCCTCGGTCCCGCCGACGTAGGTCGCCGACGCGTCGATCTCCGTCCCGACGAACCACGACCGGTCCTGCGGCCACCACAGGTTCGGCGGCTGCTCCTGGTGGCGGAAGGCCCCGGTGTCGGCGAGCGTGCCCGTCCACAGGTGGTACTCGCGGTGCGGGAGCAGGAGCATCGGGGCGGCCGGGCGCTCGACGAGCGTCGGGACGATGCGGTCCCACGCCTCCGCGAGCGCTCGCTCGACCTCCTCGTCGCTCGGGCGCGGGTCGCCCTCGGCCCACCCGACCAACGGCGCGACGCCCGATGTCGCGCGAGGATCGCTGCCGTGGTCGTAGAGGAACGCGTGCCCCGTCCAGATCGCGAGGCGCACGGCGTGACTCCGCGCCACCCCTGCGATACCCGGTCTCAGTTGACTGAGACTTGGTATCGCTGCACTATGGGAGGAGACCGCCGACGACGTCGTCCCGCACCCGGGCACCGCCGCTGCCGACGATCGCGCTCGACCGACCAGCAGCCACCGTCCCAGGGGAGCACCGATGCCCACCACCCCGATCATGCCCGGTGTCACCGAGCCCGCCTACGACCTCGCGACCCCGCTCGACCTCGACTACGCCGGCGCGTTCGCCGACGCGACCGACGAGGACCGCGCCCACCAGCAGCGCGTCCGTCAGTTCGTCCAGGACGAGGTGCTCCCGGTCATCGACGACTACTGGGAGCGCGCCGAGGTCCCGCTCGACCTCGTCAAGCGCATGGGCGAGCTCGACCTCCTGCGCGACGGCGTCGACGTCGACGGTCACCCACGCGTCTCCCTCCTGGCCGCAGGGCTCGCCGCGATGGAGATGTCGCGCGGCGACGGGTCCGTCGCGACGATCTGCGGCGTGCAGGGAGGCCTCGCGCTGCGCAGCATCCAGATGCTCGGCTCCGACGAGCAGCGCGCGCGGTACGCGGAGCCCATGGCGCGCGGGGAGGTCCTCGGGGCGTTCGCGCTCACGGAGCCCACCCACGGCTCGGACTCCGTCTCGCTCGAGACGACGGCGCGCAAGGAGACCCGCGACGGCGTCGAGGGCTACGTGCTGGACGGCGAGAAGAAGTGGATCGGCAACGGGTCGTCGGGGCACATCACCGTCGTGTGGGCACGCCTCGTCGGTGAGGACGGCGACAACCAGGTGCACGGGTTCGTCGTGCCGCAGGACACCCCCGGCTACACGGGCACGACGATCACCGGGAAGGTGTCGCTGCGCGCGATCTGGCAGGCGCACGTGGTGCTCGACGACGTCTTCGTCCCGGCCGAGAACGCCCTGCCGGGAGCGCGGTCGTTCAAGGACACCGCACGCGTGCTCTTCGCGACGCGCCTCGGGGTGGCGTGGGCCGCCGTCGGGCACGCCATCGCCTGCTACGAGACCGCGGTGGCCTACGCGAAGCAGCGCGTGCAGTTCGGCCGCCCGCTCGCCGCGAACCAGATGATCCAGGAGCGCCTCACGAAGATGCTCTCCACCGTGACGCAGCTCCAGCTCCTCGTCGCGCAGATGACGCGCCTGGACGAGGCCGGGAAGCTCTCCGGCCCGCAGGCGTCGCTCGCGAAGTACACGTGCACCCGCGGCGCGCGCGAGGTCGCGGCGAGCGCGCGGGACCTGCTCGGCGGCAACGGCATCCTGCTGCGCAACCGCGTCGCCCGGCACTTCGCGGACGTCGAGGCCCTCCACACGTACGAGGGCACCGAGTCCGTCCAGGCGCTCATCGTCGGCCGCGACATCACCGGCGTCTCCGCGTTCGTCTGACAGGTCCGCCGAGGGCGACCCGCCCTCCCTCAGCTCCCCGGCGCCGCTCGCCCCTCCTCGCGGCGCCGGGGCTTCCCCGTCCCGCCCCGTTCTCCCGCCATCTCCCGGACGGAGTCTCATGAGCACCGACGCCACCCCCCTGCACGACGACGCAGCCGTCACCTCCGAGGACGAGGTCACCCCGGTCCTCCTGCACGGCGCGCGCACCCCGTTCGCGCGCTTCCGCGGGGCGCTCGCCCCGCTCTCCGCCGCCGAGCTCGGCGCGCACGCGATCCGCGGCGCGCTCGCCGCGGCGGGCGTCGCACCCGAGCAGGTCGACACCGTGATCGTCGGTCAGGTCGTCCAGGCGGGCGCCAAGCAGGGCCCGGCCCGCCAGGCCGCGATCCTCGCCGGCCTGGGCTGGGACGTCCCCACCGTGACGATCAACAAGCTGTGCCTCTCGGGGCTCACCGCGATCATCGACGCGGCCCGGCTGGTCCGCACGGGCGAGGCGACCGTCGTCGTCGCGGGCGGCCAGGAGTCCATGACGAACGCGCCGCACCTGGTCCTCGGCTCGCGCGCCGGCTTCGCGTTCGGCGACGTGACCATGGCCGACTCCCTCACGCACGACGGCCTGAACGACCCGTTCAGCGGCGAGGTCATGGGCGAGCTCACCGACCGCGGCTGCGCGACGCGCGGGATCGGTCGTCCCGAGCAGGACGCGTTCGCGCTGCGCTCGCACGAGCGGGCCGCCGCCGCGCGCGACGCCGGTCGTCTCGCCGCGGAGATCGCACCCGTCGAGGTGCCGCAGCGCCGGGGCGGGCCGGTCGTCGTCGAGCACGACGAGGGTGTCCGCGCCGACACCACGCTCGAGGCTCTCGAGCGCCTGCGCCCGGCCTTCATGAAGGACGGGACCATCACCGCCGGCTCCAGCTCGCCGCTGTCCGACGGCGCGGCGGCCGTCGTGGTCGCGAGCCGCGCCTTCGCGAAGCGCAACGGGCTGTCGTGGCTCGCCGAGATCGGCGCCGCGGGCCAGGTGGCCGGGCCGGACAGCTCGCTGCACTCCCAGCCCGCGCGGGCCATCGAGGCCGCCGTGAAGCGCGAGGGCGTCGCCGCGGCAGACCTCGACCTCGTCGAGATCAACGAGGCGTTCGCGGCCGTCGCGCTGCAGTCGATCGCCGACCTCGGCATCGACGCCGACGTCGTGAACCCCGACGGCGGCGCGATCGCGCTCGGGCACCCCGTCGGCGCGTCCGGCGCCCGCCTCGCGCTGCACCTCGCGCTCGCGCTCCAGCGACGCGGCGGCGGCATCGGCGCGGCGGCGCTGTGCGGCGGCGGCGGTCAGGGCGACGCGTTGATCCTGCGGGCCTGAGGACCAGGCGCGACGACGCGCCGTCGGGCACGTTCCCGAGCGCGAGCGCGCGGGGGGCGTGGTGGGCGCTGAGCCGCTCCCCGCGCGAGCAGCCGATCGTTGGGGCACGATGCTGCACCAGGGCCGACGCGTCTCCGACCGCTCCGGTGTGATGCAGATCGCGCCGAGATCGACCGTAATCGCGTCATGGATCGCGCCAGGCGCGGTCTCTCTCCCTGGAAGCACCCCCCACGAGAGGACCGTCATGACCACCGTGACCGAGGCAGCCCGCCGCACCGCGAGCCGCGCACGCCACTCGCACCTGTCGGCCGTCGCCGTCGCGCTCGTCGGGGTCGCCGCCGGCTTCGCCGCGGCGCCCTACCTGCTGGGCTGACTCCCCGCGACGCCACGAGGGCCCGGGACCGCACGGTCCCGGGCCCTCGTCATGCCTCCGACGACCCCGTGACGGCAGCGCCCTCCGCGAGCAGCTCCTCGAGCCGGTCGAGCAGCGGGACCTGGCCCGCGACGACGAGGCCGCGCGCCCGCGCCACCGGGAACCAGCCGGCCCGGTCGAGCTCGGGGAACTCCTGCATCCGCCCCGAGCGCGGCGGCCACTCCAGCGCGAACGTGTTGCTCGAGATCGTCGCGACGTCGAGGTCCGCCTCACGGGCCCACGCGGCGACGAGCTTGCCCGCACGCTGGCGCGCGGTCCCGAGGTCGAGGTCCGGCGCCTCGGCGACGGGCGCCGCGACGCCGAGCTCCTCCGCGAACTCGCGCAGCGCCGCGTCGTGCCCGTCCTCGCCGGGTTCCACCTCGCCCTTGGGGATCGTCCAGCCGCCCGCGTCCTTGCGCGCCCAGAGCGGGCCGCCCATGTGCCCGAGGAGCACCTCGACGACGTCGTCCCGGATCCGGTAGAGCACGAGCCCCGCTGACTGCTTCACCCCTCCTTCCTACACATCGGACGGCCGGACGGCCCGTCGGAGCCGCTGCTGCCTCCCGGTCCGGCCGGTTGGTCGACCCAGATCCCGCGCAGCCCGGGCCCCCGCGGCGGCGTGTCGGAGGTGCGGCGTAGCGTCGACGGCGACCTCAGGACCGGACCGCAGGAGGGGACGACCATGACCACGCCGAGCGTCACGCACCTCAACCCGCCCGGGCTGCACCGCAACCCCGCGTTCTCGCAGGGCACGATCGTCGAGACCGGCCGCACGCTGTACGTCGGCGGCCAGAACGGGACCGACGCCGACGGCGCGATCGTCGAGGGCGGCATCGCGGCCCAGACGGCGCAGGCCTTGCGGAACGTGCTCGCCGTGCTCGCGGAGGCCGGCGCCGGGCCGCAGGACGTCGCGCGGCTCGCGGTGTACCTCGACCCGGAGGCCGACCTCATGGAGGGATTCGCCGCCGTCGGCGAGGTCTGGGGGCCGTACCCGGCCGCCGTGACGGTCCTGCGGGTGGGGATCGGGCGGCCCGACGCGCTGGTCGAGATCGAGGCGGTCGCCGCGCTCCCGGCCTGACGCTCGCCGACCGGCCGGACGCCCGACGCTGCCGGCCCGACCCTCACCGCCCTGGCCTGACGCAGATCGCCCTCGGCGTGGTCCCGCCGTCCGCGGCTCCCCGGCGCGCGTGCGTGCGCACCCCCCGCTACTGTCCGGGAGTGCCAGCCCACCGGACCCCTCACCGCGCCCTCTGGCGGGCCGCGGCGTACGGGGTCGCGGCGTCCGTGCCGGTGCTCGCGCTCGCGTGGCTCGTCCGTGCCGAGTCGGGACTTGTCGTCGACGCCGACCGTGCGACCGTCACGGCGGCGGCACGGTTCACCGGCGAGCACCCGGCGTTCGAGGGCGCGCTGCTCGTCGGGCAGGAGGTGCTCGCCGCACGGTGGATGAACCTCGCCGCGACGGGCGTGTGCGTCTGGGCGTGGCGGCGCCGCGGGCTCGGGTCGCGGGCCGCCTGGGCGGCCGGGACGATCTGGGGCACGTGGGCGCTCGGGCTCGGCGCGAAGGAGCTCGTCGGCCGCGCCCGTCCCGTCCTCGAGGACGCCGTGACGGTCGTGCCCGGCTCCAGCTTCCCGTCCGGGCACGCGATGAACGCAGCCGCCGTCGGGGTGAGCCTGACCGTGCTCGTGTGGCCGCTGCTCGGCCCGCGCGGGCGGGTCGTGACCGTCACGGGCGCGGCGGCGCTCGCCCTCGTCACCGCGGCGGACCGCGTGCTGCTCGGCGTGCACTACCCGTCCGACGTCGTCGGCGGGCTCCTTCTCGGCGGTGCCGTCGCCGGGGCGTCCGCCGTCGGGTTCCACGGGTGGGCGTCCGCCCGCTCCCCCGGCTCCGCTTCCAGGAACGAGGTCTGATGCATCCCTTCGTGCACCGCTACGAGCTCGACACGACCCGACCCACTGCGAGAGACGTCCTGCGCGACGTCGGGCTCCGGGCCTTCCTGCCGGGTGCGGTGCTGTGGGTGCTCATCGTCGCGACGGGCTTCCTCGTGCGGGGGCCGCTGGGCGACCTGCCGGGCGAGGTCGGGGTCAACCGCTGGTTCGAGGAGCGGCGCACGCCCTTCTGGGACACGGTCACCGACGTGCTCTCGCTCATCGGGACGACCGAGTTCATCATCGGCGGCACGCTGCTCACGATCGCGCTCGTGTGGTGGCGCACGCGGCAGTGGTGGTTCGCCGTCGTGCCCGCGCTCGCCGTCGCGCTGCAGGCGCTGATCTTCCTCACGTCCTCGATCGTCGTGGGGCGCGAGCGACCGGACGTCTCGCGGCTCGACGAGGCGCCACCCACGTCGAGCTTCCCCTCCGGCCACACCGGGGCGTCCGCCGCGTTCTACCTGACGCTCATGCTGCTCGCGCAGCGCATCACGCACCCCGTGCTGCGCGTCGTCGTGACGGTCCTGTGCTGCCTCGTGCCGCTCGGTGTCGGGATCTCGCGCCTCTACCGCGGCGCCCACGGCCCGGCGGACGTCGTGGTCGGGCTGGTCAACGGGATCGTCTGCTGCGTCCTCGCGTGGAACTACCTGCGCCGCGACGTGCGCGCGCACCGCTGAGGAGTCCCGGGTCGCGAGGGTGGGCCCTGGTCGCGAGGGTGGGCCATGGTCGCCGTCGTGCGGGGGCGTCCGGGCGATGTGCAAGCCCGGACGCCCCGTCAGCTCACGCGCACACACCCGCCGGGTCCCACGAGCCCCACGTCACGGACCCGGGCAGCTCGCCCTGCGTCCACCACTGGGCCGTGTAGTTGACCCCGGCGCGAGACACGGTCTGCCCGCCGGTGTAGACGGCCTCACGGGACCACGCCGGGGCGCAGTCCGCGACCTCGACCTCGGGGGCCGTACCGCAGGGGCCGATCTTCTTCCACGCGTTGCTCGCGCCCGGCTCCTGGTTGCGGGTCCACCACTGGGCCGCGTACTCCGAGCCCTCGTGCGAGACGACCTCGCCACCCGTGTAGACGCCGGTGCCGTACCACGGCGCCGCGCACTCGTCCGCGACGCCCGGCCCCGGGGTCGCCGCGCGCAGCGTCGAGCCCAGCGCGTCACCGAGCTCGTTGCGGTAGTCGCCCGAGAGGTCCCACCACATCGCGCCGCCGTAGCCCTGCGTCGCGACGAACTCGGCCTTGGCCGTCACCGACTCCGGGTCGTCGTAGCTCCACCACTCGTCACCGTCGTAGAGCCAGCTCGCGCCGATCTCGGGGTCGAAGAAGGACTCGCCGTCGAACGAGCGCAGCTCGGCATACGTCTTGGTGCCGACGTAGCCTGCGGCGGGCTGCCAACCCTGCGTGCCGTCCTCGACGCCGTACCAGCCGTGACCGTAGGCAGCGAGGCCCGCGTTGATCTGCGCCGGGTCCGCGCCCGCGTTCACGTACATGCCGAGGGCGCCGTCGAGCCCGAGGCCCCAGTTCTGCGTGCCGTCGGGGTGGAGGTTGCCCTGGTGCCCGGTCTGGTTCGGCACCCAGCCGCCGTGGAAGTCGTAGCCCTGGACGTTGAGGAAGTCGACGACGGCGAACAGCCGCGGGTCGAGCCAGCCGCCCTGGCCCGCGTTCCAGCCGCCCGCCGGGGCGAACGCCGTCAGCAGGTACTCCTCGCCGTTCGCCGCGCCGCGCGCGTCCAGCTCGGCCCGGAACTCCTCCATGAGGAGCAGGAAGTTCTCCTTGTCCTCGGGGCGGGCGTTCGCCGTCTCGCCGCCCGTGACCGGCCACTCCCAGTCGATGTCGATGCCGTCGAAGATGCCGGCCGCGACGCCGGGGCCGCCCTTGCCGTCGACGACCGGCAGGTCGCCGTCGATGTAGATGTCGAGGCACGAGTCGACGAGCGCCGTGCGCCCCTCGGGCGTGGAGGCCGCCTCGGAGAAGTTGTCCGACCAGGTCCAGCCGCCGAGCGAGACGAGGATCTTCGTCTCGGGGCTGACCGCCTTGAGCTTCTTGAGCTGGTTGAAGTTGCCCGCGAGCGTCTGGCCGGGCTTGTCCGCCTTGCCGTCGACGGAGTCAGCGGCCGAGACCTCGGCGACGAAGTCGTTGAACGGGTCGCCCTCGCCGGGCACATCGGCGATGTCGCACACGAGGTCGGTCGTGACGTTCCCGAACGCGTAGTTGATGTGGGTGAGGTCATCGATCGCGCCGGTGCGAAGCAGGTCGGCCACGTGGAAGTCACGGGTGACGCGCGAGTCGGCCATGACGTAGCCGACGCTGCGGAACCCGTTGATGTCCGAGGGTCCGGCGACGGACGCCACGGGCTTCGCGGTGGGCTGCGGCGCCGCCAGGGCGGGCGACGCGAAGGTGGCTGCCGTGAGCGCGAGCGCCCCGACGACGGCGGTGGTCGCGACCGCGCGGGAGCGTGCGGTCGTGCGGCTGGTCGGGGGTGTTCCGGCGAACGAGCGGCCTGGAGAGGCCGCGCTGGGTGTCGGTCGATCGGTCATGAAGGCCTCGTTGCTCTTCGGCCCGGGCTGGGGATCCCGGGGTTTGTTCGGTCTCCTGCAAACTACCGCCGATCCGACGGTTTACGCCAGGGTCCGAACGAAAGTCGCTGCCCGGACCGCGCGACGCGCACGCTCGACGCTCCCGGCGGGACGGCCCCGGCAGCGGCCAGGAGGAACGCCGCCCCGACCCAGAACGCGGCCTGCGGCCCGACGACGTCGCTGAGTCCGCCCGTGACGAGCGCGCCCACGGCCTGGCCTGCGGTGAGCGCGACGAAGAGCACGGCGGTCGTGCGGCCGGCCGCGGCAGCGCGCAGGACGCCGGCCCACGCGATGAGCACGCCACTGAGGGCGGTGTACGCGCCGCCGAAGACCGCCCCGGCGAGCGCCACGACGAGCACGCTGCCGGGGACGAGGGCCAGCGCGGCCGTGCCGGCCGCCGTCGCGACCGCCGTGACGACCCAGGCGCCGCGCAGTCCGAGCACGCGGACGGCGTCGCCGCTCAGGGCACCGAGCACGGCGGCCGCGCCGAGCAGGCACCACAGGGCGGCGGTGGTGCGGCCGGGGAGCCCACCCGTGACCGTGACGAGGTCGCGGCCGAACGTCCACACCGCGGCGCTGCCGACCCCCGCGACCGCTGCGGCGAGGCCGGCGCGCACGAGCGGTCCGCGAGGACCGGTCGCGCCACGCCCGTCGTCCGGCGCCGTTCCGCTCGCCTCGTGCGGCCCCTCGGGTCGCGAGGGCCAGCGCGCGCTCCGGTCCACGACGGCCGCCGTGACGAGCGCACCGGCGGCGGCGCAGAACCACACCGGCCGCCAGACGTCGGGAGCGGCGAGCGTCGCGGCCCCCACCAGCGCGACGCCGATGCCCGTCCCCGAGTTGACCACGGCCTGCGCCCGGCCTGCGCGGCGGCCGTCCACCGTCGCCCCGACCGCCGCAACCAGGGTGGGCGAGACCGCGCCCGCGGCGCTGCCCGCGACGAGCACGCCCGCGGCGAGGCTCCACGTCGACCACGACATGCCGACCACGAGCGCACCCGACGCGGCGAGCACCGCCGCGACCCACACGACGACGCGCGGCGGCCGGCGCGCCATCGACCGCTGAGCCCAGAGCGCCGCGGCGCAGTACGCGGCGAAGCTGCCGGCGGCGATCGCGCCCGCGAGCGCCGAGGACAGACCGAGCTCGCTCGTCAGGGCGGGCAGCTGGAGCCCGAAGCCGTAGCGCACGACGCCGTAGGTCACCGCGACAAGACCCGTCCCCGCGGCGACCAGGCGGCCGGGTGCGGTGGACACGAGGTGTAACGATCGTTTCGCCATAACGCTCGTTACACTAACCCCATGCCACAGACCCACGCACGCGGGACGGCGCGAGAGCGTCTGCTCGACGCAGCAGAAGTGCTGTTCGTCGAGCACGGGATCGCGGCGACCGGCGTCGACGCCGTGCTCCGGCGCGCCGAGGTCTCCCCCGCGACGCTCTACGCGCACTTCCCCGGCAAGGACCATCTCGTCGCGGGCTACCTCGAGCGGCGCCACGAGCGCTGGCGCGCGACGTGGGACGCCGCTCTCGAGCGGTGCGGCGACGACCCGGACGCCCGGGCGCTCGCGATCTTCGACGCCCTCGACGACTTCCCCACCACGACGAGCAGCCGCGGGTGCGCTTTCCTCGCCGCCGCGGTCGAGGTCACCGACCCCGAGCACCCCGCCTACCGCTGGCTCGCTGCCGACACCCGGCTGCTCGTCGACCGGCTGCGCACCCTCGCCGCCGAGACCGGCGCCGCCGATCCCGACGCCCTCGCCGCCGAGCTCCTCGCCCTCTACGACGGCGCCCTCGCATCCCGCACCCGCCGCACCGTCGCGCGCGACGACGGCCCCTCCCCCCTCCCGTGGCGCACGCTCGCCGCCGCGGCGGTGTCCCGGCACCGCGCCTGACGGGCCGTAGTCACCCCGTACCTGATGCGCTCCGGCGCGTCGACCGTGATCCTGGACGGAGGGCCGCGTCACGACACGAGGGAGGCCCCGTGGAATCCGTGCAGGGGAACGCGCCACACAGCGAACCGCCCGGCGGCGACGCCGAGCCGGCAGTCGACCCGAAGGCTCACGCCAACCGCTGGCGAGCGCTCGTCGTGCTGTCCGTCGCGCTGTCGATGGTCGTCATCGACGGGACGATCGTCGCCGTCGCCATCCCGGACATCGTCGCCGACCTCGGTCTCGGCCTGAGCCAGGCGCAGTGGATCAGCGCCTCGTATGCCGCGGTCCTGGCCGCCGTGCTGCTCTCGTCGGGCCGGCTCGGCGACCGGGTCGGCCGACGGCGGATGCTCCTCGTGGGCGTGGTGGTGTTCCTCGCTGGCTCGCTGCTCGCGGCGACGTCCGACGACGGCGGCTCGCTCATCGTCGGGCGGCTCGCCCAGGGTCTGGGGGCGGCCGCGATCCTCCCGTCGACCCTCTCGACCGTGAACGCGACCTTCCGCGGCAAGGACAGGGCTGCGGCGTTCGGCGTGTGGGGAGCCGTCATCTCCGGCGCTGCCGCGATCGGGCCGCTCGCCGGCGGGTGGATCACGACGTCGTTCACGTGGCCCTGGATCTTCCTCGTCAACGTCCCGGTCGGCGTGCTCGTGGTGATCGGGGCCCTCCTGTGGGTACCGGAGACCCGGGCGCACTCTTTCGCCCCCGGGCTGGACGGCGTCGGGCTCCTGCTGTCCGCGCTCGGCTTCGGTGCCCTCGTGGTCGGGCTCATCGAGGGTCAGTCGCTCGGCTGGTGGAACCCGAAGCGGGACGTCGAGGTCCTCGGGGCCACATGGCCGAGCACCGCGCCCGTCTCGCCGACCCCGGTCCTCCTCGCGGTCGGGCTGCTCCTGCTCGTGCTCTTCGTGGTGTGGGAACGGCACCGCGCGCGCGTGCGGCGGTCCGCGCTGCTCGACCTCACGCTGTTCCGCATCCCGACCTTCCGGTGGGGCAACACGACCGCGATGACCGTCGCCGTCGGCGAGTTCGGGATCATCTTCGTCCTGCCGCTCTTCCTCGTGAACGTGCTCGCGCTGTCCACGATGGGGGCCGGGCTCGTGCTCGCGGCGATGGCGCTCGGCGCGTTCTTCTCCGGCGCGGCGGCCCGGCACCTGGCGGCCGCGGTCGGCGCCCCTCTCGTCGTGGTCATCGGGCTCGCGCTCGAGATCGCCGGCGTGGTCGCCGTCGCCCTCACGGTCACCGCGACCGTCTCGCCGTGGCTGCTCGCCGCCCTGCTGGTGGTCTACGGCGTCGGGCTGGGCCTCGCGTCCGCGCAGCTCACGAGCACGACCCTCGTGGACGTCCCGCCCGAGGAGTCCGGGCAGGGCTCCGCGACGCAGTCCACGGCCCGGCAGGTCGGCTCCGCGCTCGGCACCGCGCTCGTCGGGACGGCGCTCGCCGTGCTCCTCGCGAGCGCCGTGCCCACGTCCCTCGACGGTGAGGGTCTCCCGCAGCAGGAGATCGACCAGCTCACCGACGCGACGAGCGGCTCCGCGGGCGACGTCATCTCGGAGCTGCGGCGCACGGGCACGCACGGGGAGCTGGGCCCGAAGGAGCCGGAGGTCGTCGATGCTCTCGCGTCCGGGTTCGCCGACGCGACCCGCGGGTCGTTGCTCATCGCCGGGGGTTTCCTCCTGCTCGGGCTCGCGTCCTCGACGCTCGTCGTGCGGGCGTCGCGCCGGTCCGCGTGACGTCGGGCAGAGCCGGGGGCCGGGCCGCGGGTCACGCCAGGCGGTGCCAGACGCCCTCGGACACGACCTCCACCGCGCCGTCGACCACGAACGCGGTCTCGTCGTCGACCGCGTACGCCGACCCGCCCAGCGCGGCGGCCCACCGCCGCGCCGCAGCCTCCGTGTTGTCGGGGAGATCCGGGTGGCCCAGGTGGGGGAACATCGAGAAGTCGACGAGCCCCAGCGGCGTCGCGTCCTCGCCGTCGGGCGGCTCCCACCCCACGAACTCCTCGCCGGTGCGCGGCGTCAGGGCCATGCTGCCGGCGCTCATCCCGACGTAGACCGTCGCGCTGAGCGACGGCACGAGGTCCGCGAACCCCGACCGCCGCATCCAGTACGCCAGGTACCCCGCGTCGCCGCCCGCGGCCAGCAGCACGTCCGTCTCCCGGACGAGCGGCACCCACCGTTCCGCGGGGATGCTCGGCAACGCCGTCAGCTCCAGCACCCCGACCGACCCCCACCCCAGACCCGCCATGTGGTCCGACTCCCCCGTGATGAAGTCCCGGGCGTTCTTCCCCGGCCCCACCCACGGGTGGCCGTACAACGCCGTCGGGATGCACAGCGCCGAGCAGTCACCGACCGGTCGGCCCAGCAGCCCGACGAGCGCCGCCTCGATGGTCGGGTTCGTGACTCCCCCTGACGTGAGCAACAGCTTCATCGCACCCTCCCCGGTTCCGACGGTCTGCACGGCAGACCGAGGCGCGGGTGGGAAGTCATCGCCCCACTCTCAACCGGCGCGCGCCTCAGCGTGGGCGAGTACGACGAAGGGCCCCACAGCCGCAGAATTCTGCGGGTGGGGCCCTTCGGGTGGCGGTAGCGGTGAGATTCGAACTCACGGTGGACTTTCACCCACACACGCTTTCGAGGCGTGCTCCTTAGGCCGCTCGGACACGCTACCTTGCCGGGTACACCGGCCCAGGAAGGATACCTGGTCAGACCCCCGGACACCGAATCGGCGGGATCACTGCCCGCCGAGCGCCTCCGCGAACAGCGGCACCACGTTGTCGATCGCGTAGATCACGGCCGTGGGCGTGCCGAGCGAGAAGGCGTTGGACAGGTCCTTGTCGTCGAACACGACGTAGCGCCCGTCGGCGACGGACGGCACGGCCTGGAAGAGGGGCAGCGCCTCGACGTCCGCGGCGGTGAACCCGATGGGCTGGATGACGGTGAGGTCGGCGTCGAGCATGTCGACGTTCTCGGTGCCGAGGCTGGCGGAGAACTCCTCGCCGGCGGCGGCGTCGATCTCGGGCTTGGTCTCGAACCCGAGACCCTGCATGAACTCGCCACGGCTGGACGAGGACACGTAGGCGCCGAAGCCCTCGGCCCAGTACGACCCGATGACGGCGGTCTTGCCGGCGAACTCGGGGTGCTCGTCGCGCGCGGCGGCGAAGGCGTCGTCGACCTCGGCGAGCAGCTCGTCACCGGCCTCGCTGCGCCCGAGCGCGGCGGCGATCATCGTGACCTGGTCCTCCATGGACGCGAGGTACGCCTCGCCCCCTTCGGGGATGGCGACGGTCGGCGCGATCTCGGACAGCCGGTCGTAGCGCTCCTGGTCGCCCGACGACTTCACGTCGAGGATGACGTCCGGGTCGAGCACGGCGATCTGCTCGTACGACGGCTCGAGCGTCCCGATGATCTCGGGCGACTCGTCGTAGGCGTCGGCGAGCCACGGGCCGACGCCGTCGCCGCCGAACGCGAGCCAGTCGCTCGCCCCGACGGGCTGGACGCCGAGCGCGAGCGCCGTCTCGGCGTCGCCCCAGCCGAGGGCGACGACGCGCGTCGGCTCCTCGGGGATCTCGACGTCGCCGAACGCGGTGGTGACGGTCACGGGAAAGGCGTCCGCCGCGCCGTCGGCGCTCTCGCTGCCCGACGGCGCCGGCTCGCCCTCGTCGGTCGTGCCGCCGGACGAGCAGGCGGCGAGCGCCAGGACGGCCAGCGCGGACGTCGCTGCGAGCGCGCGACGAAGCGTGGTGGTGCGGTGCATGAGACTCCTCAGTCTTCGAAGATCTGGCCGACGGGCTCGCGCTTCTCGGCCTGGAAACGGTCCTCGGCTCGCCCGTGGGCCCAGTAGCCGGAGAGGGACAGATCGGTGCGCGGGACGCCGCGCGCGGCGAACACACGACGCAGAGCCTTCATGGCTCCGCGCTCGCCGTGAGCGAAGACGTGGACCCGCCCCTCGCGCCAGGGCAGGTCGGCGACCGCGTCGGCGAGCAGCGTCGTCGTGCCCGCGGGCGCCTCCCCGCGCAGGAGCCACGTGAGCTCGACGCCGGGGGGCGCCTCGAGCGGCAGTCGGTCGGCCTCGGTGGTGACCTCGAGCACCGCGTGCCCGACGGCGTCGCGCGGCATGGCCTCGAGCGCTGCGGCGATCGCGGGCAGTGCGGAGTCGTCGCCGGCGAGCAGGTGCCACGCCGCGGTGGGGTCGGGCGAGTAGCCGCCGCCGGGGCCGGAGAGCACGAGCCGGTCCCCGGGCCGGGCCTGCGCGGCCCAGGGGCCCGCGAGGCCCTCGTCCCCGTGGACGACGAAGTCGATCGCGAGGCGCTGCGCCTCTTCGTCCACCCAGCGCACGGTGTACGTGCGGGTGACGGGCAGGTCCTCGGGCGCGAGGGTCTCGCGGAGCGCCTGGACGTCGTACGGCGGTTCCAGCCCGAGCTCGGGCTTGGCGAAGTAGATCTTGACGTACTTGTCGGTGCTCGCGTTCGTCGTGAAGGCGGCGAAGCCGTCACCCCCGGCGACCACGCGCACGAGGTGCGGGCCGAGCCAGGACGTCTCGAGCACCTCGAGAATCGTCTGCGGGCGCGCGCGCCGGGGCGCCTGCGTGGTGGTGGTCGACATGAATGCCTCTCGTCGTGGACTTAGGTGAGGCTAACATCACGAGAGGCCTCACCGGTATGACCCCGGTCACGCGGAAAGGACCCGGGACCGGGTCAGGGACGCCCGACGGCCCTCGGACTCCCGCCGGTCGCCGCGGAGAACCCCGGCGCGCCCTCGTGGAGGCGAGGTGGGCGGGATCGTGCCCGAGGCGAGCGAGGACCAGGGCGAGACGACGTCCGGAGGGGTGACCCCACGGCCGTCGGACACCACCACGGTTCTACCCCGCGCAACCACGGTTCTACCTCCCGCAACCGGGGTTCTCCCTCGCGGTCGTCGTACCGTGGGAGACGTGCCCACCGATCCGACGACCCCCTCGACCGAACCCTCGCCGGTCTCCCCGGCCCACGTGGCGACGTCCGCCGCCGACCTGCCCGCGAGCGCCGCCGTCCCGGCCCTGTCGTCACGGCTCGCGTGGCGGCCCAGCCAGCCGCCGCCGTCCGGCACCGGAGCGGCCCCGCCGACCGGGACCGCCGCGGACGCCGTCGCGCTGCTGCGCGGCCTGCGGTTCACGGCGCTGACGGGTGCGGGCGTGTCGACGGACTCGGGCATCCCGGACTACCGCGGCCCGGACTCCCCGCCGCGCAACCCGATGACGTACCAGCAGTTCGTGCAGGACGAGGCGTTCCGCCGCCACTACTGGGCACGCAACCACGTCGGCTGGCAGCACGTGCGCCGCACGCACCCGAACGCCGGGCACCGCGCGCTGGCGCGGCTCGAGGACGCGGGCGTGCTCGTCGGGCTCATCACCCAGAACGTCGACCTGCTGCACGAGGACGCGGGCAGCCGGAACGTCATCGACCTGCACGGCCGGTACGACCGCGTGATCTGCCTGCGGTGCGGCCGCGTCATCTCGCGGGAGCATCTCGCGGAGCGGCTGACCGCCCTGAACCCGGGCTTCATCGAGAGCATCGGCGCCGTCGAGGACGTGGAGATCGCGCCGGACGCGGACGCGGTGATCGAGCAGACGTCGCACTTCCGGCCCGCGCCGTGCGAGTTCTGCGGTGGGGTGCTCAAGCCGGAGATCGTGTACTTCGGCGAGAACGTGCCGCGTGAGCGCGTCGACCGCGCGTACGCGATGGTCGACGAGGGCGAGGCGCTCCTGGTCGCGGGGTCGTCGCTCACGGTGCTGAGCGGGCTGCGGTTCGTGCGGCGCGCCGCGCAGGACGGCAAGCCGGTCGTCATCGTCAACCGCGGCTGGACGCGTGGGGACTCCCTGGCGACGCTGAAGGTGGAGGCGGGCACCACCGAGACCCTCACCGCGCTCGCGTCCGCGCTCACCTCCTGACGCCGCTCGGCGGTGGCACCCGCCGTCAGCGCTGGGTGGCGAAGAAGTCGCGCAGGAGCCGGCCGCACTCGTCCTCGCGGACCCCGCCGACCACCTCGACGGCGTGGTTGGCGCGCTGGTCGCGCACGAGGTCCCAGACCGAGCCCGTCGCGCCGGCCTTGGGGTCCCACGCGCCGAGGACGAGCCGCTCGACCCGGGCGAGCACGAGCGCTCCGGCGCACATGACGCACGGCTCCAGCGTCACGACGAGCGTGCATCCTTCGAGCCGCCACTCGCCCCGCGTCGCGGCGGCCTGGCGCAGCGCGAGCACCTCGGCGTGCGCGGTGGGGTCGCCGGTCTCCTCGCGCCGGTTGCGCCCCACGCCCAGCAGCCGCCCGTCCGGGCCGACGACGAGCGCCCCCACCGGCACGTCGCCGCTCGCGAGGGCGTGGGTCGCCTCGTGGAGCGCGAGCCCCATGAGGGCGTCCCAGACCTGGTGACGACCGGCAACCGTGCCGGGCGGGAACGCGCCCTCGGCCCACGGCAGCTCGAGCCCGCGCGGTGCCGTCGTGCCCGACGCCGGCCCGTGACCGGGGAGGGCGGGGCCGCCGGGGCGAGCGACGTTGTCGGGCACGGGGCCTCCGAGTTCGAGCGGTCAACCGTCCAAGGCCTCATGGGCTGTGGCGCGCCGACCGCCCAGCGTGTGCAGGGCTGACAGCGACCACCAGGCTATCGAGCGACGAAGGGCTGACAACTCTGCACGTGCCGAGCGTTACCGGCCGGTACGGGAGGCGCCACGGTCCGATACGGTTGTCGCCATGCGCCTGCACGTCGCCGACCACCCGCTCGTGGCCCACAAGCTCACCGTCCTGCGGAACAAGGAGACGACGTCCCCCACGTTCCGGCTCCTCGTCGACGAGCTGGTCACCCTGCTCGCCTACGAGGCGACGCGCGACGTGCGCGTCGAGCCGCACGAGATCGAGACCCCGGTGACGACGACCGTCGGCGTGCGTCTCGCGGAGCCGCGCCCTCTCGTCGTGCCGATCCTGCGCGCGGGCCTGGGCATGCTCGAGGGCATGACGCGCCTCCTGCCGACGGCGGAGGTCGGGTTCCTCGGGATGCAGCGCGACGAGGAGACGCTCGAGGCGGTCACGTACGCGAACCGCCTCCCCGACGACCTCACGGGCCGCCACGTGTTCCTGCTGGACCCGATGCTCGCGACGGGGGGCACGCTCGTCGCCGCGATCGACTACGTGTTCGCCCGCGGCGCGCGCGACGTCACGGCGGTGTGCCTGCTCGCCGCACCCGAGGGCATCCAGGTCCTGGAGAAGGCCGTCGGCGACCGGGTCGACGTCCAGCTCGTGGTCGCCGCGGTCGACGAGCGCCTCAACGAGAAGGCCTACATCGTCCCGGGCCTCGGCGACGCGGGCGACCGGCTCTACGGCGTCGTCTGACCCTGCCACCTGCGCGGACGCCGCCGGACGCGGCGTCGCCCCACCGGTCCGGCCCCGCTTCAGGGCCCTCGGTCTCTCACGACGCGAGACCGGAACCGTCCGCATCCTGAGAACATCCCACCACCCTCTTGGCGTGGCAGCCGTGCGCTGCCATGCTCGCTCTCGTGAGCACCTCGACCCGTCCCGTCAGCGCGCCGTCCGGCGCGTGCTCGGGCGCGGTCATGTGCGTCTGTTGTCAGGCCTGAACCCCTTCCGCACCACGGTTCAGCCCTCGACCCCTGCCGACCCGCCGGTTCCCCGGCGCTGCCGTCGGCCCGACGCACCCGGAGCCACCCATGACCACGCTCACCGCCACCCGTCCTGCCCGCCGTGCCCCGGCCCCCCGCCCGTCCGGGACCGTGCGACGCAGCCCGGGCTTCGTCCTCTACGTCGGCGTCGACGCCGCGCCCGGCGAGCACCCGCAGGCGCAGCTCGTCGAGCTCGCGGAAGCCCTCGGCGAGCTCGCCCGCGACTGGCTGCCGACCGCCGAGACGTACACCGCGCTCGCGCTCGGCGAGCCGAGCACCGCGACCGCCTCGCCCGTCGAGGACATCGCCGCGTTCCGCGAGCGCCTCGCGACGCTGTCGCCGGTACCCCGTGTCCTCATCGACCCGGCGAGCCGCACGGTCACGGTCGAGGGCCGCTCGACCCGGCTCACGTTCCGCGAGATCGAGCTCCTGTCCTACCTCGCGCGCACGGCGCACCGCGTCGTCACGCGCGCCGAGCTGCTCGAGACCGTGTGGGCCGACCACGCGGTCGCCGCGGGCAGCCGCACCATCGACGTCCACGTCCGCCGGCTGCGGGAGAAGCTGGGCCTCGAGCACGTCATCACCACCGTCCGCGGGCTCGGCTACCGGTTCGATCCGCAGACCCCTGTCGTCCTCGGCGGCTCGGGGGACGCCGCCTGAGGACTCGCGCTGCCGGGCCGCGGACGACGTGGGGGTACGTGGGGACCGCGTGCCCGGCAGCGCAACCTGGCGAGCCGCTCCTCGCCGGGCGCGGACGGCCGGGCGGCGATACGTTCGGCCCATGCGCACAGTCATCGCGGGAGGTCACGGCCAGGTCGGTCGCCGCCTGGCGCGCACGCTGGCGGAGCGGGGCGACGAGGCCGTCGCCCTCATCCGCTCGGCCGCGCAGATCACGGACGTGACCGAGGTCGGGGCGCAGGTCGCCCTCGTGGACCTGGAGAAGGACGACCCGGTCGCCGTGTCGTTCGAGCTCGAGGGGGCCGACGCCGTCGTGTTCACGGCGGGTGCCGGCGCGGGCAGCGGGGCGCCGCGCAAGGACACGGTCGACCGAGCGGGCGCGGCGCTGCTCGCCGACGCCGCGGAGCGCGCGGGGGTCGAGCGGTACGTCCTCGTCTCGACGCGCGGCGTCGAGGAGGCGCGGGCGAACGAGCGGCCCGACGGCATGGACGACGTGTTCTGGGCCTACCTGCGCGCCAAGGCCGCGGCGGAGGACGACCTGCGCGCGCGCACCGGCCTGCAGTGGACGATCGTCCGGCCGGGTCACCTCACGGACGACCCCGGCGTCGGGCTGGTCGCGCTCGCGCGCGTCGGCGAGGACGACAAGCCGCGGGGCAAGCGGCGCAAGCCCGGTGCCGTCGTCGGCGAGCGGGACGCGGTGACGCGCGACGACGTCGCGCTCGTGCTGGCCGCTCTGCTGCACGAGCCGCGTTCGGCGGGGCTGGTCCTCGACCTCGTCGGCGGGGACAAGCCCGTCGAGGAGGCACTGGCAGACGTCCTGCCGTAGCGTCCCGCGCGCCGTCCGGGCTGCTCAGCCCTGGCCGCAGCGCGACTCGCGCTGCCAGAAGACCCCGAGCACGTCGTGGTCCGGCCGGACGGCGAGGCTGCCGTTGCGCGCCGCGTAGTTCCAGCCGCCGTACGACACCGAGGCGGCGTGGTCGTACACCGTCCAGGCATGCCACGCCTCGAAGCACGACGGCGCGGCGCTGAACTGCTCCACGCGCAGCTGCTGCGACCACGACCCTGCGTGCACGACGTACGCCGCGCCGGACCAGGGCACCTCGCCGAGCCCGACCGTGCGCCGCTCCCCCGCTGCCAGGTCCCACGACCCCCGGGCGTGCCCCGTGACGCGGAACGTGACCGAGACGTTGGAGGCCGAGTTGTCGAGGACGAGCGACGCGTCGCGGTAGGAGTGGTCTCGCGGCCCGTCGTAGTACGCGTCGCCGAGCTGGAGGGCCGCCGCGGGCTGCACGACGGCGCAGTCGAGCGCCGCGAACTCGGCGGTGACCTTCTGCGCGAACGGGTTGCCCAGGACGGTACGGGTCAGCTCGAACGTGACGGTGCCGCCCTTGACGGCGAGCGCGCCGGACGCGAGGTCGACGCCCGCGCTCCGTCCCGGGGCGACGTCCCCGAGGTCCCGGTCGCCGAACGGCGTGCGCACGACGACGTGCATCGGCTCCGACGAGTCGTTGCGCAGCCCCGTGGTGAGCACGACGCCGTCCGACCCGGCCGCGCACTGGGTCGCCACCGAGAGGTTCGCCGACCAGTCCGGCACGTAGGTGGCGCCCTGGTACGTCGGGCGCAGCGTGAGGTCCTCGAACCCCTTGCCGAGCACCCAGCGGTACTGGCGGAACGTCACGCCGCCGGCCTTCGCGGAGAGCGAGCCCGTGTCGATCGTGAACGTCGCGGTCTGCCCGGGAGCGATCTTCCCCACGGGGGCCGAGTCGCCGTACGCGCCGCCGAGCATCCGCGCGTCGATCGTCTCCGGCGAGTCGTTGGTCAGGGTGCCGACGAGCTTGACCGAGCCGTCCTGCCACCGCGCCTCGACGCTCGCGGTGCGCGCCCAGGCGGGCTCGTACGTCGCGGCGGCGTAGCGGGCCTCGACGGTGTGCGTCCCGGGGCCGGTGGGGTCCACCCGCTCGACCGTGAAGGTCGCCGTCCCGGCCGCGACGTCGCGCGAGCGCGTGTCCACGGTGAACGTCGCGTCCGTGCCGGGTGCGACCTCGACGGCTGCGACGTCACCGTGCGGCGTCGACATCGCGACCCGGAGCGTCGTGCGCTCGTAGGGGTTGTGGAACGTCCCGGTGAGGACGGTCGAGCCGACACCGGCACCCTGCGGGACGACCCACGCGGCCGTCGCGCTCGCCGCACCGTCGGTCGGCGCCCAGTCGAAGCAGTCGACGGCGGGGACGGTGTGCGCGGCGAGCTGCGTGCCGTCGGCGAGCACCGTGAGGACGAGGTCCTGCTGCCCCACGCCGCCCGGGACGTCGACGTCCACGGTCCGGCCGCCGTCGACCGTCCTCGTGAGGTCGTCGCGACCGGCGACGGCGAAGGTCACCGCGACGGTCGAGCGCGAGTTGTCGTAGCGCAGCGTCACGGGCGAGGCGGAGAGCTCGGTCGCCGCGTCGGGCACGCAGGCCCCGACGGTCGGCTCGCCCACGGCCGGGGCGTACCGGACCGCCCGGAAGGCCGCGACGTGCTCGTGCGAACCACCCGAGCCGTCGAGCCGCGTCGCGCGGAGGACGACCTCGCCCGCGGCCACGTCCCGCGACCCCGTGTCGACGGTGAGCGTGACCTCCTCGCCCGGTCCGACCTGCACCTGCTCCGTGCTGCCGTGCGCGCCCGCGTCCATGACGACGCTCAGGGTCGTCGCCGCGTGGCCGTTGCGGAACGTGCCCGTCAGGACGACCGAGCCGCCGCCCCCGTCGGCCGGGGCCCAGCGGGCGACCGCGGACCCGGACACGTCCCACGCGAAGCAGTCGACGCCGGGGACCGTGTGCGACGCGAGCATCGCGCCGTCGGCCCGGACGCCGTACGTGGCGCGGTCGCGGCCGATCACGGTCCCGACCGTCTCGACGGTCCCCGCGGCGACCTCGATCTGGTCCCGCACGCCCGGCACGGAGAACGTGACCGGGAGCGTCGACGCGGAGTTGTCGAGGTGCAGCGTGACGGGCGCCGACGACGCGTCGGTCGCCGCGTCGAACACGCACTGCCCGAGCGCCGGCTCGGGGAACGCCGGGGCGATCCGGTGGGCGTCGAGGAGGACCGGCAGCAGCCGCTGGTAGCCCTTGCCGTCGCCGTCCTCGTCGGTGTGCCAGCGGTACTGGCGCAGCACCGCGTTCCCCCGCGCGGTCTCGCGCAGCCCGGTGTCGAGGACGAGGTCCCCGGTGCCGCCGTCGACGAGCGGGGAGATCGCGGCGGAGTCCGCGACCCCGCCCCACGTCCCGCCGTCGGGCGCGAGCAGGCGCACGTCGACCTTCGCGCCCGTCGAGTTCGTGATGCTCGCCGTGTAGCGCACGGTGCCGCCGTCGTTCTCCGCGGCCACGGCGACGTCCGCCGCGGTGAGCCACGGCGGCTGCGTCCAGCAGTCGAGCGCCGCGAAGGCGCCCGCGTCGAGCCGGTGCTCGAAGCGCTGCGCGAACTCGCCCTCGCCGAAGCTCGTCGCGAGGACGACCGTCGCCCGCCCCGCGGGGAAGCGCACGCCGTCGTCGACCTGGATCGTGGCCGCGTCCCCGGCCGGGACCGACGTGGTCGTGCTCGAGCCTGCCGCCTCGAGGGTCACCTCGAGGTCGTCGTAGGCGGTGGTGTTCGTGTAGGTCGTGACGACCGAGGCGAGGTCCCGGCCTCCGGGCGCCGTGCACTGCGGCACGACCCGGCGGGCCTCGCCGTCGTCGCCGAGCAGGCCGTCGCCGGCGGCGGCCCAGCGCTTCTCGACGTCGACCGTGACGCCGGCGCTGCCGGCGTGCGCGTCCTGCGCGCTCCCGCGGACGGCGATCCGCGCGTCGTCCAGGGGGTCCGGGCTGTCGGCGAGCAGCGGGAGCGGCACGTCCGCTGCCGTTCCGGGCGCGAGCGTGGTGCCCGGCGGCGACGCGCACGTCACGGTCCGGTCCTCGGCGGGCGCGCACGTCCAGGTGCCGGCCGTGCCGCCCGCGAGGTGGAGCCCCTCGGGAAGGGTCACGGTGACGCTCGGCTCCGTGGCGGGCTGGTCGCCGCTGTTGCGGACGGCCAGGCGCAGGACCCCGTCACCGGGGTTGTCGAACACGAGGCCGGTCGTCGGCGTGACCCGGATCTCGGGGCCGTAGTGGCGGACCGGCGTCGGGGCGAACGACCGGCGGACCGGCTCGACGCCCCTGGCCCGCACGGAGCCCTCGAACGCGTAGTGCCCGCCCGACGCCGCGACGACCTGGACCAGGAGGTCCTGCGTCTGGCCCGCGCCGAGGACGCCGACCGAGCACGTGACCAGGCCCGTCCCGTCCTCCTGCGCAGTGGCGCTCCCGCACGGGAGCGCGGCGGCGCGCAACGGTCCGGCGACCGCGGTCCCGCGCGCGACGAGGGTCGCGCTCGGCACCGAGACGCCCGCGGGGAGGGTCAGGTCGACGAACACCTCCTCCGCCGAGCTGCCCCCGGTGTTCGAGGCGGTCAGGAGCAGGTCTGCCGGCTCCCGCGCGGCGAGCGTGACGGACCCGAGCGACAGCTCGAGCGCCGCCGGGCCGGGGTCGACCGTGCCCGGGTCCGTCGGGCCCGGCGTGACCTCCCCGGGTGCCGGGCCGCCCGGCGAACCACCCGGCGTCGTGCCCGGGTCGGTCGGGCCGATGGCCGGACCCCCCGCCGCACCGCCCGGCGTCGAGCCGTCGGACGGCGCGCCGGTGCCCGGCGTGCCCGTCGTGGTCGTTCCGTCGGCGACCGGCGCACCGGCATCGGTCGGGTCGACCGGGACGTTCGCCGGGTCGGTCGGGTCGGACGCCGGGTCGGCGGGCGCCTCGGTCGGGGCGGAGGTCGGGGAGGAGTCGGGGGACGACGACGACTGCGCGGTCGGTGTCGCGTCGGGTTCCGGGTCGGACGAGAACACGCCGAGCGCACCGGCGACGCTCACGCCGGCGACGACGAGGACGCCCACCCCGACGGCCGCCGCGGCGAGCGGTGCCGACGAGACGAGCGCGACGATGCCGCCGGCACCGGCCGCGGCGAGCGCTCCGCTGCCGGTGGCGGCGCCGCCGACGGCCGCAGCCGCTCCTCCGCCCGCCCCGGTCGCCGCCCCGGCGAGGCCCGCACCCTGCGTCGCGCCGGCGGCCGCGGCTCCCGCACCGCCCGCGGCGCCGGTCCCTGCGGATCCGCCGCCCGCGGCACCTGCGCCCGTCCCCGTGCCGCCACCGGCGCCACCACCGCTCGCGCCGCCACCGGACCCACCGCTCGCGCCGCCCTCCGAGGACGATCCCTTCAACGCCTCGGCCGCCCCCGCCGCGGTCCCGCCGGCGGCCGCACCGCCCGCGAGCGCACCGCCCACGGGGAGCGCGGTCCCGACGAGGCCCAGGGCACCGACGCCGAGGACCAGCGGGGCGATGACGGACCGCATGCCGTGCGAGACGTCGCCCAGCTCGAGCACGAGGCCGCGGCAGTCGTGGCAGCCCTCCAGGTGCGTCTCGACGCGCGCGGTCTCACGCTTGGCGAGACCGCCGCGCACGTACGAGCCGAGGAGCGAGTTGACCGCACGGCAGTCCTCCGCGGGCACGGAGGTGAGGTGCTGCTGCAGGTACGCCTGGCGCAGGCCCTCCCGCGCGCGGTACGCGAGCGCGGAGACGCCGTTCGCGGTGAGGCCGAGGATCGGCGCGATGTCGGCGGGCGCGAGGTTCTCGACCTCGGTGTACCAGAGCACGGCGCGCCACCGCTCGGGCAGGTCGAGATAGGCGCGCGCGACCGTGGAGCGCTCGAAGCCCTCGAGCGTCGGGTCCTCGGTCGAGGCCATCGGGCCGAACGCGGACTCGAACGTGCGCTCGTCGTCGGTGGGCTGGGTGCGTCGCGCGCCGTTGACGAGATCGTAGGACAGGCGGCGGACGACGGTGAAGAGGTAGGCACGGAACGTGACGTCGGGGCCGCCCCCGTTCTGGAGCACGGAGAGGGTGCGCGCGAACGCGTCGGAGACGACGTCGTCGGCGTCAGCCGTGGAGCGGACGTACTGCCGGGCCACCGTGCGTGCCGCCGTCGCGTGCCGCTCGTAGAGCACCCCGAAGGCGCTCGTGTCGCCCTCGCGTACGGCCGTGATGAGCTCGGCGTCGCTGAACGCCTCGCTCCACACCCGTTCCTGTGCTTGAGTCATGCCACCCGCCCCGGAGACCGCCCCGTCCGTGGGGCGTACGGTCGCCATAGTAGACGTCTGCTCACCATCGGCCCAGGTCTTGCACAGGTACGGGACGGCAGCGGCCGGAGTCCTCCTGGTTCGTCCCTTTCACCCGGCGGTTGTCATGAATCTGGGTCCCCGAATCGCGTCATGACCGGCCCGCTCCGCCGTCTCTTGAGCATGGACCACCTCCATGGCTATGCCGCGCCCGCTCCAGAGACACTGCGTGAGCGGTGGCGACGGGCGAGCACCGACACGGTGTGGCTGCGACCGGGCGACTGGTACCACCCCGCCGTCGACGCGCTCGCCGAGGCGCTGTGCGAAGGGCGCGACGTCACGCCGGCCGCCGAGCGCCTCGGTCGCGTGCGCGGCGAGACGGGGGTCGGGATCGGCGAGGCGATCGACGACGTCGCGTGCCTGTACCGGGTGTTCGACGTCGAGCCGGACCTGGAGCCGCTGCGCGCCGTCGCGGTCGGCTGGGCGGAGGGCTACGAGGCGTCGCCCGTCGCGCCCGAGGTGCTCGACCCCGAGTCGGGGCTCGCGACGACGCCCTACCTCGTGCAGCGACTTCGCGAGACCTACGGGGCGGCCGACCGCGCGGGCGTCGAGGCGTCGACGACCCACGGGCTGCTGGTCGTCGACGTGGCGCTCCGCGAGCTCACCGGGTGGCAGCGGTTCGCGCGCTCGGCCGCGATGGGTCGCGCGCTCACGCACACGTTCGGCGAGGGTCATCCCATGGCGTCGCTGGGCAACGGGCTGTTCGTCGTGCTCGGGGAGCGGGGTGCGGACGACGACGCCCTGCGCACGGTGCTACGGCACAACATCGAGCGCACGGGGCTCGCGCTCGGGGTCACCGCGATCCTGCGCCGGCCACCGCGCGTCTGGCTCGAGCCGCTGCCGCGCACGCACGCGGCCGCCGTCGGACTCCTCACCGTGCTGCAGCGCTGACCGCGTGGCCGGGCGTCGCGCGGTCCGGCGCTGGCCGGACCGTGCTCGGCACGTCCGTCAGCGCGGCGTGAACGTGAGGCAGTCCGCGCGGTCCTCGCCGGACGCGCCCGCGCCGACCCGGATCGACGGGGCGGAGCACTCGAGCGACGCGTTGTGGACGCACTCCGTGCGCTGGCAGGCGCCCACGTGCGCGAGGACCTTCTCCAGGCCGCCCTTGGTGCCGAGCGGGATGAAGGTCGCGCACTCGGCGTCGCCGACGTGACCGGCGATGGTCACCGCGCCCGCGTGGCACCCGTGGTCGTGGTTGTATCCGCACCCGTCGATCGAGCACTCGACGACCTGGGGCATCTCCATGAGGCTGCTCATCGGGGTATCTCCTGTCTGCGCGGGACGGGCTTCCGCGTTCCACGGTATTCCCCGATATCTGCTCTGTACAGGAAGGAAGGCCTTCCTCAGAAATGCACAGGAAAAAGGAATTAGCGCACGACATTCTTTCGGAAATGCCCGCCGCCGGCGGTCGGGTCTCCCCTCGTCAGCGCGCTCCCGCCGAGGTAGCGTCGATGACATGGCCCCCTCGCTCGGCACGCCCCTGTTCTCGGGCGCCGACGCCGACCTGTACGTCGTCGGCGGTGACCGCCTGCTGCGGCGCTCCCGCTCCGGGGCCGACGCCGTGGGGGTCGCCGAGGTCATGCGCCACGTGCGGGCCGCGGGCTTCCCGGCCCCCCGGGTCGACGCGGCGGCGGACGGCGACCTCACCATGGAGCTCCTGCGCGGCCCGACGCTGCTGCAGTCGATGATCGGTGGGCGCACGTCGGTCGCCGAGGCGGCGCGGATCCTCGTGGCGCTGCACGGCTCGCTGCACGCGGTACCGGCCCCCGCACCGGGAGAGCCGGCGCACACGGCGCTCTCGGCCGCGTCGCCGGCGGCGCCCGCCGCACCCGGACGCGCCGACGACGGGGACCGGTGCGTCGTCCACCTCGACCTGCACCCGGCGAACGTCGTGCTCACCGCCGACGGCCCGGCGCTCGTGGGCTGGACGAGCGCGCGGCTCGGCCCTGCGCACCTCGACCTCGCGGTGACCGCGCTCGTCGTCGCCGAGGTGGCCGTGGACGAGGACGACTCGCTCGCACGGGGCGCGCGCGTCCTCCTCGACGCGTTCCTGCAGCTCGCCGACCCGGCTCTCCTCGACCATCTCGAGGACGCGGCGCGCACGCGCGCCGCCGATCCCGGCCTCGACCCGGTGGAGGCGGCACTGGTCCCTGCCGCCGCCGCGCTCGTCGCGCGCGAGGCCGGTCGCAACTGACGACCGCAGCCGCCGAGGGTCCGGTGTGCTCGGGCTCAGTTGGTCTCGTCGGCGGGCCCGGGCCGCCAGATGACGAGCGCGCGCGCCTCGCCGTGCTCGACGAGCGTGTCGCGCAGCGCCTCCTCGACGCCCCGGCGCACGCTGCGCCCGCGCGGCACCACGACGACGTCACCGCTCGCCGCGGCCGCGAACACGCGCCCGCCGGGCTCGACGCGCGCGGACAGCGCCTCGATGCGCCGCTCGAGACGCTCCACCTGGGCCTCGAGCCCGAGGATGCGCTGGATGCCGGCGAGGTTGATCCCCTCGTCGTGGCTCAGGCGCTGGACCTCGAGCAGCTTCGCGACGTCCCGCAGCGAGTAGCGCCGCCCGCGGCCCGCGGTGCGGCGCGGCACCACGAGGCCCAGCCGGTCGTACTGGCGCAGCGTCTGCGGGTGCATGCCGGCGAGCGCCGCGGCCTGCGAGATGACGAGGACGGGCGCGTCCTGGTCGACGTCGGGCTCGAGCCCGGCGTCCTCGGTGCGGTACGCGGTCATGCCGACCGCCTCCTCACTCCGCCGCCTGACGGACGAGATCGGCGCGCACGTCGACGCCGTCCGTCTCGGTGGCGAACGTCTCGACCGCCTCGCGGGCGGCCTTGGACAGCTTCTGCGGCACGACCACCTGGACCGTGACGAGCAGGTCGCCGGTCGCCCTCGCAGTCTTCACGCCGCGGCCCTTGACGCGCAGCGTCCTGCCCGACGGCGTACCGGCGGGGACCTTGACCTTCACCGTCGACCCGTCGAGCGTCGGCACGGAGATCGTCGCGCCGAGCGCGGCCTCCGCGAACGTCACCGGGACGGTGACGCGCAGGTTGTTCCCGTCGAGCGCGAAGACCGGGTGCGGGGTGACGTGCACGGTGACGACGAGGTCGCCGTCGGGACCGCCGGCCATGCCGGGACGGCCCTTGCCCCGCAGGCGGATCTTCTGGCCGTCGCGGACGCCCGGCGGGATGCGCGTGGTGACGTTGCGGCCGTCGACCGTGAACGTCACGGTCGAGCCCTCGACCGCCTGGCGGAACGGGAGCGTGGTCGCCGCGGCGACGTCCGCCCCGGCGCGCGGCCGCGGGCCGCCGCCACCGAACTGCTGACCGCCACCGAACATCGACCCGAGGATGTCCTCGAACCCGGCCGCGCCCTGTCCGCCGGTGGAGAACCGCACGCGGCTGCCGCCGGGCGCTCCCGCGCCACCGAACATGCCGCCGAACACGTCCTCGAAGCCGCCCGCTCCCCCGGCCCCGCCTGGGCCCGCGGAGAAGCGCGCGCCGCCGCCGGCCATCGCGCGGACGGCGTCGTACTGCTCGCGCTCCTTGGCGTCCGACAGCACGGCGTACGCCTCGCCGATCTCCTTGAACTTCGACTCGGCCGACTCGTCACCCTGGTTCTGGTCGGGGTGGTACTTGCGCGCGAGCTTGCGGTAGGCCTTCTTGATCGTGGCGTCGTCGGCGTCCTTGGGGACGCCGAGCGCGGCGTAGAAGTCCTTCTCCATCCAGTCCTGCCCGGTCACGGCGCCTCCCTCCTGTCGGTGGTCGTGGTCCTGATCCTTCGTGTCGTGGGGTCGTGCTGGAGCGTCTTGGTGGCGATCCTCGCGTGCCCGACGACGGGGCGCACCTCCGCAGGGAGGCGCGCCCGCGCCGTCGGGCACCGGGGAGAGGGTGCTACTCGGGGCCGACGACCGAGACGCGCGCGGCGCGCACGACGCGGTCCCCGATGCGGTAGCCCGGCTCGATGACGAGGTTCACCGTGGTCGCGGTGGCCTCGGGGTCCGCCTGGTGCATGAGCGCCTCGTGGACCGTCGGGTCGAACTCCTCGCCGACCTTCCCGTAGCGCTCGATGCCGAACTTCTCCAGGCTCGCGTCGAGCTTGTCCGCGATCGCCGCGAACGGGCCCGTGAGCTCACCGTGCTGGCGCGCGCGGTCGATGTCGTCGAGCACCGGCAGGAGCGCGGTGAGCACGTCCTCCACGCCCTTCGCGCGCGCGGCCTCCTGGTCGCGCAGCGCCCGGTTGCGGTAGTTCGTGAAGCTCGCCCGCTCGCGCTGGAGCGCGTCGAGGTGCTCGGCGGCCTCCGCCTTCGCGGCGAGGACCGCCGCGTCGACGCCGGCCTCGTCGGTCGGCTCGAAGTCGAGACCCGCGAGCGGGTCCGTCTCCCCGGCGTCGCCGGAGCCCGCCGCCGCGCCCTCGCGCGGCTGGGCGGTGTCCGGGTCGACCTTGCGCTTGTCGGTGAACTGGAACGGCTTGTCCTCGGGGCCCTGACCGGGCTCGCGCCCGGCCTGCTCCTCGGGGCCCCGTGCGTCGTCCGACGTCACTTGCGCTCGTCCTCGTCGTCGACGATCTCGGCGTCGACGACGTCCTCGTCCGGAGCGGACGTCGCACCCGCCGCGGCGGTCGCGTCGTCCTGCGCGGCACCGGCGTCACCGGCTGCCTGCTCCTGCTCGGCGGAGGCGTAGAGGGCCTGTCCGATCTTCTGGGCGGACGCGACGAGCTTCTCGTGCGCGGACTTCACGGCGTCGGCGTCCTCGCCCTCGAGCGCGGACTTGACCGACGCGATGTCGGCCTCGACCTCCGTGGCGACGTCGGCCGGGAGCTTCTCCTTGTTCTCGTTGACGAGCTTCTCCGTCGAGTACACGAAGGCCTCGGCCTGGTTGCGGGTCTCCGCGTCCTCCCGACGCTTCTTGTCCTCGGCCGCGTGCTCCTCGGCCTCCTTCACCATGCGGTCGATGTCCTCCTTGGGGAGGGCAGAGCCACCGGTGATGGTCATCTTCTGCTCCTTGCCGGTGCCGCGGTCCTTGGCGCCGACGTGGACGATGCCGTTCGCGTCGATGTCGAAGGTGACCTCGATCTGCGGCACGCCGCGCGGGGCCGGCGCGATGCCGGTGAGCTCGAACGTGCCCAGCGGCTTGTTGTCGCGCGCGAACTCGCGCTCGCCCTGGAACACCTGGATGAGCACGGACGGCTGGTTGTCCTCGGCCGTCGAGAAGATCTCGCTGCGCTTGGTCGGGATGGCCGTGTTCCGCTCGATGAGCTTGGTCATCACGCCACCCTTGGTCTCGATGCCGAGGGACAGCGGGGTCACGTCGATGAGCAGGACGTCCTTGCGGTCGCCCGAGATGACGCCGGCCTGCAGGGCCGCGCCGACGGCGACGACCTCGTCCGGGTTGACGCCCTTGTTGGGCTCGCGCCCGCCCGTGAGCTCCTTGACGACGTCGGTCACGGCCGGCATGCGGGTGGAGCCACCCACGAGCACGACGTGGTCGATGTCGGAGACGGAGACGCCCGCGTCGGAGATGACCTTGTGGAACGGGGCCTTCGTGCGGTCGAGCAGGTCCTGCGTCATCTGCTGGAACTGGGCGCGCGTGAGCTTCTCGTCCAGGTGGATGGGGCCGTTCTCGCTCATCGAGAGGTACTGCATCGAGACGTTGGTGCTCGTCGCGGACGAGAGCTCCTTCTTCGCCTGCTCGGCGGCCTCGCGCAGACGCTGGAGCGCGATCTTGTCCTTGGACAGGTCGACGCCCGAGCTGTTCTTCACCTGCTTGATGAGGTACTCGACGATGCGGTTGTCCCAGTCGTCGCCACCGAGGCGGTTGTCGCCCGAGGTCGCGCGGACCTGGATCGTGGAGAAGTCGTCCTCGTCCTTGCCGACCTCGAGGAGCGAGACGTCGAACGTGCCGCCACCCAGGTCGAAGACGAGGATGAGCTCGTCCTCCTTGCCCTTCTCCAGGCCGTACGCGAGCGCGGCCGCGGTGGGCTCGTTGACGATGCGCGTCACGTTGAGGCCCGCGATCTGCCCGGCGTCCTTGGTCGCCTGGCGCTCGGCGTCGTTGAAGTACGCCGGGACGGTGACGACCGCGTCGGTGACGGGCTCGCCCAGGTACTCCTCGGCGTCGCGCTTGAGCTTGCCCAGGATGCGCGCGGAGATCTCCTGCGCGGTGTACTTCTTGTCGTCGATCTCCACCGACCAGTCGGTGCCCATGTGGCGCTTCACCGAGCTGATGGTGCGGTCGACGTTCGTGACCGCCTGGCGCTTGGCGACCTCGCCGACGAGGACCTCGCCGGTCTTGGAGAAGGCGACCACCGACGGCGTCGTGCGCGACCCCTCGGCGTTCGCGATGACCGTGGGCTCTCCGCCCTCGAGGACGGCGACCACCGAGTTGGTGGTGCCGAGGTCGATCCCGACTGCTCGTGCCATGTGTGTGCCTCCGTCGTTCTGGGTGCCCGACGGCGCTGCTGCGCCTCGGCACACCGGGTTGAGTCTGCTTCACTCAAGGTAGATCCGGGGTCGGTGCTCGCGCAACCTCACCCGGCTCAACTTGAGTCCATCAGGCTCAACCTTCACGCGACCCGCACTATTCCCCGCTCGCGGCCGCCCGGGACCCGCCTGCTGGCGCGCCCGCTGCTGCGCGTAGCCCTCCTGCCAGTCGGCGGCGAGAGCCATGTCGCGGCGGCGGACCTCGTCGACCGCCAGCTCGACGGGGAACCCCCAGGTGTCAGCGAGCACGAACAGGTAGTCGCCCGTGACGGTCGTGCCCCGGAGCCTCTCGAGCTCTCGGAGCCCCCGGTGCACCGTGCGCCGGAAGCGTGACTCCTCGTCCCGGAGCACGGCGCTCAGGTCCTCGCGCCGCTCGACCAGGCTCGGGTAGGCGTCGCGGTACGTCTCGGCCACGACGGCGACGAGGTCGTCGACGAACCGGTCCTCCAGCCCGAGCCGGAGCGCGTGCACCACGGCCCGGCGCACGAGCCGCCGCAGCACGTACCCGTGGGCCTTGTTGCTCGGCCGCACGCCGTCCGCGGCGAGGAACGTCGCGGCGCGCACGTGGTCCGCGATCACGCGGAACGGGCGCGGGTCGTCCTCGTACGTGCGACCGCTCAGGTCCTCGAGACGGTCGACCAGGGGGCGCAGGAGGCTCACGTCGAACACGTCGGGGGTCGCCGTCGCGGCGGCGGCGATGCGCTCGAGCCCGCCCCCGAAGTCGATGCTCGGCTCGTCGAGGAGGACGAAGCCCTCGCTCGTGCGGCAGTAGCGCATGAACACCTGGTTGCCGATCTCGACGAACCGTCCCCCCTCGCTCGCCGGGTGCGGCTCGCCGGCGGACGGGTCGTGGAGCTCCGGGCCCAGGTCGTAGAAGACCTCCGAGTCCGGCCCGCACGGGTCGCCCACGGGCGTGCCCTCCAGGCCGCCGCCCCGGCTCCACCAGTTCTCCTCGGCGTCGTAGAGGAAGACGCGGCCGCCGCGCATACCGTCGCGGTCGCCGTCCGCACGCGACCCGACGTCCACGACCGGCGCCTCGATGCCGTGCTCGGCGAACACCGTGACCCAGGCCTGGGCCGCCGCGTCGTCCCGAGGGATCCCGTGCTCGGCCGACCCGCGGAAGCACGTGACGTAGAGGCGCGAGAGGTCGACGCCGACGAGCGCGAGGAACTCGGCGAACCACCGGACCTGACGCTCCACGTCGGCGGTCCCGAGACTCCAGTTCCCCAGCATCTCGAAGAAGGTCGTGTGCCGTCGGTCGCCGACCTCGTCGATGTCCTGCGACCGCAGGCACGGCTGCGAGTCGACCAGGAGCCGCCCGGCGGCGTGCGGTCGCACGCCCAGCAGGTAGGGCATCAGCGGCTGCATGCCCGCGCCCGTGAACAGGGTCGTCGGGTCCTCGCGCAGCACCAGGGGCGCTCGCTCGATCACGGCGTGCCCCCGGGAGGCGAAGAAGTCGAGGTAGGCCGAGCGGATCTCCTGGGCGTCCATCCGTCGACCCTAGGGACAGGTGCCACCGACTTCCAGGGCAATCCCCCGGCGCCCGGCGAGGACGACCGCGCCCCGCCACGGTGGGGTGCACCGGGGCGGGGCGGGGCGGGCGCGGCGGGGACGGCTCGACGGGAGCCGCGCCGCCGCTCGGTCAGATGAGCTCGACGCCGTCGGCCTGCGGCCCGCGGTCGCTCTGCCGGATCTTGAACCGGACCCGGTCGCCCTCCTCGAGCTCCTCCCCGCCGCGCACGACGGACACGTGCACGAACAGGTCCTCGCCGCCGGCGTCGGGCGTGATGAAGCCGAACCCGCGGTCGGCGTCGTACCGCGCGACCGTGCCCTCGCCCCCGCGCACGCGTCCGCCGGACGCCGGACGACCGCGGTCCGAGCCCGGACGTCCGCGGTCCGAGCCCGGTCGGCCGCGGTCCGGACCCGGGCGCCCGGAGCCGCCCACGAGCTGCACGTTCCGGGCGTTCGGCCCCTTGTCGCCCTCGACGACGTCGTACGTCACGCGCGCGCCCTCGGCGAGCTCGGTGAGCCCGCGGCCCAGGGCGCTGACGTGCACGAAGACGTCGTCCCCACCGCCGTCGGGAGCGACGAAGCCGAAGCCCTTGACCTCGTCGTACCAGGTCACGGTGCCGTCGGCGCCGTCCACCGCGGGCTGAGCGGCCTGCGCCCCGAGCGGCAGCAGGTGGTCCGCCTGCGGGCCCTTCTCCCCCTCGACGACGAGGAACGCCACCCGCTGCCCCTCCGCGACCACGCCGCCGCCGACGATGGCCGAGCTGTGCAGGAAAATCTCGTCGCGACCGCCGTCGGGCGTCACGAAGCCGTAGCCCTTGGCCGGCTCGTACCAGACGACGGTGCCGAGCACCCCCAGGGGCGCGTCGGCGGGCCGGTCGCCCGTGACACGGACACGGCGCGCCTGCGGACCACGGTCGCCCTCGCCCACCTCGAACTCGACGACCTGCCCCTCGCGGAGCTGCTTCGGGCCGTCGTCACCGACGATCTCGGACGCGTGGACGAAGAGGTCCTCGGCCTCGTTCCCGAGGTCGATGAAGCCGAACCCTCGGTCGGCGTCGAACCATCGGACAGTTCCCTGGGGCACCTAGGACTCCTTGCATCGACAGACAGTGCTGTCTCCCATTGTCCCCCGCCCGACCGCACCTGCGGGCCTGGCCGTCCGCCCTGCGTCGTGCGCTCGCCGTCGGCCGTGCCGAAACCGTCCCGGCGTCGGACGATGGCGCACAGGGTGGTGCAGCAGCGCGACGACGGGAGGTGGCCCGTGATCGGCCTGGAGCTCGTGGTGATCCTCGGCGCGGTCATCGTGGCGTGCGGGGCACTCGCCCACCGCACGCGCATACCCCAGCCGATCCTGCTGCTCCTCTCCGGTGCGCTGCTCGGCTTCGCGCCGGCCCTGCGCGAGGTGCACCTGCCGCCCGAGCTCATGCTCCTCGTCTTCCTCCCGATGCTCCTGTACTGGGAGGCGCTGACGACGTCGCTGCGCGAGATCCGGGCGACGTTCCGCGGCGTCGTGCTCACGAGCACGCTGCTCGTCGTGCTCACGGCGGCCGCGGTCGCCGTCGCCGGTCACGCGCTCGGGCTGCCGTGGGGACCCGCGTGGGTGCTCGGCGCCGCGCTCGCCCCGACCGACGCGACGGCCGTCGGGGTGCTCGCCCGCGACCTGCCGCGCCGTCAGGTGACCGGGCTGCGCGCCGAGAGCCTCGTCAACGACGGCACCGCGCTCGTCGTGTACGGGGTCGCGGTCGGAGTCACCGTGGGCGAGGAGACCCTCGCGCCCGGGCACGTCGCCGGCCTGGTCACGGTCGCCTACGTGGGCGGCGTCGTGATCGGCGGCATCGTGGCCTGGGTAGGGGTGATCCTGCGCAAGCACCTGCCCACCGTCCTCCTGGCGAACGCGCTCATGCTGCTCATCCCCTTCGTCGCCTACCTCCTGGCCGAGCTGATCGGGGCGTCGGGGGTGCTGGCCGTCGTGGTCGCGGGCCTCGTGGTGAGCCGGCTGGGCCCACGCCTCGACACCGCCGCGGGCCGCACGCAGGGCACCGGGTTCTGGACGCTGTCCACCTACCTCGTCAACGCCATGCTCTTCGTCCTCGTCGGGATCGAGGCCCACGCCACGTACGTCGGCCTGGGCGCCGCCGACCGCACCACCGGGTTCGTCGCCGTCGGGATCATCTACGTGGTGCTCGTCGTCGTCCGGTTCGCCTTCCTCGTCGTGTCCGCCTACACGATCCGGCTCGTCGACCGGCGCCCGTCCCAGCGGCTGCGCCGCGTGTCGAACCGGGCGCGCGTCGTGTCCACGGTGGCGGGGTTCCGGGGCGCGGTGTCGGTCGCCGTCGCGCTGTCCGTCCCCATGACGCTCGGCTCGGGGGCGCCGTTCCCCGGCCGCGACCTCGTCGTGTTCGTCACCGCGGGCGTCGTCGCGACGACGCTCGTCGTGCAGGGCCTCCTGCTCGGGCCGGTGGTCCGCTGGGCGCACCTGCCCGACGACGGCGGCGTGGTGCGGGAGCGGCACCTCGCCGAGACGACCGCGGCCCAGGAGGCCCTCGACGCGCTGCCCGACCTCGCGTCGTCGCTCGGCAGCGACCCGGCGGTCGTCGACCGGGTGCGCGGGGAGTACGAGCAGCGTCTCGACGTGCTGCGCGCCCGGGACGACCCGGGCGAGGAGCACGACCCGACCCTCCTGCTCGACGAGGAGTACGCGGCGCTGCGCGTCGCGCTCCTCGCGCACAAGCGCGAGACCGTGATCCGGCTGCGCGACGAGAACCGCATCGACGACACCGTGCTGCGCCAGGTCCAGGCCCGGCTCGACGTCGAGGAGCTCCGCTACGCCCGCAACCGCACGGGCGAGGACGAGTAGACGCGGGCTACGACCGGACCGGGACCTCCGCGGTCTCGCGCCCCTCGGGATCGGCCTCGCCGTCCTCGTGCACGTCAGGCTCCTCGTGCACGTCAGGCTCCTCGGGCGCCGCCTCGCCGTTCTCGTGCACGGCGGGCGCCGCAGGCGCCGTCGCGTCAGGACCGTCGCCGGGCGCGGTCGCGGGCGCCGCGCGACGGCGCCGCGCCCGGAGCACGACGAGCACGGCCCCGGCGAGCGCGGCGAGCGCGAGGACGACGACGCCCGCCCCGGCCCACGGCGCGAGGCCCGACCGGGACAGGGCGTCGTCGGCGGACCCGGCGGCGGCGTCCAGCTGGCCCGCGTCGACGGCGGCCCGCGCGGCGGCGGCGGCCCGGTCGACGCCGAGCAGGACCTCGCCCAGGTCGGAGAACGGGTCCCGGTCGCGTGCGGCGGTCCGCGACGCCTCGCCGACGACCTCGACGACGTCGGCCGCGCGCGGGAGCACGGTAGCGAGCGCCGCGTACTCCTCGTCGGACGCGGCGTCCTCGTACAGCGCGCGCACCGCCGCCGGTGCGGGCATACCCGCCGCCTCGGCGGCGCGCTGCACGTCCCCGGCGTCGGCGGCGACGTCCGCCCCGAGCGCGTCGCGCACGGTCGCGGCCGCGGCGAACTCCCAACCCGTCATCGCGGTCCGCAGACCCGCCGGGGGCGACCAGGCGCCGTCGGTCTCGTCGATCGCGACATACGCCTCGCGGGCCGCGGCCCGCTCGTCGAGCAGGGGCGCCTGCTCCGCGTCCACGACCCAGGTCCGGTAGGTGTCGGCCGCACCGGCGACGCCGCCGCGCACCTCGACGAGGTCGAGGAACCGCTGCCAGTCGGTGCGGCCGTCGTTCGCGGTGCTCGAACCCGGCGCCTCGTACGCGCTCTCTCCCGAGAGCGCGCCCCCGACGACGGCGGCGAGCGTCGCGTCGTCGAGGTCGCCGACGAGCGCGCTCATGGCGGTGGCGGACGCCGCGTACGCGTACTCCTCGACGGCGTCCGCGCCGGCCTCCAGGTCGACCTCCTGCCACGCGGTGAGCGCGAGGGCGTCGGCCGCGTCGCGCGCCGGCGCCTCGCGCGGCTCGCGAGGCCCGCCCGTGGCCTCCGCGACGCGCTGGCCGACGAGCTCGGCGAGGCCCTCGTACAGCCAGCGGTCCTCGAGGCTCCCGCCGTGGAGCCACGCGTGGCTCAGCTCGTGGAAGAGCAGGCCCGCGTCGAGGTCCTCCGGGATGACGATCTCGCCCGAGGCGGAGTCGAACCACGCGTACCCGAGCACCTCGGGCGAGACGTCCTCGCGGATCGTCTCGAGCCCGCCCGGCCACTCGTGCCCGACGGCGCTCTCGAGCAGGGGCAGCCCGGCCGTGACCTGCTCCTGCACGAACGTGCTCCACTCGGCGTCGCCCGGGAAGCTCGCGAGGGTGAGCCGCGTCCCGTCGACCTCGAACGACGTCTCGTCGACCTGCTCGGGATCGCGCGCGGAGACGAACGCCCAGATGCCGTAGTCGTCGGTGCTCGAGGTAGCGCGGTGGGTGCGCGTCGCCCCCTCGAGGATCGGCTCGAAGACGTCCGCGGTGCTGTCGAAGGACATGGCGGTCGGGGTGACCACCTCGACCGTGACCTGGCCCGCGTCACCCGGACCGTTCACCGCGAACGTCGCGTAGCCGGGACCGACACGCGTGTACCCGTCCGACCGGATGGGCTCGCCGGGGATCGTGTAGGTCCACTCGATCGTGCGTTCGCGCCCCTGGTTCAGCGGCGCGAACGACGCGGTCGCGAAGACCGTGGACGGGTCCTCGGACGGCTCGACGTCCACGCGCAGCGCGCTCCCGCCGCTCGTCGCGACGACGTCCGTCGCCCCGGCCGGCACCGGGATGCCGTAGGAGTCCCAGTAGTAGGAGTACCCGCCGCTGTCCGCCTTCTCGTTGCGCAGGGTCAGCGTGACCGCGACCCGCACCGGACCGGCGCCGTCGAGCTCGTACCGCGTGTGCGACGTCTCGGACAGCCCGTCACCCGGGTCCGCGACCGCGACCGTCGGTGTGCCGACCACGGCCGCCCCCACGAGGCCGATCCCGACCACCGCGGTCAGCGCCCGCCGAGCGCGCGCTCCCCCTGCTCCTGCAACCACCCCTGCACCCGCCGTCCTCGCCGTGACCGAAGCTTGCCTGCGGCACCGCGGTCGCCGGGCGTCGTCGTCCGGCGTGTGGTACCGGGCGGAACTGTACCGCCCGGGACCGACCTCGTGGCACGCCCGCGAACCCGGCAGGTCCGACGCACGCGGACACCTTCCGGACACCTTGCCCTGCAAGACTCGGGCCGGTGAGCACCCGACCCGACCAGCAGCCCCTCGCGCGCCGTCTCGGCACCGCCGACGCCGTCGTCGTGGGGCTCGCGTCGATGGTGGGCGCGGGCGTGTTCTCCGTGTTCGCCCCGGCCGCGGCCGCGGCCGGGACGCTCCTCCTCGTCGGGCTCGTGGCCGCCGCGCTCGTCGCGTACGCGAACGCGACGTCGTCCGCCCAGCTCGCCGCCCAGCACCCGACGTCCGGCGGCACGTACGTCTACGGTCGCGAGCACCTCGGGCCGTGGTGGGGATACCTCGCCGGGTGGGGCTTCGTCGTCGGGAAGACGGCGAGCTGTGCGGCGATGGCGCTCGTGCTCGCCGCCTACGCGGCACCGCCCGGGTGGGAGCGACCCGTCGCCGCGGCGGCGGTCGTCGCGCTCACCGCCGTGGGCTACCGCGGCGTGACGCGGACCGCCCGCGCCGCCCGGGCGGTCGTCGCCGTCGCGCTCCTCGCGATCGCGACGGCCGTCGTGGCGAGCCTCGCAGGATCGTCGGCACCCCGGTGGCACGCCGTCCTGGGGCCCGACGGCGCCGGCGGCGGCTGGTACGGGGTCCTGCAGTCCGCGGGCCTGCTGTTCTTCGCGTTCGCCGGGTACGCGCGCGTCGCGACGCTCGGCGAGGAGGTCCGCGACCCGCGCCGCACGATCCCCCGCGCGGTCCTCGTGTCCCTGGGGGTCGTCGTCGTGCTGTACGCCGTCGTCGCCGTGACGCTGCTCGCCGTGCTCGGACCCGACGCCCTCGCGGCGTCGTCCGCGCCGCTCGCGGACGCCGTCGCCGCGGGGTCGTGGTCGTGGGCGGGTCCGGTCGTGGGCGTCGGCGCCGTGGCCGCGAGCGCCGGCGCGCTCCTGGCGCTGCTCGCCGGGGTCAGCCGGACCGGCCTCGCGATGGCGCGGACCGGGGACCTGCCGGGGTGGTTCGCCGCGGTGCACCCCGTCCACCGGGTGCCGCACCGGGCCGAGCTCGCCGTCGGGGCGGTCGTCGTGGTGCTCGTGCTCACGACCGACCTGCGCGGCGCGATCGGGTTCTCGTCCTTCGGCGTGCTCGTGTACTACCTCGTCGCGAACCTCTCCGCGCTGCGCCAGACGACCCCGCACCGGCTGTACCCGCGCGCCCTGCAGGCGTTCGGCGCCGCGGGGTGCGTGGTGCTCGTCGTGACCCTGCCGCCCGCGAGCGTCATGGCCGGTGCGGTCGTGCTCGCCGTCGGGGTCGTGATGCGGGCGGCGCGGAGGCCCACGACGCCGGACGCGCACGACGACGTTCACCGCCCGGGCTGACACCGGCCCGGGCGCTCCGGAGACGCCCGAGGACGGCTGCAAGGTGCGTGGGACCGGTGACACAGTCAGGACATGCCCCGGAACCAGCCCGTCCGCGCAGCACGACCGCTGTCCGCTGCCCTGGCGCTCCTGCTCGGCGGTCTGACCACGGCGTGCGCTCCCGAGGCGGGGGAGCCGGGCCTCTCGCGCGGCGACGTCACCGGGGTCCGGTCCGACCCGGTCGGGCTCGTCGGGATGTGGCGGGTCTCGGGGGTGGCGAGCGAGGGCCCGGACACGTGGCTGCGGCTCGACGCGGGGCAGTACCTGCTGTGGGGCGACTGCGGCGCCTACGTCGAGGGGGGCTGGGAGGCGGCCGGCCGGGCCTTCGTCGCCTCGGACCCCTACGGCGCGGCCGCGGCGTGCGCCGTGGACGGGATCCCCGAGGTGCCGTGGCTGCGCGAGGTGGTCGCGTACGAGCCCGACGGGGACGGCTGGCGCCTGCTCGACGCGGACGGCCACGTCGTCGCCGGTCTGCGGGTGGACGGCGCCCCGACCCCGATCCCGGAGGCCGCCGAGCACCTCGCCCGAGCGCCCGAGGTCACGGACGCGGTGCGCGCGGCGTTGGAAGCTCCCGCGGGGCTCCCGGACGGGCTCCGGCCCGCCGTCGCGCAGGACCTCGTCGGCCGCTGGGAACCGCCGGGGTCCTTCACCACCGACCCGCACGTGGTCTTCCACGACGACGGCACGTGGTCCGGCTCCGACGGGTGCAACGGCGGCGGCGGCGCCTGGGCGCTGGACGACGGCGGTCGGCTGCTCGCGACGGCGGGTCTGCAGACGCTCATGGCGTGCGACGGCGCGGGCGTTCCGGGCGCCGTCGGCGCTGCGGCCCGCGCCGCGCTGGACGGGGGCCGGCTCGTGCTCCTCGACGCCGACGGCACGGAGCTCACGCGCCTCGTCCACGGCTGACGACGTCGACCGCGGCGGGGCCCGCGCTCCCCCCTCAGTCCTCGGGCTCCGGGTCGGACGGGGCGCCGGACGCGTCGTCGGACTCGACGACGCGCGACGACTCGCCCTCGCCGCCGGGCTCGGGGATGCCGCGCTCGTGGGGTTCGTAGTACCGGCCGGTGTAGCGCGGGCGCAAGAAGTTCTCGGTCGTCAGCACCGCGTCGACCTCCTCGGCCGTGAGCAGGCCGCGCGCGATCACCACGTCGCGCACCGACGCCCCGGTCCGCGCGGCCTCGGCGCCCACGAGGTCGCCGTTGCGGTGCCCGATGATCTCGTTGAGGTAGGTGACGATGCCGATCGAGTCGAGCACGTGGCGGCGGCACACCTCCACGTTCGCGGTGATGCCGGTGACGCACTTGGTGCGCAGCGCCACGCACGCGTTGGTCAGCAGGTGCAGCGACTCGAACATGGCCTGGGCGAGCCCGGGCTCCATGACGTTGAGCTGCAGCTGCCCGGCCTCGGCGGCGTGCGTGATGGTCACGTCGTTGCCCATGACCTTGAAGCAGACCTGGTTGACGACCTCCGGGATCACCGGGTTCACCTTGGCGGGCATGATCGACGACCCGGCCTGGAGCTCGGGCAGGTTGATCTCGCCGAGCCCGGCGCGTGGCCCGGACGAGAGCAGGCGCAGGTCGTTGCAGATCTTCGACAGCTTCGCCGCCAGACGCTTGAGGGCGGAGTGGACGGCGAGGTAGGCGCCGTTGTCGTAGGTCGCCTCCACGAGGTTCTCGGCCGGGACGGTGGGCAGCCCGCTCACCTCGGCGAGGCGCCGGGTCGCGACCTGGGGGTAGCCGGGCGGCGTGTTGAGCCCGGTGCCGATGGCGGTCGCACCGAGGTTGACCTCGAGCAGCAGCTCGCCCGCCACCTCGAGGCGACGGATCTCCTCCCCGACGTTCACGGCGAACCCCGCGAACTCCTGCCCCAGGCTCATGGGGACCGCGTCCTGGAGCTGGGTACGGCCCATCTTGAGGACGTCGGCGAACTCCGCCGACTTCCCGTCGAACGCGTGCTCGAGCCGCCGCACCTCCTCCTGGAGCCGCGCGACGAGCTCGTGCACCGCGAGGCGGAACCCGGTGGGATAGGCGTCGTTGGTCGACTGCGAGCGGTTGACGTGGTCGTTCGGGTTGATGACGTCGTAGCGGCCCTTGTCGAACCCGGCGAGCTCGAGCGCCAGGTTGGCGACGACCTCGTTGGTGTTCATGTTGACGCTCGTCCCGGCGCCGCCCTGGAACACGTCGACCGGGAACTGGTCGAGGCAGCGGTCGTGCCGGAGGATCTCGTCGCACGCGGCGACGATCGCGTCGGCGACGTCATGCTGGATGGTGCGCAGCTCGCGGTTCGCGAGCGCCGACGCCTTCTTGACCAGGACCATGCCGCGGACCATCTCGGGGACGTCGCTCACCGTCGTCCCCGAGATGCGGAAGTTCTCCATGGCCCGGACCGTGTGGACCCCGTAGTAGGCGTCCGCCGGAACCTCCTTCGGCCCCAGCAGGTCCACCTCGGTGCGCGTCCGTTCGCTCGACATGCCCCGACCGTAGCCCGGCCGGACGCCCCTGCACGTCCGGACGGCGCGTCAGGCCACCGGCTCGTACACGAACCGCTCGACGCGCACGACGGACCCGCTCGGACGGCCCTCGCTCGTCGCGTGCACGCCGAGCCACAGACCGAGGAACCCGCCCGCCGCCGCGGAGTCGAGCGTGCGCCCGTCCACGGTCGCGACGTGCGCCGGTTCGTCGCCCGCCGGACCGGCGACGAGCCCGTAGTCCTGGCCCCGCACGCGCAGGCCGACGACGACCGGCTCGCCGGGCGCCGTCGTCACCGTGGTCTCGCCGACGACCTCGTCCGCCCCGCCGCGGCGGTGCACCGCGACGACGCGCCGCGCGTCGCCCGGGCCGCCCTCGACGAGGAGCCGCACGTGGTCCCGCTCGGACTGGCGCACGACGACGCCTGCCCGCTCGCCGGCCGCGACCGGCGGGTGCAGGGTCACGGTGACGTCGACGTCGCGGTGCTGCTGGCGCATCCCGAGGAACGCGAGCACGCCGCCCGGGGCGTCGGCCCCGGCGAGCGTCGTCGGGCGCACGGGCAGGTCCCACCCCTCGCCCGCGGGCGTCGCGACGTCGCGCGGCACAGCGCGCACGGCGCACCAGCGCGGGTCGTCGGGCCCGACGACGCCGCTCGCCCCGCCCTGGATCGCCGGCCGGGGCGCGGGGGCCGCGAACGGGACCTCCACGGCGTCGGGCACACGCCCGGCACCGGGCGCGAAGACCGGCCAGCCGTCCTCCCAGACGACGGGGACGAGGAACGTCTCGCGGCCGAGCGGGTAGTGGTAGCCGCCGTACGGGCGCATGCCGAGCAGCACGGCCCACCACGACCCGTCGGGCGCCTCGACGAGGTCCGCGTGGCCGACGCCGACGACGTCCTGCCCGCGACCGAGGTGCCGGTGCGTGAGCACCGGGTTGGACCTGTTCCCCTCGTACGGTCCGGTCACGCTCGACGCGCGCGCCACGGAGATCGCGTGGTGGAAGTCCGTCCCGCCCTCGGCGGCGAGCAGGTAGTACGTGCCGTCGACCTTGTACAGGTGCGGGCCCTCGGCCCACACCGCGCCGCGCACGGCCCCGGTCCACACGACGTGCTCCGGCCCGACGAGCGTGAACGTCGCGAGGTCGAGCTCGCGCACCCACACCTGCGTCTGCTGGTCCCACTCGGGCTCGGGCGCGAGGCGCGTGCCGTGCAGCCACACGCGCCCGTCGTCGTCGAAGAAGATCGACGGGTCGATGCCCTCGACGTGCTCGCCGTCCTCGTCGCGCAGCCACACCGGGTCGGACCACGGGCCCGCGGGGTCGGTCGCGGTCATGACGAAGTTGCCGCCGGGCGCGCCGTCGGGTGCCCCCACGAGCGTGCACACCACCCAGAACGTGCCGTCGTGGTGGCGCAGCGTGGGCGCGTACAGACCCCCGGAGGACCGGACGCCGTCGTAGTCGAGCTGCCCCGACCGGTCGACGACGTCGCCGACGTGCTCCCATGTCGCGAGGTCACGGCTGTGCAGCACGGGCAGTCCGGGCAGGTACTCGAAGGTGGACGTGACGAGGTAGTAGTCCTCCCCCACGCGGCAGACCGACGGGTCGGGGAAGCACCCCGGCAGGAGGGGGTTCGCGACGCGGGTCACGCGCGCCCGCCCGTCCCGAACGGGTCGGAGACCTCCACGGCGACGAGGCGCTCGTCGGCCGCCGTCACGGGGTGGACGGCTCCGGTCACCGCGAGCCGGGCCCGTGCCGTGGCGGCGCCGGGCACGACGTGCCGCTCGGCCGGGGCCGACTCGTTGACGATCGCGCCGCCGGTCGTCGAACCGAGGTCGCCCGCCGCGGGGGCGGCGTCCACGGCGCCCGCGTGCGCGCCGACCCACACCTCGACGTCGCCCGGCTCGACCACGCGCACGAGGTGGCGGTCGGAGAAGGCGAGGCGCGTCGTCGGCACCCGGAACGTCACGCGGCGCGACGCGCCCGCCGCGACGTCCACGCGCTCGTACCCCAGGAGCTGGGCGACGGGGCGCGGCACGGACCCGACGACGTCGTGCGCGTAGAGCTGCACGACGTCCGCGCCCGCGACGTCCCCGGTGTTCGTCACGGTGACCGACGCGGTGAACGTGCCACCGGCGGCGACGCTCGCGGAGACCTCGAGGTCGGAGTACGCGAAGGACGTGTAGGACAGCCCGAACCCGAACGGCCGCACGGGCGTCGGGTCGGCCGAGGTCACGTCCGACGGGGCGCCGAGCACCGGGTGCAGGTAGGAGTAGGGCTGGGCTCCGGCCGCGCGGGGCAGCGAGACGGGCAGCCGGCCGGAGGGGTTCACCACGCCGGTGAGCACGTCCGCGACCGCGCGGCCGCCCTCCTCACCGGGGAAGAACCCCTGCACGACGGCGGCCGGACGTCCGGGGCCGTCGGCACCGGCACGGCCGTCGAGCGCCCACCCGATCGCGTACGGGCGTCCGGTGAGGAGCACGAGCACGACGGGCGTGCCCGTCGCGACGACCTCCTCGACGAGCCGCCGCTGGACGCCGGGCAGGTCGAGGGACTCGACGTCGTTGCCCTCGCCGACCGTACCGCGGCCGAACAGGCCTGCCTCGTCGCCCGCGACGACGATCGCCACGTCGGCGTCGCGCGCGGCGGCCACCGCCGCGGCGAACCCCGACGTGTCGTCGCCGTCGACCGCGCAGCCCACCGCGTGCGTCACCTCGGTGCCCGACCCGGCGAGCGCGTCGCGCAGGGACTCGAGCACCGTCGGCAGCTCGATCCCCGCGGGCGTGCCCGGGTGGTGCGCGAGCACGTGGTTGACGAACGAGTAGCAGCCCATGAGCGCCTCGGAGGAGTCCGCGTTCGGACCGACGACGGCGACCCGGCGAGGCGTCGCGAGCGGCAGCACGCCGTCGTTCGAGAGCAGCACGAGCGACTCCTGGGCGAGGCGGCGTGCCGTCGCGCGCTGTCGCGGGGTGTCGAGGTCGACCACCGCCGGCGGCTCGTCGGCGTAGGCGTCCGGGTCGAGCAGGCCCAGCTCCTCCTTCTGGTTGAGGAGGCGCAGGACCGCGCGGTCGACCCACGCCTCGTCGAGCTCTCCCGAGCGCACGCGCTCCGCGAGCGGGGCGAGGAAGGCGTCACCCGTCGGCAGCTCGACGTCCAGCCCGGCCTCGAGCGCCAGCGCCGCGGCCTCCCCGCGGTCGGCGGCCACCCGGTGCATGACCTCGAGGAACGCGACCCCGAAGTAGTCCGCGACGACGACGCCGTCGAAGCCCCAGCGCTCGCGCAGGATCTCGGTGAGGTGCTCCGCGCTGGCGTGGAGCGGGACGCCGTCGATGTCGACGTACGACGCCATGACGGACCGGACGCCGCCGTCGCGCACGGCCATCTCGAACGGCGGGAGGTACACGTCCGCGATCTCGCGCGGACCGGCGCTCACCGGCGCGTGGTTGCGCCCGGCGTGCGAGCCCGAGTAGGCGACGAAGTGCTTGAGCGTCGCGTGCACGCCCGCGTCCTGCAGGCCCCGCACGTACGCGGTGCCGACCGTGCCCACCAGGTACGGGTCCTCGCCGACGCACTCGTCGACGCGGCCCCAGCGCGGGTCGCGCACGACGTCGAGCACGGGCGCGAGGCCCTGGTGCACGCCGAGGGCGCGCATGGACTCCCCGACCTCGCGCGCCATCTCCTCGACCAGCGCCGGGTCGAACGACGCGCCCCACGCGAGCGGCGTCGGGTACGTCGCGGCCCGCCACGCGGCGAGGCCCGTGAGGCACTCCTCGTGCACGATCGCGGGGATGCCGAGCCGCGTCTCGCGCTGCAGGCGCCGCTGCTCGGCCCACAGCCAGGCCGCGCGCTCCGCCGGCTCGACGGGGCGCGTGCCGTACACCCGCGTGTAGTGGCCGATGCCGTCCCGCGTGATCGCGGCGAGCTGGTCCGAGCCCTGCTGGCCGGCCGTCATCTCCGACTGCATCGGGGCGACGGTGCCGTTCTGGTCGAGCCAGTAGCCCACGAGCTGCGCGAGCTTCTCGTCGAGGGTCATGCGGGAGTGCAGCGCCCGCACGCGCTGCGAGACGGTCGGCAGCTGCGGGGGGACGAGAGATGCCGTCGGGACGGCAGGGACGACGTCGGTCACGGGACCGTTCTCCTTCACACGGTGGGGGTCGTCGTCCCGCTCGTGCGGGACGGGCGGGACGACGACGGGGGGCGCAGGCGGGCGGGTGTCAGCCCTTCACGGCGCCGGTGAGACCTCCGACGATCCGCCGCTCGAACAGCGAGAAGAAGACGAGCGCGGGGATCATCGAGAGCGACGTGAACGCGAGCACGCGTGCCGTGTCCACGGAGTACTGCGACGCGAACGCCTGCACGCCGAGGGGCAGCGTGTACGACGTCTCGTCGTTGAGGATGAAGAGGGGGAGCATGTAGCTGTTCCAGCTCGCGACGAACGCGAGGATGCCGACCGTGACGACGCCGGGCAGGGACAGCGGCACCACCATCCGGAAGAAGAACCCGAGCCGGCTCGCGCCGTCGATCGACGCGGCCTCCTCGAGCTCTCGCGGGATCGCGCGCAGGAACGGGACGAGGATGATGATCGTCGTCGGCAGCGCGAACGCGATCTGCGGCAGCACGAGCCCGCCGACGGAGTTCATCAGCCCGAGCGAGCGGATCATGATGTACAGCGGCGTGATCGCGACGGTCATGGGGAACATGAGCCCCGCCGCGAACAGGGAGTACATCGCGCCCCGCCCGAGGAACGAGTAGCGCGCGAGGACGTAGCTCGCCATGAGGCCGAGCACCACGACGCCGAGGGTCGTGAGGAGCCCCGCGACGACCGAGTTGCCGAGCTGGCGCCAGAACAGCGACCCGGTGAGGACCTCGACGTAGTTCGAGACCTGCCACGGGGACGGCAGCCCGGACGGGTCCTCCGTGATCTGCGCGTTCGTGCGGAAGCCGCCGAAGACGATGTACACGATCGGCGCGAGGCAGACCCCGACGAACAGGTACGCGACGACGTACGTGAGCGGGCCGCCCTTGCCCAGGCCGGAGCTGCGCGGGGCCTTCGGCGCCGCTGCTTCCGCGACGCGTGCGGGGGTGGGGACCGCGGTGGCGCTGGCCATCACTTCTTCCCTTCCGTGAGCGCGCCCTCGGTGTCGCGACGCAGGACGAACCGCTGGTAGACGAGCGCCACCGCGAGCGAGATGAGGAACAGCACGACCGCGACCGCGTTGCCGAACCCGTAGTTCCCGGCGTTGCGCCCGTTCGCGACCATGTAGGTCGCCATGGTCGAGGTGCCCGCCGTGGAGGCCACGTACTGGCCCCAGATGATGTAGACGAGGTCGAAGAGCTGCAGGGAGCCGATGATCGACAGGAAGGCCCAGATGCGCAGCGTGGGGCCGAGCAGCGGGAGCGTGATGAAGCGCTGCGTCTGCCAGTAGGACGCGCCGTCGATCGCCGACGCCTCGGAGAGCTCGTCGGGGACGCCCTGCAGGCCTGCGAGGAAGAGGATCACCGCGAAGCCGATGTACTTCCACGAGATGATGAACAGGAGCGTCCAGATCGCGACGTCCGGGTCGGAGAGCCAGTCGGTGGCGAAGAACGAGAGCCCGAGCTTGCCGAGCAGGTCGTTCACGGCGCCGTTCGTCGCGAGCATGAGGCTGAACCCCGTGCCGACGATCACCTCGGACACCACGTACGGGACGAACACCAGCACGCGGATGACCGAGCGGCCCCGGATCCTGCGGTTGAGCAGGAGCGCGACGGCGACGGCGACGGGTCCCTGCACGACGAGCGACAGCACGACGATGAACGCGTTGTGCCCCAGCGCCGCCATGAACTCCGCGTCGCGGAAGATGATGAGGTAGTTGTCGAACCCGACGAAGTCGGTCGGCGGACCGAAGCCCTTCCACTTGAAGAAGCCGTAGTACGCCGCCATCACCACGGGGACGATGACGAAGGTCAGGAAGACGACGAGCGCCGGCCCGGCGAGGACGGCCACCTCGGCGCGCCGTTGCCAGCGCCCGTTCCGTCCTCGCCGGGGCCGCTCGGCCGGGACCGAGGTCGGTGCTCCTGCACCACCCCCGGACCCGGCCCGGTCCTCGGGCGTCGTCGTGCTCGGCGAGATCTCGCCCTGGGACACGCTCATGACAGGTACTACTCCTTGGCAGCCGCGTCGTTGACGGCCTGGACGATGCCCGCGGCATCGCCCTGACCTGCGAGCAGGTTCACGACGGCGGTGTTGAGCGCGTTGCCGATGTTCTGGCCGTAGAGCGTGTCGAGCCAGACCGACACGTACGGAGCCTCGTTGTACGCCTCGAGGATGGAGACGAGCGCCGGGTCACCCACGACGCCCTGCGCCTCGATGCTCGCCGGGAGCGTCTGGAACGCGTCGGCGTACGCCTCCTGCGACTCCTTCGACATCACGAAGTTGAGGAAGTCGGCGCACGCGTCCGGGGCGTCGGCCGAGCACGAGTAGCCGTCGACGCCGCCCATCATCGCGCCGGGCTCGCCCTCGCCGCCGTCGACGGCGGGGAAGGGGAACCACTGCAGGTCGGGCAGCGGCTTCTCGTCCGGCGTGAGCGACGCGATCTGGCCCGGGTTCCACGCACCCATGAGCTCCATCGCGGCCTGGTGGTTGGCGATCATGCCCGCCGACGACCCGGCGCCCTGCTGGGCGGACGTCGTGAGGAACCCGGGGTTGAACGGCTCGGTCGCCGCGAAGTCGGCGAGCGCCTCGCCGGCCTCGGTCCAGCACGGAGCGTCGAAGGTCCGGGTCTCGGCGGCCTCGTTCATGGTGTCCTGCGAGCAGTACCGCAGGGCGAAGAAGTAGTACCAGTGCGCGGCGGGCCACGCGTCCTTGGCGCCCAGGGCGATCGGCGCGATGCCGGCCGTCTTGAGCTGCTCGGTCGCCGCCTCGAGCTCGTCGATCGTCGTCGGCGTCGCGGTGATGCCGGCCTGCTCGAACAGGTCAGCGCTGTAGAACATGCCGCCCGGCAGGATCGACACGGGCATGCCGTAGACCTTGCCGTCGACCGACATGGCGCTCAGCGAGCCGCCGACGGCCGCCTCGACCTCGGGGTCGATCAGGTCCGTGAGGTCCTTGGCCTGACCGGCCTCGACCACGTCGGCGAGCTTGCCGCCGCCACGGGCCATGAAGATGTCGGGTGCGTCGCCCGAGTTGAGCGCCGTCTGGAGCTTGCCGTCCATGTCCTCGTTCTGGATGGCCTGGATCTCGATCGTCACGCCCGGGTTGTCGACCTCGAACGCCTCGACGGTCTCCTCCCAGTACGCCTTGCCGTCGCCCGTGGTCGAGTTGTGCCAGAAGGTCATCGACACCGAGCCGTCGTCGGAGCCGCTGTCGCCGCCCCCACTGCACGCGCCGAGCGCGAGCCCTCCGATGACCACGGCGGCCGTCGCCGCCAGGAGCTTCCTTGCCCTCATGGGATCCGTCCTCTTCGTCGAGTCGCGCCGGCAGGTTCAGTCCCTGTCCGGTCCGTTACCGCTCCGCCGCACGAGTGCGGCGACCGGTACCGAGAATTCCAGGCGTCGGCCGCGTGTGTCAATCGATGTCGATAACGGTTTCGACTCGATCGCAACGCTCGCGTCCGATGCACGCCGGAGCGCCCCGCAAGCGCTAGTGTCATCCGCATGCGACCGTCCGGGAGAGTGACCATCGGCGACGTCGCGCGCACGGCCGGCGTCTCCGTCGCCACGGTGTCCAAGGTGATCAACGACCGCTACGGCGTCGCCCCCGAGACCTCCGCACGCGTCCACCAGGTCATCACCGACCTCGGCTACGAGTCGTCGATCGTCGCGCGCAGCCTGCGCAGCCGACGCACCAACGTCATCGGCATCCTCGTGGCGGAGTTCGAGCCGTTCTCGACCGAGCTCCTCAAGGGCATCTCCGAGGCCGTCGAGGACACCGGCTACGAGCTCCTCGCGTACTCCGGCGGCATGGGCCGCAACGACCGGGTCGGCTGGGAGCAGCGGTACCTCTCGCGCCTCGCGGGCACCCTCGTCGACGGCGCGGTGCTCGTCACGCCCACGGTCGTCAACCCGCGCAACACGATCCCCGTGGTCGCCGTGGACCCGCACACCGGCCCGTCCGGCCCGCCGACCGTCGACTCCGACAACCTCGCCGGGGCGCGCACCGCGACCGAGCACCTCGTCGGGCTGGGACACCGCCGCATCGGCTTCATCGGCGGTCGTACCGACCTCGAGTCGGCCCGCCTGCGCGAGAAGGGCTACCGCGAGGCGCTCGAGGACGCCGGGATCCCGGTCTCCCCCGAGCTGATGCGGATCGGCGGGTACCGCCCCGAGACGACCGGCTCCCCCGCGCACGAGCTCCTCACGATGCCCGACCGGCCGACAGCGATCTTCGCCGCGAACGACCTCTCGGCGATCCGCACCATGGAGGTCGCGCGCGACCTCGGCCTGCGCGTGCCCGACGACGTCTCGGTCGTCGGGTTCGACAACGTGCCGGAGTCGGCGCTCACGGAGCCCCCGCTCACGACCGTGAGCCAGCCGATCCACCAGATGGGCGCGGAGGCCCTGCGGATGGTCGTCGACCTCATCCAGGGGACGCCGCGCGACGCGCACCTGCGGCTCCCGACGAGCCTCGTCGTGCGCGGGAGCACGCGCGCCGTGTGACGTCGGCCGCACCCGGAATCCCCCGGACCCCCTCGACGTTATGTCAGCAGATGCACCTGCCGACAGACCCTGAGGAGGTCACGTGGCCCGCCTCGCACGCCGCGTCCAGGTCGAGAACGACTACGGCGAGATCATGCACTACGACCGTCACACCGGCGGCGGCCTCGTGTCGCCGCACGCCCGCGTCCCCGCCTCCGTCCCCGTCGGGACGGGCACCTACGTCGAGAAGGGCGCCGTCGTGGGCGTCGGCTCGCAGCTCGGCGCGGGCAGCTGGGTCGACCGCGACGTCGCCCTCGGGCGGGACGTCCGTATCGGCGACAACGTCCGCCTCGCCCCCGAGACCCGCGTCGGCGACCGCGCCCGCGTGGGCAGCGGCGCGCGCGTCGGGCGCCGCGTGCTCGTCGAGCCGGGCGCCGTCGTGCCGCCCGACGAGATCGTCCCCGACGACGCGACCGTGCGCCGCCGGGGCGGCATGCGCTCGGGCTACGACGTCGCGGCCTGACCTCCGCTCCCTGCCCGCACGGCCGTCGGACGGCCCGCGCCGGCGGCCCTGACGAGCGCCGGTCGCGGCTCGACGCGAGGCGCGTCGCGGACACGCTTCCCGCGCCGGGCGGCGGTGCGTAGCCTTACCGCCCGTGACCTTCCCGCCGCACGGCCCCGCCTCCCCTCCGCCCGTGCCGCCGCAGCACCGGCGGCCGCCGCACCCGCAGCACGTGCGCGGCCCTGCGGACGGACCCGTGCCGCTCGACCCGCGCGCCGTCCTGGAGGGACGCCCGCCGGGGCGGGCACGCGTCGGGGTGATCGTGACGATCGCGGTCGCGAGCCTGTGCCTGCTGGTCGGGCTCGTGCTCGCCGCTCTCTCCGGGGTGGGGACGTTCTCCGTCGGGTTCCTGCTCTCGCTCGTCCCGCTCGGCATCTGGGTGCCCGTCGTGCTCGCGCTCGACCGGCTCGAGCCCGAACCGCCGAGCACGCTCGTCGTCGCGTTCCTGTGGGGCGCCGGGATCGCGACCCTCGTCGCCGGCATCCTCAACACCCTCGGCCTGGAGCTGATCACCGCGCCGCTGTTCGGCGAGGAGCTCGGCTGGTACGTGGTCGCGTCGTTCGGCGCGCCGGTCGTCGAGGAGCTGCTCAAGGGCGCGGTCCTGTTCGGCCTGCTGTGGTTCCGCCGGCACGAGCTGAACGGCTGGACCGACGGCGTGATCTACGCCGCGATGGTCGCGCTCGGCTTCGCCGCCGTCGAGAACGTCACCTACTTCATCATGGCGGCGCAGACCGGCACGCTCGGCCCGACGTTCGTGCTGCGCGCCCTCGTCACGCCGCTGCTCCACCCCCTGTGCACCGCGCTCACCGGCCTCGGTGTCGCGAGCGCTGCGACGAGCCCGCCGGGGCCGCGCCGCGTGCTCGCCCCGATCGGCGGGCTGGTCGCCGCGATCGCGCTGCACATGCTGTGGAACGCGTCGACGGGCTTCGGCACGCTCGCGCTGGGCGCCGCGTACGTCGCGGGGCTCGGCGTCCTCGTCACGCTCGTCGTCGTGCTGGTCAAGGACCGGAGGCGGACCGTCGCCACCATCCGCCACCAGCTGGTGCCCTACCTCCCGACCGGGCTCGTCACGCCGGCGGACCTGGCGATGCTCTCCACGCTCGCCGCCCGCCGCCAGGCGCGCGACTGGGCACGCCGCACGGGCGGCGCCGCGGCCGCCCACGCGATGCGCGACTACCAGCAGGCCGCGACCGAGCTCGCGCTGCTCCACGACCGTGTCGAGCGCGGAGCGGTCGAGGCGTGGCGCGTCGAGGGGCAGCGCCGGGCGCTGCTGCAGCTCATGCACGCCGCGCGGCAGGCGTTCCTCGTGCGTGCCCCGCAGCCCCCGCCCGCGCCGTGGTCGCCGGGCTCGCCGGCGGGGTTCACGACGGACGCCTGGGCGCCCGACCGGACCGGCGCCTGGTAGCGACCGCTCCCCGGGACTACCGCTCGGGAGGCCGTGGCGGCGTCACGATGACCAGCACGGCGTCGGCCGGGCGGCCGTCGAGGGCGCGGTAGGAGTGCTCGACGTCGGACACCCACCGCAGCTGGTCGCCCTCCTCGACCACCGCCTCGGCCCCGCGGCGTCCGGCACGCACCCGGCCCTGCGTGACGAGCAGGTGCTCGACGACGCCCGGCCCGTGGGAGGGCGACGTCCGGTCCGCCTGCGCGGACAGGTGGAGGTGGTAGACCTCCACGGCGGCGCCGTCGGGCAGGTGGTGGGCGTCGAGGAGCCGGACCGCGATCCCCTCGGACGAGACCTCGGTGCCCGCGCGCTCGGCGAGGAGGGTCGCGAGGGGGACGCCGAGAGCGCCGGCGAGCGCGTAGAGGGTGGCGAGGGTCGGGTTGCGGGCGCCGCGCTCGATCTCCGAGAGCGACCCCTTCCCGATGCCCGCGGCGACCGCGAGCGCGGAGAGCGACATCCCGCGCTCGGCACGCAGCCTCCGGATCTGACCGGCGACCGCGGCGAGAGCCCCGTCGTCCGACCGGCCGTCCTCGTCGCCCGTCCCGTCGCTCACGCGCCGCAGCCTACCCGCGCACCCCGGCCGGCACCGTCTGGTAGCGTTCCGTAAACAGAACACTCCTCTCGCGCCGGACCTCCCCAGGAGCAGAATGGACCCCGCCGCGGACCGCCTGCGGCCCGTCCTCGCCGGGCTCGTCACCGCCCTCGTCGGCTTCACGAGCTCGTTCGCCGTCGTGCTCGCGGGCCTGCGCGCCGTCGGGGCGTCGCCCGAGCAGGCGGCCTCCGGCCTGCTCGCGCTGTGCGTCACGCAGGCCGTCGGCATCCTCTGGCTCACCACCCGCCACCGCACGCCGATCACCCTCGCGTGGTCGACCCCGGGCGCCGCGCTGCTCGTGAGCACGGGTGCCGTCGCCGGCGGGTGGCCCGCGGCGGTCGGCGCGTTCTGCGTCGTCGGCGGCCTGGTGCTGCTCACCGCGCTGTGGCCGCGGCTCGGCGACCTGGTGTCCGCGATTCCCCCCGCCGTCGCCCAGGCGATGCTCGCCGGCGTCCTCCTCACGCTGTGCCTGGCTCCCGTGCGCTCCCTCGTCGCGACGCCGCTCCTGGTCGCGCCCGTCGTGCTCGTCTGGCTCGTCCTGCTGCGCGTCGCCCCGCGCTGGGCCGCTCCGGCGGCGCTCGTCGTGACGCTCGCGCTCGTCGGCCACGAGGCGCTGAGCGGCGGCATGCTCGACTGGTCCGACGCCGTCCCGCGCGTCGACCTCACCGCCCCGACGCTGTCGTGGCAGGCGCTCGTCGGGCTCGCGGTCCCCCTGTACGTCGTGACGATGGCCTCGCAGAACGTGCCCGGCGTCGCGGTCATGGCGTCGCTCGGCTACCGCGTGCCGTGGCGCGAGACCATGACCGTGACAGGGCTCGGCACCCTCGCCGGCGCGGCGGCCGGCGGGCACACCGTCAACCTCGCGGCGATCTCGGCCGCGCTGGCCGCCGGCCCGGAGGCCGACCCGGACCCACGGCGCCGCTGGGTCGCCGCCCACACCGCCGGATGGGCGTACCTCGTGATCGCCGTCGGGTCGGCCGGACTCGCCGCGCTCGTGGCGGCCGCACCCTCCGGGCTCGTCGAGGCGGCGGCCGGCCTCGCGCTCGTCGGGACCCTCGGCGCGGCCGTCGCCGCCGCGGTCGCCGACCCCCACGGCCGGGAGGCGGCCGTCGTGACCTTCCTCGTCGCCGCGAGCGGCGTCGTGGTCGCCGGCATCGCCGCCGCGTTCTGGGCGATCCTCGCCGGGCTGGCCGTCCACGCGGTCCTCGCCGTGCGCCGTCGGGCACCCGCGCCGCACGACGAGCGGCGGGACGCACCCGCCGGCGCGGACCACCCGGCCG
>Ga0233363_1000027_pt1 | contig 71012 bp, 64 predicted proteins | sample ElkDunMinimDraft_18_FD_191534 | JGI IMG/M metagenome (GOLD analysis project Ga0233363, IMG submission 191534) | Fecal eukaryotic communites from dung pellets of Tule Elk in California, USA - Elk Dung C16 | ecosystem: Host-associated > Mammals > Digestive system > Large intestine > Fecal | place... | reverse complement strand
GCGAGCTGGACATCGGGGGCCGAGGGTGCGGACATGACGAGGGCTCCTCTGGGTCGCGGTCGGTGCACCGGCGGACGTCCCGGTGCGGAGAGGCTGAACCCAGGCGCCCAGGCGGTCGACGCACCAACAGGTTGATCCGGCCGCTTCCCGGTGGTCGTTCCCACCCTCGCCAGTCGCGGCCGCGCCGAGTCTACCGCCGCTGCCCTCCACCGCGGGCCGGTGGGTGACGGGTCAGCGGGGCCAGGCGATCACGTCGTCGGCCCAGGTGCTGGGCAGCCCGATGCGCCACAGGGGCTTGATGAACAGCAGCGCGACGGCGAGCACGGCCCAGACGGCGGACGCGATCCACAGGGCCACCTCGATACCGGCGTGCTCGAGCAGCTGGGACCCCACGAGCGGTGCGAGCGGACCGGCCACGACGCCGGTCAGCCCGAGGGTGGCGGCCATGCGGCCCTGCATCGAGCCGGGCGTGATGGCCGTGAGGTAGGAGATCAGGCCGGCGTTGAGCGCCGGCGCGAAGAGCATCAGGGCCGCCAGGGCGCCCACATACCCGCCATAGCTGTGCAGCACCGCCATCACGAGAGTGGCGGCCCCGCCCATGCCCAGCGTCAGCACCGTCAGGGCTCCGACCCGTACCCGCTGGATGAGCGGCGCGGCCAGGATCGACCCGGCGAGCACCCCGATACCCACGGCCGTCCCGAGCAGGCCGATCTGTACGGGCGGGGTGCCGGTGCGGACCAGCTCGAGCATGACGGCCGACATCATGCCGTTGAGGTTGATGTTCACGAGGACGAAGACGGGCAGGACCATCCGGAACAGCGGCACGGCCCACACGAACCGCAGGCCGTCCTTGAGCCCGTCCAGCGGATGCTCGGCCCTCGCCGAGGCAAGGTCCCCGTTGAGCGGCTCGCGCACGAGCGACGCGGTCACGGTGCTGGTGAGCCGCCCGAACGCCGACACCAGGAACGGCAGCACGGTCCCCATGCCGAAGAGCAGCCCGCCGAGGGGCCCGGCGATCAGCGTGGCTGCGGCCTCGCGGCCCTGCTGCACCGACATCGCCTGGCCCAGCTGCTCGGTGCGCACGACGGCGTGCACCGACGCGTTGTCGGCCGGGTCGAGCAGGGCGCCGGCGACGGACGACACGAACAGCACGGCCGCGAGGTGCGGCGCGGTGAGCGCCCCCGCGAGCCCGGCACCGACGACCGTGAGCCAGGCCATCGCCGCGACGAACGTCACGACCATGATGAGCCGGCGCCGGTCGACCCGGTCGACCACGACCCCTGCCGGGATCGAGACCAGCACCGAGCCCAGCTGGCCGACGAACGCGATCAGCCCGGCCTGCACGACCGAGCCCGTGATCTGGTACGCCACGAGCGGGACGGCGAACGCGCCGATGCCGGCTCCGACGACCTCGGCGGTGCTCCCCGTGAGCAGCAGCCGGTACGACCGGTTGCGCCACAGGCTGCCGCCCGGGTGGTCCTGCGCGTCACCGTCGTCCGGCTCCGGGTGCACCGCTGCTCGTGCCGCCTGCGGCGTTGCCGCCTGATCCGCCTGCGGCGTTGCCGCCTCGTCCCCCCGCGCCGGGGCCTCGTCCGTCGTCATGACGAGCAACCTAGACCCGCAACAGAACGTGCGCAATAGACTTGCGCAATATTCCTTGCTGAATATTGCTAGACTCGCCGCACGCCGACGCAACCGAGCCGAAGGAGCCCTGGTGCCCGAGTCCACGCAGCTCGACACGTTTCTCGTCGAGGACCCGGCGGCACTGCGCGCGATCGCTCATCCGCTGCGCCAGCGCATCCTCATGGAGCTCTCCGTGCGCGGCCACGCCCGTGCCGCGGACCTGGCGCAGGCGACGGGCCAGGCGGCCAACTCGATCAGCTTCCACCTTCGCGTGCTCGCGAACGCCGGGATGATCGTCGAGGCGCCGGAGCACGCGCGGGACAAGCGGGACCGCGTGTGGGCCAACGTGGCGACGAGCTACCGGGTCGAGCCGGGCATGTCCGGCGAGCAGGACCTGATCCTCGGGCCGACGCTCGCCTGGGTCACCGAGACCTTCAGCAAGGTGGCACGCCGGGACCAGCCGGCCGAGGCCCGGAGCCGCTCGCTCATGCTCAACACGCTCCTCCTGTCCCAGGACGAGGCGACGGCGCTCGCCGAGGAGCTCGAGGCGGTGCTGATGCGCCGGTACGAGCAGAGCCTCGCCGAGGCGCGCGCCCACCCGGAGGTCCCCCGCGACACCTACCAGGTCCTCACGGCGGTCGGGCCGCGAGAGCACGACGCACCAGGCGGTCCGGAGGCCGAGGCCTAGCCCAGCGCGACCCGGCGCCCCTCGACGCGGAGGCCCTCGCGTGCGACCCGGCCCACGGTCTCGACGAGCAGCGCCCGCTCCGCGACCTTGATCCGCTCGTGCAGCCGGCCCTCGTCGTCGCCGTCCTCCACCGGGACGGCGGCCTGGGCGACGATCGGTCCCGTGTCGACACCTGCGTCGACCACGTGCACCGTGCACCCCGTGACCTTGACCCCGTAGGCGAGCGCGTCGCGCACGCCGTGCCCGCCAGGAAAGGACGGCAGGAGCGCGGGGTGCGTGTTCAGGATCCGGCCCGCGAACCGTTCGACGAACGACGGCGCCAGGATGCGCATGAACCCCGCGAGCACGACCCAGTCGGGCCGGAACACCGCCACGGCCTCGGCGATCCCGAGGTTCCACGCGGCCCGGTCCTCGAAGTCGGCCGGCGCGACGACGACCGACGCGACCCCCGCGCCGCGCGCGAGCTCGAGCGCACCGGCGTCGGGCCGGTCGGAGACGACGCCGACGACGCGCGCTCCGTAGCCGGCGTCGTCGTGCGCGGCCAGCAGGGCGGCGAGGTTCGACCCGCCACCCGAGGCGAGGACGACGAGGCGGGACGCGGAGGAGGACTCGACGGGGTGGCCGGACGGCGTCTGCACACGGCCACCCTAACGGTGTGCCTCAGCGGGCCCGCAGACGGCCCGCGACCAGCACGACGGCGGCCCCCAGCGCGGCCTCGGCCGCGACCGCCGCCGCGACCAGGAGCGGGTCCGCCCCGACCTCGGACAGCCGTCCCGGCCCGACGGCTCCCGACGCCCACCACTCGAGCACCCCGACGACGAGCGCGGCCGTGAGCGCGACGCCGCCGACGATCCACGCGACGTCGGCCCACCGCACATGGTCGGGCTCGAGCTCGCGCCAGGCGTACCACCCGGCGAGCGCCCCGCAGGCGACCAGCACGGCGGGCAGCCACATCGCGACCGGGCCGGACCAGTCCGGCCCGGGCAGCCCACCGAGCAGGGGGACGGCGGGCAGCGGCCCGGCCTCGGTCACGGCCGTCGAGAACACCGTGTCCTGCCCCACGGCAAACCCCGGACCCGCGATCCAGGCGAGAGCCCACAGCACGAGGTTGGGCAGCAGCGCCAGCTGCGCGACGGCAAGCACGCTGCCACCGACCCAGCCGGGGTCGAGGCTCGCGACGATGTCGTCCGACGTCGCGCGGCCGGCCACGACCCACACGCCGGTGACCACGGCCGCGGCCGCCACCGCACCAGCCACGGCGACACCGCCGGCGCGCAGGCCCAGGCGGAGCACGTCGGGAAGGTAGCGATCGAGCCCGCGACCGACCTCGCCGGCCATGAGCCCGTCGGCGCGCCCGAGCATCCCGAGCGCCAGCCCGCCGCCACCGACGACGAGGCCGGCCAGAGCGGCGAGAGCGATGCGCGCGGCCGACTCGCCCACCGACCCGGACGTACCGGTCACCGCGGCGAGGACGGCCGTCACGACGACGGACGCGACCGTCCCGCCCCACCACGCGGCCGCCGTGGGCAGCACCGAACGCCTGGCCGACACGTACACGGTGAACAGCGCCAGCGCGCCGAGACCGAGCGGGCTCAGCGTGACGGTCCCGATCCCGGCGTCGAGCGGAACCCCTTGCCCGAGGAGCCACAGACCCGCCGCGACCGAGGTGGCGGCCGCCCACGCCGGCTCGTCGGCGCCCGAGCTCGAGCCGAGCGTGCCGACCGCCGCGAGCAGCGCCACCACGGCGAACGAGAGCAGGGCGCCCTGCAGCGCGGCCCAGACCCCGGACGTCACGCTCGCGAGCCGCTCCCCCGCGGTCACGAACCTCGGCCGGCGGGCCGGCTCCTCGATCGTGCGGGGTGCGGCAGGGCGGGTCGACGGCGGTGCGGTGCTCACGCGCCCATGGTCGCCCGTCGCGGTCCGCACGCCTGGCTCCCCACGCCGAGGCACCGGGATCCCGGTGCCGCACACGACGACGGCGCCCGGCGGGTCTCGGTGAGACCGGCCGGGCGCCGTTGTGCGGATCGACGTCAGGCGGAGAGGATCTCCCGCATCAGCGCGGCCGTCTCGGACGGCGTCTTGCCGACCTTGACGCCCGCGGCCTCGAGGGCCTCCTTCTTGGCCGCCGCCGTGCCGGACGAGCCCGACACGATCGCGCCCGCGTGCCCCATCGTCTTGCCCTCGGGGGCCGTGAAGCCCGCGACGTAGCCGACGACCGGCTTGGTGACGTTCTCCTTGATGAACGCCGCCGCACGCTCCTCGGCGTCGCCGCCGATCTCGCCGATCATGACGATCGCCGCGGTCTCGGGGTCGGCCTCGAACGCCGCGAGGGCGTCGATGTGCGTGGTGCCGATGACCGGGTCTCCCCCGATGCCGACGGCGGTGCTGAAACCGAAGTCACGCAGCTCGTACATCATCTGGTAGGTCAGCGTGCCCGACTTCGACACGAGACCGATCTTGCCGGGGCCGGTGATGTCGGCCGGGATGATGCCGACGTTGGACTTGCCGGGGCTGATGACGCCCGGGCAGTTCGGGCCGACGAGGCGCACGCCCGCGGCCTTGGCCAGCGTGTAGAACTCGGCGGTGTCCGCGACCGGCACGCCCTCGGTGATGATGACGACGAGCGGCATCGTGGCCTCGATCGCCTCGACCACGGCGGCCTTGGTGAAGGCCGGCGGCACGAAGATGACGGACACGTCGGCGCCCGTCTCCTTCATGGCCTCGGCGACCGAGCCGAACACGGGGATGCTCGTGCCCTCGATCTCGACCGTGGTGCCGGCCTTGCGCGGGTTCACGCCGCCGACGATGTTGGTGCCCGACGCGAGCATGCGCGTGGTGTGCTTCATGCCCTCCGAGCCGGTCATCCCCTGGACGATGACCTTGGAGTCCTCGTTGATGAAGATCGCCATGTCTGTGTCTGCTTCTCTCTCGAACTCTCTCGGCGGGCTCAGGCGTTGGCCAGCTCGGCGGCCTTGTCCGCCCCGCCGTCCATGGTGTCGGCCAGGGTGACGAGCGGGTGGTTCGCCTCGCTCAGGATGCGGCGGCCCTCCTCGACGTTGTTGCCGTCGAGGCGCACGACGAGCGGCTTGGTCTCCTTGTCGCCCAGGATGTCCAGCGCCTGCACGATGCCGTGCGCGACCTGGTCGCACGCGGTGATGCCACCGAAGACGTTGACGAAGACCGACTTGACCTGCGGGTCGTTGAGGATGACGTCGAGGCCCGCCGCCATGACGGCCGCCGAGGCGCCGCCACCGATGTCGAGGAAGTTGGCGGGCTTGACGCCGCCGTGCGCCTCGCCGGCGTAGGCGACGACGTCGAGCGTGCTCATGACGAGCCCCGCACCGTTGCCGATGATGCCGACCTCGCCGTCGAGCTTGACGTAGTTGAGGTCGTTCTCCTTGGCCTTGGCCTCGAGCGGGTCGGTCGCGGCCTTGTCCTCGAGCTCCGCGTGGTCGGCGTGACGGAACGCGGCGTTCTCGTCGAGCGAGACCTTGCCGTCGAGCGCGACGATCTGGCCGTCCTCCGTCTTGACCAGCGGGTTCACCTCGACGAGCGTGGCGTCCTCGGCCTGGTACACGGTCCACAGCTTCTGGATCACGTCGGCGACGGCGCCCTTGAGCTCGTCGGCGAAGCCCGCGGCCTCGACGATCTCGGCGGCCTTGGCCGCGTCGATGCCGACCGTCGGGTCGACGGGGACCTTGGCCAGCGCCTCGGGCCGTTCGACCGCGAGCTGCTCGATCTCCATGCCACCCTCGACCGAGCACATGGCCAGGTACGAACGGTTCGCACGGTCGAGCAGCACGGAGAAGTAGTACTCCTCGGCGATCTTGGCGCCGGCCGCGACCATCACGCGGTGGACGGTGTGCCCCTTGATGTCCATGCCGAGGATCTCGGACGCCTTCTCGGCGGCCTCCTCGGGCGAGTGCGCGAGCTTCACGCCGCCGGCCTTGCCGCGCCCGCCCGTCTTCACCTGCGCCTTGACGACGACCGTGCCGCCGCCCAGCGTCTCTGCCGCCGCGCGCGCCTCCTCAGGCGTCGTCGCGACCACGCCCCCGAGCACGGGGACGCCGTGCTTCTCGAAGATGTCGCGAGCCTGGTATTCGAACAGGTCCACCCTGCTGCGTCCTTCCATCGGTTGAGCCCCTGAGTCGGCAGAGGCCGGCATTGCGATGTCTCGACGTCAAGACATCCCGGAACAGGGTAGCCCTGCGCGGCCCACCCCATAAGCCGGGCCCCCAGCATGACGGGGCGGAGGTGACTGACGCCACACCGGACGCCCGTCAGATGCGAACGTCAACTTAGGTTGACAGGCTCCCGGTCGTCAACCATAGTTGACGCATGACGCAGGACACCCTGATCGCCGGCGCGACCGGCGACGACCCCCAGCAAGGCCTCCGTGCCGTCCGGGCCCTGCGCGAGCTGGCCGAGCGCCTCGAGACGCTCCAGGTACGCCGCGCACGCGGGCTCGGGTGGTCGTGGGAGCAGATCGCCGCCGAGCTCGGTGTGACGAAGCAGGCGGCCCACAAGAAGCACGGGAAGGTGTGAGAGATGTTCGAGAGATTCAGCAAGGACGCCCGCACGGCGGTGCAGGGAGCGGTCGTGGTCGCCGAGCGGGAGCGCTCGGGCACGATCGACACGCGCCACGTCCTGGTCACGCTCGCCGAGGGCACGGGCCAGGTGCCCGCCGCCCTGCGCACCGCAGGGCTGGACCCGGCACAGGTCGCCGCGCAGGCCCGCGAGTCGATCCGGGCCGGTGACGCGCTCGACGGCGAGGCGCTCGCGGCCGTCGGCATCGACCTCGACGCGGTCCGCGAGCGCACCGACGCCGTGTTCGGCGAGGGCGCGCTCGACCGCGCTGGCCGCAAGGACGGACGCCGGCGCAAGCACCTCCCGTTCACCTCGGACGCCAAGAAGTCGCTCGAGCTCGCGCTGCGCGAGGCGGTCCGCCTCAAGGACCGCGGCATCGAGAGCGGGCATCTGCTCCTGGGCATGATCCGCGCCGACTCACCTGCGCGGCGGCTGCTCGAGCAGGCCGGGGCCGACGTCGGGGAGCTGCGTTCCGCCGTCGAGCAGGAGCTGCGCACGGCGTGACGCTGGTCAGCCGGCCCGAGGCTCCAGGTCCGCCTGCGCCTGGCTGGACCACTGGATGAGCACGAGCGTGGCGTCGTCCTGCAGCACGTTCTTCTGGTGGCGCAGGACGGCGCGCACGAGCCGGTCGATGACCTCGGGCAGCGGGATGCCGTTCGAGGTCTCGAGCTCGAGCAGATGGATGAAGCGCTCGAGGCCGAACCCTCTGCCGTGCGGGTCGCGGGCCTCGGTGAAGCCGTCGGTGTACAGCACCACGATGTCGTCGGGCTCCAGATGCTCCTCACCCATGGTGGCCCGGGTGTTCAGGTCGAGACCCAGCAGCGGGCGCCGGCCGTCGGCGAGCTGCTTGACCACGTGCCCGTCACGCAGGACGAGCGGGTTCGCGTGGCCGGCGGCCAGATAGCTCAGCCGGCCCGAGCGGGTGTCCAGATCACCGAACACCCCCGACGCGTAGACGTCTCCACGGAACTGGTCCGCCAGGGTGCGGTGCACGGACTCGGCCTGCTCGAACAGGCCGCGGCCGTTGCGCCGTGCGTTGCGGTACGCCGCGAGCGCAGCGGCAGCCGCCAGGCCTGCCGAGAGGTCGTGGCCGGTCGCGTCGAGCACGGCGAACTGCACCGACGTCGGCGACAGCGCGTAGTCGAACACGTCGCCGCCCACCTCGTACGCCGGCTCGAGGCGGCCGCTGACGAGCACGCTGTCCGTCCCGGCCGCCAGCGGCGGCAGCAGGTTCCAGACGAGCTCCGCCTCGGTGTTGCGCGGCCGGCGCCGGCGCAGGCGGTCCAGGCCGTCGCCGTACGAGGCGAGGCCGGTGATGAGGCTGCCCAGGTAGTGCGACAGCGCCCAGCAGCTCCGGCGCAGCACCGGGTCCTCGAGGTCGACCGCGCCGGTCGCGACGAGGTCGAGGACGCCCAGCCGCTCGATGCCGTCCAGGATCGGGACCCACAGGTGCGCTCGTCCGTCGGAGCTCGACGTCACCAGGTCCAGCGAGCGGTAGGCGCGCCCGGCCACCGTGCCCTCCGTGCTCACGGGGTCCTCCGGAGCACCGGCCTCCTCGGGCATCGGGACCAGCAGCGACCCGCCGTAGTCGACCAGGTACACGACCGCGTCCATCCCGAAACAGGCCGTCGCGGCCCGGACGGCGGCGGGGAGCTGTTCGGCCGGGGCGAGATGCGTCTCCCGCACGAGCGTGGTGAGCGCGTCGAGGAAGGCGTCCGCGGCCCCGGCGACCGTTGCCGCAGCACTCTGCCCGCCTGGCGACCAGCCACCGTTCGGTTCCTGGTCCACGAAGCACCTCCGTAGCGGGGCGCCCGCACCCGCCCCCTGCGCTCAGGATGCGGTGCGGATGCCCCGAGCGCACCCGCACCGCAGCCTCATCGGCCGGCGAGCCTGGCGAAGGTCCGCTCCACGAGCCGGGTGTAGACCTCGATCCCCTCCATGTTGGGGTGCGTGCGGTCGGCGTGCAGCAGCCCCGGGCGGTCGGCGACGACGGAATGCCAGTCGGCGACGGCCACGTTGGGATACTTCTTCGCGAGCTTCGCCAGCTGTGCGTTCGCGTCCGGGACCCAGTAGCTCACCCCGACGATGTTGACCAGGACCACCGTGCGCTCGGGACCGATGAGGTCCAGCGTGCGGCGTGCGGCCGTGAGCGAGCCCGCGTACTGGAAGCCGCCGTTGGTGCCGAAGTTGAGCACCACCCGGTCGCGCAGCGTGCCCTTCTCGGCCGCCTTCTCGACGAGCGCAGGCGCGTCGAGCCACGTCCGGATCGGCACCCCGTCGACGTCGGCGTCCGGATACCGGTCGAGCAGCGCGGGTGCAGCGGCCGCCAGGACCGAGTCGCCGAACCCGCTGACGTCGGCGCCGTCGTCCTGGCTCCGGTCGGGTCTGCCGCTCGGCTCGGCCGTGCCGCTCGGCTCGGCACCCGGTTCCGTGCCAGGGGCGGCCGCGGGCGCCGACGGGGACGGCGCGGTCCTGCGCTCACCGGACCCCGCGGGCGAGGTCCCACCCGCCGCCCGGGACTGTCCGGTCGACTTCCCCGCCTCGGCCGCCGCCACGCCCTGCGCGACGGCGATCTCGGCGCCGCTGCGGTCCGGAGCCGTCGCGATCGCGACGCCCGTGGCGACGACGGCGACCACCGCCGCACCCACGGCGGCCCGCGCCCCGATCGTGACGCCGTCGCGCCCGGCCGACGGCATGGGGCCGGCGGGCGCGACCCGCCGCACCGCCGCCGCGAGCTCGCGCCATGCGCCGCGGAAGCCGAGCGTCCGGACGGGCACCTCGACGAAGCGGTACGACGCCGCCGAGATCGCGAACGTGGCGGCGACGGCGACCGCGGCCGCCGTCCACCATCGCGCGGTGCCGGGTTCGGCGGGAAGCACCGCAGCCACGACCAGCAGCACCGGCCAGTGCCACAGGTAGATCCCGTAGGAACGCACGCCGACCCACGCGAGCGGCGGGAGCTCGAGCGCGCGGACGAACCAGGTCACCGGCCCCGCGCACGCGGCGACCAGCAGCACCGACAGCAGGGTCGCGAGCAGCAGGCCGCCCCGGTACGCCGACGGCGCTGCGCTCGGCAGCACGACGAACAGCGCGCCCAGCGCGATGAGCGCGAGCACGGGAACCACGCGCGCCCACCTCCCGGCGAGCAACGGACCCGCACGCGGCCGCCGCAGCGCCAGCGCGGCACCCAGCAGCAGGCCGAACGCGTGCGTGTCCGTGCCGTAGTAGACGCGCGTCGGGTCGGCGTCGAGCAGCAGGGCCATGAGGCCGGCGGACGCCAGCGCAGCGGCGAGCACGACCCGGGCGCGGCTCGTCGCGCGCCGCACCGCGGCCAGCAGGAAGACCAGCGCGATCGGCCACAGCAGGTAGAACTGCTCCTCGATCGCCAGCGACCACAGCGGCCGCAGGAGCTCGGGCGCGGTCTCGTCGAAGTAGTCCGTGCCCGCGGCGATCTCGACCCAGTTCGTGCTGAACGTCGCCGCACCGAGGGCCTGGCGCCCGATCCCGACCGTGAGGTCGGGCTCGACGAACCTCGCGACCGGCACGGCGACCACGATCACCAGGAACAGCGCGGGCAGCAGACGCCGTGCGCGCCGCAGCCAGAACCGCGGGATGTCGAGACGACGGCGCGTGACGACCTCGCGCACCAGGAGCGTCGTGATGAGGAACCCGCTGATCACGAAGAAGAGGTCGACGCCGAGGAACCCGCCGGCCAGCCACCAGGGAGCGAGGTGGAACGCCACGACTGCGAGCACGGCGATGCCCCGCAGGCCGTCCAGCCCGCGGATGTGTCCGCCGACGGGCGGCCGGACCTGCGTCCGGTCGCCCGTCTGCACAGAATCGCGCCGCGACTCCATGGCGCGACGGTAACCCCCGGCGGAGGCCGGATGGTGGTGCCCCGCGGGCGAACGCCTACCGGCGTGTCACAGCTTGGTGACCGGCGAGTAGCGCAGCAGGAGCCGCTTGGTGCCGTCCGCGCCGAAGTCGATCCTCGCCACGGCGTTGTTCCCGACCCCCTCGAGCGCGACGACGGTGCCGAGGCCGTACGCGTCGTGCGTGACCTTGTCCCCGATGTCGAGCGACGGGATGTCGGCGTCCTTGCGCGGGGAGGCCGACCCGAACGTCGCCGTGCCCGACGCCGGGGCGCGCCGCGCGGCGTCGCCGGAACGCGCCGGCGGGCGGCCGGGCCCGGAGCCCGCCGTGCTCGTGCTGCGCGACGACCCCGAGCCCCACGAGGTGCCCGAGCCCTTGGACGACCCGCCGCCCCAGGCCGATCCGCCGCGGCGCAGGTACTGCGTCGACGACTCGCGCCGACGCCAGTCCCACAAGCTCTCCGGGATCTCCTCGAGGAACCGGCTCGGCGGGAACTCGTTCGCCATGCCCCACGCCGACCGCGTCGCCGAGCGCGACACGTACAGACGCTCGCGGGCCCGGGTGATGCCCACGTAGGCCAGCCGCCGCTCCTCCGCGAGCTCGGCGTCGTCGTGCAGCGACCGCATGTGCGGGAACGTGCCGTCCTCCATCCCGGTGAGGAACACCACCGGGAACTCGAGGCCCTTGGCCGTGTGCAGCGTCATGAGGGTCACGACGCCCGGGTCCTCGCCACGCTCCGCCTCGGCGGCGCCGTCGGCGACGTCCTCGTCGGGGATCTGGTCGCTGTCCGCGACGAGCGAGACCCGCTCGAGGAAGTCGGCCAGATCACCCTCGGGCTCGAGCTCGCCGAACTCGGTCGCGACCGCGTGCAGCTCGGCCAGGTTCTCGACGCGCGACGCGTCCTGCGGGTCGTCGCTCGCCCGCAGCTCCGCCAGGTAGCCCGTGCGGTCGAGCACCTCCCCGAGGATGGTCGCGGGCGACGCGCCGCCAGCGACGATGGCACGCAGCTCGGCCATCATGTCGCGGAACGCCAGGAGCGGCTTGAGCGTGCGGGTCGTCATGCCGCCGATCTCCTCGGCGCGGTCGAGCGCCGCGCCGAACGAGATGCGCTCGCGGTCGGCGAAGGCCGCGACCAGAGCCTCGGCCTTGTCCCCCAGGCCCCGCTTCGGCACGTTGAGCACGCGGCGCAGGTTGACGTCGTCGTCCAGGTTGGCGAGCGCGCGCAGGTAGGCGATCGCGTCCTTGACCTCACGGCGCTCGTAGAAGCGGGTGCCGCCCACGACCTTGTAGGGCAGCCCGACGCGGATCAGCACCTCCTCGAGCGCACGCGACTGCGCGTTGGTCCGGTAGAACACCGCGACGTCGCCCGGCCGCACGCCCTCGGTGTCACCCAGACGGTCGATCTCCTCGGCGACGAACCGTGCCTCCTGGTGCTCGTCGTCGGCCACGTACCCGATGATCTTGGGACCGGCGCCCGAGGCCGTCCACAGGCGCTTGGGCTTGCGGTCGTGGTTGCGGGAGATGACGGCGTTCGCGGCCTCGAGGATGTTCTGCGTCGAGCGGTAGTTCTGCTCGAGCAGGATCGTGGTGGCGTCCGGGTAGTCCGCCTCGAACTCGAGGATGTTGCGGATCGTGGCACCGCGGAACGCGTAGATCGACTGGTCGGCGTCGCCGACGACGGTCAGCTCGGCCGGGTCGAGCGCGGCCGGGTCGGCCGTGACGCCCGCCAGCTCGCGCACCAGCACGTACTGCGCGTGGTTGGTGTCCTGGTACTCGTCCACGAGGATGTGGCGGAACCGGCGCCGGTAGTGCTCCGCGACCGCGGGGAACGCCTGGAGCAGGTTGACCGTCGTCATGATGATGTCGTCGAAGTCGAGCGCGTGCGCCTGCCGCAGCCGCGCCTGGTAGCGGCGGTAGACGTCGGCCAGCACCTGGTCGAACTCCGGGGTTCCCCGCGTGGCCAGCCCGCCGCCGGCGCGGGCCGAGCGCTCGCGCCAGCCCTCCTCGGTCGCGTCCGCCCCGGACTGCTGCGCGTACGTCTCCGGGTCGACGAGCTCGTTCTTGAGGTCGCTGATCTTGTTCGCGAGGGACCGGGCCGGGTACTTCTTGGGGTCCAGGTTCAGCTCACGCGTGACGAGCGTGATGAGGCGCTGGCTGTCGGCCGCGTCGTAGATCGAGAAGCTCGACCTCAGGCCCAGCGTCTTGGCCTCCTTGCGCAGGATGCGCACGCACGCCGAGTGGAACGTCGAGACCCACATGTGCCGGGCGGCGGGCCCGACGAGGCCTTCGACGCGCTCGCGCATCTCGGCTGCGGCCTTGTTGGTGAACGTGATCGCCAGGATCTCGCCCGTGCGCGCCCGTCCCGTGGCCAGCAGGTACGCGATGCGGTGCGTGAGCACGCGCGTCTTGCCGGACCCGGCGCCCGCGACGATGAGCAGGGGCGACCCGTGATGGACGACCGCGGCGCGCTGCGGCGGGTTGAGCCCTTCGAGCAGCGCGTCGGGGTCGAGGTGCGCGAACGCCCCGCGGGCGCGCGGGGCGGCGTCGTGGTCGTCGGCGCCCTGCGACCCGACGGCGTCGCGCACCCATGCGGGCGCGGACGAGGTGTCCTCGTCCCAGCGAGGTGCGGTCGAGGGCAGGCGCGCGGCGTCGTCACGCGACGCCGGCGTGAGGCCGGGCAGAGAGAGGCTGTCGAAGAGCGAGGTCATCGTGCCTCAAGCCTAGGCGTCCCGACCGACACACGACGCCGGCCCCGCCGATACGTCAGCGGCGCAGCCGCATGGGGGTGTGCGGGATGCCGTCGTCGAGGAACGGGGCGCCGTCGGTGACGAAGCCGAACGCGCGGTACCAGCCGACGAGCGGCGACTGCGCGTCGAGCACGACGTCGCGCCGCCCGGGGGTCTGGGCCAGCGCGGCGCGCATCAGCAGCGTCGACGCCCCGCTGCCCCGTACGGCCGGGTCGCACACGACCCGGCCGATCCGCCACACGTCGCCGTCGTCGAGCACGCGAGCCGTCCCGACCACGCTCGAGTCGTCGTCACGCACGAGGAGCACGTGCCGCGTGCCGGGGTCGAGGTCGCGCCCGTCCAGGTCCCGGTACGGGCAGTCCTGCTCGACGACGAACACGTCCTGCCGCAGCTTCCACACCGCGTAGGCGGTCCGCGGGTCGAGCTCGTCGACCGTCGCCGCCATGGTCGTGAACCCCATCAGCCCACCACCGGGAGCTTGCGCTGCCACCAGTCCAGCACCACGTCGAACCGCTCCAGCCGGTGCCGCGGACGGCCCGACCGCGACAGCTCGTGGTCCTCGCCCGGGAACACCACGAGCTCGACGTCGACGCCGCCGCGCTTGAGCGTGGCGTAGTAGCGCTCGGCCTGGCTCAGCGGGCAGCGCAGGTCCTGCTCCGAGTGCAGCACGAGCGTCGGGGTCGTGACCTGCCCCGCGACCGCCTGCGGGCTCTGCGCGGCGACGGCCGCCGGGTCCGTGCCCACGTACTCGGCCCCGAAGAACGACCCGATGTCGGACGTCCCGAAGAAGCCGTCGGGGTCGAGGAACCCGCGTTCGACGATCGCGCCCGCGAACCGGTGGTCGTGCGCGATGGTCCAGGCGGTGAGGTAGCCGCCGTACGACCCGCCCATGATGCCGACTCTGTCGGGGTCGAGCCGCGCGTCCGAGGCGAGAGCGCCGTCGAGGAAGTCGAGCACGTCGTGCAGGTCCACCGTGCCCATGGCGTGCCGGATCGCCCGGCCGTGGGCCTCGCCGTACGACGCCGAGCCGCGCGGGTTGCAGTACACGACGGCGTACCCGGCGTCGGTGAGCACCTGCGTCTCGTCGAACAGCCCGACGCCGTACGCCGCGAAGGGTCCGCCGTGGATCATCAGGATCGTGGGGTGCGGGCCCTCGCCCGCGGGCACGGCGACCCACCCGTGCACGGGGTAGCCGTCGCGGCCCTGCACCGTGAGCTCGGCCGGTGTCGTGACCCCGGCGTCGCGCAGCTCCGCCGAGAAGTCGGTCAGCCGGCGCAGCCCGTCGGGCTCGACGACGGCGAGGTCGCCGTAGGAGCCCGGGTCGCCGAACGTGACGACGGTCGTGGCAGGGGTCGCTCCATCGGCCGGTCCGGAGGTCGATGCCGATCCCGAGACCACGACGTCACCCGACGTCAGCGGCGTCACCGCGCCGTCGGGCGCGACGCGCACGAGCTGCTGGGTCCCGCGCACGCCCGCGACCGCGAGCACACCGTCGGGCGTCACCACGAGCGGACCGCCCAGGTCGAGGTCCTCGGGGTCGGTGAGCCGCCGCGGCGAACCCACGCCCGATCCCGCTCCTGATCCCACTCCTGATCCCACTCCGTCGACCGCGTACAACGCGGTGTTGCGCGCCACGAAGTCGCGACCACCGGCACCGACGTCCTGGCCCAGCAGGTACAGCGTGCCGTCGGCCGCGACCTCGACCGCCGCGACCGCGAGGTCGGCGTCGGGCCCCACGAGCTCGGCCGCGTCGACCTTGAGGTCCGTCCCGCCCGTGTCGGTCGCGGAGTCCCAGGTCAGCAGCAGGACGTCGCCGCGCAGGTCGTCGTCGTGGCCGGGGTGCACCGCGGCCACGACCACGAGCGAGCCGTCGGGCGCGAACGCGATGGGGCCATGGTCGGTCGGCACGTCGGTCAGCCGGCGCGGCTCGGCCACCACGGCCCGCGGCTCCGCGGGCCCGTCCGCGCCGGGGGCCGGCTGCACCACGGGCTCGGCCGTCACGTCGGGCACGTCGACGAGGAAGACGTGCTGCGGCCGGTCGAGGCTGTACCCGAGACCGTTCTGCGTGTACTTCCAGGTGGTGATGCGTCGCGGCGCCTCGGCGGCCGCTCCCCTGCCCTCGACCGTGCCGTACCTGCCCTGCTCGGGCTCGCGGCTCGTGAACGCGAGGCTCGCGCCGTCGGGCGACCACTGGAACCCGGAGACCCCGAGCGTGCGGTCGGTGACCTGGACCGGCTCGCCCCCGCCGCTGTCGACGACGTAGACCTGCGGCGGCCCGCCGGGCTGGGCACGCAGGAACGCGAGCAGCCTGCCGTCCGGGGAGAACCGGGGGGACGTGTCGCGAAAGCCGCGGGTCAGCCGGCGCGGAGCGCCCGCCGCCGGGGTGAGCGGAACCGTCCAGAGCTGGCCGACATAGGCGTCGGCGTCGAGGTCGGGGCGCGTGACGGCGACGACGGCCAGGGAGCCGTCCGGGTGCAGCGCGGGCTCGGAGAGTGTCCTGATCAGGGGCAGGTCGGTGGGACGCACGGACCGACGGTACCCGCCCGGCTCAGGTGGCGAGCACGCCGATGACCCACACTGCCGCGGCGACGAGCCCGCCCAGGAGCTGGATGCCGATCGTGATGGCGGTCGCCTGTACCGCGGCGACCGTCGCCCGCCACGCGGCCGTGCGGTCGCGGCGGCGCAGCAGCTCGACGAGGAACACCGCGGAGACGAAGAAGACGAACAGACCCACCACGGGCAGGATGAAGAACCCGGCGACGCCAGAGATGCCGCCCGCGGCCAGCGTCGACCACGGCACCTCCGCCCGGCGCATGTGCCGGCCCGCGAGCACCCACTGCCCCAGCTCGGCCAGGGCGATCACGAGCGCCGCGACGGCGAGGCAGATCCACGCCGTCGTGCCGCCGGTCATCCACGCCCACACCAGGATCGAGCCCAGCACCAGCATGTTGCCGGGCAGGATCTGGACCACGGTCCCGACCAGGCCCACGAAGATCGCGAGCCCGACGAGTACCTCCCCCGCGGCGCTCACCGGCGGTCCGCGTTCGTCAGAAAGGTCACCAGAAGACGGCGACGAGGATGTTCACCAGGACCAGAGCGCCGATGGCGTGCTTGAGGGCGGGTGCGACAGCTCCCGTCCCGTTGTCCCCCTTGGCACCCTGGCGACGCGCGACGAACGCGAGCACGGTGATCACGAGCGCGATCCCGAGCTTGACGCCGATCTTGGCCATGCTGGGGCCGCCGTCGGCCCACAGGTCGCCCATCTCCGCGATACCGACCATGAGGATGCCCGCGACGAGCGCCGTCGCGGCACCGTGGAAGACTCCGCGGTACAACCCGGGCGTGCGCAGCGAGGCGATGTAGCCGCCGAGCACGATGGCCCAGCCGACGAAGTGGATGGCCACGAACACGTTGTAGAGGAACTCCATGGAGGGCAGCCTATCGGCGTGGCCGTCCGCGCTCACCCAGGTGGCGCTCGGTCTCCGCCATGGGGACGGGCCGATGGACGGGCCATCCAGCATGCGGACCCCCGGTTTCGCACCCCCCGCCGCGCGGGTTACGGTCCTCGCCATGACCACGGCCGCGCACCACCGCCTCGTGACGCTGCGTCACGAGATGTCGGCGTGCGTGTGTGCCTGCCGCAGCTGTCTCTGCTGCTGTCGCTGACCGCGCCCCCTCAGCCCCGCCCCAGGCGAGCCCCTGAGCACCGGCGCGCGCCGTCGGTCCCTGGCCTTCGCTGAGCCCACCTCCGTCGTCGCGCGTCCCCGCCCCCGAGGACACACGAGGAACTCCCATGACGACGCCACCCCCGCCGGACGCCGCCGGCGCGACCGCGCTCCGCGAGCGACCGGCCCTCCCGCCCCGACCGGCGCGCCCTCATGGCCAGTGGAAGGTCGACGGGACCGCCCCGCTCAACCACAACGAGGAGTTCAAGCAGGCCGGGCCGCCGCTCGAGGTGCGTGAGCGCATCGAGAGCATCTACGCACGTGAGGGCTTCGACTCGATCCCCGACGACGACCTGCACGGACGGTTCCGCTGGTGGGGGCTGTACACCCAGCGCCGCCCCGGGATCGACGGCGGCCGCACGGCCACGCTCGAGCCGCACGAGCTCGAGGACCGGTACTTCATGCTCCGCGTCCGCACCGACGGCCAGGTGCTCGACGCCGCCGCGCTGCGCGTGCTCGGAGGCATCTCGGCCGACTTCGGGCGGGGCACGGCCGACGTCACGGACCGGCAGAACATCCAGTACCACTGGGTCGGGATCGAGGACGTCCCGGAGATCTGGCGCCGCCTGGAGACGGTGGGCCTCGAGACCACGACGGCCTGCGGGGACTCGCCGCGCGGGTTCCTCGGCAGCCCGGTCGCCGGGATCGCGGCCGACGAGATCATCGATCCCACCCCGGTGATCGACGAGATCAAGCGGCGGTTCATCGGCGACCCCGAGCTGGCCAACCTGCCGCGCAAGTTCAAGACCGCCGTCACGGGCCACCCCAGCCTCGACGTCGTGCACGAGATCAACGACATCTCGCTCGTCGGGGTGGTGCACCCCGAGCTCGGACCGGGTTACGACGTCTGGGTCGGCGGCGGGCTGTCGACGGCGCCGCGGCTCGGCGAGCGGCTCGGCGCGTTCGCCACGGCCGAGCAGGCGGCCGACGTCTGGCACGGCGTCATCCGCGTCTTCCGCGACTACGGCTACCGGCGTCTGCGCAACAAGGCGCGCCTGAAGTTCCTGCTCGCCGACTGGGGCGCCGAGCGGTTCCGCGAGGTCCTCGAGTCCGAGTACCTCGGCTACCGCCTGGCGGACGGGCCCGCGCCCGCGACGCCCACGCGGCCGGGCGACCACGTGGGCGTGCACGAGCAGAAGGACGGGCGCTTCTACGTGGGCGCGGCTCCCGTGGTCGGCCGGGTCGGCGGCCCCACGCTGACGGGCCTCGCGGACCTCGTCGAGCGGGTCGGGGCGCGCGGCGCGCGGCTCACCGCGCACCAGAAGGTCGTGGTGCTCGACGTCCCCGCCGACCGGGTCGACGAGCTCGTCGCGGGCCTCGAGCCGCTCGGCCTGACGGCCCGGCCCAGCCTGTTCCGCCGCTCCACGATCGCCTGCACGGGCATCGAGTTCTGCAAGCTCGCGATCGTCGACACCAAGGACACGGCGGCCCGTGTCATCGCCGAGCTCGAGGAGCGCGCCGCCGACGTCACGGCCCGGCTCGAGCAGCCGATCGAGCTCAACGTCAACGGCTGCCCCAACTCGTGCGCCCGCATCCAGACCGCCGACATCGGCCTCAAGGGCCAGATCATCACGGTCGACGGCGAGCAGGTGCCCGGCTTCCAGGTGCACCTCGGCGGTGGCCTCGTCGGGCAGGGGCGCGACGCGGGCGGGCTCGGGCGCACGGTCCGCGGCCTCAAGGTCCCCGCCGCGCAGGTCGCCGACTACGTCGAGCGCGTCGTGCGACGGTTCGACGCCGAGCGCACCGCGGGCGAGTCGTTCGCGCAGTGGGCGCACCGGGCGGACGAGGAGGCCCTGGGATGACGGTCGTCGCGCTGCCCGTGCTCGCGAGCCCGTCCGGGGCGAGCGTGCTCGCCGCGGGCCAGGGCGAGCGCATCGCCCGGGTGCGCGAACGGGCCGCCGCCCGCGAGCGCACGCAGATCGAGCGGCGCGCGGCCCGTGCCGCCCGCCACCGCCGCACCACCGACGAGCTGCGCCACGTCGTCGAGCGCGGCCAGGCCCGGCTGCACGCGAACGGTGACCGGCCGGAGGCGAGCGCCGAGGAGGTCGTCGCGTGGGCGGTCCGCGAGTTCGGCCCGTTCCTCGCCGTCGCCTCGTCGATGCAGGACACCGTGCTCGCCCACCTCGTCTCCCAGCGGCTCCCGTTCGTCGACGTGCTGTTCGGGGACACGGGCTACCACTTCGCCGAGACGCTCGGTACGCGCGGCGCGGTCGAGATCGAGCTGGACGTCGACGTCGTCGACGTGCGGCCCGCGCTCACGGTCGCCGAGCAGGACGCGGCCCACGGCCCGCGCCTGCACGAGCGCGACCCCGAGGCGTGCTGCGCCCTGCGGAAGGTCGCGCCGATGCGGCAGGCCCTGCAGGGGTACGAGGCCTGGGCGACCGGGGTGCGGCGTGGCGAGACGGCGGGACGCGCGAACGCGCCGCTCGTGTCGTTCGACGAGCGCAACGGCGTCGTGAAGATCAACCCGCTCGCGGCCTGGACCGACGAGCAGGTGGCCGAGTACTCCCGCCGGCACGGTCTGGTGGCGAACCCGCTGCTGGCCGACGGCTACCCGTCGATCGGCTGCGCGCCTTGCACCCGGCGTCCGGCGCCGGGCGAGGACACGCGGGCCGGGCGCTGGGCGGGCCTCGACAAGACCGAGTGCGGGCTGCACGTATGACCCCCCGAACAGGAGACGGATCGTGAGCGAGCTCTACCCCCTGGGCCTTCGGATCACGGGCCGGCTCGTCGTCGTGGTGGGCGGCGGTCCGGTCGCGCTGCGGCGCGTGCGCGCGCTGCTCGACGCCGGCGCGCTCGTGCGCGTCGTCGCGCCGGTGGCCGTGCCCGGACTCGACGACCTGCAGGCGGCGGGCCGGGTCGAGCTCGTCGTGCGCGAGTACCGGGACGGCGACCTCGACGGTGCGTGGCTCGTGCACGTCGCGACCGGTGACCCCGGGGTCGACGCCGCCGTCGCGGCCGACGCGGAAGCCGCGCGGGTCTTCGCCGTGACGGCCGGCGACGCCTCGCTCGGCACCGCCTGGGTCCCTGCCGTGGCGCGGCAGGACGACGTCGTCGTCGCGGTCAACGCGGGCCGCGACCCGCGCCGCGCGCAGGCCGTGCGCGACGGCGTCGCCGCGGCGCTCGCGGGCGGTGAGCTGCCGCTGCGACGCGTGCGGGACGGCGGTCGGCGGCGGCCCGGCCGGGTCGCGCTCGTGGGCGGCGGGCCGGGCGATCCCGGGCTGGTCACGACGCGCGGCCGGCGGCTGCTCGCGCAGGCCGACGTCGTCGTCGTCGACCGGCTCGCGCCGCGCGCGCTGCTTGACGGTCTGGCCGACGACGTCGTCGTGATCGACGTCGGCAAGACGCCGGGCCACCACCCCGTGCCGCAGTCGCAGATCTCGGCGCTGCTCGTCGAGCACGCGCTCGCCGGGCGGGACGTGGTCCGGCTCAAGGGCGGCGACCCCTACGTGTTCGGGCGTGGCGGCGAGGAGCTCGAGACGTGCCGCACGCACGGCGTCGAGGTCGAGGTCGTGCCGGGCGTGACGTCGGCCGTGTCGGTGCCCGCGGCGGCCGGCATCCCGGTCACGCACCGCGGGCTGGCACGCGGCTTCTCGGTGCTGACCGGGCACGACGACATCGGCCGGGTCCCGGGTGGGAGCGACCACACGCTCGTGCTGCTCATGGGCGTCACCCGGCTCGCGGACACGGCGCGCACGCTGGTCGACGCCGGTCGTCCGCCGTCGACCCCGGTCGCAATCGTCGAGGACGGCTACGGGCCGCGCCAGCGCACGACGGTCGGCACGCTCGCGGACATCGCCGAGCGGGCGGCGGCCGTCGGCGTCCAGTCACCGGCGGTGACCGTCGTGGGCGACGTCGTCACGCTGAGCCCGGCGTGGACAGGTCCGGCGGCGCGGACCGTGCTGGCGGCGGGTGTGCTGCCGTGACGGCCGTGGGGCACGCGACCGGCCAGGGTCCCAGCGGCCGGACGGCGCCGGTCCCGGCGCTGCTCGCGATCTCGCACGGGACGTCGTCGGCCCCGGGCGCCGCCGCCGTCGCGGCCCTGGTCGACGCGGTCGCGGACCGCCTCGACGGCGCCGCCCCGGTGCACGGCGGGTTCGTCGACGTCCAGCAGCCCGACGTGCCGACGTGCTTGGCGGCGCTGCGCGGCGGCGGGTCCGTCGTCGTGCCCCTGCTGCTGTCCGCGGGGTACCACGTCCACGTCGACCTGCGCGAGGACGTCGACGCGGCGCTCGGCGCGGGCGACGACGTCGCGCTGGCCGGCGCGCTGGGGCCGGACGACCGCGTGGTCGCGGTGCTCGCCCGCCGCCTCGCGGAGGCCGGGCTGCGCGAGGACGACGCGGTCGTGCTCGCCGCCGCCGGGTCGAGCGACGCGCGGGCCGTGGCGGACTGCGAGCTCACGGCCCGCCTGCTCGCGGAACGGCTGGGTCGCGAGGTCCGGCTCGGGTTCCTCAGCGCCGCGCGGCCGCGGCTGCGCGACGCCGTCGCGGCCGTCCGCGCGGACCGGCCCGGGGCGCGAGTCGTCGTCGCGTCCTACCTGCTCGCGCCGGGCTACTTCGCCGACCTCGCGGCCACCGCGGGCGGCGACGTCACGACCGCCCCGCTGCTGGCCGCGGGCGACGCACCGCCCGCCGAGCTGGTCGACGTGGTCGTCGACCGGTGGGCCGCCCGGGCGCTGCTCGAGTGAGGGCTGCTCGACCAGGCCCCGCTCGGTCAGGGCTGCTCACAGCCCTTCGAGGTGCACGGCCTTGCGCACGGTCAGCTCGTCGAGCAGGTCGGGACCGTACCCGGCACCGCCGCCGCTGCCGCGCCGCGGGTCCGCAGAACCGCCCGGCGCGCCACCGAAGATGGCGTTGACCTTGACCGTCCCGACGTCGAGCGCGTCCGCCGCCCGCAGCGCGTGGTCGAGCCGAGGAGTGAACACGGTCGCCGCGAGGCCGTAGGCGGACTGCGACGCACGGCGGACCGCCTCGTCGAAGTCGGGCACGCGCACGACCGGAGCCACGGGCCCGAAGGTCTCCTCACGCAGGAGGTCGACGTCGTCGGGGCAGCGGTCGAGGACCGTCGGCGCGTAGAACGTGCCGGGCCGGTCGAGGCGCCGCCCGCCGGTCACGACCTGCGCACCGGCCGCGACGGCCTCGGCCACGTGAGCCTCGACGACGGCGAGCTGCTGCTCGTCGACGAGCGGTCCCAGGGTGGTCGCGGGGTCGGCCGGGTCTCCGACGACGAGCTGCTCGGCGCGCCGGGCCAGGGCAGCGACGACGGCGTCCGCGACCTCCTCGACCACGTAGACGCGCTCGGCGGCGGTGCACAGCTGGCCCGCGTTGGTGAACGCACCAGTCGCGATCTGCTCGGCGACGAAGGCCGGGTCGACCCCTGCGTCGACCACGACCGGGTCCTTGCCGCCGTTCTCGAGCAGCGCCCGCGCACCGCGGGCCCCGGCCACCGCGGCGATCCGGCGCCCCGCGGCCGTGGACCCGACATGGGCCACGAGCGCGACGTCGTCGTGCGCCACGAGGGCCTCGCCCGTGACGCCGTCACCGCTGAGGACCTCCAGGACGCCCGGCGGCAGCGCGCCGGCGACGAGCTCGGCGAGCCGCACGCCCGGCGCGTCGCTGCGTTCCGACGGCTTGTGGACCACGGTGTTGCCGGTCACCAGGGCGGCGGCGACCAGACCCGCCGCGGCCGGGTACGGGTCGTTCCACGGCGTGATCACGGCGACCACCCCGCGCGGCTCGCGGCGCACGACGTCGAGGGCGGCCGGGTCCCCCGCGAGCACCCGGCCGGAACGGCCCAGGCCCGCCACGGCGGCCTCCTCGAACAGGTCGGCCGCGACGAGGGCGGACTCGCGCGCCTCGCCTTCGAGGCGCCCGGTCGTCTCCCGCAGCAGCGTGCCGAGCTCGTCGGCCGCGGCGCGCACCGCGGCGGCCGCCGCACGCAACATGCCGGCCCGGGCTGCCGGTGCGGTCGCCCGCCACCCGGGATAGGCGTCGCGAGCCGCGCGGACCGCGGCGGCGACCCGTTCGGGGCCGTCGCACTCGACAGGTCGGCTGGGACGTCCCGAGGCCGGGTCCAGGCGCTCGAGCGTGCGGGTCGGCTGAGGTGCGGTCGTCGTCATGGCGAGAGAGTCACCCACCCCGGGCCCGCACGCCAGCGCACGGGCTACAGCAGGCGGCGTGCCGCCGCCCACCGCGTGAGCTCGTAGCGCGACGAGAGCTGGAGCTTGCGCAGCACGGCCGACACGTGGGTCTCGACCGTCTTGATCGAGATGAACAGCTCCGAGGCGACCTCGCGGTAGGAGTACCCGCGCGCGATGAGCCGCATGACCTCCTGCTCGCGCCGGGAGAGCCGGTCGAGCTCGTCGTCGGCGACGGCGACGTCGCCCGCGGCCGTGCCGAAGGCGTCGAGCACGAACCCGGCGAGCCGCGGCGAGAAGACGGCGTCACCGCTCGCGACCTGGACCACCGCTCCGGAGAGGTCCGACGCCGAGATGTTCTTGGTGACGTAGCCGCGCGCTCCCGCCCGGATCACGGCGACCACGTCCTCCGCGGCGTCGGACACCGACAGCGCGAGGAACCGCGTGCCGTCGCTCACGAGGTCGGCGCACCTGCGCACCACCTCGGCTCCGCCGCCGCCGGAGCCGCCGGGGAGGTGGACGTCGAGCAGCACGACGGGCGGCCGCAGCTCGTGGATGACGGCGACCGCCTGGTCGACGTCGGCGGCCTCGCCGACGACCTCGACCCGCGCGTCGAGGCTCGCGCGCACGCCCGTGCGGAACAGGTGGTGGTCGTCGACCAGGACGACGGGGACGGGGGCGGGGGGCGTCGTCACGTACGGGCTCCTTCATCGGTCGCGGGGGTCGAGCGCGTCTCGTCCCCGTCGGTCTGCACGTGCTCGGCCTCCCAGGGTGCCGTCACGACGTCTCCGGCCGAGAACGGCTCTCCGGCGCCGGACGGATCGGTCACGGGGATGCGCAACCGGACCTCGGTCCCCCAGCCGGGGCGGCTGGTCACCTCAGCGGTCCCGCCGCGGCGCCGCATGCGGCCGAGGATCGACTCGCGCACGCCGAACCGGTCCGGGGCGATCTCGTCCATGTCGAACCCGTCGCCGCGGTCGCGCACGAACACCTCGGCCGCGGCGTCGGTCACCTCGATGTAGAGCGTCACGGGCGGCCGGCCGTGCGCCACGGCGTTGACGAGCGCCTCCCGCGTCGCCTGGAGCAGCGCCGCGGTCGGCTCGGTCGGCACGCAGTCGCCCACGACGACCACGTCGATCGTCGCCGCCCGGCCGTCCTCGACCTCGGCGACCACGCCGCGGAGCTCGGCCGCGAGCGAGGTGCCCGGCGCCTTGCGGTCGTCGTAGAGCCATTCGCGCAGCTCGCGCTCCTGCGCGCGGGCCATGCGCGTGACGTCGTCGGGGTCGTCGGCGCGCGCCCGGATCAGGGCGAGCGTCTGCAGCACCGAGTCGTGCAGGTGTGCGGCGATGTCGGCGCGCTCGGCCTCGCGGGCGCGGGCGGCGCGCTCGTCGCCGAGGGCGCGGACCAGCCGGAGCCACCAGGGCGCCAGGACGAGAGCGACGCCCGCGAGCACGGCCAGGGACGCGACCGTCGCCTGCAGCACGGCCCAGCCCGGAGTGTCCTGACCCACGAGGAGCTGGACGCCGACGAGCACGAGGATGATGCCGCCCGCCAGCCGGAGCAGGACGGCGCTACGACCTCGCGGCTCCTTCCAGCGGCCGCGCTGGGCGGCGTCGAGCTGGCTCCAGGCGAGCACGACACCGGCGATGGCCACGAGGACGGGAAGCCAGGAGAACGACAGCTCCCACCCGAGCCGGACCGCCACCAGGTAGGCGGCGCCGCCCAGCAGCAACAGCCCGAGCGCGATCTGGCGCGCAGGCAGGCGTGACACGGGCCCCGCGAGGCGCAGCCGTGGCGCCAGGCGCTGGAGCGCGGCGGGAGCGGCCTCTGCGGCGGCCGCGCGCGGGTCGCCCGACGGGACCAGCACCCACCAGAACACGTAGAGGAAGACGCCCGACCCGCCCGCGAGCGCCAGCAGCACGAAGGCGGCGCGGACGGCGAGGACCGGGAGGCCGAGGTGGGCCGCGAGCCCTGCGCACACGCCGCCGACCCACCGGCCGCTCGGCGGGCGGCGCAGCGGCAGTCGGACAGGACGGTCGTTGGTCACACCCCGATCGTGGCACGTCCGGGAGGCCCTGGTGCCCGATTCAGGGTGGTCCGGCCCCGTGATTCAGGGTCGGTTCAGGGCAGCACCGGATGTCCCCGCGGACACCGCCGCGGCGAGGATGAGGGCATGAGCTCCGACGACATGCCTCCAGCACCCGGGCCGCAACCCGGGCCGCAACCCGGTGCCGCGCCGCCTGCCGGCGCGACCCGACCCGGACCCGACTCCCCGCGCGACGGATTCTTCGACTCCGTCCGGCGCATGGGCCTGGCCCGGTCCGACGACCGCTGGGTGGGCGGTGTGGCCGGCGGTCTGGCCGAGCGCCTCGGGGTCGACCCGCTCCTGGTGCGCGGGCTGCTCATCCTCAGCTTCTTCCTCACCGGCGCGGGCTTCGTGCTCTACGCGGTCGCGTGGGCGCTCCTGCCCGAGCGACGGGACGGACGCATCCATCTCCAGGAGGCGATCCGCGGCAACTTCGACCCGGCGATGCTCGGTGCGGTCGTCGCGTTCGTCGTGGGCATCGGGTGGAACGACGGCGTGTGGTCCTGGTGGGGCGCCGGCCTCGAATGGCTGGGCGCGCTCTTCTGGATCGCCGTCTGGGTCGCCGTGGTCGTGCTCGTCGTGCAGCTGGTCCGGTCGCGGCGCCGGCCGTCGGCGCAGTGGACGCCGCCGCCGGGCGCAGGCCCGACCCCGCCCGCTCCCACGTCGACGTCGTACACCTCCGCGCCCACGACGGGGCCGGCCGAGTCCGGCACAGGAACCGGCACGGCACCGTTCGCACCGGCTCCGCCGGCGTCGTACGTCTCGGCCCCGGCGGCATCGTCCTCGGGCTACGCGTCGGACCCGGCGCCATCCGGGTACTCGTCCGGGTACTACCCGCCGGGCGCGCCGTCTGCCGCGACCCAGCCGTCGAAGGCGCCCAAGCCACCCAAGCCACGGCGGGAACGCCGCGGGCCCGGCGGAGGCGCCGTGGGCACGGTGCTGGGACTCATCCTGCTGACGGGCGCGGTCCTGCTCGTCTCGGACCGGGTCGACGGCCTCGACGTGCCGTTCTGGCCCACCTGGATCGGCGCGGCGATCGCGATCACCGGGATCGGCATCGTGGTGTCCGGGATGCGCGGTCGCACCGGCGGCGGCCTGTCGGGACTCGCGATCCTCGGTGCGTTCGCGGCGTCGCTCGTCTGGCTCGGCCCGGTCCAGAACGACTGGGGCGTCTGGGACGGTCCGCGCATCACCGACGGCACTTCCATCAGCGAAGGGACACTGACCCTGCGGACGGTCGCGGAGGCCGAGAACGGCGCGGACGTGCGGTTCGGCAACCCGACGATCGACCTCACCGAGCTCGACCTGTCGGACGTCCTGCCGGGTGAGCCGATCGAGGTCCCGGTCGGGCTCACGGCGGGCTCCGTCCGCATCCTCGTCCCCGAGGACGAGGCCGTCGAGGCGCAGGTGCGCATGCTTGCCGGCAACATCCGGTGGCACGTCGGCGGCGAGTCGAGGGCGGTCGCGGGCGTCTCGACGCACGTCAACCGCTTCGCCAGCCCCGAGGCGACCGCCGCCGAGGGGTCCCGCCTGCTGGTCCTCGTCGACGCCCGGGCCGGCGAGATCACCATCGAGGAGAGCGCATGAGCGAGCAGAACCGCGACGACGAGACCCGGGCGCTGCCCGAGCACGACGGCACCGTGCCGGTCGAGCAGGACGTCGACGGCACCCAGCGGCTCCCGGTCACGGACGACACGCAACGGCTGACCGCCCCGACGCCGGACCGCTCCGACGACCCGCTCGCGATCTTCGACGAGCCGCGCCGGACGTCCGAGCCTGCACCAGCGTCCGTGCCCGAGCCCGCGCCCTCCTCGCCGTCGTACGCCGGCGAGTACGCCGGACGCACCGGGGGCATCACGGCGGACGGTCCACTGGCGGCCGGTCCGGTGACGACGGCGCCCGGCGAGGCGCCACCGCGGCCGGCTCGGACGGGTCCGCGCGCGGTCACGATCGTCTGGGGCTTCCTCGTCCTGGCGCTGGGCCTGGGCCTCGTGGCGGACGCCGCGGGCGCGCACATCGACGTCGAGCTCGCAGCGATCCTGCTGCTCTCGCTCGCCGGGCTCGTGCTCGTGGTCGGCTCGGTCGTGAGCGCCGTGCGCCGTCGGAGGAGCTGACAGCCGACCACTACCTCCGCCCCGCACGTGTCCAGACACGGCTCAGGCCGAGCGCGCCCGGCAGGGCACGCTCGGCCTGAGTGTCGGTGAGGCGTGGGTCAGGCGGCCGGGCCGGACCGCGGCGGCTCACCCTCGGTGGTGGTGGTTCTGCGCGGGAGCGGTGGCTCCGTCGGGCCGGGCTCCACCGGCTGGGGCGCCGGGTCGGTGTGGCGGCCGGAACCGGACAACGAGCCGTCCGAGGTGTAGCCGGCGGAGTCCAGCGCGACCCCGGAGGCCTTGGCGAGCCGGCGCAACGCGATGCCGATCATGATGAACAGGATGCCGAGGCCGATCACGAGGGCCGCGACCCCGAACGCCACCACGGAGGTGAACAGCGACGCCCTCAGGAACGACGCGTTCATCATGGTCTCGCGTACCGGGTCGTCCTGGGCGAGCTCCGCGTAGGTCTGGCCGCCGGTGGCCTCGAGCGCGTGCTGGTTGATGATGTCGGCCTGCGCGTAGGCGGTGAACGGGTCCATGACCTGGCGCCCGGCGAAGAAGCCGCCCAGCAGGTCGGAGTCGTCCGAGACCGTGATCTGCTCGTCGGCCAGCTGCATGGTCACGACGACCCAGGTCAGGGCTCCGGCGATGATGAGTATCAGGCCGGCGATGATGTTGAACGTCCCGATCCCACGAACACCTCTCGTGGGTCGGACGGTGACGGTGCTCGACATGGTGCGCCTTCCTCGGTGGATCGAACTCGTGCCTTGCCGGGGTTACCGCTCCGTCCACCGTAGCGCGAGCCGTACCGGTGGGCGCGGGAACACGCAGGTGAGAGCACATGCGGCAGGTCGGTGCGCCGCGGATGGAAGGATAGCCGGATGCGCATCGCCCACCTGACCGACTCGTACCTGCCCCTGCTGGGCGGCATCGAGACACAGGTCGCGCGCCTCGCCCGGCAGCAGGCCGCAGCCGGGCACGAGGTCGAGGTGATCACCACGACGCCGGCCGCGCGCGGAGCGCACGGGGTCTCGACCGAGCGCTCCGACGACGGCGTGGTCGTGCACCGCATCGCCGCGCGCGTCCCCGGCGGGTTCCCGATCCACCCGCGGTCCACCCGGCACGTCGTCGCGCGGCTGCGAGCGCTCGCCGACCAGGGCCGGCGGCCCGACGTCGTGCATCTGCACATGGGCGTCCTCGCGCCCACGGTCGAGGCGGCGCTGCGACCCGTGACCCGGATGGGCCTGCCCGCGGTCCTGACGGTGCACAGCGTGTGGGGCCGGGCCGAGCGTGCGTTCACCGCCCTCGACCGGGCGGTCGGGTGGACGCGCTGGCCCGTGGTCTGGTCCGGCGTGAGCGAGCTGACGACGGCGCCCCTGCGACGCGCCGTCGGGCCGGGCGGCGAGGTCGTCGTGCTGGCCAACGGCATCGACGTCGACGCCTGGCGGCTTCCACGCACCGAGCGGGCGCACCGGGCCGAGGGCAAGGAGGTGCACGTCGTGTCGGCCACGCGGTTCGCCCCGCGCAAGCGCGTGCTGCCCATGCTGGAGGTGGTGGCCGACGCCGTGGAGCGTGCGCCGGGCGCGCTCGTCGCGACCATCGCGGGCGACGGCCCGCAGCTCGCCGAGGCGCGCCGGTTCGTGGCCGACCGCGGGTTGCGCGACGTCGTGCGGCTCGTCGGGCGCCTGACGCCGACCGAGCTCAAGCGGCTCTACGTCCGGTCGGACGTCTTCCTCGCGCCCGCGGTGCAGGACGCGTTCGGCATCGCCGCGCTCGAGGCACAGGCGGCCGGGCTCGCGGTCGTGAGCCGTTCGCAGTCGGGCGTCGCCGAACGGCTCCAGGAGGGCAGGGACGCGCTGCTCGCCGACGACGACGCGGGCTTGGCGTCCGCGCTGGTCCGGCTCGCGGAGGACCCGGCGCTCCTGGAGCGCATCATCGCGCACAACCGCGGCGCCGACCTGCAGGGCGCGTGGCCCCACGTCCTCGCCGACACCGACCGGGCCTACGCCCGCGCGGCCGCCCTCGTCGCCTGACCGGACCCGACGCCCGTCACTCCCGCCCGGTCACTCCCACTCGATGGTGCCCGGAGGCTTGCTCGTGACGTCGAGCACGACCCGGTTGACCTCGGACACCTCGTTGGTGATGCGCGTCGAGATGGTCGCCAGCACGTCGTACGGCAGCCGCGTCCAGTCCGCCGTCATGGCGTCCTCGGACGACACCGGGCGCAGCACGATCGGGTGCCCGTAGGTGCGCCCGTCGCCCTGGACGCCGACGCTGCGCACGTCGGCCAGCAGCACGACGGGGCACTGCCAGATCTCGTTGTCGAGCCCTGCCCGGGTGAGCTCCTCGCGCGCGATGGCGTCGGCCTTGCGCAGCGTCTCGAGGCGCTCGGCGGTCACCTCGCCGACGATGCGGATCCCGAGGCCAGGCCCGGGGAACGGCTGCCGGGAGACGATCTCCTCCGGGACCCCGAGCTCGCGGCCCACGGCACGGACCTCGTCCTTGAACAGGGTGCGCAAGGGCTCGACGAGCTCGAACTTGAGGTCCTCGGGCAGGCCGCCGACGTTGTGGTGGCTCTTGATGTTCGCCGCGCCCTCGCCGCCGCCGGACTCCACGACGTCGGGGTACAGCGTCCCCTGCACCAGGAACCGCACCTGCTCGCCGTGCGCGCCGGCCTCGGCGACGATGTCGCGCTGCGCGTCCTCGAAGACGCGGATGAACTCGCGGCCGATGATCTTGCGCTTGGTCTCCGGGTCCCGCACGCCGTCGAGGGCCGCGAGGAACCGCTCCTTCTCGTCGCGGACCACGAGGTTGACGCCGGTCGCGGCGACGAAGTCGCGCTCGATCTGCTCGACCTCCCCGGCCCGCATGAGGCCGTGGTCGACGTGCACGCAGGTGAGCTGGTCCCCCACCGCGCGCTGGACCAGGGCGGCCGCGACCGCCGAGTCGACGCCGCCGGACAGCGCGCAGATGACGCGCGCGTCACCGATCTGCTTGCGGATCGCGGCGACCTGGTCGGCGATCACGTTGTCGGGCGTCCAGTCGGGCTTGAGGCCCGCACCGTCGTAGAGGAAGTGCTCGAGCACGGTCTGACCGTGCGCGGAGTGCTTGACCTCCGGGTGCCACTGCACGCCGAAGAGCCGCCGGCCCGTGTCCTCGAACGCCGCGACCGGTGAGCCGCTCGACGTCGCGAGCACCTCGAAGCCCTCGGGCGCCGAGTGCACGGCGTCGCCGTGGCTCATCCAGGCGGTCTGGTGGTCCGGCGTCTCGGCGAGCAGGACGCCCGCCCTGCACACCTCGACCTCGGTGCCGCCGTACTCCCGCAGGCCCGTCTGCGCGACCTCGCCGCCGAGCGCCTGCGCCATGGCCTGGAACCCGTAGCAGATGCCCAGGACCGGCACGCCGGCGTCGAACAGCGCAGGGTCGACGAACGGGGCACCGGCGGCGTACACCGACGACGGGCCGCCCGACAGGATGATGGCCGCCGGGTCCTTGGCGAGCAGCTGCTCGACCGTGAACGTGTGCGGCACGATCTCGGAGTACACCCGGGCCTCGCGCACGCGGCGCGCGATGAGCTGGGCGTACTGCGCGCCGAAGTCCACGACGAGGACGGGGCGCGGGGTGGGAGAGGGAGCGGTGGCGGGAGACGTCACCGTCTCAGTCTATTCGCGGCCCGACGGCGAGCCGCGCGGCGGGCGCTGTGACGTCGCCCTGACGTCGCCCGGGCTGCGCACCCCTACAGGTAGCGCTCCTCGAGCGCGACCAGCTTGGCCTCCGCCTGGGCGTGCACCCTCTTCTCGAGGACGAACGACATGACGGGCACGACACCGGCGATCACCATGGTCGTGAGGCGGCCGAAGCCCCAGCGCATCTTCGCCCACAGGTCGAGCACCGTCACGAGGTACACCACGTAGATCCAGCCGTGCGCGAACGGCACCCACTCGATGTACGGCATGAGGCCGTCGGCCTTGAACAGGTACTTGATCGCGAGCTCGGCGCACAGGATCAGCAGCATGACGCCGGTGATGATCGCCATGACCCGGTAGCGGGACAGGGCCCCGCGGGCCTTGCGGATGGCGGTGGCGGCCTGGTCGTGCTCGGGGGTCGTGGGAATCTGCGGCGAGGTCACGGTCCGATCGTAGGTGGGAAATCTCCTCGTCCCTGTCGGCGGGCGCTCCTAGGCTGGGTCCTCATGCGCCCTCTGCCCCTGCCCGAGCCGGGCAGTCCTCCGTTGCGCGGACCGTGGACCTTCCTGGCCTGGCTCGCGAGCAGGCAGGCCTGGCTCCTCGCCGGAGCGCTGGCCTGTGGCGTCGTGATGTTCGCGTGCCAGGCCGTGCAGCCCTACCTGGTCGGCCGCGTCGTGGACCAGGCGATGGCGGGCGGCCTCGACGCGCAGACGTGGCGTTGGGCACTCCTGCTGCTGGCGGTCGGCCTCGTGCTGACCGGGGTTGCGGTCATCGGGCACCGGCTCGACGTCCTCAACTGGATCCATGCCTCGTTCCGCGCCTCCCGGCTCGTGAGCCGGACGGTCGCCCGGTCGGGCCACGCGATCTCCGCCGAGCTCCCGACGGGCGAGGTGGTCTCCGCGGTCGCGAACGACACGTTCCGCATCGGTGACGTCTTCGCGATGATCGCCCAGTTCGTCGGCAGCCTGGTCGCGTACGCCGTGGTCACGGCGATCATGCTGACGACGTCGGTGCAGCTCGGCATCGTCATCGCCCTGGGCCTGCCGGTGGTCGCGGTCGTGCTGGCGCTGCTCGTCAAGCCGCTCAGCAAGCGCCAGACGGCCCAGCGTGAGGCCGCGGGCCGGCTGACCACGCTCGGCGCGGACACGGTCTCGGGCCTGCGCATCCTGCGCGGGATCGGCGGCGAGTCGGTGTTCGCCGACCGGTACCGCGCCCAGTCGCAGAAGGTCCGGGCTGCCGGTGCCGCGGTCGCGAGGCTCCAGTCGTGGCTCGACGCGCTGCAGGTGCTGCTGCCCGGGCTGTTCGTCGCGCTCGTCGTCTACCTCGGGGCCCGCCAGGCGCTCGCGGGCGAGATCACGACCGGTCAGCTCGTCTCGTTCTACGGGTACGCCGCGTTCCTCACCTGGCCCGTGCAGCAGGCGACGCAGTTCATCAAGATCGCCACCAACGCCCACGTGTCGACCAAGAAGGTCATCAAGGTGCTCCAGGTCGTGCCGTCGACGGGCGCACGGCCCGCGACGGCCACGCCGCCCGAGCCAGGCGCGGTGCTGCGCGACGAGACGTCCGGTGTCGAGCTCGCGCCGGGTCGCGTCATGGCGCTGGTGTCCGCCGACCCGGACGAGTCGATGGCCGTCGCCCTGCGGCTCGGCCGGTTCGACGACGACGCCGAGGCGGCGACGCCCGTCACGCTGGGCGGGGTTCCGCTCGCGGACCTGCCGAAGGACGCCCTGCGGCACCGCATCGTCGTCGCCGAGGCGACACCGGCGATCTTCTCCGGCCGGCTCGGGGAAGGGCTGGACGTGCGCACGCGCGCGACCCGGGCCGACCTCGAGCGGGCCATGCAGATCGCCGACGCCCACGACGTGCTCGACTCGGTCCCGGACGGGCTCGACGGGGAGCTGCCCGAGAAGGGGCGGTCCCTCTCGGGCGGCCAGCGGCAGCGCGTCGCCCTGGCGCGCGCCCTGCTCACCGAGCCCGAGATCCTCGTGCTGATCGAGCCGACGAGCGCGGTGGACGCGCACACCGAGGCACGGATCGCGGCGCGGCTCGCCGACGCGCGCCGAGGCCGGACCACCCTCGTCGTGACGGCGAGCCCGCTCGTGCTCGACCACGTCGACGAGGTCCTGTTCCTCGACGGCGGGCGGGTCGTCGACCGGGGCACGCACCACGAGCTGCTCCACCGCTCGCCCGACGGCGGCGCGGCGAGGGCGCGCTACCGCGTGGTCGTCGGGCGCGACCTCGACCAGGACGACCTGGATGACGACCTGGATGACGACCAGAAGGATGCCGGCGGCGGGCGCGAGCGCGCCCTCGCCGGCCGGGAGGAGCGGTCATGAGACTGCCCATCGCTGACGTCCGCACCACATGGACGTACACGCTCGGGATGCTGCGCCGCCACCGCTCCGAGTTCACGGTGATCGCCGTCCTGCACCTGCTGGCCGCGTGCGCCGGCCTCGCCGGGCCCTGGGTGCTGGGTCAGCTGGTCGACGACGTCACGGCGGGCACGACCGCGGACCACGTCCGCGACCTCGTGCTCGTCGCGGTCGGCGCGGTGCTCGTGCGCACGGTGCTGCAGAAGCTCGCCCAGGAACGGTCCATGGTCTTCGGCGAGTCGGTGTTCGCCACGATCCGCGAGGAGTTCATCGACACGACGACGGGCCTGCCGCTGTCGGTCGTCGAGCGCGCGGGCACCGGCGACCTCGTCGCACGGACGACGAACGACGTGAACAAGGTCCAGTACGCGGTGCGCTTCGGCGTGCCCCAGCTCGTGGTCGCGGTCGTGACGATCGTGCTCACCGTGGTGGCGTGCCTGGTGCTGTCCCCGCTCGTCTCGCTCGCGCTGTTCGTGGGCCTGCCGCTGATGCTGACGGTCACCCGCTGGTACCTGCGCCGCGCGCACCCCGCCTACCAGCGGGAGTCCGCGGCGTACGCGACGCTCAACGGCACGATCACCGAGTCGGTCGAGGGCGTGCGCACGGTCGACGCGCTGCACCTCGGCCGGAGCCGGACCGAGCGCTCGGACGACGACCTCGCCGAGGCCCTCGCCGCGGAGCGCGTCACGCTCAACCTGCGCAACGTGCTCTTCCCCAGCCTCGACGGCACGTTCGTCCTGGCACCGGTCGCGGTCCTGGTGTGGGGCGGCTACCTCGCGAGCCAGGGTCTGGTCACGATCGGCGCCGTGACGGCCATCGTCATGTACGCGTTCCAGGTCATCGGACCGGTCTGGAACCTCATCTTCTGGCTCGACGAGATCCAGGTGGCGGCGACGTCGCTGTCCCGCATCATCGGCGTCGGGCTCGTCGAGCCGGATCGCACGGCCGGTGACGAGGTGCCCGCGTCCGAGGACATCGAGGCGCGCGGCGTGCGCTACGCCTACACGGAGGGCCGGGACGTGCTGCACGGCATCGACCTCGACCTGCGCCCGGGCGAACGGCTCGCGATCGTCGGCCCGTCCGGGGCCGGCAAGTCGACGCTCGGCCGCATGCTCGCGGGCATCCACCCGCCCACGGGCGGCTCGGTCACGGTGGGCGGCGTGCCGCTCGTGGACCTGCCGCTCGAGGACCTGCGCAAGCACGTGGCGCTCGTGACGCAGGAGCAGCACGTGTTCGTGGGCACGGTCGCCGACAACCTGCGGCTCGCCGACGTCGACGCCACCGACGCCCAGCTCCTCGCCGCGCTCGACGCGGTCGACGCGCGGGAGTGGGTCGACGGCCTGGCCGAAGGGATGGCGACCGAGGTCGGCTCGGGCGGGCACCGGCTGACGCCGGCGCAGGCGCAGCAGCTCGCGCTCGCGCGACTCGTCCTGCTCGACCCGCGCACGCTCGTGCTCGACGAGGCGACGTCGCTGCTCGACCCGCGCGCCGCACGCCACCTCGAGCGGTCGCTCAGCGCGGTGCTCTCCGGGCGCACGGTCGTGGCGATCGCGCACCGGCTCCACACCGCGCACGACGCCGACCGGGTCGCGGTCGTCGACGGCGGCCGGATCACCGAGATCGGCCCGCACGACGAGCTCGTGGCGGCAGGCGGCGAGTACGCACGGCTCTGGCAGAGCTGGCAGCACGAGTAGCCGACCGCGCACCCGGCGGAGGTCTTCGCCTCCGCGTCAGGCCCTGAGCCCGGGCAGGAGGCGCCGCAGCGCCTCCCACGCCTGCGCGAGCGCACGGCTCCGGTCCGGCGCCGCGGCGACCCAGAGCGCCGCCTCGTTCATCGCGCCCGAGAGCAGCGCCGAGGTGACGGCGACGTCGTCCGGGCGCACGTGGCCGGCGTCGGCGAGCTCGGCGAGCACCTCCTCCAGGAGCCGCCCGGAGCTGCGCGCGTCGTCCTCGCGCCAACGCTCCCAGCCGAGCACCGCCGGCCCGTCGACGAGCACGACCTGCCGGGCGTCGTCGGCCACGACCGCTTCGAGGAAGGCCCGGCACCCCGCCTCGAGGCCCTCCCAGGGGTCGCGGCCGTCGGCCGCCCGCTCGACGTCCGCCGCGACCGAGGCCATGACGTCGGCGTGCACTGCCGCGAACAGCCCCACCCGGCTGCCGAAGTGGTGGTACACCGCGCCACGGGTGACGCCGCACGCGGCCGCGACCTCCTCGACGGGCACGGCCGCGAACCCTCGCGCCGCGTACAGCTCCCGCGCGGCGCCGAGGATCGCCGTGGCTGTCGCCTCGCTCTCGGCCTTCGTCCTCCTGGGCACCTTGACAGGTTACCGACACCGTGAATGTATATATACGTTCACGCTGTACGTAAACGCCTGCACCGAGGAGCGCCCGTGATCACCAGCCTCTACCCCGTCCTCGCCGCGTCGGACGTCGCGGCGACCGCGCGGTTCTACGCCGAGCTGCTCGAGCTGGAGACGACCTTCAGCTCCGACTGGTACGTCAGCATGCGCGCCGGCGGGCTCGGGTCCGGCGAGCTCGCGGTCGTCGACGCCAGCCACGCGACGATCCCCGAGCGTGCCCGCGGCGTCCGGGCGGCCGGGGTCCTGGTCACCGTCGAGGTCGACGACGTCGATGCCGTGCATGCCCGGGTCGTGGCGGACGGCGAGCACGAGGTGCTGCTGTCGCTGCGGGACGAGGAGTTCGGCCAGCGGCACTTCATCGTCGCCGGGCCCGACGGCGCGCTGGTCGACGTGGTGACGCCGATCCCGCCGTCGGCGGCGTTCGCCGCGCTCTACGCCGCGGACTCCCCGCGCGCCGAGGGCTGAACGCACGACCAGGCCCGCCCCACCCGTGGTTCGGGTGCTGGCGGGCCGGTCTGCTCCTGGTCATCGGACGGCCTGGACCACCCCGCTGATGATGAGCGCGGTGAGAGTGGTCCAGCCGATGATGGCGACGGCCTGCCAGATCAGGATGCGGGCCTTGCCCACGCCGGAGGCGGCGAGCATGGTGGCGGTGAAGTGGGTGGGAAGGAGCAGGGGGCCGAGCAGGCTGACTCCCGGGACTCCGTAGCGTTCGTAGGCACGCTGGAACTTGGTGCGGCGTGCGGCGCTGCGGGAGTCGTCACGCCCCGGCGGCACCTCCAGTGTGGACCCGAACGGTGACGGCGCGCCGTCGCGGGCCAGGACCTTCTCGCGATGCCGGGTCACGACGACGTTGCGTGCACCGGAGCTGAGCAGCACCAGCGCGGCCACGACGACGAAGTTGCCGACCATCGCGGCGACGGCGGCGACGACCGGCGGGATCCCGCCGATGATGCCGATCGCGACGCCGCCCTCGCCCTCGATGAAGGGGATGGCGCCGCCGACCGCGACGATGAGCGGCTGGAGGGGCTCGGGCACCTGCCCGACGAGGTTCTGGAGTGTTTCTACGAGGTCCATGGTGTTCTCCTGTGGTTGTCAGTGCCGGGGTTTCCGGCGCTGACCCAGTTCACCTCTCGGGGCCGCCGTCCAGAAGTGTCGGCCTGTCACCGCTCGCCGGGCCCTTCGCACGCCGCATCCATGACATGTGTCATGGCCGTACCTTGGGCCCATGACCAGCCAGTTCGAGTTCGCGGCCTCCGCCTCCACGGCTGCGGAAGTGCGCACGGCGCTTCGGCTGACCCGGAGCATCAGCGCAACCTGGTGGTACGGCGCACTGGCGATCGTGATCAGCCAGCTGATCATCGTGGCGCTCCTGGTGGACACCCTCGTCGAGGGTGGTGCCGGCACGCTCAGGGCCGTCGGCATCGGCGTCGGCGGGATGCTGTGGTGGCTCGCGACGCTGCCCCCGCTGTTCGGCTACCGGCACCGGGCGATTGACGCGCCGCTGATGGTCTGGCGAAAGCACCTGCCGTCGCTCCTGGTCGCGACGGCCTTCGGTCTCGCGGCCGGGCTCGTCACCGGCGTCTGGGTGGTGGGTGTGCTGCCCGTGGTCCAGGCGGCCATCCTGCTGAACTGGCCCCCGGGCGTCCGGCTGCGGGTGGTGCTGGCGGTGACCGGCCTGCTCGTCGCGCTGGCGCTGATCGACGTCCGCCTCACCCTCGGGGAGAACCTCGCCGCCGGCTGGCCCCAGGTGCTCTTCCTGTCGACGGTCCTGCCGGTCGTCACCGTCTCCTCGCTGTGGTTGTGGGACGTGCTGGTCGCGCTCGACCAGGCGCGCACCTCGGAGGCCAGGCTCGCCGCGACCCACGAACGGCTGCGGCTCGCGACGGACGTGCACGATCTGCAGGGCCACCATCTGCAGGTCATCGCCCTGCAGCTGGAGCTGGCCGAGCGGCTCATGCCCCGCGACCCGGAGGCGGCGACGGAGCAGCTGCGAGCCGCGCGCGCCAGCGTGGACGACGCCCGGCAGGGCACCCGTGACCTGGCCACCCGTTTCCGGTCCGTCCCGCTGAGCGACGAGCTCGCCAACGCCGTCGACCTCCTGCGCGCCGCGTGCACCGACGCGGAGGCCGTCGCGGACCCGGACGCGGCGACCGCACCGGCGTCGGCCCTCGGGCCCGTCATCCGGGAGACGACCACGAACGTGCTGCGCCACGGCGGCGGCCGGTGGGCGCGCCTGTCCCTCACCCGCTCGAACGGGTCGTGGCGTTACGAGATCTCCAACGACATCGCCACCAACGCCCCGAGGGCCCCGCAGGACGGCGGGGGTGGCGGTTCCGGCCTGGAAGGGCTCAGGCGCCGGGCGGCCGAGGAGGACGGCGACCTCGAGGTGCGACGCGACGGCGAGACGTTCACCGTCGTCGTCACGGTTCCCGCCGGAGACGGTTCCGCTGATGAGGAGGTCGCTGGATGATCCGTGTGCTGCTCGCCGACGACGAGGGCATGATCCGTTCCGCGCTGGCCGCGCTGCTGCGCCTGGAACCCGACATCGACGTCGTGGCCGAGTGCGCCGACGGTGCGCAAGCGGTGAGCGAAGCCTTGCGGCTGAAGCCCGACGTCTGCCTGCTGGACCTCGAGATGCCGCACCTCGACGGCGTGCAGGTCACCGAGAGGCTGAACCGCACGCTGGCCACCCGGTGCGTGATCGTCACCCGCCATGCGCGGCCCGGCGTCCTGCGGCGAGCCCTGGCCTCCGGGGCCGCCGGGTTCCTGCCCAAGGCCCGCTCCGCCAACGAGGTCGCCGCCGTCATCCGCCGCGTCGCCGCGGGCGGGCGGTACGTCGATCCCGAGATCGCGGCCGACGCCCTGAGCGACAAGCGGTCCCCGCTGACCGACCGCGAGCTCGACGTCCTGCGCGCCGGCCGGCGTGGCGAGACGACACGCCAGATCGCCCGCACCCTCTCGCTCGCCCCGGGTACCGTGCGCAACCACATCTCCAACGTGCTGGGCAAGCTCGCCGTCGACTCCCGGCAGCAGGCAGTGCTCCTCGCGGAGGAGCGCGGCTGGATCTGAGCGCCCCGGGGAGCTGACGGCCGCGATGCAGGGCCGAGCGCCCGAGGAGCGTCAGGGAGCCGGCAGACCGGCGATGCCCGCGCCGACGGGGTCACCGTCGCGGTCGGCGTCGGCCCCGTGCGAGGCCTCGCGCCTCCCGCCGGCCATCTCGTCGCGGACCAGCCGTACCCAGAGCGCGACGGCGAACAGCCCGAACACCCACCACTGCAGCGCGTAGAAGAAGTTCTGCAGGTTGATGCCCGTCCCGCCCTCGATCATCGGGCGGGGCAGCGGCGCGGGGCCACCCTCGGCGGCCGCGGCCTGCCCGGGGTCCGACGACGTGAGCACGACGTAGCCCGAGTAGATCGGGCCGCCCCAGTCGTTGACGAGCGCCGCCGTCGAGATCGAGTCGGTGACGGCCGTCCCGGCGTCCGCCGTCGGCACCGCGGCGCCCGTCGTCGACTCCGACGCCTGCAGCCACCCCGTCACCCGGATCTCGCCGTCGGGCACCTCGAGCGCCCGCTCGTCGTCGGGCGAGGCGACCCAGCCGCGGACGACCGGCAGCACCGGTGCGCCGGACAGCGACTCCCACGACGCACCGCCCGTGCCGTCGTCGGACACGCGCAGCGGCGTGAGCACCAGGTAGCCCGTGCGCCCGTCGAGCGCACGACCCGCGACGAGCGTCTGCCCCTCGGGCTCGTACGTCCCGGAGACCCAGACCTCGCGGCCCACGAGCTCTCCTGGGAAGGTCGACTGCGGCGGCAGCAGCGTGCCGAGGCCCGACGGTCCCTGCGCGAGCTCCTCCGCGGCCTCCTGCTCGGCGGCCAGCGACGCACGCTCGTAGGCACGGTCGAGCTGCCAGACCCCGAGGCGCGCGCACACGGCCGCAGCAAGGAGCAGCAGGAGGAGGATGACGATCATGCGCGGCTGGCGAGCCACCGCCCAGAACGACCGGCGGGCGGGTAGCGGGTGGGACACACCACCACGGTAACCGGCACGGGGGCGTCGGACGGAATCGGCGACCGTCGCGGAACGGCCGGCGGGCGCACGGGTGCCGCAATGGTCCGACCACATGACACAATGCCAGATCCATCTCACGTCCGACCTGGGACCTTCCGTGTCGCACAGAGGCCTCGAGTGCGATGGAATGAAGGCGCGGCTGGCCCCTCGGACCTCCGGCCACCACTTCCCCTACCCCAGGGAGCGTTGTGATGAGTACGACGACCGCCACACCCACCGCCTGGCAGACCTCGGAACCCGCCGAGCTCTCCGAGGACACGCTGGAGCGCATCGACAAGTGGTGGCGAGCGGCCAACTACCTGTCGGTGGGCCAGATCTACCTCCTCAACAACCCCCTGCTGCGCGAGGAGCTCACGCGCGACGACGTCAAGCCGCGCCTGCTGGGGCACTGGGGGACGACGCCGGGCCTCACGTTCCTCTACGCGCACCTGAGCCGGGCGATCAAGGCTCGGGAGCAGTCCACGATCTACATCGCCGGGCCGGGGCACGGTGGCCCCGGCCTCGTCGCGAGCGCCTACCTCGAGGGCACCTACTCCGAGGTCTACTCGGACGTCACGCAGGACGCCGAGGGCATGCGCCGCCTGTTCCGCCAGTTCTCGTTCCCGGGCGGCATCCCCTCGCACGTCGCGCCCGAGACGCCGGGGTCGATCCACGAGGGCGGCGAGCTGGGCTACGCGCTCAGCCACGCCTACGGTGCCGCGTTCGACAACCCGGACCTGCTGGTCGCGGCGGTCGTCGGCGACGGCGAGGCCGAGACCGGCCCGCTGGCGACGAGCTGGCACTCCAACAAGTTCGTCAACCCGGCCAAGGACGGCGTCGTCCTGCCGATCCTGCACCTCAACGGGTACAAGATCGCCAACCCCACCGTGCTCGCGCGCATCCCCCAGGAAGAGCTGCGCGAACTCATGATCGGCTACGGGCACACGCCCTACTTCTTCGAGGGCGGGTTCGACCCGAACGAGTCGGAGGTCGACGTCCACCGACGCTTCGCAGTGCTGCTCGACGAGGTTCTCGACGAGATCGCCGCGATCAAGGCCCGCGCGGCCGGGGGCGACCTCACGCGCCCCCGGTGGCCCATGATCGTGTTCAAGACGCCCAAGGGCTGGAGCGGGCCGGAGCAGATCGACGGCAAGAAGACCACGGGTTCGTGGCGGGCCCACCAGGTCCCGCTCGCCAACGCCCGCGACACCCCCGAGCACCTCGAGGTGCTCGAGAACTGGCTGCGCTCCTACCGTCCCGAGGAGCTGTTCGACGACGAGGGCAAGATCCTCGACGACATCGCCTCGCTCACGCCGTCGGGCACGCTGCGCATGAGCGACAACCCGCACGCGAACGGCGGCCTGCTCCTGCGCGACCTGCGGCTGCCCGACTTCCGGAAGTACGGCCTGGACGTGCAGGCCCCGGGCGGGACGATCGCCGAGGCGCCGCGGGTCCTCGGCCAGTGGCTGACCGACGTCATCCGGCGTAACCCGGACAACTTTCGCATCTTCGGGCCGGACGAGACCGCGTCGAACCGGCTCCAGGCCGTCTACGAGGTCACGGACAAGCAGTGGAACGCCGAGTTCCTCGGGCCCGAGGTCGACGAGCACATGGCCCGCGCCGGGCGCGTCATGGAGATGCTGAGCGAGCACCAGGTCCAGGGCTGGCTCGAGGGCTACCTGCTGACCGGACGCCACGGGCTGCTCACCAGCTACGAGGCCTTCATCCACATCGTCGACTCGATGTTCAACCAGCACGCCAAGTGGCTCAAGGTCACCAACCACATCCCGTGGCGCAGGCCCATCGCGTCGCTCAACTACCTGCTGAGCAGCCACGTGTGGCGCCAGGACCACAACGGCTTCAGCCACCAGGACCCGGGCTTCATCGACCACGTGGTCAACAAGAAGGCCGAGATCGTGCGCGTCTACCTGCCGCCGGACGCCAACACCCTCCTGAGCACGTACGACCACTGCCTGCGCAGCCGGCAGTACGTCAACGTGGTCGTCTCGGGCAAGCAGCCGGCGCCGCAGTTCCTGACGATGGACGAGGCGATCGCGCACTGCACGCGCGGCCTGGGCATCTGGGACTGGGCCGGCACCGAGGTGCCGGGCGAGAAGCCCGACGTCGTCCTCGCGGCGGCGGGCGACGTGCCCACGCTCGAGGTGCTCGCCGCGGCGGACATCCTGCGCCGTGAGCTGCCGGACCTCAAGGTCCGGGTGATCAACGTCGTCGACCTCATGCGCCTGCAGGACGCCCGGGAGCACCCGCACGGCCTGTCGGACTCCGAGTTCGACACGCTGTTCACGGCGGACCGGCCGATCATCTTCGCGTACCACGGCTACCCGTGGCTCATCCACCGCCTCACCTACCGGCGCAACGGGCACCCCCACCTGCACGCGCGCGGGTACAAGGAGGAGGGCACGACCACGACCCCGTTCGACATGGTCATGCTCAACGACATGGACCGGTACCACCTCGTGATCGACGTGATCGACCGCGTGCCGGGCCTGGGCTCGTCGCAGGCGGGCCTGCGCCAGCGCATGCAGGACGCCCGGCTGCGGGCGCGCTCCTGGACGCGCGAGCACGGGGAGGACATCCCCGAGGTCCGCGACTGGGTCTGGCCCGACGTGGGCGAGACGGGGACCGAGCAGGGCGGGCCGGAGTACTCCGCCATGCAGGACACGGGTGGCGACAACGAATGAGGGTTTGGTGACCACGAACACCGGGATGACGACCGGGACCACGCGCAGCATCTACGTCGCCTCGCCTGAGGGAGACACCGGAAAGTCGACGGTCGCGCTCGGCGTGCTCGACCTGCTCGTACGGCAGGTCAAGCGGGTCGGCGTGTTCCGCGCGGTCTCGCGCGTGCCGGCGGCGCCGGGCGGCAGCGGCACGCAGGACGAGCGCGACTACGTGCTCGAGCTGCTGCTCGAGCACGACGGCGTCGACCTTCCGTACGAGCTCACGTACGGCGCGACGTACGACGACGTGCACGCCGACGCCGAGGCCGCGCTCTCCCGCATCGTCGACCGCTACCACGCGGTCGCCGAGCAGTGCGACGCGGTCGTGGTCCTGGGCTCGGACTACACCGACATCTCGGGTGCCACCGAGCTGGCGTTCAACGCCCGCATCGCGGCCAACCTGGGCGCACCCGTGCTGCTCGTGGTCTCCGGTCGTGACCGCACGACCGACGACGTCGACACCCTGATCCGCCTGAGCCTGAGCGAGCTGCGCGCCAACCACGCGCAGGCCGTGGGCGTCGTCGTCAACCGGGCCGACGTCGCGACGGACGGCGTCGCCGCGCGGGAGCTCGCGGCCGAGGGCGGCACCCTGCCCGTCTGGGTCCTGCCCGAGGAGCCGTTCCTGCAGGCGCCGACGGTGGGCCAGCTGCAGCGGGCGGTCGGCGGCGAGCTGGTCTACGGCGACGCCGACCTGCTGGGGCGCGAGGCGCTCGACGTGCTCGTGGGGGCCATGTCGTTCGAGCACATGCTCGAGCGGCTGTCCGACGGCGCGGTCGTCCTGACCCCCGGCGACCGGACCGACGTCATCCTCGGCCTGCTCGCGGCCCAGTCGGCGACGAGCTTCCCGTCGCTCGCCGGCATCGTCCTGACGGGCGGGTACGAGCCCGAGGGCACGACCGCCCAGCTCGTCGCGGCGCTCAACCCGCACGTACCGGTCATCACGACGCCGCTCGGCACGTACCGCGCCGCACGCGCGGCCGCACGCACGCGCGGGCGCGTGACGGTGTCCTCGACGCGCAAGATCGACATCGCCCGCACGCTGTTCGAGAGCAACGTCGACGGCGCCGCGCTGCTCGCGCGCATGGACGTCCCGCGGACGCCCGTGGTGACACCGCTCATGTTCGAGCACGGCCTGATCGAGCGGGCCCGTTCGGACCGCCGGCACGTCGTCCTGCCCGAGGGCGACGACGACCGCATCCTGCGCGCCGCGTCGACCGTGCTCGCCCGCGGCATCGCCGACCTCACGATCCTGGGCGACGAGACCCGCATCCGCGCCCGGGCGGCCGAGCTGGGACTCGACATCGCCGCCGCGACCGTGCTCGCACCGACCGACCGGGAGCACGTCGACCGGTTCGCCGAGGAGTACACCCGGCTGCGCGCGCACAAGGGCATGACGGTCGAGCGCGCGCGGGAGATCGTCACGGACGTCTCGTACTTCGGCACCATGATGGTCCACCTCGGGCTGGCGGACGGCATGGTCTCCGGGGCGGCGCACACGACCGCGCACACCATCCGGCCCTCGTTCGAGATCATCAAGACCCAGCCGGGCGTCTCGGTGGTCTCGTCGGTCTTCCTCATGTGCCTGGAGGACCGCGTGCTCGTCTACGGCGACTGCGCGGTGATCCCGGACCCGACCTCGGACGAGCTCGCCGACATCGCGATCTCGTCGTCCGCGACGGCCGAGCAGTTCGGCGTCGAGCCGCGCGTCGCGATGCTGTCGTACTCGACCGGCACGTCGGGCTCGGGCGCCGACGTGGACAAGGTACGCGCCGCGACCGACCTGGTGCGCGAGCGCCGGCCCGACCTGTCCGTCGAGGGGCCCATCCAGTACGACGCCGCGGTCGACGCGTCGGTCGCCGCGTCCAAGCTTCCCGAGTCGGTGGTCGCCGGGCGCGCGACCGTCTTCATCTTCCCCGACCTCAACACGGGCAACAACACCTACAAGGCCGTGCAGCGCTCGGCAGGGGCGGTCGCCGTCGGGCCCGTGCTGCAGGGCCTCAACAAGCCGGTCAACGACCTGTCGCGCGGGGCCCTCGTCCAGGACATCGTCAACACGGTCGCGATCACCGCGATCCAGGCGCAGTCCCACGACGACGCGTCCACGGCCGCACAGAGAGGAACGTCCGCGTGAGCATCGTCCCCCCGTCAGAGCGCCCCAACCCGTACAGCGCCTACGGGGCGCACGGCTCGGTCCTCGTGCTCAACTCGGGCTCCTCGTCGCTCAAGTACCAGCTCGTCAACCCGGTGGGCGGCGAGGCGATCGCGAAGGGCACCATCGAGCGGATCGGCGAGTCGTCCGGCATCGTGACGCACAAGTTCGCGGGCAACACGACGTCCAGGGAACAGGTCATCGCCGACCACGGCGCCGCGCTGCGGGTCGCGCTCTCCCTCTTCGACGACGTCGGGCCCCAGCTCGACCACGCGGGGATCTTCGCCGTCGGGCACCGGGTCGTGCACGGCGGCGAACTGTTCTCGGCCCCCGTGGTGGTCGACGACTCGGTCGTCGCCAAGATCCACGACCTGGTGCCCCTCGCACCGCTGCACAATCCCGCGAACGTGCAGGGCATCGAGGTGGCGCGCGAGCTGCTGCCCGACGTCCCGCACGTGGCGGTCTTCGACACGGCGTTCTTCCAGGCGCTGCCGCCCGAGGCGTACACCTACGCCATCGACCGGCAGGTGGCGCGAGCGCACGCCGTCCGCCGGTACGGGTTCCACGGCACGAGCCACCAGTACGTGGTCGGGAAGGTGGCCCGCGTGCTCGGCCGCCGCGTGCAGAACCTGAACATGATCGTGCTGCACCTGGGCAACGGCGCGTCGGCGTCAGCGGTCCGCGGCGGCGTCCCGGTCGACACGTCGATGGGCATGACCCCCCTGGAGGGCCTGGTCATGGGCACGCGGTCGGGCGACGTCGACCCGGCGGTCGTGTTCCACCTGGCCCGCAACGCGGGCATGAGCGTGGACGAGCTCGACACGCTGTTCAACAAGCGGTCCGGCATCAAGGGCCTCTCGGGCGAGAACGACATGCGCGAGCTGCACCGGCTCATCGCCGAGGGGGACGAGGACGCCCGGCTCGCGCTCGACGTCTACGTGCACCGGCTCAAGAAGTACGTGGGTGCCTACCACGCGGTGCTCGGCCGGGTCGACGTCGTCGCGTTCACCGCGGGCGTGGGCGAGAACGACGCCACGGTCCGTGCCGCGGTGTGCGACGGGCTGGAGGGCCTCGGGATCGCGGTCGACGCCGAGCGCAACACCGCGCCGGCGCGCGAGGACCGGGTCATCTCGCCGGACTGGACGAAGACCACGGTCATGGTGGTCCCCACCATGGAGGAGCTCGCCATCGCGCGGCAGTGCGTCGAGGCGGTCGAGGGCATCACGTCGCAGGCGACCGTGACCGGCCGCAACGAGTGACGGCCGCGACGAGTGACCCGGCCGCGACGAGTGACCGGCCAGGTCACGCGCACGTAGGCTCGCCACGTGCCCGTCCTCATCGACCCGCCGAGGTGGCCTGCGCACGGCACGTCGTGGTCGCACCTGGTCTCCGACACCTCGCTGTACGAGCTGCGCTCGTTCGCCCGGGCGCACGGCATCCCTGACCGCGGCTTCGACCTCGACCACTACGACGTGCCGGCGGACCGCTTCGAGTCGCTCGTCGCCGCGGGCGCGGTCCCGCTCGACGGCCGCGGGCTCGCGCGGGCGCTCGCGTCGTCCGGGCTGAGGGTGCCCGGACGCGAGCGCCGGCGCGCGGCGCGTCCGGAGCTGCTCGCCCGGTGGGACGGGCTGTGGCACGGGCACGACCCGGCCCCGCACGCGGTCGGCGAGGACCTCGTCGACCGGTGGCGCGAACCGCACCGGGTCTACCACACGCGGCTCCACCTGGCCGATGCCCTCGACGCGCTCGACGTGCTGCTCGCGCGGCAGTCCCCGGGCGGACGCGCGGCCTGGCACGCGCGCGTCGCGCTGTGGTTCCACGACGCGGTGCACGACGGCGAGGCGCGGCGCGACGAGGAACGTTCGGCCGCGCTGGTCCGCACGCTCCTCGGCCCGCTCGTCGGCAGCACCTTCCCGGACACCGGGCCGTCCGCGCTGAGCGTCGGCGACGTCGACGAGGTGGCGCGCCTCGTCCTGCTGACGGCCGACCACTCGCCGTCCGACGACGACCCGACGGGTGCGCTCGTGAGCGACGCGGACCTCGCCGTCCTCGGTGCCGACCCCGCGCGATACGACCGCTACGCCCACCAGGTCCGCGCCGAGTATGCCCACGTCGCGGACGACGCGTTCCGGCTCGGGCGGGCCGCCGTGCTCTCGGAGCTGCTCGAGCTGGCCTCCGGCCGGGGCCTGTTCCGCACCCCCGCGGGCGTCCAGGACTGGGCCGCTCGCGCTGCCGCGAACGTCAGGCGCGAACGGGACCTCCTCACGGGGCCGGGCTGGCGGTAGCCTTCGCCCGATGAGTCCCACCTTCCGGCGCTTCCAGCCCCGCCACGCCGTCATCCGGCGGCCCCGCCAGGGCGGACGCGCCATGCGGGTCGTCGTGGGCATCCTGCTCTTCATGCTCGTGGCGCCCGTGGCGTGGGTCCAGGTCACGGGCCAGCTCCGGGTCCGGCCGGCCGCCGACACCGTCGACCCGGTCGACGCCGTGCTCGTGCTGGGCGCCGGCCTGCGGCCCGACGGCACCCCGTCGACCTACCTGCGCCGGCGCCTCGACCTGGCGGCCGAGCTGTACGCGGCGGGCACGGCTCCCCTGGTGATCCTCAGCGGCGACGCGCACCTGAGGCGCGACGGCTCCATCTACGACGAGCCGGGGTCGATGCGCGACTGGATCCTCGACAAGGGCGTCCCCAGGGACGCCCTGATCCTCGACCGCCGGGGCTTCGACACGACGGCGTCGTGCCGCCGGGCGCGCGAGGAGTACGGCATGGCTACGGCCGCCGTCGTCACGCAGGACTACCACGTGCGGCGCGCGTTGTTCAGCTGCGAACGGGCCGGCGTCGACGCCGTGGGCCTCGGGGTGTCCGCAGTGAGCATCACGCCGATCCAGGCGGTGTGGTGGCACGTGCGCGAGATCCCGGCGTCGTGGAACGCCGCGTTCGGTGAGCTTCCCGAGACCTGGCGCGAGCTGCCCGAGACGTGGATCGGCCGGCTCCGCGAGCTCGTCTGACGCCGGCCACCGGCTACGGGAGCCGGAGCCGCCGCATCGCGCCCAGCGCCGCGGACAGCGCCTTGCTGGGACGGTCGCCGCCGAGCGCGTAGAGCGTGTCGAACGACAGGCCGAACCGCGTGCCGCGCTGTGCCGCGATCGTCTGCACCTCGGTGAGCGCCTCGATCGACTCCCGGCCGTGCCGCCTTCCGAGCCCGGACTGCTTGAAGCCGCCCATCGGCGCCGAGACCGATCCCCAGGCCGCGGCGTACGCGTCGTTGATCACCACGGTGCCGGCGTTCACCCGGGCCGCCAGCCGGCGCGCGCGGGCGACGTCGTTCGACCAGATGCTGGCGTGGAGCCCGTACTCGCTGTCGTTCATGACCCGCACCGCCTCGCCGTCGGACGTCACTCGCGTGACGGAGACCACGGGCCCGAACGTCTCCTCGCGGGCGCACAGCGCGTCCGCGGGGACGTCGTCCAGCACGGTGGGCGCGTAGAAGCTCGGCCCGACGTCGGACCGGTGCACGCCGCCCGCGAGCGCCCGGGCGCCCTTGGCGAGCGCGTCGTCGACGTGCGCCGCCACGCGGTCCAGTTGCGCGGGCGACACGAGCGAGCCGACGTCGGCCGAGTAGTCGAGCGCGCCGCCGAGCCGGAGCTCCTTGACCGCGGCTACGAAGCGCTCGAGGAACGGTTCGGCGATCGCCTCGTGGACGATGAGCCGCTCGGTCGACATGCAGAGCTGGCCCGTGTTGGAGAAGCAGGCCCGCACGGCGCCGGGCACGACCGAGTCGAGGTCGGCGTCCGCGGCCACGTACAGCGGGTTCTTGCCGCCCAGCTCGAGCGTGGCACCGATGAGCCGCTCGCCGGCGCGGGCCGCGATCTTGCGGCCCGTGGCCGTCGACCCCGTGAACGCGATGTGGTCGACGTGCTCGATGAGCTCGGCACCGACCTCCGCGGCGCCGGCGACGACCAGAAACAGGTCGTCCGGCAGGCCCGCTGCCTCGAGCAGCTCGGCGACCCACAGCGCGGAGAGCGTGGTCTGCGGGTCGGGCTTGATCACGACGGCGTTGCCGGCCAGCAGTGCGGGCACCGCCTCCGAGAGCGCGAGGCTCAGCGGGTAGTTCCAGGGCGCGATGACGCCGACGACGCCGACCGGGCGGCGGTGGACCCGCACCCCGGTGAGCACCGGGAGCGCACCGGGCTCGCGCCGTTCCGCCAGGTAGCGCGGACCCCGGACGGCGTAGTGGCGCGCGACCATCGCGACGTCCGCGACCTCCTCGAACGCACTGCGCCGGGCCTTGCCCGACTCCATCTGGATGAGGTCGAGGATCTCGGACTGGCGCCGCAGCACGAGCGCGCCCAGGAGGTCGAGCACCGCGGCCCGTTCGCGGACGGGCACCTGTGCCCAGGACCGCTGTGCGACCCGCGCGCGCTCGGCTGCCGCCGCGACGTCGGCCCGCGACGACAGCGAGAACGACGCGAGCGGAGCGCCCGTGAACGGCATGTCCGAGCGGTGGGTCCCCGCGTCGTGGGACGTCACGATCCGGCTGACCAGCGGCTCCAGGACCTCGGGTTCGAGGGCATAGGTGGCGGCGGGGTGCTCGGGGTCGATGAGGTCACCCAGAGCGCCCTCGCTCTCGTGCGCGGTAGACATGGGCGCCACCTTACGCGGTGTCGGCCACGACCTGCGGAGCTGCTCCCCAGGGTTCGCTGTCAGCGCGAAGGCGGCAGGTCGAGCGGCGGGAGATCACGCCCGAGCACCTGCGCCGCCCCGGAGTCGGCATAGCCCAGCGACTCGTAGAACCGCACCACGGCCTCGTTGCCCGCGCGGACCATGAGCCGCACCTTGCGGACGCCGGCCGAGCCCAGCCGGGCCTCGGCCGCGGCCATCGTCGCCCGTCCCAGGCCGCTGCCCTGGAGGTCGGGGGCGACCGCGAGGTAGTAGACCCATCCCCGGTGCCCGTCGTACCCGACCATGGCCGTGGAGACGAGACGCTCGCCGAGTACGCCGACGAGCACCGACGACGTCGGGTTGCGCCGGGCGTCCGCCACGTCGAGGTGGGGGTCGTTCCACGGGCGCGTCAGGCCGCAGTCCGTCCAGAGCGCGACGACCTGCTCGACGTCGCCGTCCTCGACCTCGCGGAAGGTGACGTCACTGATCGCCCGGTCACCGGAGACGCCGGTGCTCACCGCGGCTGGTAGGGGGAGAGCACGACCTCGACCCGCTGGAACTCCTTGAGGTCCGAGTACCCGGTCGTGGCCATGGCCCGCTTGAGCGCCCCGACGAGGTTGAGCGTGCCGTCGGCCTGGCGGCCCGGGCCGAACAGGATCTCCTCGAGCGAGCCGGCCGTCCCGACCGAGACCCGCTCGCCGCGCGGCAGCACCGCGTGGTGCGCCTCGGGGCCCCAGTGCCAGCCCTTGCCGGGCGCCTCGGACGCCCGAGCGAGCGCCGCGCCGAGCATGACGGCGTCGGCTCCGCACGCGACAGCCTTGACGATGTCGCCCGACCGGCCGACGCCGCCGTCGGCGATGACGTGCACGTACCGGCCGCCCGACTCGTCGAGGTAGTCCCGGCGTGCTGCGGCGACGTCCGACACGGCCGTGGCCATGGGTGCGTGGATGCCGAGGCTCACGCGCGTCGTGTGCGCGGCCCCGCCGCCGAACCCGACCAGGACGCCGGCCGCCCCGGTGCGCATCAGGTGCAGGGCGGCCGTGTAGGTGGAGGCGCCGCCGACGACGACGGGCACGTCGAGCTCGTAGATGAAGCGCTTGAGGTTGAGCGGCTCGGCGTTGCCCGAGACGTGCTCGGCCGACACGGTGGTGCCACGGATGACGAACAGGTCGACGCCGGCGTCGACGACCGTCTGGTAGTGCTCCTGGGTGCGCTGCGGCGTCAGCGCGCCGGCGACGGTCACGCCCGCCGTGCGGATCTCCTTGAGGCGCTGCGTGATCAGCTCGGGCTTGATGGGCTCGGCGTAGATCTCCTGCATGCGGCGCGTGGCCTCGGCCTCGGGCAGCTCGGTGATCTCCGCGAGCAGGGGCTCCGGGCTCTCGTAACGGGTCCAGAGGCCCTCGAGGTCGAGCACGCCGAGGCCGCCCAGGTTGCCGAGCGCCATCGCCGTCGCCGGGCTCATGACCGAGTCCATGGGGGCGGCCAGGATAGGGAGGTCGAAGTGGTAGGCGTCGATCTGCCAGCCGACCGAGACGTCCTTCGGGTCGCGCGTGCGCCGCGAGGGCACGACCGCGATGTCGTCGAAGGAGTATGCCCGGCGCCCGCGCTTGCCGCGCCCGATCTCGATCTCGTTGCTCACCCCGCCAGCGTAGCCGCAGCCGTGCCGGGCACGGATGTCGGGACCGTGTCGGTGGTGGATGGCACAGTCGGGCCAACGCACGACGCGCACCGCACGACGCACCGCACGACGCAGGGAGAACGGGATGAGCCACGGGACGATCGCCGACGCCGGCTGGGTGTCGGGCCCGCTGCTGGGCTTCGACACCGAGACCACGGGGCTCGACGTCGCGACGGACCGGATCGTCACCGCGGCCGTCGTCCTGCGCGTCCCGGGTGCCGGCACCGACGTGCGGACCTGGCTCCTCGACGCGGGCGTCGAGATCCCGGCCGAGGCGACCGCGATCCACGGCATCACCACGGAGCACGCGCGCGCCCACGGCCAGGTGCCGGCCGTCGCGCTCGACCAGATCGCGTCGGTGCTCGCGGCGCACGTCTCGCGCGGCGTCCCGGTCGTGGCGTACAACGCGGCCTTCGACCTGTCGCTGCTCGACGCCGAGCTGCGGCGCCACGGGCTCGCCACGCTGCCCGAGCGGCTCGGGCGCCCGGTGGCCCCCGTGCTCGACCCGCTCGTCATCGACCGGTGGCAGGACGCCGCGCGCGAGGGCAAGCGGCGGCTCGGCGACCTGTGCGCGCTCTACGACGTCCTGAGCGTCGGCGAGCTGCACACCGCCGACGTCGACGCCCTGGTCACGCTGGACGTGCTCCATGCCGAGCTCCTGCGGTTCCCGCACCTGCGCGCGGTCGCGCTCGACGCGCTGCACGCCGCCCAGGAGGGCGTCTACCGCGACTGGGCCGCGAGCGTCAACGAGGAGCGGCGCGCCTCGGGTGCGTCAGCGGTCTCGCCGGCCTGGCCGGCCGAGGCGCCCGGGCCGAGCTCTGGTCCGGGCACCGGGCAGAGCTGGGGCGAGGCCGCCCGCCGCGCGGGCTGACGGCCCCGCCCGCTGCTCACCTGCCGTAGACGGCGTCGACCTCGACCTCGACCAGCCAGCCGTTGACCGGCAGGTTCTCGATCTCCAGCGCGAAGCGCGACGGGCGCGCCTCGTTCACGACCAGGGGCGTCGTGGTCGTCGAGCCGAACTGGACGTCGAGCGTCTCGCCGGTCGACAGGTTGGTGTTGGCGAAGAACTGCCGGTAGGCCCGGTTCCAGCCGGCGAAGTCCATCTTCTCCTCGCCCGCGGGGTTCTGCAGGAACACCCGCATCGAGACGACGTCGTCGTAGGACAGGCCCGCCTTGCGCAGGTTCTCGCCGATGCGCATGAGCACGTTGATGCCCTGGGCCTCGGTGATCGTCACGCCCGCGGGCAGCACCCCGCCGGGGAAGACGTCGGTCGGGATGTACCGCTGCTCGGCCGTCGCGCCCGCGGTGTTCATGGCGGAGGGCCCGAGCCCGGAGGACTTGTACCAGGCGACGTTCTTGCCGATGGCCACGCCGTCGGCGATCGACGCCGTGTCACCGGTGATGAAGGAGTGCGCCTCGGTGGGCCGGGGTTCGAACAGGCGGACGGCGGCGTAGGCCGTGCCCGGGACGGCTACGGCTGCGGTGAGTGCGACGGCGACGGCGACCCGGGTGCGGTTCTTCATGCGGACCTCCTGCGTGGTGGGCGGCTCGTGGGGGCAGCCGCCCCCCGCACCGGCGGTGCGGACCGCCCGTGCACGCGAACGTAGGTGCCCGAGATTTCGCGACGATCACCATCCCGAGTCGGGCGCGAGACGGGTCCGACAGGCGTCTTGGCACGCCGTAACGGAACGGTTACGGCAGGCGACGGAGCCGTAACGAGGAGGACTCTGCGCCGTGACAGCGCACCCCTAGCGTCCGAACCACTGACGACGGCCAGGTGCGCATGACCGGACCGCCACCCGTCAGACCGTGCGACGAAAGGGCGTGTGAGACGTGGTCATCGAAGAGCGAGCTCCGGGAGTCTCCCGGCGCAACTTCCTGCAAGCCGTCGGCGTCGGGTCGAGTGCCGGCGTCATGTTCGCCACCATGGGCGCGATGGGGCTGGCGCCCACCGCGGCCGCGCAGCCGCGAGGCGATGCGTGGACGCCCCCGAGGCAGAGCGACTTCACGCTCACGGGCCGGTCCGCGAAGAAGGTCGTCGTCGTGGGCGCCGGACCGGCCGGGCTGGCGTCGGCGTACGAGCTGCAGAAGGCCGGCTACCGCGTGACGGTGCTCGAGGCCCGGCACCGCCCGGGCGGCCGGACCCTGACCATCCGGGGCGGCGACTCCGAGACCGACATCAACGGTGTGAAGCAGACCGCCCGCTTCGACGACGGGATCTACCTGAACGCGGGCGCCGGCCGCATCGCGCAGTGGATGGTCACGATGGACTACCTGCGTGAGCTGGGCGTGCCGTACGAGGTCTTCACCAACGCCAACGCCGACGCGTACCTCTACAACGAGAAGACCGGCGCGACCCCGGGCAACCCGGTCCGCTACCGCACCGCCAAGGCCGACGTCTTCGGCTACACGTCGGAGCTGCTGCAGTACGCGTCCGACCAGGGAGCGCTCGACCAGAAGCTCACGGCGGCCGACAAGGAGAACCTCCGGTCGTTCCTGCGCAGCTGGGGCTCGCTCCAGGCCGACGGCACCTACGCGGGAGGGGACAACCGCGGCTACGCCGAGTACCCGTCGGCGTGGAACGAGCACGGGACTCCGCTGCCGGGCCCCGGCACGGTCTCGGAGGTCCTCGCCTCGAAGGTCGCGCAGTACTTCCCCTTCGAGATCAACTGGGAACAGTCGATGCTCATGTTCCAGCCCACGGGCGGCATGGACACGACGTACCAGTACATGGTGCGTGCCATAGGCAAGCACCACGTGCACTTCAGCTCGCCGGTGTCCGGCGTCGAGAACACGGGCCGCGGCGTGCGTGTCACCTACACCGAGCGCGGCCGCACCCGCCAGATCGAGGCCGACTTCGCGATCGTCGCGGCCCCCGCGGGCCTGATGCGGCGCTGGGACACCAACTGGGGCGGCGAGGTCGACGCGGCACTGGGCGAGTTCGCGCTCGGCTCCCCCGCGGGCAAGATCGGGCTCGAGTACCGCTCGCGGTGGTGGGAGGACGACCACCGCATCTACGGCGGCATCACCGAGACCGACATGGACCTGGCCCACATCTGGTACCCGTCCTACGGCTACGGGCAGCGCAAGGGACTCGTCGTCGGGTACTACAACACGGGTGCCAACGCCCGCGCCTACGCCGACATGACGCCCCGGCAGCGCGAGCTGCGCGCCGTCGACCAGGGCGTGAAGATCCACGGCGAGAAGTACCGCACCGAGCTCGACAGCTCGTTCTCGATCGCGTGGCACAAGGTCCCGTACATCGAGGGTGCCTGGGCCTACCCGAACACCGCCTCGAGCGGGTTCAAGCTGCTCCAGCAGGGGGCCGGCAACGTCTACTTCGCGGGCGACTGGATGTCGGAGATCTCCGCCTGGCAGCACGGAGCGTTCTGGTCGGCCCGCTACGCGGTCCAGGCCCTGCACGCCCGCGTGATGTCCACCTGATCCTCGCCGTGAGCCTCGGGGGCCGCCCTCAAGGGACGGCCCCCGATCCCCGCCGGCCGGCGGGCGGGACCTACTGACCCGCGTAGTTGGGGGCCTCGACCGTCACCTGGACGTCGTGCGGGTGGCTCTCCTTGAGCGAGGCCGAGGTGATGCGCACGAACCTGCCCTTGGCCTGCAGCTCGCCGATGGTGCGGGCGCCGACGTAGAACATCGTCTGGTGCAGGCCGCCCACGAGCTGGTGGGCCACCGTGGCGAGCGTGCCCTTGTACGGGACCTGGCCCTCCACGCCCTCGGGGACGATGAGGTCGTCGCTCGCGACCTCCGCCTGGAAGTAGCGGTCCTTGGAGTACGACTTCTTGCCGCGCGACGACATCGCGCCCATCGAGCCCATGCCGCGGTAGGCCTTGTACTGCTTGCCGTTGACGAGGATCTTGTCGCCCGGCGCCTCCTCGGTGCCCGCGAGCATCGAACCGAGCATCACGGCCTCGGCGCCCGCGACGATGGCCTTGCCGATCTCGCCCGAGTGCCGCATGCCGCCGTCAGCGATGACCGGGATCCCCGCCTCGCGCGCGGCGAGCGACGCCTCGTAGACGGCGGTCACCTGGGGCACGCCCACGCCCGTCACGACGCGCGTGGTGCAGATCGAACCGGGCCCGACGCCGACCTTGATGCCGTCCGCGCCGGCGTCGACGAAGGACTGGGCACCCTCGCGCGTGGCGACGTTGCCGCCGATGACCTGGACGTGGCGGGTCGCCGGGTCGGTCTTGAGGCGCTTGACCATGTCGATGAGCAGGCGCACGTTGCCGTGGGCGGTGTCCGCCACGAGCACGTCGACGCCGGCGTCGACGAGTGTCGTGGCGCGCTGCCAGGCGTCGCCGAAGTACCCGATCGCGGCACCGACCAGGAGCCGGCCCTGCGCGTCCTTGGAGGCGTTGGGGAACTGCTCGGACTTCACGAAGTCCTTGACGGTGATGAGACCGGCGAGCCGGCCCTCCTCGTCCACCAGCGGGAGCCGCTCGAGCTTGTGGCGGCGAAGGAGCATCGTGGCGTCCTCGCGCGAGATGCCCGCCGGGCCGGTGATGAGCGGCGCCGGCGTCATGACCTCGTCGACCTTGGTCGTGGCCCACTCCGCGACGGGCGTGAAGCGCAGGTCGCGGTTCGTCACGATGCCGATCAGCCGCGACTCGCCGTCGAGCACCGGGAAGCCCGAGATGCGGTACTCCCCCGCGAGCTTGTCGAGCTGCTCGAGGGTCGCGTCGGGACCGATCGTGACGGGGTTGGAGATGATCCCGGTCTGCGTCCGCTTGACGAGGTCGACCTGGTAGGCCTGGTCCTCGATCGACAGGTTGCGGTGCAGCACGCCCAGCCCGCCCTGGCGTGCCATCGCGATCGCCATCCGTGACTCGGTCACGGTGTCCATCGCGGCCGAGACGAGCGGCACCTTGAGGGAGATCTCGCGGGTCAGGCGCGACGTCGTGTCGATGTCCGTGGGGGCCAGGTCGGAGTAGCCCGGGAGGAGCAGGACGTCGTCGTACGTCAGCCCGACGAAGCCGAAGGGGTCGTGCGCGGGAGTCGAGGCCGTCATGCAGAAAGTCTACGTTCCGCGCCGCCCTGGTATTCCGGCCTGTCACGGACCACCGGGGTGCCCGCCGCCGTGCGACGGGCACCCGTACCGGTCACGTGACGACGGCGAGCACCTCGTGCAGGAGCCCGGTGAACGACCGCACGCGCTGGACCGTGGCCGCGAGCGGCAGCTCGGTCGCGACGTCGTCGCGCGGGAGCTCGACGAAGATCGGCAGCTCGGGGTAGCTCTCGTGCACGGCCTGCACCACGTCGAGGTCCGGACGGCGCTGGGTCGTGGCCAGCACCAGCGCGGCCGGCCGCACCATCGTGACGAGCTCGAGCGAACGGTGCGTGCTTGCGGGACCCGTGACGATGCGGGCCGTCGCGCCCTTGGCGGTCAGCGCCGCCGCGAGCGCGTGCGCCGACAGCGGCGCGACCTCGTCGGGCGCGGCGAAGATGAGCACGATCTTGCGCATGCGGCTCGGGTGGTTGGCCGGGGGGCCGCCACCGGCCACGACCGCCTGCTCGAACGCCTCGGTGAAGGCGCGCAGCGCGTGCAGCGCGGCCGTCGCGAGGACGACCTCCGGCACGGCGCCCGGTCCGGCCAGCACGGTGCGCTGGGCGACCCGCTGCCAGGCCGGCTCGACCACGAGCGTCCACCACGAGGCGGGGTCTCCGTGCGCCGGGATCCGCAGGAGCTCGTCACACCGCGCCTGGTCGTACGCCAGCGCCGCGTCGACGACCGCCGAGACGCGGGCCGAGGCGTCTCCCGCCAGCCCCGAGGCCCCGGAGGCCGGGGCGGCGCCTCGCCGCCCCTCCCCGCCTCCGGGCAGGGCACGCAGGTGGGCGCGGGCCGGCTTGGACTCGTCGGCCGAGGGCTGCGGCTCGGTCTCGTCCGGCTCGACGTCGGGCTCGTCCGGTTCCTCGGAGTGGACGGACTCGAGCTCGGCGACGTCGGCCTCGAGCGCGGCCTTCGCCGCGTCGACGGGCGCGACCCCCTCGAGGGTCAGCCGCCGCATCACGAGCAGGCGCCCGACGTCCTCCGGCGTGTAGCGGCGGTGCGATCCCGCGGCCCGGCCCGACGGGCCGAGCCCGTACCGCCGGTCCCACGTCCGCAGCGTCGCAGGGGCTACGCCGAGCCGGCGCGCGACGACGGCGACCGCGAGTCCGGGACTTGACGAACGGGACCCGCCCACGGACGGGGCGGGTCTGGTGGGTGTCATGGCTCGATTCTGCCGAGGGGTCCGGGCCGTCGCCACCGCGACGCGGCGGGGTGCACGAATTGTTGCCCAGGCTTCCTTACAAACGTTTCAACGCCCACGAAACCGTTTCACACCCAGGTCAGAGGTTGGACGGCTTGTCAACTTGGCCACGGGCTTGAACAACTTCTGCACAACTTGTAGGTTGTTCGCCATGACGGAGATCTCGAGACTGCCCGGGCCAGTGATGGAGCTGTGGGAGTGGCAGTACCAGGGTGCATGCCGTGATACGGACGACACGCTGTTCTTCCACCCCGAGGGCGAGCGAGGCTCGACCCGCCGTCGGCGTGCGGAGGCGGCCAAGGCGATCTGCCATTCCTGCCCGGTCATGATGGAGTGCCGGGAGCAGTCGCTGCGGGTTCGCGAGCCGTACGGCGTCTGGGGCGGTCTGAGCGAGGACGAGCGAGCGGCCATCCTGGCCGGCGCGTCCGCCAAGAAGACGGGCTGACCACAACAGCACGAGGGCCCCGCACCGGCATCGGTGCGGGGCCCTCGACTCTCGTCAGGCGCTGAGCGGACTCAGCTTCAGCTGACGACCACGGCGAGCACGTCGCGCGCGGAGAGCACCAGGTACTCCTCGCCGCCGTACTTCACCTCGGTGCCGCCGTACTTGCTGTAGATGACCTTGTCACCGACCTTGACGTCGACCGGGATACGGGTGCCCTTGTCGTCGAAGCGACCCTCGCCCACGGCCAGGACCTCGCCCTCCTGGGGCTTCTCCTTGGCGGTGTCCGGGATGACCAGGCCGGAAGCGGTCGTGGTCTCGGCCTCGATGGCCTTGACGACGATCCGGTCCTCGAGCGGCTTGATGGGGACCGACACGTCGGACCTCCTCTTTCGCTGTTGCGTGATGGACTGTGGTGGCGCTCGGGCTGGCCGTCGTCGCGGGTGCCGGCTCAGCGTGCGTGCGCTGCGACAAATCTAGGCACGCGTTAGCACTCTGACAAGTCGAGTGCCAGAACTGGAGGGGGTGCGCCCCGTCGGTCGTGGTCGTGGCCGGCACGTCCGGGCCTGCACCCGTGCTCTGCGACGATGGACGGATGGACCCCGCGAACCTGAGCAAGCTCCTGTCCCCCACCGGCTGGGCACTGCTCGGTTCGCTCCCGCCGTACGACGAGAGGTCGGCCATGACCGTCGCGACCCGCCTGCGCGACGCGGGGATCGACCCGGATCTTGCGGCCGCGGCGCTGACCCAGTCGCGCCTCCGCGCCAAGGCACGCGCGAAGCTCGGCGACTTCGCGGACGGCATGCTGTTCACCCCGGACGGCGTCGAGCAGGCCACCCGGCTCGTCGTGGCGGCGCTGCACGCCCGCCGCTATCTCGAGGCGGGCGTCACGAAGGTCGCCGACCTCACCACGGGTGTCGGGGCCGACGCGCTCGCGTTCGCGGGAGTCGGGCTCCAGGTGCTCGCGACCGACGTCGACGAGGTCACCGCCGCGGTCGCGACCGTGAACCTGCGCCACTTCCCCGAGGCCGAGGTGCGGCACGGCGACGGGCTCTCGCTCGACCTCGTGGCCGAAGGGGTCGACGGCGTCTACGCCGACCCCGCGCGCCGGACCCGCGGCGGGCGGCGCGTCTTCGACCCCGCGGCCTACGCTCCACCGCTCGACGCGGTGTGGTCGCTCCGGGACGTGGTCCCCGCGCTCGGCATCAAGGTCGGCCCGGGTATCCCGCACCACGGCCTGCCCGCCGACGCCGAGACGCAGTGGGTGTCGGTCGACGGGGACGTCGTCGAGGCCGGTCTGTGGTTCGGGCCGCTCGCCCCGGAGGGCCCCGGTCGCAGCGCCCTGGTGCTGCGGACGGGAGCGACGTCCGGCACCGCTGCGGCCACCGAGCCGCGGACCGTCTCGCGCGTGCTGCGTCCCGGCCCGGGCGAGGAGGAGCTCACGCCGCCCGTCGGCGGTGTCGGGGCCTACCTGTACGAGCCCGACGGCGCGGTCATCCGGGCGGGCCTGGTCGCCCACGCCGCGGCGGAGCTGGGCGGGCGGCTGCTCGACCGCACCATCGCCTACGTGACCACGGACTCCCCGGCACCCGTGCCCGACGAGCGGACCGCCGCGATCGCCACGGGCTACCGGGTGCTCGACGTCATGCCGTTCAGCCTCAAGAAGCTCAAGGCATACCTGCGCGAGCGCGACGTGGGCAGGGTCACGATCAAGAAGCGGGGCACGGCCGTGACGCCCGAACAGCTCCGGGGCCAGCTCGCCCTCAAGGGGGACGCCGCAGCGACGCTCGTGCTCACTCGGGTCGGCGGCGCGCAGCACGTCATCGTCGTCGACCCCCTGCCCGCACCGAGCCTCTAGCCGCACCGAACCTCTAGCCGTGCCGAACATGCGGTTGCTGGCCCGTCCCGGGGCCGGGACCGGCCGCAACCGCATGGTCGACGGTCGAAAAGCGCATGGTCGGCGGGGAAGCCGACCGCCGACGCGGCCGGGCGCGTGCCACGAGACGACATGGAAGCATTGACGGCATGGAGTTCGCGCGGTCCGAACGGTCGACGGTGGGCCTCGAGTGGGAGCTTGCCCTGGTCGACGCCGACACGGGAGACCTGCGCCAGGTAGCTCCGGCGGTGATCGACGCACTCGCCGTCGGCGGCGAGCGGCGTCCGCACATCGCGCCCGAGTTCCTGCGCAACACCCTCGAGGTCGTCAGCGGCGTGCACCGCACGGTGCCGGACGCCGTCGTCGACCTCGAGCGTGCCATCGGCGAGGTCCGCACGGTGACCGACGCCATGCGGGTCGAGCTCATGTGCGCCGGGACGCACCCGTTCGCGCAGTGGAGCGAGCAGAAGGTCACCGACAAGCAGCGCTACACGACGGTCATCGACCGGACGCAGGTCTGGGGCCGTCAGCTCCTCATCTACGGCGTGCACGTGCACGTCGGGATCGAGGACCGGGCCAAGGTGCTGCCGATCGTGAACGCGCTGCTCGCGTACCTGCCGCACCTGCAGGCGCTGTCGGCGTCGTCGCCCTACTTCGGCGGGGCCGACACGGGGTACGCCTCGATGCGTGCGCTGCTCTTCCAGCAGATCCCCGCCGCGGGCGTGCCGTACCAGTTCGAGACGTGGCAGGACCTCGAGCACTACGTGCACGACATGACCAAGACCGGGGTCATCGACGACTTCAGCGAGGTGCGCTGGGACGTCCGGCCGGCGCCGCGGTTCGGCACCCTCGAGGTCCGCGTGTGCGACGGGACCTCGAACGTCGCCGAGCTCGCCGCCCTGGGCGCGCTGGTCCACTGCCTCGTCGAGCACCTGTCGACCGCGCTCGACGACGGGCGCGAGCTGCCCACCACGCAGCCGCCGTGGTTCGTGCACGAGAACAAGTGGCGGGCCGCACGCTACGGGCTCGACGCGATCATCATCCTCGACGCCGACGGCAACGAGGCGCTCGTGACCGATGCGGTCGCCAAGCTCCTCCTGGAGCTCGAGCCCGTGGCCGAGCGCCTCGGGTGCCGGGCGGAGCTGGCGGGCGTCCGGGACATCGTGCGCAACGGCGCCTCGTACCAGCGGCAGCGCGCGGTCGCCGCGGCCGCGCAGGGCGACACCCGGACCCGGCTCGAGGCCGTGGTCGGTTCGCTCGTCGCCGAGCTCCGGGCCGGCCGTCCCCTGCCGCCGCCGGGGTAGGTCCCGTCAGACCGTGATCGTCGTCAGCGGCATCGAGGAGTCGACCGGGATGTCGAGCGACGACGGCGCGACGCCCGCACGCACGACGGCCGAGCCGAGGGCCGCGATCATGGCGCCGTTGTCGGTGCAGTAGCGGATGGGCGGGATGCGCAGGTCGATCCCCGCCTCGGCGCAGCGCTTGGCCGCCATCTCCCGGAGCTGGCTGTTGGCCGAGAACCCACCGCCGATGACGAGCGTGCTCACGTCGTGCCGCCGGCAGGCCGCGATCGTCTTGGCGGTGAGGACGTCCGCGACGGCCTGGGCGAACGACGCCGCGACGTCGGCGACGGGCACCGGCCGTCCGTCGTCGACGCACGCCTCGACCCACCTGGCCACCGCGGTCTTGAGGCCCGAGAAGCTGAAGTCGTCGGCGTGCTTCGCCTGGTCCTTGGCCGCCGTGAGCCCGCGCGGGAACCGGATGGCCTGCGGGTCGCCCTCGCGTGCGAGCCGGTCGATGTGCGGCCCGCCCGGGTACGGCAGCCCGAGCAGGCGGCCCACCTTGTCGAACGCCTCACCGGCGGCGTCGTCGAGCGTCGAGCCGAGCTCGGTGACCTGCGTCGCGACGTCGTCGACCAGCAGCAGCGAGCTGTGACCGCCCGACACCACGAGCGCCATGGTGCGCCCCTCGAACGGCCCGTCCACGAGCTGGTTGACGGCCGCGTGCCCGATCACGTGGTTGACCCCGTACAGCGGCTTGGCCAGGCCGATCGAGAGCGCCTTGGCGGCGGCCGCGCCGATCGTCAGCGGCCCGACCAGACCCGGGCCCGCGGTCACCGCGATGGCGTCGACCTCGGACAGGTCGACGTCGGCCTCGCCCAACGCACGCCGGATGGTCGGGACCATGGCCTCGAGGTGGGCGCGGCTCGCCACCTCGGGGATGATCCCGCCGTAGCGTGCGTGCTCGTCCATCGAGCTCGCGACGGCGTCGAACAGGAGCTCGTCGCCCCGCACGAGCGCCACGCCCGTCTCGTCGCAGGACGTCTCGATCCCGAGCACGAGCGGGTCCCCACCGGTCGACACAGCCATGCCGCCATTATCGCCCGGCGCCCCGAGGGACTCGAAACCCGCCCTACGGCTGCGGGCCGGTGGCCACGGCCCGGTGCGGGTCGTGCGACCACTGCGACCACGACCCCGGGTACAACGCCGCCGGGATGCCGACCGCGGCGAGCGCGGCGATCTCGTGCGACGCCGTGACGCCGGACCCGCAGTAGACACCGACGGGCCCCGAGCCCGCCCCCAGCTTCTCGAACCGCGCCCGCAGCGCCGCGTCGTCGAGGAAGCAGCCGTCGGACCCGAGGTTCTCGGTCGTCGGCGCGCTGAGCGCTCCCGGGACGTGACCGGCCTGCGGGTCGACGGGCTCCTTCTCGCCCCGGTACCGCTCCCCCGCTCGCGCGTCGAGCAGCGTGCCGTCCTCGGCGATCTCGGCGGCGTCGTCGGCGTCGAGCACCGGGAGTCGACCGGGCCGCACGACGACGTCGCCCGGCGCGCGGGTCACCTCACCGACCTCGACCGGGAGGCCTGCGCGCTCCCACGCCTGCAGGCCGCCGTCGAGGATGCGCACGTCCGGGACCCCGAAGTACCGCAGCAGCCACCAGGCCCGGGCCGCGGACGTCCCGCCGACGGCGTCGTACACGACCACGCGCGAGCCGGACGTCACGCCCCAGCGGCGCGCCGCCTCCTGGAACGACGACGCCGACGGCAGCGGGTGGCGTCCGGCGGCGGCCGACGGCGGGGCGGCGAGCTCGGACTCGAGGTCCACGTAGACCGCGCCGGGCAGGTGGCCGGCGAGGTACTGGGCGTAGCCGTCGGTCACGCCGAGGGCCCACCGGACGTCGAGCAGCAGCGGCGGCCCGGCGACCGGGTCGGGCGCGGGCCCGAGCCGCAGGTCGGCCGCGACGTGCGCGACGTCGGCCAGGACGCTCTCGCGGGTCGCCGTCATGCCGCGTCGTCCGCGGGGTCGCCGGACCCGTCCGGCTGCGCCGCACGGTCCCGGTCCGCCGACAGGTCGAGACGCATGGTGTACGCGTCCTTGTCCTCCGGCTGGTAGTAGCGCTTGCGGACGCCGAGCCGCTCGAAGCCGAACCGCTCGTAGAGCCTGAGCGCCGCCACGTTGTCGACGCGTACCTCGAGCAGCACCGCCTGGGCGCGCAGCGTGCGCGCACGGTCGATGAGCGCGTCGAGCAGCTGGCGGCCGATCCCGTGGCGCTGGTGCCCGGGGTCGACGCCGATGGTCATGATCTGGGCGACGTCGCCGTCGAACCACAGGCCGGCGTAGCCGACGACCGGCTGCGCCCCGGCCGCGTCCCGCACGACCGGCTCGGCCACGACGTACCAGCGGCCCAGCCCGCCGAGCTCGTCGGCGAGCATGCCGTACGTCCAGGCACCCGCCCCGAACAGCTCGCGCTCGAGCTCGAGCACCCGGTCGAAGTCGCTGTTGCGCAGCGGGCGCAGCCGGCACTCCTCGAACGTCATGCGGCACCTCCGGTCAGGGGGACGACCTTGCCACGCGCCGTGGGCTCCTGGACGTCAGGGCGGCGCAGGTAGAGCGGCTCGACCGGGAGCGCGAGACCGGCCGCGCGCCGCACGAGCGCGACCCGCGCCAGCACCGTGGCGTCGGGCAGGAGCGGGGCTTCGTCGTCGGGCGGCAGCTGGTCGGCGTACAGCGCCGCTCCCTCGCCCACGACCACGAGGCGGCCGCCCTCGGTCGTCGGTACCTCGAGCTGCGCACCCGCGACGTCGGCGGCCTTGCCGACGTCGGGACCGGCGACCGACTCGACGACCGGCACGCCGTGCGGGCCCTCGTGCGCGACCACCCGGTAGCGCGCCCAGTAGACCTCCTTGCGGCGCGCGTCGCTCGCCACGAGCACCTCGTCCCCCGGGTCGAGGCCGAGGTCCGCGACGGCCTGGACCGCGAGCGCGTCGAGGCTCGGGACGCCGAGGACGGGGACGTCGAGGCTCAGCGCGAGCGTCCGCGCGGTCACGAGCCCGACGCGCAGCCCGGTGAACGGGGCCGGGCCCGTCCCGGCGACCACGGCCGTGAGGTCGGTCCGGTCGACACCTGCCTCGTCCAGGACCTCGGTGATGAGCGGGGCGAGCGACTCGGCGTGCCGACGCCGCTCGTCGGAGGCGCGGGCCGCGAGCCGCCGACCGTCGTCGGCCACGACGGCGACGGCGACTGCTGCGGACGTGTCGAGTGCCAGAACTGCCACGGTCCCAGCCTAGTTGTCCGCGGGCACACTTCCGCTGCACCGGCCGCGGAAGACCGTCGTCCTACGGGAGCAGGGCCGCGAGGTCGACGCCGGCCCACCGCGGCCCGACGGCGCGCAGGGTCGCGCGGCGCGTGCCGGCCTGCGGGTCTTCGCCCTCCACGACGCCGCCGCGCGGCCGCTCGAGGTCGATCTCGAGGCGGTCGTCGGTGAGCGCCTCGGCCAGCCCGTGCCCCCACTCGACGACCGTCACCGAGTCGTCGAGCGACGAGTCGAGGTCGAGCGCGTCGAGCTCGTCGAGGCCACCGAGCCGGTAGGCGTCGACGTGGACGAGGGCCGGGCCGCGAGATCCGTCCGGCCGCGGCAGCGGGGGGTGCTCGCGCGCCACGATGAAGGTCGGCGACGCGACCTGCCCCCGCACCCCGAGAGCCGCCCCGAGACCCTGGGTGAGGGTCGTCTTGCCCGCGCCGAGGTCGCCCGTGAGGATCACGAGGTCGCCCGCCCGCAGCACCCCGGCGAGCGCCGCTCCCAGAGCACGGGTCGACTCGGCGTCGGGAAGCTCTCCCGTGACCTGTGCGACGACGTCGCTCACGACGACCACTCGTCCTTTCCCTGGTAGACGCGGGGCACGCGCGTGCCGATCCGCGTGACGATCTCGTACGAGATGGTGCCGGCCGCCTGCGCCCAGTCCTCGGCGCTCGGCAGGTCGGAGCCGTGCGCGAGCCCGTCGCTCGCGCCGAAGAGCGTGACGACGTCGCCCGCGTGCTCGTCGGAGCCCGGCCCCAGTTCGAGGACGACCTGGTCCATGCAGACCCGCCCGGCGACCCGCCGCACGCGCGCACCCGCACCGTCGCCCACGCGCACCGGCCCGCCGGGGCCGGCCGAGCCGCCCGACGCGTGCCGCGGGATGCCGTCGGCGTAGCCCAGCGGGACGACGCCCAGCACGGTGTCCGACGTCGTCGTGTACAGGTGGCCGTACGACACGCCCTGGCCCGCGCCGACGCGCTTGACCGTGGCGAGCCGGGCCTGGAGCGTCATCGCGGGCCGCAGCCCGTACCGGCTCGGCGGGGCGAGGTGGGGCACGGGCGACAGCCCGTACGTCGCGATGCCCGGACGGACGAGGTCGTGGTGCAGCCCGGGCGCCGTCAGGGTCGCGGCCGAGTTGGCGAGGTGCCGGACGTCGGGCCGCAGCCCGGCAGCCTCCACGACCCGGACGGCGTCCTCGAACTCCGCGGCCTGGCGGGCGATCGACGGGTGGCCCGGCTCGTCCGCGCACGCCAGGTGCGACATGACGCCGACCACCCGCACCTCGCCGGACGCCTCGAGCCGCGCCGCGCGCGCGACGACGTCGGGCAGGTCGGCGGGCGTGAGCCCGTTGCGGCCGAGCCCGGTGTCGACCTTGAGGTGCACGCGCGCGGTGCGTCCAGCGGCGCGCGCACCCGCGGCGACCTCCTCGAGCGCCCACGGTGCCGCGACGGCGACGTCGACGTCGGCCGCGCACAGCTCGGCGTGCGGCGCGCCCGGCGCGTAGAGCCAGGTCAGCACGCGCGCCTGTGCGAGGTCCACGCCCGCCGAGCGCAGCGCGAGGGCCTCGGTCGGCGTCGCGGTCCCGAGCCACGTCGCACCGCCCGCGAGCGCCGCGCGCGCGACCGGGAGCATGCCGTGGCCGTAGCCGTCGGCCTTGACCACGGGCATGACCTCCGACGACGGCGCGTGCGCCCGCAGCGCCTCCACGTTGTCGCGGACCGCGGCGAGGTCGACGACGGCGCGCGCCGAGGGGTCCGGCGGGAACGGGGCGTCGATGACGGTCACGGTCAGCGATTCTCCCACTGTGCGGGAACGTGCGCCGGGACCTGCGCACCGGGCAGGTCGGTCCACTCGCCGAGCGAGCGGCGGGACTCGAACCGGCGCCGTTCGCCCGTGAACGGCTCCGCGAGCTCGATCGACCGGGCCAGGAGCTGCAGGGGGCGGGCCGGGTCGTCCGGCGCGTCCTCGCGCAGGTCCGGCCAGAACGGGTCGTGCAGGATCGGGACGCCGAGCGCGGCCATGTGCACGCGCAGCTGGTGAGTCTTGCCCGTGCGCGGCTCGAGGCGGTACAGGCCGAGCCCGCGGCTCTCGTCGCGTGCCACGAGGTCGATCGACGACTCGGCGTTGGGCTCGCCCGGCTCCTCGACGGCCCGCGCGAGCCCGCGGTGCTTGACGATGCGGCTGCGCACCGTCGTCGGGAGGCGCACGTCGTCCGGGGGCAGCGGCGCGACCGCCTCGTAGACCTTGTGCACGCGGCGGTGCGCGAACGCCTCCTGGTACGCCCCGCGCACCTGCGGACGCACCGTGAGCACGAGCACGCCCGCCGTCGGCCGGTCGAGCCGGTGGGCGGGCGCGAGCTCGGGCAGGTCGAGCGTCCGGCGCAGGTGCACCAGGACGGTCTGCGTGACCCACCTCCCGCGCGGCATCGTCGCGACCAGGTGCGGCTTGTCGACCACCAGCAGGTCGTCGTCGCGGTGCAGCACCTCGATCTCGGCGAGCGCGGGCGCGGCCGGCTCGTCCGACGGCGGATCGCGGTACAGGTAGAGGAAGCCCCGCGGCTCGTACGGGGTGCGCTCGTCGACGACCTCGCCGGAACCCGTGCGCACCTCGCCCGCCGCGACCTTGGCGCGCAGGCGCTCGGCGTCGGCCGGGAAGCGCGCGAGCAGGTATCCGAGCGCGCTGTCGTGACGGGCGCGCGCGTCGGCGTCGTGCGGGAGGACGAGCCGCGTGGGGTTGAGCCCGTCGCGCACGGGCAGCGGCGGGCGGTGCTTGCGCGGGCCGGACGGTCTTTCGGGCACGTCTCATTCTCCCTGGCCCTGGTCCCCGGTGCTGCTCCCTGCCGCGCCGACCGGGGGGTATCGCGGGCAAGATGGGCCCATGAGCCTGTACGACATCCCGTTCCAGCGCATGGACGGTTCGGCGGCGACGCTCGCCGAGCACCGTGACGACGTGATCATGGTCGTCAACGTCGCGTCGCGATGCGGCCTCGCGCCGCAGTACGCGACGCTCGAGACCCTGCAGAAGACGTACGCCGACCGCGGGTTCACCGTGCTCGGCTTCCCGAGCAACCAGTTCCTCCAGGAGCTGCGCACCAACGAGGCGGTGGCAGACTTCTGCTCGATGACGTACGGCGTGACCTTCCCCGTCCTCGACCGCGTCCACCTCAACGGCCGCCACACCCACCCGCTGTACGCGGAGCTCAAGAAGACGCCCGACGACATCGACGGGCACACCGGACGCATCCGGTGGAACTTCGAGAAGTTCGTCGTCGCACCCGGTGAGCAGGTGCACCGCTTCTCGCCGCGGACGCTCCCGGACGACCCCGCCGTCATCGAGGTCGTCGAGAAGCACCTGCAGGGCTGACGCGGCCCTCGCTCCCTACCCCGTGTGACCCTCGCGCGCCCGGAGCGAGTCGAGCAGCCGGGTCAGGAGGTCGCCCAGGCGGTGCCGGTCGTCCTCGGCGAGGTCCCCGAGCAGCCCTTGCTCGTGCGCGAGCAGCTCACGGACGACCCTCTCGACGACCTCGTGGCCGCGCGCGGTCAGGCTGACCGCGACCGCGCGGCGACCCGCGTCGGACCCCGTGCGCGTCACGAGGCCGTCGCGCTCGGCCCGTGCCACCCGCTGCGAGACGGCTCCGGCGGTGACCAGCGTCTGGGCTGCCAGCTCGCGGGTCGTCAGGGTCCAGGGGTCGCCGGCGCGGCGCAGCGTGCTGAGCAGGTCGAGCGTCGCGCCGTCGACGCCCAGGTGGGCGAGCGTGCGCCGGCGCTCGTCGGCGAGCAGCTTGGCGGCGCGCCACAGCGGCGTCACGACCTCGATGGACGCCGTCGGCACGCCGGGCAGCTCGCGCTCCCACGCGGCCGCGATGTCGCGGGCGGCCAGGGACGCCGTCGAGTCGAAGGGGTAGTCGGGCACACGCACCTCCTCTATGTTTAGGTCTAAACATAGAGGAGGCAGGATGGTGCGCACAGTTCTGGTCACCGGCGGGTCGGGCGGCATCGGACGCGCGGTCGCGCGCTCGTTCGTGCAGGCGGGCGACGACGTCGTCCTCACGGGGCGACATGCCGACGCGCTCGCCGACGCGGCCCGTGACACCGGGGCACGGGCCGCGGTGTGCGACGTCGCCGACGCCGCGGCGGTCGAGGCGCTGTTCGGCGAGCTCAGCCCGGTCGACGTGGTCGTTGCGATGGCGGGAGGCAACACCGACTTCGACCGCCCGGCGACCCCCGCCGACAAGACCCGCGCCGACGAGGCGCCCGCGCTCGACGACGTCGCGCGGGCCTGGCGGGCCAACCTCGAGGCGAACCTCATCTCGACCGTGCTCGTCGTCACGGCCGCCGTCCGCGACATGCCCGCGGGCGGGGCGGTCGTGACCGTGGGGTCCATCGGCGCCGAGTACGCGGGCACCTCGTACGGTGTCGCCAAAGCGGCCGTGCAGGCGTGGACGGCCGGGCTCTCGGCCGCCGTGGGCCCGCGGGGCATCACCGCGAACTGCGTCGTGCCCGGGTACATCGAGGGCACCGGGTACTTCAAGGGCCGGCTCAGCCGGGAGCGGCACGACACCCTGGTGGCGGCCACGCACGACAAGCGGCCCGGCCTGCCCGAGGACGTCGCGGGGCTCGTCACGTTCCTCGCGTCCCCCGCCGCGCGGCACGTCACGGGCCAGACCCTCCACGTGAACGGAGGCGCGTTCACGACACGCTGACGTGCGCGGGGAGTGCCGAGCCGGTTCTCTTGCGGGAGCTCGGCAACCGGGATAGACATCAGTGCCGGTCGTTGTACTACTCGGTGAAGCTCTGACGACGAACTCGCTCGAAGAAGAGGAGAGCTCCATGAGCCGTTCCCCGGAGGCTGCCGTCAAGGTGGCCGTGCTGACGGCCGGAAGCCTGCTCGTCACGCTCACGCTCGCCGGCTGCGGCCAGGGGGGCGACCAAGAGTCCGACGGCACGGTGACGGTGTGGACGGTCGAGACCCAGCCGGACCGGGTCGCGATCCAGAAGGAGGCGATGGAGGCCTGGGCCCAGGAGTCGGGCGTCGAGGTCGAGGTCGTGCCGGTCGAGGAGGACCAGGTCTCCCAGCAGGTGTCCGCCGCCGCCCTCTCCGGCGAGCTGCCCGACGCGATCAACGCGCTCAGCCCGGGCATCGTGCGCGCCTTCGACCGGGACGAGTACCTGGACCGCGACGCCGCCCAGCAGGTGGTCGAGGCGCTCGGCGAGGAACGGTTCAGCCCGAGCGCGCTCGAGCTCTCCAGCGACGGCGACGAGCTGATCTCGGTGCCGTCGGACGCCTGGCCGATGCTCGTCTACTACCGCAAGGACCTGTTCGCTGAGGCCGGCCTGGAGCCGCCCACGACCTACGAGGCGCTGCGCACCGCGGCCGAGCAGCTCACCACGGACAACCGGTACGGCATCACCCTGGCGACCGACGCCTCCGACCCGTTCACCCAGCAGACGCTCGAGTTCCTGGCGCAGGGCAACGGCTGCGAGCTGGTCGACGACGCCGGGGCCGCCGCCCTCGACTCGGCCGCCTGCACCGAGACGATCGAGCTGTACGCCGACCTCGCGGGCGCCAGCTCACCCACCGGGACGCAGAGCGTGGACTCGACCCGGGCCACCTACTTCTCCGGCCAGGCCGCCATGGTCGTGTGGTCGTCGTTCCTCCTGGACGAGCTCGCGGGCCTCGTGGAGGAGTTCACGCCCTCGTGCGCCGAGTGCACCGACCCCGGCTGGCTCGCCCAGAACACCGGCGTCGTGTCGGTCGTCGAGGGTCCGTCGGGGGGCAGCGAGGCGGGATCGTACGTCGAGCTGACCTCGTGGGCCATCACCGACGGCGCGGACCCGGAGACCGCCGACCTCGTGGAGCACATGATGTCGGCCGGCTTCGTCGACTGGCTCAGCATGGCCCCCACCGGGAAGGTCCCGGTCCTCACCGGCACGTCCGACAACCCCACCGAGTACACCGACGCCTGGGCCGGCCTCGAGATGGGCGTGGACGACAAGGCCGTGATCTCCGACGTCTACCCGGCCGAGGTCATCGACACGCTCGCCGCGGCACCGGAGTCGGGCCGTCGATGGGCCCTGCCCGACCACGGCGACATCCTCGGGCCGATTGCCAGCGAGCTGCCGCTCGCCAAGGTCGCGGCCGACCTCGGCGCCGAGTCGGTCGACGCGGCACAGGCGCAGCAGCAGATGCAGGAAGCCGTGACCGAGATCGCGGAGCGGGACTGACCCGGCGGGCGGGATCGCCATGACGACCACGACCCTGCGGCGCCGGGAGAACCGCGAGGGGATCACCTTGATCAGCCCGGCGGTCATCGTCGTCGCCTCGATCATCGTGCTGCCGATCATCTGGACGGTCGTGCTCTCGTTCCAGGAGGCGCGGTACGTGGACGTGGCCCGCAACGGCCTGTTCAACACCGCGACGCTCGACAACTACATCGACACGTTCACCTCGCCCGGCTTCTGGCGGGCACTGCAGACCACGGTCGTGTACTCGGTCGCGACCACCGTCGGCTCCCTCGTCATCGGGCTGGTGGCCGCGCTCGCGTTCCGCGAGCGGTTCCGGTTCCGCGCGCCGCTGCGCGGCGCGATGCTGCTGC